>Ga0326727_10008731_pt1 | contig 25482 bp, 25 predicted proteins | sample MB2enrmetagenome_FD_207643 | JGI IMG/M metagenome (GOLD analysis project Ga0326727, IMG submission 207643) | Lab enriched peat soil microbial communities from McLean, Ithaca, NY, United States - MB29MY | ecosystem: Environmental > Terrestrial > Soil > Wetlands > Peat | place: USA: New York... | reverse complement strand
TGGGTCTGTGGCGTTAACTGGCCACCGCCAAGGTGGCCCCAAACCATCGGGCCGCGTTAGCGACCCGACCAGCCGCTTTGAGCGGCTCACAAATTAAAGCCCCCGGCTCTGCCGGGGGATACTTACAGTTTCCTTCAAGATAGTCTCCTCCGCCGGTTTGCCAGTGGGGATCGCGTTGCGTCCAGCAAGCGCGGCGAGGAGTTGCTGCAGTTGCAACTGTTCTAAGGGTTCGATATCCGCAAAGCAGATGCCCATGCCCAGCGAAGGGTAGGCGGCGCGAACCGTGCCTGCAGTATGAATCCGAATGCCGAACGACTTGAGTACAAGGTCCACTTTCGTGTCCACGGGAAGCGTGGCGTTCATTTCCGCGTAACATCCGTGCAGGCTGACGTCGGTAAGGGTTCCCCACATGCGCACGTCGCTGCCTTTGGCTCGAAATTCCACGCTGCCAGAACAACGGAGCCGGGGGCTTTGCCGCCGGTCTTCGAACCCGGGGCTCGCCGTCGCGACCCCGGTTTTGCCGTCGCCTCTTGCCGCCGCAGCGGCAGGCGCACTTTCCGCCACTGGTGCTTTTAGGCGGCGAAGATAGTTCACCCCGTCTCCACCCTTACCGGAGCCTGGCGACAAGCCAGCTTGTTCGGGCTTGATATTCGGATCCACGAACTCCTCCGACACAATGCTGCTTCTAGTTGCATCGGAAGATTGCGGGAATACTTTAGAACGCCGGGGATTGCGGCAAGGCAGCGCGAATCTGGCGCCACAGTTCGTCTTTCCCCGCTCCAGTTTTGGCCGAAAATGCCACCATGGGCACCCCGCCATAGGCCTGTCCGAGTGCGCGCATCGCCTGCTGCAACTGGTTGCCAGACAGCCGGTCGGACTTGGTAGCCACAATCACGTGCGGCCGTCCCCTGGACGCCAGAAATTCCAGCAACTGGCAGTCGCTTTCCTGGGGAGCAATGTTCGGATCCACCAGCGCCAGACACAGCGCCAGGCTCGGCCGTTGATGAAGGTACGGGTCCACGAACCGGGCCCAGTCGGCGGAGATTTCGCGCGAGACCTTGGCGTAGCCATATCCCGGCAGGTCGGTGAAAAGCAACTCGGGTCGCGGCTGCCCCGCCCGGCGGACTTCATAAAAATTAATGCTTCGCGTGCGCCCGGGGGTATTGCTGGTGCGGGCCAGCTTTTTGCCGACCAGCGCATTGATCACGCTCGATTTCCCGACGTTAGACCGTCCCAGAAAAGCGATCTCCGGCACACTGGGGGGAGGGAAGTGCGCCAAGTCGCTTGCCGACAGCATGAAATTCGCCAGAATCCGCATGCAGACAGTTTCCAGTGTATGGGCTGCGGATGGCAAGCGCGCAGAAAAAATAAGTTACAAGAAATGTATGACTGAAACCTGAACTCTGGATGTAGGCCGGAGATACAGCGCATCGGCAATCCAGCCCCGGAGGGGCGGCCGAACTTAGCCCAGTGCTTCAGCGCTGGGAAGCGGTCGAAAACCGATTCGAGTCCCGGCGGGACGGCTGAAATCTCATGCAAACGCTAAAGCCCAAGCGGCCGCTTCGGTTTCACGTCCTCTTCCTCAATCGGATGCAGCCTGTGCCACACCGCAAGCCCGCCCGCGATGACCAATCCGATGAGAACGCTGATCAGAAAAAATAAGCGATAGGCCGGCAGCGCAATCAGCAAAATCGCTACGACTGCAACCGCGACGATAAGACCCGCCGATCCCCGCAGGCTGAATCCAGACCGGCTGCCAGATTCCGGCTCCATAAATCTATTTTAGCTCTGCTCCGGGTTGCGTAGAGCGGACACTCCTGTCCGCTGCCTTTGACCTTGATTCTTAATGGTCGGGAGGATCGGCCTTCAGGCCATCATTTCGGGAATTTCCATCAGGCCCAGGCGGAAGCAGTTGGAGAAAGCTTCCACTACCCTGGGGTCGAAGTCCGAACCACCGGCTTTGACGATGGTTTCCTTGGCTTCGAATGGGGACATGGCTTTGCGGTAGGGCCGGTCGCTGGTCAGGGAGTCGTAAACGTCGGCTACGGAGAGAACACGCGCCTCGAGGGGAATATCTTCGCCGTGGGTTTTGTGATATCCGGTGCCATCAAACTTGTCGTGGTGCGCCAGGACGATCGGGATCACCCGCGACAACGGGCCGGCGACGGGCTGCATCATCTGTACTCCCAAATCCACATGCTGCTTCATCTCATCGTATTCGTCGTCGGTCAGGCGCGCGGCTTTGTGCAGAATTTCGCGGCTGACCTCCAGCTTCCCCAGATCGTGAATCAGGGCGGCGGCTCGAATGTCCTCAATGGTGTCGGTGGGCAATCCCATTTGCGCGGCGATCTTGGCGGCATAGACCGAAACCCGGTAAGAATGGTTCTGGGTGTATTTGTCTTTCGAAATGAACTGGCTGAGGATGATCAGCACGCCATGGTAAGTACTGCGTAGTTCGCGGAAGTGTTTCTGTTTGTGCTCATACAAAGTGCCCATGGCGTAGGCATTGACCAGCAAAATCCCGCCCCACAGGATAATTTCAAACCATTTCTCCGCGATCGGCAGCGGAGCCACCTGATGGCCGAACAGCACGGGGTTGAAATAGGTAATCAGCACCACCAGCAACACACTGCTCAGGGCGGTCAAGGTAGCGTGCCGCCGGCCATACACATAAGCCGAAAACAGCGTCGGCAGCGTGTACAAGCCCAGCAGCATGTGGTGGGCGTCCAGCAGGGTATTCAGCAGAGCGGTTAGAACGAAGATCGAGAGCAGGAGCCAGAGTTCGCGGTTCACTTCGCTGACGCGGCGGAGCCCAGTGGACCGCAGACGCTGCAGCCAGGGCGCGGAATGCGCCGTAGTGAGATGGGCAGTTGCCTGCCCGGATTCGACCGAATCGATTTCCATAACTACCTACTGCTTACCGATGCCTCTTCCTGTTCCGTAGGACAGACTGACGCGCAGCCGCGAGCAATAAAGAGACCTGTGGCTTGGTGATGCTGATGTTAGGTATCTACTTGGACAATCGCAAGTTACAGCCGTAACCGGGAGCGTGACTGGTGGAGTGCGGTGGCCCACCCTTCGGCGTGTGGCCCGTCCTATCGCGAAGCGAAGGGCGGGATGTTCCAAGGCGCTCGATCTCCCCGGGGTGGCCGGCTCCTTGCGGTTTTTGCAAGGGGCGGGTGCCGCCACGCCTACCTTTTTCTCTCCTCCGCCATCGCCTTCCGGAGCGTGTGGTTGATCCTCGTCTGGTAGCCCCGGCCCTGCTTTTTGAACCAGGCTAGAACGTCGGCGTCCAGACGCAGCGTCACCGGTTGCTTGAGCGGCTTGTAGTATTTAGGCCACTCCGGGATCAGGTCCAGCGAAACTTTCTCCCCCTCGGCGGAAGCCCGCAGCCGGGCAATCTTCCGTCGCTTCTTCACCGTTCTTGCCTTCTTTGTCATACGTACTTATATCGCTATACGTACAAAATGGACAGTACAAAATGTTCCACGTGAAACATTGTACATACAAAATAGTTGTACGTATATGCGCGCACTCAGCAAGCCGGCCCGAGCGCGGCGTCGTAATTCCAGCCTATTGTCGTGCCGTGGGAATCTCCGGGGCGGGCGGTGTTGCGATTGGAGCCATGGTCTCGGCCTCGGACGGCATCTGCGGCAGCGGACCTTCGAGGGCGACGGCCAGCACCTGATCCATGTTGTCCACAAAGTGCAGTTTCATGGCGGTGCGCAGGTTTTCTGGGACCTCGGCTACATCTTTTTCGTTTTCCTGCGGCAGAATCACTTCGAACAATCCGGCGCGATGGGCGGCCAGGAGTTTCTCCTTCAATCCGCCGATGGGAAGCACCTTGCCGCGCAGCGTGATCTCGCCGGTCATGGCGATATCGCGGCGCACCGGAATCCGGCTCAGGGCGCTGGCCAGGGCGGTAGCGATGGTAATGCCGGCCGAGGGGCCATCTTTCGGAATCGCTCCTTCGGGTACGTGCACGTGAATATCCTGGTTGCGATAGAAGTCGCGAGGCAGTCCTAGACGCGCCGCTCGTGAGCGAATGTAGGACATGGCCGCCTGCGCCGATTCCTGCATCACGTCGCCTAATTGGCCGGTTAAAGTGAGCTTGCCTTTGCCGTCCACCACTGCCGCTTCAGTGCTCAGAATTGACCCTCCCACTTCGGTCCAGGCCAGGCCGGTCACCAGGCCAATTTCACTCTTCTCGTGGGCCAGGGTGTCGCGGAACTTCAGCACGCCGAGCCAGTCGCCAATCTTTTCCGGTTCAACCGCAGCCGTGAAATCCGCGCCTTCCTTTACCACCTTGCGCGCAATCTTGCGGCAGATGTTGCCAATTTCCCGCTCCAGGTTTCGGACGCCTGCTTCGCGGGTATAGCCGCGAATGATCCTGCGGATCGATTCGTCGGAGAACTGCACGTTCTTCTCCGTCAACCCCGCCTGCAGCATCTGCTTCTTCACCAGAAACTGTTTCGCGATCTCGACTTTTTCCGGCTCGGTGTAGCCGTGCAGGCGCAGCACTTCCATGCGGTCCTGCAGGGCGGGCGGGACGGTATGGATCACGTTCGCGGTGGCAATGAAAAAGACCTGGGACAGGTCATACTCGACGTCCAGATAATGATCGACGAACATGAAGTTCTGTTCCGGATCGAGCACTTCGAGCAGCGCCGCTGAGGGATCGCCGCGGAAGTCCATCGACATTTTGTCGACTTCGTCGAGCATGAAAACCGGGTTCTTGGTGCCGGCCTTTTTCATCATCTGGATGATCTGGCCGGGCAGGGCTCCGATGTAGGTGCGGCGATGGCCGCGGATTTCCGCTTCATCGCGCACGCCGCCGAGCGACATGCGCACGAACTTGCGGCCGGTGGCTTTGGCGATCGACATTCCTAGCGAAGTCTTGCCCACGCCCGGAGGTCCGACGAAGCACAGAATCGAGCCTTTGGGATTTTTTACCAACTGGCGGACGGCTAGAAATTCGAGGATGCGTTCCTTGATTTTCTCCAGCCCATAGTGATCTTCGTTCAGCACTTTTTCGGCGCGCGAGATGTTGCGGATTTCCTTCGAGCGCTTCTTCCACGGCACGGCCAGCAGCCAGTCGAGATAGTTGCGCGAGACCGTTGACTCCGCCGACATGGGCGGCATCGCTTCCAGCTTTTTCAATTCCTGGATGGCCTTGTCGCGAACATCTTTCGGCATACCCGCGGCTTCGACCTTCTTCTTCAGTTCGTCGAATTCGCTCTTTTCGCCGCGCCCCAGTTCTTTCTGGATGGCTTTGATTTTTTCGTTGAGGTAATACTCTTTCTGCGCCTTCTCCATCTGCCGCTTCACGCGCGACTGGATGGTGCGGTCCATGTTGAGTTTTTCGATTTCCAGGTCGAGCACGTCGCCGATGCGGTTCAAACGCTCAGCGGGATCGAAGATCTCAAGCAGCGCCTGCTTTTCTTCAATGGCAAGCTGCAGATTGGCGGCGATGGTGTCGGTCAGCTTCGCCGGATCTTCCATACGCACGGCAGCGATCATGGTCTCGTAGTTCAGCGACTGGCATAGCTTTACATATTGCTCGAACAGGCCGGTGACGCGCTGCATGCCGGCTTCTATCGGGGCGGTCGTCTCGGTGGCATACCGGGCGACGCGCACCGTGGCCTGCAAAAAGCCTTCCGTCTCGACAACCTGCAGGATCTTGCCGCGCTCGATGCCTTCAACCAATACTTTAATATTTCCGTCGGGCAGCTTGAGGCTCTGCACAATGTTGACGATGGTGCCGACTTGGAAGATGTCCCCGGCTTTAGGCTCGTCAATGCTGGCATCGTGCTGGGTGGCAAGAAATATTTTCTTATCGCTGGCCAGAGCTTCTTCGAGCGCACGCACGCTCGACTCCCGGCCCACCACGAACGGAGTCATCATGTAGGGGAAAATGACCACGTCCCGAATGGGCATCATCGGCAGTTTCTTACTCTCAAACTTTTCCTTGGGGTTCGACAACGCGGTCTCCCGTCTTTGGTCCCGTTTTTCTTACTACTCTAACTTGCTGCTTTCTCGATCATGGCCAGCGAGACGTTCCGCTTTTCCACCATCTCGCGGGTCACTTCAAATTCCTTAACCTTCTTCTGGCTGGGCAAGCTGTACATCAGCTCCAGCATGAGCTCTTCGAGGATCATGCGGAGGCCGCGGGCGCCAACTTTACGCGCCATCGCCTGGCGGGCAATCGCACGGTTGGCATCGTCGCTGAACTTCAGCCGCACGTTTTCAAACTCGAACAGGCGCTGGTACTGTTTCACGATCGCGTTCTTCGGGCGCGTCAGAATTTCAACGAGGGCGTTTTCGTCCAGTTGCTGCAACACGCCCATGACTGGTAGGCGGCCGACAAACTCGGGGATCAGCCCAAACTTAATCAGATCCTCGGGCTGCGCTTCAGAGATCAGCTCAAAGTTGCGCAGCGAGGTCACGCTGGGATGCTCGCTCTCCGGGTCTTCTCCCATACGGAAGCCCAGAGCTTTCTTGCCGATGCGGCGGCCGACAATTTTCTCCAAGCCGACGAAAGCGCCACCGCAGATAAAAAGGATGTTCGTGGTATCGACGGGTGTGAATTCCTGGTGCGGATGCTTGCGTCCACCTTGCGGGGGAACGTTCGCGATCGTGCCTTCCAGAATCTTGAGCAGCGCCTGTTGCACGCCTTCACCCGACACGTCGCGGGTGATCGAGGGATTCTCGTCCTTGCGCCCGATCTTGTCGATTTCGTCAATATAGATGATGCCGGTCTGGGTGCGGCTGACATCGCCTTCGGCCGCCTGCAGAAGCTTGAGGATGATGTTCTCGACGTCCTCGCCGACGTAGCCGGCCTCGGTCAGCGTGGTCGCGTCCACGATCGCGAACGGCACATCGAGCATGCGGGCGAGGGTTTGCGCCAGCAGCGTCTTGCCGGTTCCGGTTGGGCCAATCAGCAGGATGTTCGACTTGGTCAGTTCCACGCCATCGCCGGTGCGCTGGCGGTTCATATAAATGCGCTTGTAATGGTTGTAGACGGCGACGGCCAGCTTCTTCTTGGTCTGTTCCTGTCCGATGACATATTCGTCGAGGAACGTCTTGACTTCCTGCGGCTTGGGCAGTTGGTTCGGGACCGCAGCCGCGGGAGCCGCAGTGCGGTCGTCTTCGAGAATCGAGTTGCAGACGGCTACGCACTCGTCGCAGATGTATGCCCGGGGATAGTCGCTCGGCGACGAGATCAGTTTCGCCACTGCGTCCTGCGCCTTGTGGCAGAACGAACAGCGCAACATCTCATCCGATCCCGATTTGGTTTTCACTCGGCCTTACTCCTTTTCTGGTGGCCTAGCCGCGGCTGGCTTCCTTCTCCGGGCTGAGACGCGGCAAGCCGCGTCTCTACACTACGAACTGCCGATCATACCCTCTATCTTGTCTTATAGATGATATCGTCGATGATTCCGTATTCCTTGGCCTGCTGCGAATTCATGATGAAGTCGCGCTCCACATCCTTCTCCACTTTATCCAGCTTTTGGCCGCTGTGCTTGGCCAGTAACTGATTAGTAATCTCGCGCATGCGCAGGATCTCGCGGGCATGGATATCTATGTCGGTCGCCTGCCCAGAGAGCCCGCCCATCGAAGGCTGGTGAATCAGGATGCGCGAATTCGGCAGCGCCAGCCGTTTTTTGGCCTGGCCTGCGGAAAGCAGCAGCGCCGCCATGGAAGCCGCCTGACCAATGCAGATGGTGGTCACGTCGTTCTTCACGTACTGCATGGTGTCGTAAATCGCCATGCCTGCCGTGATCGAGCCGCCCGGAGAGTTGATGTAGAGCTGAATGTCTTTTTCCGGGTCTTCCTGCGCCAGGAACAGCATCTGGGCGATGACCAGGTTGGCGATGTTGTCGTCAATCGGCGTACCAATAAAGATGATGTTGTCGCGGAGCAGCCGGGAATAAATGTCATAGGCCCGCTCGCCGCGCCCGGTTTGTTCGATCACCATCGGTACCAGCATCATTTACCCTTTCCACACTCCTGCCCGGAGGTCGGTCTCGTTGGCTCTGGGGAGGATCGAAATGGTCCGCATCATCATTGTTATCACGCGGACTGGTGATACAAAAAGTCGAGGGTCTTTTCGTTGCGGATTCTTGTCCGTATCCTATCGAGGCCCCCATCCCGTGTCAAACGAGCGCGTACAGCTTCGGACGTCTGTTTTGATTGTCTGGCCAGCGACTCCAGTTCCCGATCCAGTTCTTCATCGCTGACCTGGATATTCTCTTCCTCCGCCACTCTTTCGAGCAGCAACGCGGCTTTCACATCGTGAATCGCCTGCTCGCGTTGTCCCGCGCGCAGACGTTGCAAATCCATTTTCTTCATCTGCTCTGCGGTCAGGCCCTGCGCTGCCAGCGCCCGCAGTCCCCGCTCCAGCCGGATGTCGATCTGTTGTTCGGTCAGCGAATCGGGAACTTCAAAATCGTTCCGCTGAATCAGTTCGCCGACCAGTTTGTCCTTGGCGGCATGTTCGGCTTCATGCTTGCGCTCGGATTCGATTTGCTCGCGAACTGCCTTCCGTAACTCGTCCACCGTCTGGAATTGCCCCAACTGCCTGGCGAACTCGTCGTTCAATTCCGGCAAACTTTTCTGTTTGATTGAGCCCACCTTGACGGTATAACTGAACGTCTTTCCCGCCAGGCGCTTGTCCTGCGTATCTTCGGGATAGTTCACATCGAAGGTACGCTCATCTCCGGCGCTCGCCCCGCGCAGGTGTTCGGTGAATTCCGGCATGGTGTTCTTGCCCGCAATTTCGACCAGCACCTCATCCATGTGCACGGGCTGGCCTTCATCGGACTTCGAATCGCCGGCTTTCGGATTGCCATCGAGCGAGACCTGGGCGAAATCGCCATCGGCGAGCGCGCGCCCATCCACCGGATTGAAACTGGCATGGCGCTCGCACAGATCGGCCAGGGCCTGCTCCACATCCGCCTCGGAAACCGCGATTTCCGGTTTATCGGCGCGCAGTTCCTTGTAACCTTCCAGCTTGATTTCTGGCAGCACTTCGAAGGCGGCTTTGAAGCGCAGCGGCTCGCCATCATGCACGTGCAGGTCGGTCACCCGGGGCTGCGATACCGGATGCAGGCTCAGCCTCTCGGCCTCCTGCCGGAAGAAGCGCGGGATCAGCGCTTCGACCATGTCCGTCTTGATCTCTTCGGAAAAACGCTGGCGAATAATCGACGCCGGAACATGGCCCCGCCGGAAGCCGGGAATGCGAGCTACCTTCTGATATTTCTGGATCAGCGAGTCGGTCTGCCGGGTGACATCTTCGACCGGAATCTCGACCACGATCTCGCGTTTCGTGCTGCTTTCTTTGCTCGCACTTTCATTGATATCAGTGGGGCTCACAATTGCCTTTCCAAAGCGGCAGCGGCAGCAGAGTCGGAAGGAAATTGCCCGGCTGCGACGCTTTATGCCGCAGCCTTGAGTGTAAAGACTCTGGAAGAGCAACGTCAAACGGCGGAGGGGGATGCTCTGCCCACCAAAGTAACGAGGGTTCCGCGCCACACGAACAAATACAATTGAAGCTCATGACTCTTCCAAACTGGCTCAAGGTTCTGAACGCCGAGGTCATCGCGTGCAGGCGCTGTCCGCGACTGGTCGCTTATCGCGAGCGGATTGCCCGCGAGAAGCGCCGCGCTTATCGCGGCTGCGAATACTGGGGCAAGCCCGTTCCCGGCTTCGGTGATCCCCATGCCCGCGTCCTCGTACTCGGACTCGCTCCCGGCGCCCACGGCTCCAATCGCACGGGACGCCCTTTCACTGGAGACGCTTCGGGAAACTTCATGTATCCGCTATTGTATGAAGCCGGATTCGCTAGTCAGCCGACGGCGACCGGCCGGAACGACGGGCTTGTTCTGCACGATCTTTACATCACTGCCGCGGCCCGCTGCGCGCCGCCCGGTAACAAGCCTTTGCCCGAGGAACTGGCCAACTGCGCTCCGTTTCTTGAGCGTGAACTCGAGGGACTGAAAGACCTGCGCGTGGTCGTCGCCTTGGGAAGAATCGGGTTCGAAGCCTATCTCAACTACCTGAAGAGAAGAGAACTCATCGCCAGCAAGCGGGAGTACGAATTCCGCCACGGTGCCGAATACGTGCTGCCCGATGGACGCGTTCTTCTGGCCTCCTACCATCCTTCCAACCAGAACACGCAGACGGGGAAGCTGACCAAAGCGATGTTCCGAAAGATTTTCAAGCGAGCGCGCGAACTGGCCGATGAATCAACGGAGCGGATCCCGCGGTAGGCGGACACCTCTGGGCCGGCCTGGAGGACCCACCTGCTCCGGGATGCGCCGCCTTTCGTCACGGCTCGCTCAAAAGCCCACGAACACCGGTTCCGGTTCCAGCAGGATTCCCCACGCTTCCTGCACGCCGTGCTGGATCTTGTCTTTCAGCGCGACGATATCGCTGGCGTGCGCGTTTCCGCGGTTGATCAGGGCGAGCGCATGTTTGTGCGAGATCCCGGCTGCTCCCGCCGCATACCCTTTGGAGAATCCGGAGTGCTCCACCAGCCACGCGGCGGAAACTTTGCGCTGAGCATTGAGCGCGGGGTAGCTGGGAATTTCGAGTCCTTTCGATATGGCGCGCTCGCCCAGATCTCTGAACTGCTCCTCGCTGAGCACGGGATTCTTGAAGAACGATCCGGCACTGCGGCAATCGTCGTCTCCGGGGACAATCAGCATGCCCTTGCTGCGCCGTATTTCGCGCACGGCCGCGCGCACTTCGGCGAGCGAGGGCGTATTGCGTTCGGTAAAGTACTTTTGCAAATCCGCATAGTGCAAACTCGGAGCGCCGCCCCCCTTCAAGCGGTAGTTCACGCGCAAGATAATGTAGCGCCCACGTTCGGTACTGTTGAAGATGCTCGAGCGGTAATGGAATCCACAGGCCGGTTTGGGTAGCACTACAATGCGGTCCTCTTTCAAATCCGGATTGCGCAAATCGAAAGCCCGCACCGATTCGATGGTGTTGGCGACCTCCTGCCCATAGGCGCCGACGTTTTGCACGGGCGTGCCCCCGACGCTGCCCGGAATCCCGCTCAGGCACTCGACTCCCGCACAATTCTGTGCGACCGTTTGCGCGACAAAGTCGTCCCAGTTAACGCCCGCGCCCACACTGAAGAGCACGGCATTACCCGTGGTGTCACGGGTGGCCGGAGCCGTAATTCCGCCGATCGCAACTTTGAGCACGAGCCCCGGCCAACCGGAATCGGCGACCACCAGATTACTTCCTCCGCCCAGCACGAACAGCGGCAAATCGCGGGTCTTTGCGAACCGCGCGGCCTCTCGAACCTCGTCTTCTCTTTTCAGTTCCGCGAAATAGCGAGCCGCCCCGCCTACCTGCAAGGTGGTCAGTGCCGCCAGCGGAACGTTTTCCTGAATCGTCATAAAGCCAGCTTCGCTCAATACTGATTTGAGCATCTCATGTCCGTCTGCGCAGGCATATTGTGAACCGAGCTACCGTTTCGAATGGCTGCGAGTCACGAAATTATGTTTTGTGGTTTAATGCGATTCACGAGGACTTATGAAACGTTTCCTGCTTCTGCTCGTCGCACTTTCTGTTACGTCGTGGGCCGCTGAGCCCTGGCACGCCGCGTCCACCGAGATTGATGCCGTCTATCCGCAGGTCGAAACGCTCTATCTCGACCTGCACCGCAATCCCGAACTTTCTTATCATGAGGAGAAGACTGCAGCCAAGATTGCCGACCAGCTTCGCAAACTCGGATACGACGTCAGCACAGGAGTTGGCGGCACCGGCGTGGTTGGCGTATTCAAGAATGGCTCCGGCCCCGTCGTCATGTTGCGCGCCGAACTCGACGCCTTGCCGGTGCCGGAAAAGACGGGTCTTGCTTACGCCAGCCACGTCACGACGCATGATGACCGCGGCGTCGAAGTGCCGGTGATGCATGCCTGCGGCCACGATCTGCACATGGCCATCGGCATCGGAACCGCCGCTCTGCTGGTGCAGAACAAAAGCCGCTGGCACGGGACCTTTATCTATGTCGGCCAGCCCGCGGAGGAGCGCATCGGCGGCGCCAAGAACATGATCAAAGACGGCCTGTTCACGCGCTTCCCGAAGCCGGACTTCGCTTTCGCCGTGCACGACAGCAACGGACTTCCCGCCGGGAAAGTCGGTTACACACCCGGCTTCAGCTTATCGAATGCCGATTCTGTGAACGTCACGGTGTACGGTGTCGGAGGACATGGCTCGGCGCCGCAGGAAACGGTGGATCCGATCGTGATCGCTGCTCGAACCATCGTCAGCTGGCAGACGATCGTGTCGCGCGAGATTGATCCGCAAGATCCCGCCGTCATTACCGTGGGCGCAATCCACGGCGGCACCAAGAACAACATCATTCCCGACGAAGTGCTGATGCAGTTGACCGTACGGTCCTACAAGGATGATGTGCGCAAGCATCTGCTGGCGTCGATCGAGCGAATCGCGGATGCGGAAGCGGCTGCGGCGGGCGCTCCGAAAAAGCCGCTAGTCGAAATCGAGGAAGGCGTTGGCGCGGTTTACAACGACCCTCAAACCACCAAACGGCTCGCCGACCGGCTGAAGCAGGTCATGGGAGATGCGAACGTCGTGCTCGGACGTCCGAATATGGCGAGCGATGATTTTGCCGAATATCGCTACGCGGGAATTCCAAGTGTCATGCTCGAATTGGGTGCGGTCAACCCGGAAAAATATGCGGAGGCAATGAAGACTGGAGAGAAACTTCCCGGCCCGCACTCCCCCTACTTCGCGCCCGATCGTGAGCCCAGCCTCAAAACCGGAATTGAAGTCGAGATGGCAGCGATTCTGGAATTGATGGGGAAGTAGGCCAGGTTTCCATCACAAATCCAAGTAAGCGCCATCACAGCGCAGACCGGATGAATTGGAGGATCATAGTTCCGAAGTCGTGGAGTGTTCACGTGACGACAGAACAGGATCTCACTGCGGCTGCGAGTCGTGATCTGGAGCCGCTCACGCCGGCGCAGAAAGAAACGCTGCAGCGTGCGGTCGCCAAGGTAGTGGCGTTGGGAGCCCAAACCGGAGTCAGCGCCGATGAAATGATTCAGTTGCTCAAATCAGGCCTGACCGTCGGCGAACTGTTGGACTACTTGGCGGCTCGCTCTGGAGAAGTTGCTTAGAGGCAGGTTTCAAAGTTTCAGAGTTTCAAGGTTAACCATCAGCGAGACGAGTTCCTGCCTTGCAACTTTGAAACCTTGAAAATTGTTTCTCTCCGTTTGCCGCCGGGCTTGCGATTGAGTAATCTCTAGCGATGTGTTCGGGCCGGAGAGTCAGCATCGGGGGAACCGCACTTGCGCCGCAGTCCAACTTGATGCGTGCCCTCCAATCGGCGCTGTGCGCGTTGATTGTTTTCGGCGTGATCGCTTGCGGTTCGATAACCGGGGTCTCTGCCCAGCAAGCGCCGAAGCCGCAGACTCAGACCGGCGATACATCCGCCAGCCAAGCGCCGAGTGCACCGTCGAAGGTGCCGGGCGTGGCCCTGTACAATCTGCTGGAGAAGAAGTCCATCGTTTTCCCCGACATCGCTGCCAGCACCGAGCGACTTTCGACGGAACAGAAATTCGAACTGTTCGTGGACAACAGCGTCTCCGTGCACACGCTGAGCTGGGCGGCCCTGGGATCAGCGGTCGGCCAGGCGGATGATTCTCCGACCGGCTTCGGACAAGAGTCAGGGGGATATTGGAAGCGCGTCGGGTCTTCCATGGCACGTCAGGCGTCCAGCAATTTCTTCGGGACGTTTCTGCTGGCGTCCGCGCTGCACCAGGATCCGCGTTTCTATCCAGAGAAAAAACCCGGCTTCGGGCACGCCGTGAAGTATTCGTTCGAGCGCGTCTTCGTCACGCGCAGCGATGACGGACGCGATGTCGTAAACTGGTCAGGGCTGGGCGGGCCGCTGATGGCCGAAGGACTGGCGAACGTCTATTGGCCGGACCGGAACCGCACTGTTGGAGATACGTTCATGCGCTTTGGTTTTGATCTGGCAACCCGAGCGGGTGGAAACATGCTCCGCGAATACTGGCCGGTATTTTACGGGAAGATTCATCCCGCGTCCCAGCGGGGCGCCGGACACAATTGACCGCCTGGGAAAAAGGCTGGCTTTCATTTCCCGTACGCGCATCCAAGTGAGAAAACAGCGGTTGTGGCGGAATCATGGTTTACGAACGTCGCTCTACGAAATAGGAGATCAAGATTGAGGAATCGGATACTGTTCTTACTTGCCTTTTGTGGGCTCATTGCGTCAGCTTCGGCACAATCCAATTTCAATCGCTATAACTTTACCGCCGGCGGTGGAGAGGGCATCGGCCGCGCCGATGTCGCCGCCTATGTTGGGAACTCTTTTCAGGGCGTGGCCGGAGGCGGCATAAACTTCAATCGCATGTTTGGCGTGGATGCCGAATACATGTACTACGACCTCAACTTCAGACCCAGCGTGAAGTTGGGTCAGGCCCTGGCCAACCAGAGTGGAAACATGCAGTCGATCAGCCTCGACGGAATCGTCACCGTGCCCCGCCACCTTGGCAAATTAGGAGCATACGGAATTTTCGGCTTAGGCTTCTATCGCCGCAGCGTTTCGATCCCCAGCGTGTTTCGTGCAAATGGCACGATCTATCAGCCCGCGTGGAGATGGTGGGACCTGACTTGGGTTAACTACCAGTTACCCAACCCGGTGATTTTCAATCCCGGGCCGCCTTACGGGGAAACCATGTCGTCGAATTCCAAAGATGCGGGCGGCTTCAACTACGGCGGCGGACTTACCTACAGGCTGAACCATCTTCATAATTCCAAGGTCTACGTCGAATGGCGCTACCATCGCGCCTATCAGAGCGACGGCAAGACTATCGTTATGCCGATCACGGTTGGGCTGCGCTGGTGAAAGAAAGCAGGTCCTTCCCCATTCGGCTGCGCTTAGGGTCAGGATGACGAATCATTATCCAGTGGGGATTTCAATCGTCTAATCTTGGTTAGACAAAAACGCCGGAAAGGAGTGGGGTATGAGCAAAGTACGGGTGCTGGTCGGCACACGCAAGGGAGCGTTCATTCTGGAGTCAGACGGGAAGCGCGAAAAATGGGATGTCAGCGGCCCTCACTTTGCGGGCTGGGAGCTGTATCACCTGAAAGGATCGCCTGCCGATCCCAATCGCATCTACGCGTCGCAGACCAGCGGGTGGTTCGGGCAGATTATTCAACGCTCAGACGACGGCGGCAAAACCTGGCACCAGCCCGGAACGCCGCCCGGGGAGCCGCCCGCCCCGGGCCCTCCGAAGGCCGCCAGCAATAAGTTCGTCTACGACACGTCTGCCGAAACCGGCAAGCCGCTTACCACACATCAGTTCTACGACGGCACGCAGCATCCCTGGGAATTTAAACGTGTATGGCATCTGGAGCCGTCGCTTACCGATCCCGACCTGGTCTACGCTGGAGTAGAAGACGCAGCCTTGTTCCGCTCGACCGATGGCGGCGAGAACTGGAAGGAACTCCCCGGCCTGCGTGGCCACGGCACCGGACCGAAATGGCAGCCCGGAGCGGGCGGCATGTGCCTGCACACCATCATTCTCGATCCGGGCAATCCGCAGCGGATTTGGATCGCAATATCGGCCGCGGGCGCGTTCCGCACCGACGACGGCGGCAAGACATGGAAGCCAATCAACAAGGGGCTCTATTCCCAATACATTCCCGACCCGAGGGCCGAGGTCGGCCACTGCGTGCACCATGTTGCCATGAATTCCAAGCGCCCAGGCGTGCTCTTCATGCAGAAACACTGGGATGTCATGCGCTCGGACGACGCCGGCGACAACTGGAGAGAAATCAGCGGCAACCTGCCCACCGACTTCGGCTTCGTGATCGACGTGCACGCGCACGAGCCGGAGACCATTTATGTCGTGCCGATCAAAAGCGACGGCGAGCACTTTGTTCCCGATGGGAAGCTGCGTGTGTACCGCAGCCGCACTGGTGGCAACGAGTGGGAGGCGCTGACCAAAGGCCTGCCGCAACGCGACTGCTACGTTAATGTATTACGCGACGCCATGGCCGTCGATTCGCTCGACAAGTGCGGTGTGTATTTCGGCACCAGCGGCGGGCAAGTCTATGCCTCGGCCGATGCAGGAGACAGCTGGAATCCGATTGTGCGGGATTTGCCCGGCGTGCTGTCGGTTGAGGTGCAGACGCTGAAGTGATGGCATAGACATGATCCGAGTCATGCTTCCGCAACATCTGCGAACGCTGGCGCGCGTTGGCAGCGAGCTGCAAATCGAAATCGATGGTCCGATCACGCAGCGCTCGGTCCTCGATGCGCTCGAGGCCCGCTATCCGATGCTGCGCGGGACCATCCGCGATCAGGTCACCGGACAGCGCCGGCCGTTCTTGCGGTTCTTCGCCTGCGAGGAGGATCTGTCGCATGAGGCGCCGGATGCTCCGCTTCCCGATGCGGTCGCATCTGGGGCGGAACCGTTGGTTATCCTAGGTGCGATTGCGGGTGGTTAGGGCGGATTTCGCGGTGGTGTAGAGTGTGCGTTCTCAGCAGCTAAAGCCGGTGCGGAAACAAGCGAGTTATCGCAGCGCTGAACCGCTGCGCACCCAAAATCAAGTGCAACCTCGACGCTGTCGCTCATCGCTGCCGGTGCTTTCCAGATCAGCGACTTCCCATGGGCCGGCACTTATCTGGCGCCGCTCGCTCTCGTGCGCCACTTGGAGCGTACCTGGCACGGGTGGGGTGTGGTTCTATGTCGCGCAGGAGAGTCGCCATCCGATCCCTACTGATAACCTATCGTCCGTGCCGCGACTTTCATTAGGCATCGCGCAGGGTGCTGTAAAGAAAAAAGTCTTCCTTTGTTTAGGTGGAGAAACGAGGCTCTAGGGAATGGGTTACTGCATTTGCCAAGCAGCTTTCTCAGCCTTTTATGGTCAGAACCGGACAGGTCGCCTCGCATACCACATAATGTGCGGTGGACCAGTACAGATGGGCCGCAGCGCGGGCTGCGGAGCTCTCGTTAACTCCCATCACAATCAGGTCCGCGTTGATCTGGCCGGCCGTCTTAACAATCTCCTCTGGCACGAAGCCGAGAGTCACCAAGGAATCCGGATTGCGCGGCAGATTCTCTTCCGCTGGAATCAATTTCCTGAGTTGTTCGAGAGTGCTGAGCCGCGATTGCTCCACCCAGTCGATCACACTGGATGACACCGGCCAGAACGAAGCCTCCTCGGCCAATGGGACTACTGAGAGTATGTGAAGGAGAAATATTTGTGCGTTACTCTCTCGGGCAATCGATATCGCATAGGGCAGAGCATTCAACGATGCGGGACTGAAATCAGTTACGAACAGAACCCGACGGATCACCGGTTCAGCTGTGGCTGGCACAAAGGCCCCTGGCCCAACGGTCAGTACCGGGCAAGCGGCAAGCCGGAACAGTTCCTCTGCGACCGATCCGAGAAGCAGTTTCTTCAGCCCTCCGCGCCCGTGCGTGCCCAAGACGAGCAAGTCAACCCGGTTTCGAGCAATCAGATCCAAAATCACTTCGCTAGTCGGTCCCCGTTCGATTACACCTTCGTAGGCAATGTGCTCCAGAAATTTCTTCCGGGCAAACCGCCGCATGTTGATTTCCGCCTCTTGCAGATCCCGGTCCAAACTCCAGGGCAAAGGGTCAAGCGGTACAGACGTCGGCACTTCGGGAGGAATGGCATGAGCGAGAAACAGTTTGCCATGATGAAGACGAGCGATTGCCGCTGCGTATGCCAATGCATTATCGGACGCCTGAGAAAAATCTGTTGCAAGCAAGATATTCTTGAACGAAATGTTGGTCTTCGTCTTGGTCTCTGCTGTGACCATTGCACTACCTCACTTTCTGTGTGGGGCGCAATCTTGCGTCGACTATCCACCTTACTGCAACAGGAAATTAACTGTAATAGTGGTTTCGACTTCCGCCGGTCGTCTCCATGAACTCTTTATCTCGAACGGACGCTCACTTCGCTTCGATATCTGCATTTGGCAAACCAAAGATGCTAAGCGCGGCGCCCGCAACACATTGGCAAATCAGACTTTGCTGGAAGCAGTGAACGCCGGTTGGCTCCGTCTCAATCGGCACCCTATCTAAGCGGTCGGATCTCGTCAAAGTGACGACAGGCCGACAAGAACGTAGAATCTATAGGCTGCTTGCATCCTAGTTTGTTGTCTAATGGTTGCGATTCGATCGCGCGTCTGTCGCTACGGCACCGAAACTGCATGACCGTAATTTGAGCGTTCGTTCGGGACGTCGGCCCAAAACGGCGGATTGAAAATGCGGGAGGAACTCACCCGGAGGAGGTTTGCATGTCACTTGTCACTCCGACTGGAGACATTCATCTGAAGTCGGTCTTGGTCGCAACCGATTTCTCGGAAGCATCTGAGAAAGCTCTCCGCCACGCTCTCGCGATTGCCCGGCACTATGGGGCGAAATTCTATCTGGTACATGTGGTCTCGTCGTCTTCATTCACTCTGGTGGGTCCAGATGCAGTGAACGTGGCCACCGATGCAGTTTGCCGGGATGCTCATCAATTGGAGGAGCGACTTGTTCAAAGTGGGGCCCTGGCCGGTTTGCAGCATGAGGTCATCGTCCGCCAAGGTAATGTATGGGAACAGTTGGAAAAAGTAGTCAAGCAGGAACAAATAGAACTGGTCGTCATTGGCACGCATGCCCGACGAGGTTTGGGGAAACTGTTCCTTGGGTCTGTGGCAGAACACATCTTTCGCTACTCCGAGTGCCTGGTTCTAACCGTTGGTCCGGGTTCCCTTCAGGATTCCCCAGTCGACGGCACTAGAACCGTTCGGCCCTTTCTGTTCGCTACGGACTTCGGTGGACCCTCGTTACGCGCTCTGCCTTATGCCATCTCATCCGCCAATCACTTTGGGACGAAACTTGTTCTGCTCCATGTTCTCCCGGCAGTCCCAATGCCGGAAGGCGTGAACCGTCCCACTGCCGGCGATGTCATGCGAACCCGAGAGAATGCTCGGATAGCCAGCTTACAGCGACTGGAGGAATTGACATTGCAGAATGCCAAGCTGGTAATCGCCCCGGAATTTTTGGTCGAGTTCGGTTCGCCGAGCGAAAAAATCCTGCAAGCGGCCGACACGGTCAAGGCCGACGCGATCATCTTAGGTTTGCATCGCTCAACCCATATCGATACAAAGTCCCACATGCCGTGGGCCACAGCGTATGAAGTGGTGTGCGGCGCGGGATGCTCCGTCTTAACGGTGAGGGATGGAAACATCTAGGACGGACCGTTCGGAAACGCGCACAGGCATTTCGCGGCATACCGAGAATCTTCATACCCTCATCGGCTTCTAGTAAGAAGTAGGGGTCGTTTTTGTCATCTTACGGTGCTTGAAGAATTCGACCTCGCGCAGGCGTTTTTTCGCCTCTTCGAGCGTCGTATAGAGTCCGCCAAGATTCTTTCCCTTTTCCGACAGGACTTGATATCCTTCTTCAACTTTCTTGATCATAATCAGCTCCTCCTATGCTATGTTCGCAAGACCGGCCCATTGGCCGTCTAACAGGGCCGTCATACGCTCAGAACTGGAATTGGCACCGCGTAAATAATTGTGGATCCGTGGATCCGCAGGTTACCTTCATACGGGTAACACCCTGTAACGAGCAAATCCGCCTTGGTCTGCTTTACAGCTTGGCTCAGCATCTTAGGCACATCACCACTGCCGATCAATACATCCGCATTGGTGCCCATGTCTTGCTGGAGCTTTGCAATGCGTTCGGAAGCATCGGCGACAAATGACTTTTTCCACTCCGGAACGACGTAATTGCCGCCAGGCCCCCAAAGTTCCACCGAGGCAGTGACGTGGGCGAGCGTAAGATGGGCTCCAAATTCGGCCGCTATTGGGGCGGCCCACGATACCGCTTCCTCACTACGGGGACCCAAATCGACTGCGCACAGGACGTTATGAATCGCGAACTCCGGCACTGGCGATTCTTCCACGTGGGCGCTGGTCCAAACTGGACACTCGGTCCCGTGCAGTACTTTCGCTGTCACAGAGCCCAGAAGAAACTGATTGAACGTGGAGCTATGCGACGGCATCATGATCAGGTCGGCTTTTTCTTCTTCAGCCATCCGCACAATTGCCCAAGCCGGGTCGCCTTTGACCACCATGCGCCGAATAGTAAGGCCACGAAGCTCCGGCGCGAGAGACTCGTCCTGCTGTTTCTTGGCCTCTTTAATGATCGCCGGGAGCAAATCCCAGCCAGCCAGCTCGCTACTGTCGTCTGGCACCCCGGCGGCATGGCTCCGCGGTGTCACGACGTGCAGCATCACAATCTCAGAATGGAAATGGCGCGCCAATGTCGCAGCCTGATGAATCACGCCGAGTGAAGCAATTGGGATATCAACCGGCAAAAGAATTGTCTTAATATTCAGCATCGTGCATGCGCCGAAAATCAAAATATTGTGACCATTTCTTTAGTACATTGCCATCTCGCTTGGACTGTAACGCGATCTTCCTCAGTGCATTGACCTTGAGTTCAGCGATGTTTGGGCTCGAATCTCTTTTGGAGATGGAATCTGCGTGACATCCCAACCGCCGCCCAGCGCCTTGATCAGTTGAATGCTGGCCACCATTTCTTGCGTCCGAAAGTTCACGGCTACTTGCTGGTCATTCAATAAAGTCGTTTGAGCGACGATCACATTCAGGTAAGGATCGACTCCCGCTCTGTATCGAGCTGTAGCTTCCCGCAAGTTCCGCGTAGCGGCTGCAACCGCAGCATCCTGCTGGTCGATGGCCTGGGACAGAATTCGCAGAGATGCCAGGTTGTCCTCGACTTGCTGGAACGAAGTCAGCACAGTCTCCCGGTAATTGGCAACGGTCTGATCGTAATTTGCTCGGAACTGCTGAACTGTAGCCCGGCGCAATCCGGCATCGAAGATTGTTTCTGCGAGACTCGGCCCTACCGACCAAAAACGGCTTGGCCAGGTTAACCAATTGGAGACCGAAGCGTTCCCGAAGCCGGCCGAACCACTCAGGAGGACGTTGGGGAAATAGGCAGCCTTCGCCACGCCAATCTGGGCATTAGCCTGCGCGACACCACGCTCGGCGGCGGCGATGTCCGGACGTCGCTCAAGAAGCTCCGACGGAATGCCCACGGGCGTGGCTGGAGGTTTTGCTTCCAGAGTTTGTGCGGAAACAGAGAACGTCGATGCCGGCTGGCCGATCAAGACAGCCATGGCGTGTTCATATTGGGCGCGCAGGACTCCCAGGTTCGTATCTTGAGCTTGTGCCGCTTTTAGCTGGGCCTCGGCTTGCGCCACCGTCTCGTCGTTACTGAGGCCGGCTCGATACTGGCTTTGGGTCAGGTCCAAAGCGTCCTGGTAAGCGACTACCGTGGAATCGAGTAACTGCTTCAATGAGTCCTGTGCGCGAAGCTCATAGTAATCCACTGCGAGTTCTGCCTGTTGGCTCAGGCGCACATTCTCCAGGTCGGCGGCGCTGGCTTGCGCGGCGTAGATATTCGCCCTTACGGTACTCCGAACGCGCCCCCAGAAATCAGGCTCCCAAGAGGCATCAAAAGGTAGCGAGTAGTCAGTGTACGGTTTGATGGTCAATCCCGAGGATTTGCCCGTCAGCCCGCTTAGTTCTGCTGAAGAGGGGCGCGAATACACGAGGCTTGGATTGGTTGAGACCGTTGGGAAGTATTGCGACCAGGTCTGTCTCACCAGGGCTCGCGCCGCGAGAAAATTGGCTGCTGCTGCCGCGATGTTCTGATTCGAAGAGTCCGTTTTTTCTTCCAGTTCGTCTAGCTGAGGATCGTGGAATGCTTCCCACCATTTGCCGCGAATCGCGGCATCATTTGGCCGGGCAACCTTCCATTCACTTCCAACCTGGGCGCCTTCCTGCGGGAGCTCTTTATAAGCGGTCGGAGCTTGAAGGGACGGGCGCTTATAGTTGGGACCGACTAGGCATCCGATTTGGGATAAAGCGCACGCGATCGACGCGAGCAGCGCTAAATGCCTGGCAATGCGCCCAATTCGTTGCGGCAGAGCCATCCCCGTTTTTTCAGTCCGCGATATACACATCGACTAATTCACCCGGATAAAGATTTAGGTCCTTAGGCTTCTCGATCTTGAAAATGATTGGCAACACGCGAACGTCCACGCGCTCCAGCCTTTCGTCCGAAAGCTCAATTTTTGGGGATACCAAGGGCTGCACTCTGACGTAATCCAGCGGCACCTTGACGTTCGATCCGCGAATTGACATTTGCGCTTTGATCTTCGACGGAGGCGGCAGGCGAGGCACGAGAATTTCGTCAATATAGCAACGCACATTAAGGTTGGTTTGCGGCGTTCCTAACACCAGCACTGGGCTCATGCCCTGCGTATAGCTTTCGTAGGCGCCCTGCGGCGATACGTAGTTCCCGACGATGGTGGTGATGGAGAGGACCACTCCATCCGTAGGGGCTCGCAGTGTGTATTTGGCGAGCAATGCGCTCGATGACCGGTAGGACTTTTCGAGGGCGTTGTATTGTCGTTCCTGACTGCGTACATCGAAGATCCATGCGCCAGCTTTGGTCAGGTCACGCTGCTTTTGTGCAACTTCGAGATTTGTTCTTGCCACGGCTGCGGCGTTGGTTGCATTATCCAACGCATCTTTGCTGATCGATCTTGGATCCATCTGGTAAGCAACCTGCTGCTTGTTTAATTCGTCCTCGGCCGTTTTCAGGGCGGCTTGCGCCGAAACGACCTGGGCCTCGGTGACATCGAGGTTTTCCTTCCGCGGTTCCGCTTTCAACTCTTCCAGCATGGCGTGGGAAGCCTCGGCGGATGATTTCTGCTGTTCGGTCGTGGCTCTCTGGACGGAATCGTCAATCACGAGCAGCGGCGTTCCTTTTCGCACTTCCTGCCCTTCCGAGACCAGGATGGTTTTTACCGTGCCCGGTACTTCCGGATAGATGTTGATGTTCTCGCCGCTCGTCTGTGTACTCTCGACGATACCTTCAGCATAGATAGCGCTGGCGTAGGGATTGGAAGCTGGATCGAATGCAGGCGGCAGTGGAGGCTTTTTGAGGCTGAAGAGATAAGCAGCCACGATGCCAGCCAAAATGCCGGCGAACGAAATCGCAAATATCAGTGTGTTCCTCTTGTTCTTCATGCTGTGCCTTTTTCTTTTGCGGTCAGACGTCCATCCTCCATATGCAGGATCCGGGTCGCAAATTCGTAGATTCTGGCGTCGTGCGTGACCACCACGATGCAGCGATTCGCATTGAGGACGTTCTTGTGGACAAAACTCAAGATCGAATTTCCTGTATCGCCGTCCAGCGAAGCGGTGGGCTCATCCATGATCAGGATGTCGGGTTCGCTTACCATGGCTCGGGCGATGGCCACGCGCTGCTGTTCTCCTCCGCTCAGCTTTACCGGTGGAAGATCGGCTCGTCCCTTCAAGCCCACAATGTCGAGGTAGCTGATCGCTTTGCCGATGGATTCGTTCCAGTCCTTTCTCTTCAGGATGAGCGGGATGGCTGCGTTCTCGGCCGTGGTCAGGCGAGGAAACAGATGGAAGTCCTGAAATACGAATCCGATCTTATTGAGGCGGAAATCGGCCAGCTTGTCGGCGTCCAATTTCCAGATATCGATATTCTCCACCAGAACATCGCCTGAGTTGGGTTTCAGAATCCCGGAAAGCACACTCAGCAACGTGGTTTTCCCGCTTCCAGAAGGGCCGACGATGTAAAGCATCTCGCCGAAATAGGCTTCGAGTTCGACATTGTTTAAAGCAGTTGTCTTGGCCTCGCCTTCGCCGAACCACTTTTCCAATCCCTTCGCTTGAATGGCTAGCTGCGGCATCTCAACCTCTGAAAATACTGAATGGATCAATCTGCAAGACCTTTCGGATTCCTGCATAGCTCGAAATCGCGGCAATAATGGCAACCATGACAAATCCAATCACAAGACTTGAGTAGGTAAGCATGGCGGCATAGCTGGCCAGCCTTAGCTTTGCCAGCCAAATCAAAAGCACACACGACCCAACTCCAAAACCGTAGCCAGTCATGGCCGTGAAGGTGGCCTGGAACAGGATCATGCCAATCAGGTCGCGGTTTTTTATGCCAATGGCCTTCAATGCTCCAAACCGTTCCAGGTTTTCGAGAATGAACGTGTAGAACGTTTGACCCGAGATTGACAGGCCGATGATGAAACTGATTGCGGTCATGATCAGCATGTTGGTTCCGCCGCCGGTCTTATATACGAAGAAGTCCTCAGTTCTCTGCATGAACTCTTCTTTGGTTCGCGCGCGGTAACCGAGCGCCTCGACTTGCTGTTTGATCTGCGGTATATCCTTCATGCTCTTTGGCTCCACAAGCACGTAGGAGATGGTGTATCGAGGATTCGGAATATATTCCACGGCCCGCTGGTAGGTCGTGTATAGTGTGGGGACTCCATACAGGCCAGAAGTCGCTACCTTGGCAATTCCTACTATGACCGCTCGGTTATCGTTTAATTCGAATTCCGACCCGATATGGGGATTCTCGAGCTTGGAAAATTCCGCATCCCGCACCACGATGAAGCCACTTTGCGCATAAATGTTTTCGATCTTTCCTTCAAGGAGCTCCGGTCTGCCCAGCAGGCTGGTGTCGTCCAATCCGATGACCGTGACCCCTTGATAGTTACCGTCAGCAAGCTTGACCAGCGCTCCTCCTGAATACAGGGGAACGGCGTATTTCACTCCGTGCATGCTTCGAACTGCATCCAAAACGTAATTGGGCATGCCGACCGAATTGGACACCGATTCGACATATGGATCCATGACCCAGATTGTGGTGCCGATGTTGATTATGTTGGCGGAGGCGTGGTTCAACACACCGAAGAACATCGATGTGACAAACATCATTAAGTACACGGCAAAAGTAATGCCAAGGATTAGCGCCGTGAATTTCGCCGTATCATTTACCAGCAGTTTGTAGCCGAGTCTGAGGATGCCTTTCACGGTCAATTTCTCTTTCTCTGTCCATATCTGTGCACGCCGATGACCCATTCTCTGTAGCTGCTCCACATAGTCTTTTCATAGCTGATTCAATGGGTTAGGGGGATGGTATCTGCTATAACAAGGAAGTGATATTGCTTGCCTTCCACTGCCAGATCGGCGTTTTTTCGTCACTGTGACGATGTGGTCTGACGTTCCTGCTGTGCCGCCGCTCAAAACAAGCAGGCACAGTCCCAAGCACAGAATCTTTTTTCATTTTGCCAACATGTCCGCGATTTGGCTTCTGAACTGCACTACATATATGGGGAGAAATAAAGGAGGAATCATGAAGAGTCTCGTCAGGACATTTGATTTCCTCTTCGGTTGTCATCACAGCAATCTGAGCCTGACCTGCCCCCCATCTTTAGTCCAGGGATAATGAGACTTTCTCCGGTTTTGGGTTCTCCAACACTACACCTGCAATCACACTCTCACCACTGCAAGAAGCGGCTCCGTCC
>Ga0326727_10008730_pt1 | contig 25483 bp, 25 predicted proteins | sample MB2enrmetagenome_FD_207643 | JGI IMG/M metagenome (GOLD analysis project Ga0326727, IMG submission 207643) | Lab enriched peat soil microbial communities from McLean, Ithaca, NY, United States - MB29MY | ecosystem: Environmental > Terrestrial > Soil > Wetlands > Peat | place: USA: New York... | reverse complement strand
CCGGGTCTCTCCCCGGAGCGAGCTCAGGGCCGGATCACGTGCCACCTTTGCCGTCGACACCGAGCGGCTCAACTTCTTCGACTACGAGAACGGGTCGGCCATCTGGAGCTGACGGCGTGGCCGGGCGGGCGGCTGGAGCCTGTCCCCGTCGATGGAGGACTCGGACCGGCGTTGACACGCAGAACGGGCATGTCCGCGGCGCGTTCTTCTGCAACCTGTAGTCGTGTCACGAAAGGACTTGTCAAAGATGGAGTACCGCATGCTCGGTCGGAGTGGCTGCGCCGTGTCGACTTTGGCGTTGGGAACGATGACCTTCGGCAGGGAGACTGACGAAGCCACTGCTTGGGCACAGTTAGACCGGTTCGTGGAAGTAGGGGGCGCCTTGGTTGACACCGCGGACGTGTACAGCGCCGGGGCATCAGAGGAGATCATCGGGCGCTGGCTCGCCGCGCGTCCGACAGATGTCCGTCGCCAGGTCGTGCTCGCCACCAAGGGGCGGTTCGCGATGGGTGCCGGGGCGAACAACGCCGGGCTATCGCGCATACACCTCGCATGCGCGCTCGAGGACTCGCTCCGCCGCCTCAACGTCGAGACGATCGACCTCTACCAGGTCCACGCGCACGATCCCTGGACGCCCATCGAGGAGACGCTGAGGTTCCTCGACGATGCGGTGCGCGTCGGCAAGATCCACTACGTCGGTCTCTCCAATTTCACAGCCTGGCAGCTGCAGAAGGCCGTCGACGTGGCCGACGCCAGGAGCTTGACCAGGCCGGTCACGCTGCAGCCGCAGTACAACCTCCTGGTGCGAGAGATCGAGTGGGAGATCATCCCGGCCTGCAGTGTCGAAGGCCTGGGTCTGTTGCCGTGGTCGCCCCTTGGCGGCGGTTGGCTCACTGGGAAGTACCGCAGGGACGAGCCCCCGAAGGGCGCCACCAGGTTGGGTGAGAACCCCAACAGAGGCGTGGAGGCGTACGACCGCAGGAGCCGCGTGGAACGCACTTGGGACGTGATCGCAGCGGTGCGTCAGATCGCCGAGGCCCGCGGCTCCTCCATGGCTCAAGTGGCATTGGCATGGCTGGTCGACCGCCCCGCCGTCACCTCGGTGATCCTCGGGGCGCGCACGCTCGAGCAGCTCGAGGACAATCTCGGGGCAGCAGACCTCCACCTTTCGCCGGCGGAGACCGAACAGCTCGACGCGGCCAGCGACCCTGGAGCCGCCGACTATCCGTACGGCCGACCAGGTGTCGAGCAACGCAGCCGGACGATCGCCGGCAATCGCTGACAGGTACGTACACGCAGGAGAAAAGGAAAACACGGCGAAACGCCCGACGACACCACTCGATGGAGCTGAGCACCTGCACGCGGCGGGCTTCAGGCACGACCAGGATCGGCGCCCTCGGCAGGATTCGAACCTGCGCACCCGGCTCCGGAGGCCGATGCTCTATCCCCTGAGCTACGAGGGCTCACTTGAGTGCATGTTGCATGCTAGCGGGACTTCGGCCATCCTCAGACTCCAATGACCACCGAACGAGCTCTGACCGACGGGATCGTCGCGGCTCTCGCGAACCTTGGCATCCCGATCGACCCTCTGGAGGTCCAGCTCGTTCGCCCGGCACGCCCGGAGCACGGCGACTGGTCCACGAATGTCGCACTCGTAGTTGCGAAGTCCGTTGGTCGAGCGCCGCGTGACATTGCCAACGACCTGGCCGCTTCGCTGCAGACCGCATCGATAGCTGATTTGCTCGCAGTCGAGGTCGCGGGGCCCGGGTTCGTCAATTTCAGGCTTGCGAACTCGTGGTTGCACCGTGCCCTGACCGACGTCGTCGACGCCGGCACGGATCGCTACGCGACCCCAGAGCTCGGAGGGGGCGAGCGGGTGCAGATCGAGTTCGTGTCCGCTAACCCGACGGGCCCGCTGCATGTGGGCAACGGCTGGCTCGGCTCCTACGGCGACGCTCTCGGGCGCGTGATGAGCCGCTGCGGCTGGGACGTGAAACGGGAGTACTACGTGAACGACACGGGCGGCCAGATCCGCCTTCTCGGCGAGAGCCTGCTTGCCCGGCGTCGGGGCGATGTCGTGCCGGAGGAGGGCTATCAAGGCGAGTACGTCTCCAAGCTCGCGCACGAGTACGAGGGGCCCGAGGACGTCGTCGAAGCTGGCCGGTTCGCGAGCGAGGCGATCCTCGCGAACATAAGGACGACGCTTGACCGGCTCGACATCCATTTCGACGAGTGGTACTCGCAGGCTTCGATCGAGGAGAGCGGCCAGGTAGCCGAGACGATCGAGTTCTTCCGCGAGCGTGATCTTGTTTACGAGGCGGACGGGGCTATCTGGTTGCGGTCCACAGAGGTCGGCGACAGCCGCGACCGCGTTCTGATCAGGTCCAACGGCGATCTCACCTACCTCGCAGGCGATCTCGCGTACCACCGTGACAAGTTCCTGGTTCGCAAGTTCGATCGAGTGATCGACATTTTCGGCGCGGACCACCACGGTCAGGTTGCCAGCCTGAAAGCCGGTGTCGCGGCACTAGGTGTCGAGGCCGACAGGCTGGAGATAAGACTCGGCCAGCTGGTCAACCTCGTCGGTGCCCGGATGTCCAAGCGCGCCGGGAACTTCATCAAGCTCGACTCGGTCATAGACGAGATGGGGGCCGACGCGACGCGGCTCTTGTCGCTCCTCAACTCGATCGACCAGTCCACCACGCTCGACCTCGACCTCATGAAGCGTCAGTCGATGGAGAACCCCGTCTTCTACGTGCAGTACGCACATGCTCGGATCGCCTCGATCGACCGCAAGCGGGCCGAGCGCGGAATCGAGCGCGTCCCGATCTCGCAGGCCAATCTGGCGCTGCTCGTGCACGACCGGGAGCTCGAGCTGATGCGCTGCCTGGTCGACCTGCCCCGTGTGGTCGCCGAAGCCGCCAAGGACCGCGCGCCACACAAGGTGACGAACTGGGTCCGCTTGCTCGCGGGCGAGTTCCACGGCTTCTACCACGACTGTCGCGTCCTTTCCGACGAGGTGCCGCCTGACCTCACCCAGGCGCGATTGTGGTTGGTTGAAGGAGTCCAGATCGGTCTCGCGATCGCTCTCAACTTGCTCGGGGTCCGGGCACCTGAGGCGATGTGACCGGCGCCCAGTCCTCGCCCGGGACGCCCGCGTCGGAGTTGCCTTCAGCGTCGCCATCCGAGGGACCGATCCTTCGGAACCTGCTTCCCGACACCGCCGCCGTCACCGCTGACGGTCACCTGAGCGTCGGCGGGGTCGACCTGTTGCAGCTCGCGGAGGACGTCGGCACGCCGGTGTTCGTCTACGACGAGGACCACGTTCGCCACCGCTGCCGCGAAGCTGTTGCGGGTTTCGGAGAAGGCGTCGCCTACGCGACCAAGGCCTTCTTGTGCAAGGCGATGGCTTCGCTCGCCATCGAGGAGAAGATGGCGCTCGACGTCTCGACCGGTGGGGAGATGGCCGTCGCGCTGGCGGGAGGGGCGACCGGAGAGAATCTCGTGTTCCATGGCAACAACAAGTCCTCCGAGGAGATCGCGGCCGCATTGCGTGCCGGTGTGGCCCGGATCGTCGTCGACTCGTTCGACGAGATCGACCGGTTGCGCGCCTTCGCCGTTGAGGACGTGGTGTCGGGCTCGGCAGGTCGCCGTACGCGGCTTTTGGTCCGCGTCACGCCCGGTATCGAGGCGCACACCCACGAGTTCGTCAAGACCGGGCAGGAGGACACGAAGTTCGGTTTCTCACTGGCCTCGGGGGCGGCTGCAGAAGCAGTTGACGCGCTCAGGAGCTTGGCGGACTTCGACCTCGTCGGCGTGCACGCGCACATCGGGAGCCAGATCTTCGAGGTCTCCGCCTTCGTCGAGGAGATTGCCGCCCTTGTGCCGTTCGTGGTCGAGAACCGGTTCTCGGAATGCTGTATCGGCGGTGGTCTCGGCGTCGCCTACGTCGAAGGGGAAGTCGCGCCCTCCATCGCTGAATGGGCGCAGGCTGCGCACGCGGCCGCACAGGCGGCGGGACTCCCCCCGATGGTGCGCCTGACGGCCGAGCCGGGTCGGGCCATAGTCGCGGACGCGGCCGTGACGCTCTACCAGGTAGGCACGATCAAACATCTCCCCGGTCTGCGCTGTTATGTCGCGGTCGACGGCGGCATGTCCGACAATCCGCGGCCGGTGCTCTACGGCAGCGGTTACGAGGCATTCCTGCCGCGTGCGCCGCTGGCGCCCCGACCACTTGCCGCCCGCGTGGTGGGCAAGCACTGCGAGTCCGGCGACGTCGTAGTCGACGACGCGAGGCTGCCATCGGACCTTGCCGTCGGTGATGTGCTCGCCACCCCGGTGACCGGTGCGTACGGATTCGCCATGTCCTCCAACTACAACCGGGTGCTGCGCCCCCCCGTCGTGTTCGTCTCAGGGGGCCGTTACAGGGTTGTCGTCCGGCGAGAAACCGTGGCCGACCTGCTCGCCTGTGAGGCTTGAACGCGTCCGTCTTGTACCTTGTGCATGTGGACGAGCCTCGATTGAGCGAAAGACGCGGCGCCGACGTCGTGCACGTCGGGCTGCTCGGTTACGGCAACGTCGGTGTCGCCTTCACGCGGCTCATCGATTCCCAGGCCGAGGCGATCTCGCTCCGCATCGGTCACGAGCTGCGCGTGACGCGCATCGCTGTCAGGGACGTTGCCAGGAAAAGGCCAGACTCAGCGGTCGCCGACGCCGGAGAGCGACTTTCCGGCGATGCCGATTCGCTCGTGGACGACCCCTCGATCGACATCATCGTCGAACTCATCGGAGGCATCGAGCCTGCGCGCAGCCTGGTGCTCGCAGCTCTCGCGACGGGCAAGCCCGTCGTCACGGCCAACAAGGAGCTTCTTGCCACCTTTGGGGCCGAGCTGCATGCCGCGGCCGAGAAGGGGGGAGTAGACCTGTTCTACGAAGCCTCGGTCGCCGGAGCCATCCCCCTGGTCCGGCTCCTCAACGAGTCCCTGGCGGGTGAGCGGATCATCCGCGTGATGGGAATCGTGAACGGCACGACGAACTACATGCTCACCTCCATGAGCGAGGGGGGCTGCGACTACGCCGTGGCCCTCGCGGAGGCGCAGGCACTCGGTTACGCCGAACCCGACCCGACAGCTGACGTCGAGGGCCACGACGCCCGAGCCAAGGCCGCCATTCTCGCCGGGATCGCGTTCGACGCGGACGTCGTCGCGAGCGACGTCTACACCGAGGGGATCACCGCCATCGGCGCTTCCGACATCGCCTTCGCCCAAAAGCTCGGTTACGTCGTGAAGCTCTTGGCCGTCGCGGAGCGCGTGAGCGACGGGCCCATACCTGCAGTTGCCGTTCGGGTCCATCCCGCCATGGTTCCCCATGAACATCCTCTGGCGAGCGTCCGCGGAGCGTTCAACGCCGTGTTCGTCGAGGGCGAGACCGCCGGCGAGCTCATGGTCTACGGCCGCGGCGCCGGCGGGACGGCCACGGCCAGTGCGGTGCTCGGGGATGTGGTGGCGGCCGCGCACCATCTCCGCGAGGAGACGAGGGGCCGTTCCGTCCGCCGCCAGCGGGTCGAGGTCCGCCCGATCTCCGAGCTCCGAACCCAGTACTACCTCACCTTGGACGTGAAGGATCAGCCCGGCGTGCTCGCGACGGTGGCGCACGTTTTCGGCGAGCACCACGTCTCCATCCGGTCCATGGAGCAGATCGGGCTCGGTGACGGCGCCCGTCTCGTGTTCATCACGCACACCGCCCGTGAGGCCGACGTTCAGGCGACCCTCACCTCGTTGGCGCGACTGGACGTCGTCGCGCTAGTCGGCGTGCTGCTGCGGCTCATCGGGCCGGAACGCTGACCGGGATGAATCCCTGGCGGGGAGTGATCGAGGAGTACAGGGAGTTCCTCCCGGTCTCTGAGTCGACACCCGTGGTGACTCTGTTGGAGGGCGGCACGCCCATGCTCCCGGCCCCTCGGCTGTCAGATCGCGTAGGTGCCAACGTGCTGCTCAAGCTCGAGGGAGCGAACCCTACCGGGTCGTTCAAGGACCGGGGCATGACGATGGCCATCTCCAAAGCTGCCGAGGAGGGCGTAAGGGCGGTCGTCTGCGCCTCGACGGGAAACACCTCTGCGTCAGCGGCGGCCTACGCGGCACGGGCCGGGATGAGTTGCGTGGTGCTCATCCCCGAGGGTCACATCGCGCTCGGAAAGCTGGCCCAGGCGCTCGTGCACGGCGCGCAGGTCCTGCAGGTGCGGGGCAATTTCGACGTTGCCCTCGAGATAGTGCGGGAGCTGCCGGGACGCGCGCCGGTGGTCGTCGTGAACTCCGTGAACCCGTTCCGCATCGAGGGCCAGAAGACCGGTGCCTTCGAGATAGTGGACCGTCTCGGCGATGCCCCCGAGATCCACTGCATCCCGGTCGGGAACGCCGGGAACATCACGGCCTATTGGCGCGGCTATTGCGAGTACCGCAACGCCGGGCGCTCGACGAGGCTGCCGAAGATGTTCGGATTCCAGGCGGCCGGCGCCGCTCCGATCGTTGTCGGTCACCCGATTGCCGAGCCCGAGACCGTCGCGACGGCGATCAGGATCGGCAACCCGGCTTCGTGGTACGGAGCCACAGCGGCAGCATCGGAGTCCGGTGGCGGGATCTACGCGGTGACCGACGCGGAGATACTCGAGGCGTACCGGTTTCTCGCCACCGAAGAGTCGGTCTTTTGCGAGGCGGCCTCGGCGGCTTCGGTCGCGGGTTTGTTGAATACACCGGTGCCGGAAGGGTCCACCGTCGTGTGCGTGCTCACCGGCCACGGGCTCAAGGACCCGGACCTGGCAATCAGCCAAGTGTCGGTGCCTGCTGTGGTCGATGCCGACCTCAAGTCGGTGCTCGCGGCGCTCGGGCTCTGACCCGGGGCTGGTCGTCCTCGAATCGACCACAGAGAGTGGCCATATAGGGTGACCTCGAGGGTGAATCTCGCTCTCAGTGTTCAAAGATCGTTCTTCCCGGAACGATCATCCTTGTGTGGAACAGCACACGGGGACGGCCGTCACAGAGCAGGACGAGCCGCTCGCCGTCGTTGACGGCCCGGCGGACTGGCGGGCGACCAGGGCGCCACAGACCCGGACCGGCCGGTGGTGGGAGGGGCACCCGAGGTTGCTGAGGACGGTCGTAGTCGTCGCGCTCGCCTGGGGAAGTGTCTACCTCGCCTGGCGACTCCTCGAGACCGGGCGGGCGGCCAACCCGGAAGCTTTCTACATCCTCTGGTTCGTGGAGCTGTACAATTTCACCTCGCTCGTGTTCCTGGCCTACTACGGTTGGCGCTGGTCAGAGCCTCAACGACCGCCGTCCACACCTGGCCATAGTGTCGACGTCTTCGTGGCGACCTACGACGAGCCACGCGAGGTCGTCGAGGCGACGCTCGCGGGATGCTCGGCCCTGCGCTACCCGCACGAGACCTACCTGCTCGACGACGGCCGGCGAAGCGAGATGGAGACGCTCGCGACGAAGTGGGGAGCACACTGGATCAGCAGGCCCGACAATTCCCACGCTAAGGCGGGCAACATCAACCATGCCCTCGGCTGCACGAGCGGTGAGCTGATCTTCTGCCTCGACGCCGACCACGTGCCCCTTCCCGACGCGCTCGACGCGACCGTCGGCTACTTCGACGACGAGAACGTCGCTCTCGTCCAGAGCCCGCACGACTTCTACAACCAGGACTCGGTGCAGCACTACGAGGCCGGCCGCCACGAGCAGAGCATGTTCTTCGAGGTGGTCTGCCCGGGCAAGGACCGGCACAACGCCGTCTATTGGTGCGGCTCGGCGGCGATCCTTCGCCGAAAGGCTCTCGTCGAGGTTGGCGGGGTGGCCACCGAGACGATCGCCGAGGACTTCCACACGACCATCAAGATGCATGGGGCGGGATGGACGACCCACTACCACGACGAGATTCTCGTCCAGGGGCTCGCGCCCTTGGACCTCGACGGGTATCTGCTCCAACGCGACCGCTGGGCGCGCGGCAACCTTGCCGTGTTCCGCCTGCGCGAGTCGCCTCTTGGGCCTCGTTCGCACCTTGGGGCGCGTCAGAGGTTCTCCTACTTCGGCAGCCTGTTCGCCTACGGCGCCGGAGCGTCGCGAATGGCCATGATCTGGCTGCTCGTGGCGGTCCTCTGGGCCGGTGTGCTGCCTGCCCGCATGACCATTCTCAGTCTCGCGGTGCTCTGGGCGCCCTGGACGATCCTCGCGGTGACGACGGCGACGGCACTTTGCCGCGGGCACCTGCGCACCGGGGAGTCGTCTCACTACACGCTCGTCACCGCCGCGATCTTCACCCGTGCGCTGCGATGCGCGCTCTTGCCGTCGAGGACGAAGTTCAAGGTCACTCCGAAGTCCGGCGCCGGCGCCGGAGGCCTCCACTCGCTTGCGCGCCTCAAGCTCGTGGCTGTGTCCGGCGTTGTGCTCGCGGCTGCGCTCGTGTGGCGGGGGCTCGCAATCCTGGGTTACCTGCACGCGCGGGCGCTTCCGGCGTGGGCGGCAACGTTCGCGATGATCCTTGGAACCTGGGAGCTGTATCGGGTCGTCCGATCACTGCGGCTTGTCTTTCGCCGCCGCCAGCGGCGCGAGCAGGTCCGCTTCGGATGCCTCGCCCCCGCGGCGATCACGAACGACGCGGGCGGGCACTCCTTGGGGCGAGTTGTCGACGTCTCGATGTCGGGCATCGGGCTCCTGGCCTCGACCGAGATAGAGAACGGTTCGCGCTTGCAACTCGAGTTCACGTTGCCCGGGCTCGACGACAAGACCCTCCCTGTGGTGGGTACGGTTGTCGTGCAATCGGGGCAGGCCGACCAATCGGGAGGATGGCGGCTCGGCACGTCCATCGTGGAGATGGGCGCCGACTCGCGGGACAACCTCGTGCGTTACTGCTACGTCGTGCACCCCTGTGAGCGTCTTCGCAAGAGCCGCCTCGAAGCCCCGCAGAAGCCGGCACAGTCACCGATCCCGATGGCTAAGACCGTTTCGGTGGCCCGTGCAGCCGACGCCGCCGACCTGCCCTCGATGGAGCGACCCGCCACTGGCTGACGGCCCCGTAGCACCACCGGTGTTTGCCGGCTGGCGAACACCCCGCTAGTATGCGGTTGCCCTGGTTCGTCAGTGCGGACGCCAGCTTGCCCCCTTGGGGCGGGCGACCCGAATGGGGCGGCGGGAATCGCAGAGGCCCTTTCCCTGTTGTTGCCTATACCGGCGCTTCCTTCCGTGCAGACGCACTAGCCGCCGTGGGCATCCACTGATTGGGCTGTGCGATCCGGCGAAGTCGATGACTTGTTCTGTTCGGGAACTCCCAACGACGGATTGCAGGCTCGGGTCGATTGCATGACCCGAGCCGGTCCGGGTCACGGCCCGGGAGGGTATGTCGTGAGCACAACGGGGGAACACCGACATCGCGGGATCCCGGAAAGCCCGGGGACCACCTCCCAAGAAACACCTCAAGCAACAGAGATCCAGAGAGGAAGCTGATGAGCGAAGAACAGCTCGAACGTTCGATCCTCGAGCGCAAAGCGAGCGACGAGCTTCGGGCAATCGCGACCGCCATGTCCCTCGAGCCCGTCGCGCGCTTGCGCAAAGCGGATCTGGTGAACCAGATCCTGCGTGCCGCCGGCGTCGAGGTCGAGGGCACTCCACCGTTGAACGCGAGTGGCGCGGCATCGCTGCCGTCGCCGCTTTCCAATGGTGGCGCGACCGACACCAGCCAAGCAGCCGAGGCTGACGGCGCATCCGCGTCAAAGCCGGCGCGAGGTCGCACCTCGAGGGCGCGCACGGCCAAGACGCGCTCGACCGAGTCGGCGCCGGACCATGCCGAAGTGAACGGCAGTGGTGGCGTGCAGGCGCATGAGCTGGGTGAGGGCCACAACGACTCGCCAGCCGCAGGCTCTGCACTCGTCAACGGGAGCGATTCCGAGAGCTCGACCGAGGAGCGGGACGCGGTCGCAAAGGGCGCCGCAGCCGTCCTGGCGGGCTCCGGCTTCGGCCGAACCGGCCGGCCGTCGGCTCCGACCGGAGCCGGCCGTGCTTCAGGCGACTCCCGGCCCGCGGAGCTCACGTCGAACTCGGCTGGCGGTGCCGCTTCCGGCACCGAGACGCTTGATCGGGTGTCCGGGGACGTGTCGACCACGATCCGCCCCCAGCGTCAGCCTCAGCAGCACTCCCAGCCCGGGAGAGGCAATCAGGGCAATCAAGGTGGCCAGATCGGCCAGGGTGGCCAGGTCGAGACGGGCAACCGCCGTGGGCGTCGCCGTCGGGGGCGGGACCGCGAGCGTGGTGGTCAGGAGCCGCAAGGCGGAGGCCAGGAAGTCGCGTGGCAGGGCGAGCTCGTGCCTGTCCGCGGCCTGCTCGACCTGAGGGACGAGGGCTATGGCTTCCTGCGCACGAGCGGCTACCTGCCGAGCGGCAAGGACGTGTACATCTCGGTCTCGCAGGCGCGCAGGTTCGCGCTGCGCCGCGGCGACGCCATCGAGGGAGCGTGCCGCCCGGCGGGGCCGAGCGAGAAATACCCGGCGTTGCTGCGTATCGACACGGTTTGCGGGATGACGGCGGAAGAGGCCCGTGAACGGCCGCGCTTTGAGGACCTGACCCCGTTGTTCCCCGACCAGCGGATGCGGCTCGAGCTGAAAGAAGACCCGCTTAACACCACAGCGCGGATCGTCGATCTGATCTCGCCCATCGGCAAGGGGCAGCGGAGCATGATCGTGTCGCCGCCGAAGGCGGGCAAGACGACGGTCCTCAAGCAGATTGCCCATTCGATAGAGCAGAACGACCCGAGCGTCCACCTCATGGTCCTCCTCGTGGACGAGCGGCCCGAGGAGGCCACGGACTGGCGCCGATCGGTGAAGGGAGAGGTGATCGCCTCGACCTTCGACCGTCCCGCCGACGAGCACACGACCGTCGCCGAGCTCGCGATCGAACGGGCCAAGCGGCTCGTCGAGCTCGGCAGGGACGTCGTGATCATCCTGGACGGGATCACCCGTCTCGCCCGGGCCTACAACCTGGCCCAGCCGGCAACCGGTCGCATCATGTCCGGTGGCGTGGACTCGGGCGCCCTCTACCCGCCGAAGAAGTTCTTCGGGGCCGCCCGCAACATCGAGGAAGGTGGCTCGCTCACGATCCTCGCGACAGCGCTGGTGGAGACGGGCTCGAAGATGGACGAGGTGATCTTCGAGGAGTTCAAGGGCACCGGCAACATGGAGCTTCGCCTCGACCGCAAGCTGGCCGAGCGGCGGATCTACCCGGCGATCGATGTCAACGCCAGCTCGACTCGCCACGAGGAGCTTCTCTTCGACCGCTCCCAGCTCCAGCAGGTCTGGAAGCTACGCCGTGTGCTGAACGCCCTCGGCGGCGACGGAGGTGGCGGCGCCGGGCTCGAGCTCCTCATGGACAAGATCAAGACCACTCGATCCAACGACGAGTTCCTCGCCGAGATCGCCAAGGCGCCGAACCCAGGCGGATGAACCACTCGGGAGCCGGCCTGGCCGTGTTCTGCCCGGCCCGGCTTACAATGGAGAGATCATGAAGACAGACATTCATCCCGCCTACGTGGCCGCGTCGGTGCGTTGCTCGTGCGGGAACACCTTCACCACGCGATCGACCAAGTCCGACCTGCACGTCGAGCTGTGCAACGAGTGCCATCCCTTCTACACCGGAAAGCAGAAGCTGGTGGACACCGGTGGGCGCGTGGAGCGCTTCGAGCGCCGCTACGGCCAGCGCAAGACCAAGCGCTGACTCGCCTTCACTTGCCCCATCCACGCCTCGTGTCACCGCGGCCGCCGTATTCGACGCGGAACACTGGGTAGTGCTCCACAACGGCTTCGATCTCCTCTAGGGACGCGTCCGCGCCCACGCCGAAGAACGAGCTCGCCTCCTTGGCGACGGCCGTCGCGCCGGCTTGGCGCCCCCAGCGGAACAAATAGGCGCGGATGACCGGAGCTCGATCGGGGGGCGGTACTTCGACCAGCACGGCGGCGTGCCGTTGTTTGCGCCCGATCACCACCCGGCCTTGCGCGGCGCGGGCGTTGCGGACCCATTCCGACTCACCGGCCAGAGCCACGAGGTGATGCTCGCCGCCGTGGACGACCCGGACGAGGACCGTTCCTCGGATCACGCCCGACACCCGACCCGGGACCTCAAGAACGACGACGTCTCTCGGGCTCAAGCCGAGGGCCGTGGTGCGAAGCCCGATCCACTGCAGCCGCCGGTAGAGCGCCGGTGGCGGCCGGTAGCGGCTCCTGCGGGCGTAATCGACGGGCTGGAAGAGCCCGCTCAAGAAGTCTTGAACCCCGCGTGAGCGCGAACTCTGCGCCGGTCCCTCGCCTGTGGAGCCCGCGGGCCCGACTCGCCGCGGCGGTCGACCGGTCATGGCGCGACTCGATCTCAGTCTGCGGGAGGCCCGGTTAATTCCTGCGCAATCTCGCCGGCCCAGGCATCGATCTCGTCCCAGTCGCGGAAGTCTCCCTCCGGGAGTCCAGCTCGGGCGGCTGGGAGCTTGCGGATGGCCCGCTCGGCGAAGCCGAGCGTGTCGGGGTCGAGCGCCCCGAAAAAGACGCGGTGGCCGCGGGCCTCAAGGACTCCCTGGAGCTCAGGGATTTCCTTTGGCACTGTGGCGGTCCGCAGATCCCGCCCTTTTGCGTCCGTGGGCTCGTTGCCGAGCGGCCCGCTGCTGAACAGCCAGACCGGGACACGCTTCAAGACGGCGCTGTTGCGCTTCACGAATGCCTGTGCCTCGTCCATCCAGTGGAAGGCGTAGGCGGCGCTGCCGATCACGAAGGCGTCGTAACCCTCCAGGCCCGATGCCTCTTCCACGGAGCGGGCTTGGGCCGGGTGGCCGTTCTCGGTGAGTTTCGCGGCTATCCGCTCGGCGATGCCCCGGGTTGAACCGTGCTTGCTGGCGTACACAACGAGTACAGGCATGGCCAACCTCCGTATTGATCGCAGGATCCCGTCGGGATCTGACCTCGGGGAAGATCCCAACACGGAGGCTACGGCGTTCTCGGGCGCCGGAGCAGTGATTGTTCGAAGTTTGGTCGCTGCCTCGCCGGGCCTGGCCGAGGTCGGCCACGAGAGGGCCGGAAGAGCGCGCTTGCCATCTTGACTAGCCTGAGTCCGTGCTCGATCGCCTTGAGGCGCTTGAGGCCGAGTACTCACAGGTCCTCACCCGCCTCTCTGACCCAACGCTCTCCAACGACCGCAATGAGCTGAGGGAGCTGTCGCGCCGCCACAAGGAGCTCGAGACCGTCGTGCGCAAGATGCACGAGCTCAAGTCCGCGCAAGAAGACGTCGCTATCGCTCGCGAGCTGGCCGCCGACGCCGTCGGCGCGGAGCGCGAGCTGGGCCGTGACGAGCAGAGTGTCGCTGAGGCACGGGTCGTGGAGCTCGAGACGGAGCTGCGCGACCTGCTCATGCCCCGAGACCCACACGAAGGCCGCAACGTCATCGTCGAGATCCGGGGAGCTGAAGGAGGAGAAGAGGCGAACCTGTTCGCCAAGGACCTGTTCGACATGTACCAGCGGTACTCCGACCGGCGCGGCTGGCGCTCGGAGGTGATGGACCTTCGCGAGTCCGAGCTCGGGGGCGTGGACGGGGTCACCTTTCTCGTCAAGGGCGACGACGCCTGGCAGCGGATGCACCAAGAGGCCGGCACTCACCGGGTGCAGCGGATCCCGGTCACCGAGTCCCAGGGACGCGTCCACACTTCCTCCGCGACGGTGAACGTGCTGCCCGAGGCCGACGAGGTCGAGGTCGAGATCGAGCCCGGCGACATCCGCATCGACGTCTACCGCTCCACCGGCCCCGGCGGGCAGTCGGTCAACACCACTGACTCGGCCGTGCGGATCACGCATCTTCCGACGGGTCTCGTGGTGGCGATGCAGGACGAAAAGAGCCAGATACAAAACCGCGCGGCCGCGCTGAAGGTGTTGCGCGCCCGCCTATACGAGCTCGAGCTGCAGCGGACCGCTGCCGCCCTCGCCCAGGAACGCCGCGCCCAGGTAGGAGGTGGCGGCCGTTCGGAGAAGATCCGTACGTACAACTTCAAGGACAACCGGGTCACTGACCACCGTATCGGCCTCACCTTGAAAAAGCTCGATCGCATACTGATGGGCGACCTCGACGAGCTCGTCGACGCGCTGCTGGCAGACGAGCGGAGCCGCCAGCTGCTCGAGGGATGAGGAGGCGCGCCGACGTGACCGGGGTCACCTGGCGCCAGCTGCGTCGTGAGACGGCCGAGGCGATCGCCGATCCGGTTGAGGCGAGGTGGTTGCTCGAAGAGGCAAGTGGCTTTGACGGCACACGGCTGTTGCGCGAGCTCGACAGCGAGGCACCAGCGGGAGCTGCGTCACGACTCGGCTCGCTCGTGCGCCGCCGGCGCTCAGGTGAGCCGCTCCAGCACGTGCTCGGACACTGGGGGTTCCGGACCCTCGATGTCGTCGTCGACTCGCGCGTGCTCGTCCCGCGTCCGGAGACTGAGGTCGTCGTCACTTTCGCCCTGTCCGAGGTCGACCGTCTTCGTGCCCTGCAGCCGGAAGCTCCCTTGCCCGGTGCCCAGGTTCAGCAGGTCGGAGCGGAATTGCTCGTCGTCGATCTCGGCACGGGCTCGGGTGTGATCGCGCTCTCGCTCGCGGCGGAACGGGACGCCGTGCGCGTCGTCGGCACCGACCGGGACCCGGCCGCTCTCGAGGTCGCGACCGCCAACCTGTCGAGGATTCCGGTTGAGGCGGCGGCGCGAGTCAAGCTCTGTCGGGGCGACTGGTACCACGCCCTGCCGGTTGAGCTCGCAGGCCGGATCGCCTTGATCGTCGCCAACCCTCCGTATCTCGCCGAGCAGGAGTGGGCGGGCCTCGACGAGGCGGTGAGTGGCTTCGACCCGTACGAGGCATTGGTGGCTGGCCCGAGCGGCCTCGAGGCCATCGAGACGATCGTGACCGGTGCTCCGGCGTGGCTCGCCCGGAGCGGAGCTCTCGTGGTCGAGATCGCGCCCGACCAGGCGGGACGGGTGCTCGAGATGGCGCGCGCGACCGGATTCCCGACGGCGAGCGTCGAGCACGACCTGGCAGGGCGGCCACGCGTGCTCGTGGCCGAACAGTGAGCCCGCCCAAGCTCGACGAGATCACGCAGGCGCTGGCGGCCGGGGATGTCGTGGCGGTCCCGACCGACACTGTCTACGGACTTGCCGTCGATCCCAGCGCGCCGGGCGCCGTCGACCGGGTGTTCGCGCTCAAGCAGCGACCTGAGCAGTTCCAACTGCCGGTTCTGATCGCGGATCCGACCGGGCTCGTGGGCCTCGCGCAGGCAACCGCGAGCGTCGAGCGTCTCATATCGCGCTACTGGCCCGGACCGCTCACGATCGTGCTGCCACGGCTGACCGGTGTCACCTTCGACCTCGGCGGCGACCCGGCGACGATCGGGGTCCGCTGCCCCGACAGCCCGCTGCTGAGGGAGCTGCTGCGGAGGACGGGGCCGCTCGCTGTGACGAGTGCGAACCGTCATGGGGAACCCCCCCTGCGCACCGCCGGCGAGGTCCGCCGGCGCTTCGGGGCCGGCGTGACGGTTGTGCTCGACGGCGGCAGGTGCGACCGAACGCCGTCGACGGTGATCTCGCTCGGGAGTCCCGACGCGAAATGCCTGCGGGAAGGGGCGATCCCGTTCGCGGAGATCGCTGCGTCGCTCGCCGCCTGCTCGTGAGCCGGCCCGCTTGAGAACGCAGCGGAGCTCTCGCAGGTCGGACGCGCCGTCCCGGAGCTCATCGCGCGCCTCCTGGTCTACGACCGAGGTCCTCCCTAGGACCGGCGTCGCGGCAGCCAGCTGAAGCGCCTGACCGCGAAAACGAACGCCACCACACACCAGATGGCGAGGTTCTCGAGCCATATCGCGTGAATCAAGTCGGTGTGGACCCGAGGGTTCATCGCGTTGTAGCTGGCGAGCACGAACGGCCGTATCGGGAAGTAAGAGGCGATCTTCGCGAGCACCGAGCTCGACGAGAGCGGGAAGAAGGTGCCGGAGATGAACATGAGAGGGAGGTAGACGCCGTTCACGATCGCAGGTGCGGCATCCGCGTTCGGAATGATCACGGTGATGGCGACCCCGAGGGCGCAGAAGGTCGCCGCGCCGAGCACGACGATGGCCGCGATTGCTCCGTAGGAGTGTGCGGGGACGACGAGACCGTAGAAGGCCACGCCGACGCCGAGTGTCAGGGCCACCAGTACCAGGGCGCGGATCACACAACTCGCCACGGTTGCCACCATGTAGGCCCAGGGCGGGAGCGGTGTGCCCCGGAACCGCTTCAAGATCCCCTGCTCCCGCTGATTGGCGAGCGTCACCGAGAGGTTGGTGTAGCAAGCGGAGATCACCCCGAAAGTCATGATGCCGGGGATGAAGTACTGGTCGAGCTTGAGCCCTTGGTAGCGGTCGCCGCTGTAGAGCGAGGCGAAGATGACGAGGAACATCACCGGCATGAAGAACGTGAAGAAGGCTCCCATCGGGTTGCGCCAGTAGGCGAGCTGCTGGTACCAGAGCTCGCTCGCGACGATGCGGAGGGATTTCACGCCTTGTCCTCGGCCGTGAGCGAGAGGTACACGTCTTCCAGGCTCGGCCGGGCGACTTCGAGGCCCTCCAACTCGATCCCGTGCGCGACCGCCCAAGAGGTGATCCGGTGCAACAACGGCGTGGGCGAGTCGGTGTCGACCTCGACCATGCGGCGGCCGTCTATCGGGCTGATGGTGAGATGGCTGTCGGCGAGCCCGAGCTCGGCGGCGCCGTCGGCCTGTTCGGGCAGCACGAAGCGGATCTTCGCGGTGCCAGTGTCCCGTCCGCCGATCGAGTCCGGTGTTCCCGAGGCGACGATGACCCCTTTTGCGATGACTGCCACACGGTCCGCGAGGACTTGTGCCTCGTCCATGTAGTGCGTCGTGAGAAGGACTGTGCGACCCTCGCCCGTGAGGCTGCGGACGATGTCCCACGCCTCGCGGCGCGCGTTCGGGTCGAAACCGGTCGTCGGCTCGTCGAGGAAAAGGAGCTCCGGGTCCCCGATGAGCGCCAGGCCGAGGTCCAGCCGTCGTTGCAGCCCGCCCGACAATGTCCGGACTCGGGCGCCCGATTTCTCGCGGAGCCCCACGAGATCGATCACGGCGTCGGGATCGCGCGGATGCGGGTAGTACGACGCCCTTCGCCGGAGCACTTCGCGGACGGTCAGGAACTGCTCCACGGCCGTCTCCTGCAGGACGATCCCGACGTGCTCGAGCATTCTCCGCCGGTCGTGCCGGGGATCGTGCCCGAGCACGGCAACCTTCCCGGCGCTCGCTGGCTGGTAGCCCTCCAGGATCTCGACGATCGTGGTCTTGCCTGCGCCGTTCGGCCCGAGCAGTGCGAGGACCTCGCCGCGTTGGATCTCGAGGTCCACGCCACCGACAGCTTGGACGGCTCCGAAGTCCTTGCGAAGTCCGCTCACCGAGACTGCCAGTTCCATCCGGCTAACCTAGCGAAGCCGGAAGGGCGGGGATAACCGGCTAGTGGGCGACGCAGGAAGTGCTCGGTAGACTCCCCCTGTGCGCGTATCGGCAGGATCGGACCACGCCGGTTTCGAGTTGAAGAGGCTGCTGATCGAGCACCTCAGGTCCTTGGGGCACGAGGTTGTGGACCTCGGCACGTACTCGCCGAACCCGGTTGACTATCCTGACTTTGCGGCGTCGGTTGGCCGAAGTGTCGTCTCGGGCGATACCGATCTCGGAATCTGCACGTGCGGCACGGGGACGGGCATGGCGATAGCGGCCAACAAGGTCCATGGTGTGCGTGCGGCCGTTGTCCACGACGTGACCTCTGCGCGGCTCGCCCGCGAGCACGACAACGCGAACGTGATCTGCATCGGTGCTCGCCTCGTGGGCCCTTTGATCGCGACCGAAGCAGTGGACGTGTTCCTGCGCAGCGAGTTCGAAGGAGGCCGCCACCTTCGCAGGATCGAGAAGGTCGCCGCTCTCGAGCAAAGCCAGGCCTGACGCCAGGTACCTGGCCACGACGTCGTTCGAAGGAGCCAGCAGTGACACAGATCGCCGAGACATCTGGTGCGAGCGCCTTGCTGCCGGGCGCGCTCGCCGGGGACCCCGAGGTGCACTCGCTCTTAGAGCGTGAGATCGAGCGGCAACGGACGAGCCTTCAGCTGATCGCATCGGAGAATTTCACGTCCCCGGCCGTGCTCGCGGCGTCGGCCTCGGTGCTGACGAACAAGTACTCCGAGGGTTACCCCGGACGGCGGTACTACGGCGGGAACGCTGTCGCGGACCTGGTGGAGGACCTCGCACGGACTCGTGCGACGGCGCTGTTCGGCGCGGAGCATGCCAACGTCCAGCCGCACGCGGGCGCGAACGCCAACCTGGCGGCCTATCTCGCACTCGTCGAGCCGGGCGACACGATCTTGGCGATGCGCCTCGATCAGGGTGGACACCTGACACACGGGTCTCCTGTCAGCATCACCGGCAAGCTGTACCGGTTCGTCGCCTACGGGGTCACACCTGCGGCCGGCGACGGTTCGGGCGAGCGGATCGACATGGACCAGGTCCGGGACCTTGCCGTCCGGGAGCGGCCCCGGCTGATCGTCGCGGGGGCCACCGCGTACTCCCGTGCGATCGACCCTCAGCCGTTCCGCGACATCGCCGACGAGGTCGGGGCTCGCTTCATGTTCGACGCAGCGCATCCTGCAGGCCTCATCGCAGGCAAGGTTCACCCGAGCCCGGTTGGCATCGCGGACGTCGTGACGTTCACGACCCACAAGACGCTTCGCGGACCACGAGGTGGAGCCATCCTCTGCGGCTCCGACCTCGCGAAGTCTGTCGACTCGGCCGTCTTCCCGGGCCTGCAGGGCGGACCGCTGGAGCACGTCATCGCCGCCAAGGCGGTGGCGTTCGGCGAGGCGCTCAAACCCGAGTTCCGCGACTACGCGTCCAAGGTGGTCCGCAACGCGGCGGCGCTCGCGCAGGCGCTCACCGCTCAGGGTTTTCGGCTGGTCGCCGGCGGTACGGACAATCACCTCGTGCTCGTCGACCTGCGAACCTTCGAGGCCGATCTCACCGGCAAGGTCGCCCAGGAGGTCCTGGACCGCACGGGGATCACCTGCAACCGCAACGCGATCCCGAACGACCCGCGGCCTCCTTTCGTGGCGAGCGGGCTGCGGCTCGGCTCGGCGGCCGAGACGACCGCCGGGCTCGGTGAGGCGGAGATGGCCGAGATCGCGTCCCTCATCGCACGCGCCCTGCGCGGGCGGGAGGACGAGGGCGAGTTGGCGGCGGTCCGCGGCGAGGTGAGAGAGCTCTGCCGCCGGTTCGACCCTTACCCGCACGGCGTCGCGTCCGCCGGGTGAACCCGTACCCGCCACCCGGGACGGGTGCGTGGCGGGGACCGCCGCGAACAGGGGTATTGTCTTGCCGACTCGGTGGCGGCGATGCCAGGATTGGCGACCGGAGTGAGAAGCAAGCAACCGCCGAGCTTCAGCACGCTGATCGGTATGGGCGTCTCAACGGCCTTGTGCGTTGCCGTCGGAGTGGGCGGCGGGTACTGGCTGGACAGGACGTTCCACACCGGTGAGCTGCTCACGTTTGTTGGTCTGGCGCTCGGGGTGATCGCCGCAGTTGCGGTTGTCTACTTCGATGTCAAATCGTTTCTCTGAGAGCCAGCAGCGTGGCCGGCCCCCACGGGTCGTACGCCTGCTGTCCTCGAACCGATCAAGAAGAGGGCATGGAGCGACTCGCAGCAGTACTGGAGCAGCTTGACCTGCCGGAGATCTCGAGAATGCTCCGGCGCACGGTGTTCGCGGCCATCGGCGTCGGCATAGTCGCGCTCGTCGTGCTGTCGATAGTGGGCTACCCGCTCGCCGGCCTTGGCGCCTTGATCGGCCTCGCCCTGGGACTGGCGAACATCCGCCTTGTGATGTCGACCGCGTCGCGGCTGAACTCCTTGGGCACGGCCAAGGTCAGGCGCCCGATGGCGATGAACACCCTGATGCGTCTCGCGCTCACGACGGTCGTGGCGATCGTCCTGGTCATCGTGAACCTGCCCCTCGGGATGGGCGTGCTCGGGGGCCTGGCGGTGTTCTACCTCCTCTTTGTCGTGAGCCTCGTGGCTACGCTGTTGCGTCAGGGTGCAGTCACATGAGCGGTCTCGGGCTGCTGGCAAACGCGAGCTCGATCACCGTCGGCAACTCCCCGACGATCAAGCTGCTCGGCCTGACGGTCAATAAGTACGACGTGATCTCTTCCCTGGTCGCGGGCGCGTTCGTGATCGGGATCGGGCTCGCCGTGAGAGTGAACGTCACCGCCGGCGTGCCCGGAAGGATGCAGCTCGCCTTCGAGGCCCTCTCCAACGCGATCTCCGCCCAGGTCGAGTCGACCATCGGCTCCAAGGGGCGCCGGATCGTGCCACTTGCGATGACGCTGTTCCTCTTCATCCTGTTCTGCAACTGGCTGGAGATGATCCCGTCTGGTCACGCCCCGCAGCTCCTGCCGGCCCCGACCGGCGACGTGAACCTCACCTACGCGATGGCGCTGACCGTGATCATCCTCGTGCACGCGACATGGATCCGGACCCAGGGTCTGGGCCACTACCTCGGTCACTACTTCCGCCCCTACAAGCTGCTCTTCCCGATCAATGTGATCGAGGAAATCGCGAAGCCGCTCACGCTGGCCCTACGTCTCTTCGGCAACATCTTCTCCGGCGGGATCATGCTGCTCCTGATCTGGGCGTTGTTCCCCTGGTGGGTCGTCCCGATCCCGGACTTGATCTGGAAGATCTTTGACGGCCTGTTCGTCGCACCGATACAGGCATTCATCTTCTCGTTGCTGACGATCCTCTATTTCCAGACCGCGATGTCAGGAGAGCATTGAGCGCTCACGACATCACAGATCTCCAACCCGTTCAGGAAGGGAGCAGGTAAACCCAATGGCAAATGACCTCAACCAGGCGATCGAGCTTGCCGGCGCCATGGTCGGCGGCGGACTTGCCCTCGGCGGCGGCGCCATCGGGGCGGCCGTCGGCGACGGCCTGGCCGGCAGCCAGACGATCGCCGGCGTCGCCCGCCAACCCGAGGCGCAGGGCCGGCTGTTCACGATCATGTTCATCATCGTGGGCCTCGTCGAGGCCATGTACTTCATCAACCTCGTGTTCATGGTCCTGTTCGTCTTCGTCCTCGCCAAGAAGTAGCGACGGAGGTCTTGCCGGATGCTGTTTGCAAGCGCCGGGGCCGCCAGCTCCGGCAACGGTGGGAACTTCCTGATCCCGAACGGCACTTTCATCGTCGAGCTGGTCATCTTCCTGGTCGTGCTCGGGGTCGTCGCGAAATGGATCCTCCCGCCGCTCAGGGAGGTGTCCGAGGCGCGACGGACCCGTATCGGCTCCGCGTCGCAGAAGGCGGAGGAGGCACGCGCGGAGAGCCAGAGCGTGCTCACCGAACGCGACCGGGTGCTGGCTGAGGCGCGCGCACAGGCTCGTGCCATCGTCGACCACGCCAACCAGGGCGCTGACCAGGCGGTCCAGAATGGTCGCCAGCGGGGCCAGCAGGAGTACGACCGGTTGGTCAGAGCCTCCCGGGCCGCGACCGCGGAAGAGGGCCGGCGCGCACGCGACGAGCTCATCGGCCGCCTGGACAGCCTCGTGGCGTCCGCGGCAGAGCGCGTACTCGGCAGTCGCGTCGATGTGGACCAGCACCGTGGCCTCATCGACCAGGCGATCGCCGCCGCCACCGGCGGGGGGGCCGTCTAGCCGTGGCGTCCTACCTGGCCGAGGTCTTCGGTTTCCTGCTGCTCGGCGTCTTCATCTACCGCTACGTGAAGCCACCCCTCAAGAGGCTGATGGACCGGCAAGCGGAGGCGATCCGATCCTCGCTCTCCTCGGCAGACGCGGGGCTCGAGAGCGCACAGCAGATGCGCGCGGACGCACATGCGGCCCTCGAGGCGGCCCGTTCGGAGGCGAAAGTGATACTCGAGAGGGCGCACGAAACTTCGGCCCAGCTCCTGCTCGAGGGCGAGCGCAACGGCCGTGGAGAGTACGACAGGCTCGTGGCAAGCGCCGTAGCCGAGGCCGACTTCGAGCGCCAGCGCGCCCGGGAGGAAGTCACGCGGGAGGTCGGCGCCATCGTGATGGCCGCGACCGAGCTCGTCGTGGCCGCCGAGATCGACGCCGCGCTGCAGAGGGTGTACATCGGCGCGACCATCGACGCCGCCGAGGCGATGGCGTGAGGGACCTGCTGCGCGGTTACGCGGCCGCGGTCTTCGAATCGGCGGCTGCGGCCGGGCGCGCCCGCCAGGTCGCGGACGACCTGGGCGCCTTCTCGCGGGCCCTCACCGAATCCGACCCGCTACGCAACGTGCTCACCGACGTCGCCATCCCTGCCCGGGCGCGTCGCGGTGTCGTCCACGACCTGCTGGATGCAAAGGCCGCCGCCGAGTCTCAGGCCCTCGTTTCCTGGGCGGCTCTCGTGGAACCCGCCGCCGAGTTCCCCGTCGCAGTGTCGGCGCTGGTCGGCATCGCTCTCGAGACCGCCGACGCGGCCGAGGTGGGCCAGGTCCGGTCGGTTCCTGCCGAGGAGCTGCTCGGCGGACGCTGCGCGGTGCGCGAACGGATCCGCGGCTACGCCGACCGGTTGTTCCAGGAGGTCGACAGGCTGGAGACCATCGACGACATCGAGGAGGAGCTGGTCCGCTTCGCGAGGATCGTCGATTCGAACCGTGTTCTGCGCCTGGCGCTCAGCGACCCTGCGAATCCGGTCGCGCAACGCGTCGCGCTCGTCGGAGACCTCCTGGATGCCAAGGTGCTCCCCGCGACGGCTCGGCTTGTCTCCTACGTTCTTCGCGCCGGCCACAGCCGCGATCTCGTCGGGACGCTCGAGTGGGTCGCGGGGCTTGCCGCCGAGGAGCGAGGGCGACGGGTGGCCGAGGTACGCTCGGCCGTCGAGCTCGACGAGGACGAGTACCAGCGGCTCGTCGAGGCGCTCGAGCGCACTGCGGGTCGTCCGGTCGAAGTGCGCGTGCAGATCGAGCCCTCCCTGTTGGGCGGTATGGCCGTCGAGATCGGCGATACCGTCATCGACGGCTCCGTACGACACCGTCTCGACCAGCTCCGCGAAGCCCTCGCGCCCTCGACAGGCCTGCAGGACCTGTCGAGTTCCGAGCACGACCGTTCCTGAAGAAGACGAATAGGACAAAGGACCCCCACCGATGCCTGAGCTCACGATCAATGCCGACGACATCGCCGCCGCGCTGGCGCGGAATGTCAGCGACTTCACGGCCGGGACGGAGGCCGAGCAGGTCGGCCGGATCGCCGAGGTCGGTGACGGCATCGCACGCGTCACCGGACTGCCCGGGGCCACCGTCAACGAACTGCTCGAGTTCGAGAACGGAACCGTGGGCCTCGCGCTCAATCTTGACGAGGAGTCCATCGGCGCAGTCGTGCTCGGCACGATGGAGGGCCTCGACGAGGGTCAGGTGGTCCGTTCGACCGGCAGGATCTTGTCGGTGCCGGTAGGCGACGCGCTCTTGGGCCGTGTCGTGAACCCCCTCGGTGAGCCGATCGACGGGAAGGGCCCGCTCGGTGTCACCATCGACCGCCGTCTCGAGATCCAAGCGCCAGGCATCGTGTCGCGCCAGAAGGTCTTCGAACCGCTGCAGACGGGCATCAAGGTGATCGACGCGATGACCCCCATCGGTCGCGGCCAGCGCGAGCTCATAATCGGCGACCGCAAGACAGGCAAGACGACGCTCGCGACCGACACGATCATCAACCAGCGCGGCGCGGGGGTGAAGTGCATCTATGTCGCGGTCGGCCAAAAGGGGTCGACCATCTCGCAGACCGTCGCGACCCTCGCCGAGCACGGTGCCCTGGACTACACCGTCGTAGTCGCAGCGCCGGCCTCCGAGCCCGCCCCGTTCAAGTACCTCGCCCCGTACGCGGGCTGCGCGATGGGCCAGCACTGGATGGAGAACGGCGAGCACGCGCTTATCGTCTACGACGACCTCTCGAAGCAGGCCGAGGCTTACCGCCAGATCTCCCTTCTCCTTCGCCGCCCGCCAGGGCGCGAGGCCTACCCCGGTGACGTCTTCTACCTTCACAGCCGTCTGCTCGAGCGGGCGGCAAAGCTTTCCGACAAGATGGGCGGCGGATCGCTCACGGCACTGCCGATAATCGAGACCAAGGCCGGTGACATCTCCGCTTACATCCCGACCAACGTCATCTCCATCACCGACGGCCAGATCTTCCTGGAGAGCGAGCTTTTCTACTCGGGCGTGCGCCCGGCATTCAACGTCGGGAACTCGGTGTCACGAGTCGGGGGCGCGGCGCAGATCAAGGCGATGAAGGCGGTCGTCGGCACGCTCAAGATCGACTTGGCGCAGTTCAGGGAGCTGGAAGCGTTCGCCACGTTCGGTTCCGAGCTCGACAAGGCGTCGCAGGCGCAGCTGGACCGCGGTTATCGCCTCACCGAGCTCTTGAAGCAGGGCCTGAACGTCCCGATGCCGGTGCAGGAGCAGGTCGTCGTCATCTATGCCGGTGTACGCGGTCACATCGACGACGTGGCCGTCGAAGACGTGCAACGTTTCGAGGCGGAGCTACGGGCGTTCATGCGGGCGCGCCACGCCGACCTCCTCGAACAGATCGCTTCGACGGGCACCCTGCCCGACGAGAGCGATCTCAAAGCTGCGATCGCGGAGTTCAAGCGCGGCTTCGGCCCCTCGGACGCCTCGCCGGCTGTCGGCGCTGGTGGCGCCGCTGCGCCGAGCGCGGTCGGCTCCGCCGAGGCTGCCGGTGCAACCGTGGCGACCGCCTCGGTCGCAGGCGAGACCGAGGCCGAGTAGTCACATGGCAGGCGGTCAGGAGCGGATCCTTCGCCGACGCATCCGCACCATCGAGTCGACGAAGAAGATCACCCGGTCCTTCGAGCTGATCGCGGCATCACAGATCACGCGCGCCCAAGGGCGCATCGCCGGTTCGCGCCCTTACGTCGGGGCGATATCCGACATCCTGGCCGAAACCGCCCGGGAAAGCACCACCGCGACGCGCATGGTCGGGATACCCGAGTCACCGCAGAACGTCCTCGCGCTCGTGATCGTGGCGGACCGCGGCCTGGCCGGTGCCTACAACTCGAGCGTGCTGCGATCAGCCGAGCGTCAGCTCCGCTCCGGGTCGCAGGCGGGTCAGAGCTACCGGGTGATGGCGATCGGCAAGAAGGCGCAGACCTATTTCCGCTTCCGCCACCAGCCCGTCGAACGCCAGTTCGTGGGCATGTCCGACCGACCCACCTACGAGGACGCCCGGCGAGTGGCAGCCGTGATCGTCCCGCCGTTCCTCTCGGGCGAGGTTGACCTCGTGCAGATCGTCTCGACCAGGATCCGCTCCGCGAGCCGCCAGGTCGTCGAGACCCGCCAACTGCTACCGGTTCTTCCGAGTCCGGAGCCGACCGGCCCACAACCCTCCGGCTCGCCGGCACC
>Ga0326727_10008728_pt1 | contig 25485 bp, 25 predicted proteins | sample MB2enrmetagenome_FD_207643 | JGI IMG/M metagenome (GOLD analysis project Ga0326727, IMG submission 207643) | Lab enriched peat soil microbial communities from McLean, Ithaca, NY, United States - MB29MY | ecosystem: Environmental > Terrestrial > Soil > Wetlands > Peat | place: USA: New York... | reverse complement strand
GCGGGAGTTAAAGCAGGCGATCACACGGTCCTCGCATCCGGCTTTTCAATGGATGACGCTGGCCGACTTCTATCGCCGCCGTGAACGATTTGCGGAGATGGAATCCGCGATACGCAGCGGAGAAAACGCCGCTAAGCGGGATAAGCACGCGGGCGTAGCGCTTTACAACGGGGCTTCTCTGCTGATCGAAACAAAGCGCGATCCGGAGAGAGCCGCAAAAATGCTGGAAGACTATCTTGGGGGCAACGCAAAGACCGAGGAAGGACCGGCGTTCGTGGCGCTCGCCTGGCTGGCGCAGTTGAAGCAGCAGATGGGCGATACGGAGGCAGCCAGCCGGGAGCAAGCGGCGGCGCTGGCTCTGGCGCATGATTACAAGCCGGCGCTGGAGATAAAACAGGAACTGAAGCATTGAGGGGTTGCGCGCGCGTGAGGAACCAACACAATCCGCTGAAGCGCTGGGTATGGATGCTCATCGGCATGTCGATGGCAACCGCGCCCGCGCTGGTTTCCGCGCAGGTGTCGCTATCCACGATAGTGGACCTGGCGCAGCGCAATTCGAGCGCGGTCAGGCTGGCCGAAGCCGATGTGAGCAAGGCGCAGGCGGCGCTGGCGCAAACGCAGGACGCGTATATCCCCAATTTCGTGATCGGCTCCACGGTCGGCTACTCACATGGCTTTCCCACCGGACAGCCTTCCGTTGGAAGCGCCAGTATGCAGTCGATGGTTTTTAGCTTCTCCCAACATCAATACGTCCAAGCGGCTCGCGCGGGACTTGATGCCGCACACTTGAACCTCAAGGATGCCCGTGAGCAGGTGGCGCTGGATGCATCCACGGCTTACATTGAGCTGGATACCGTCGAGCATGAACTGGATGCGGCGCGCCAGCAGGAAACATTTGCTCAGAGGCTGATAACCATCGAACAGGAACGCGCCGAGGCGGGCATAGATCCGCTGAGCGAGCTGTTACAGGCACAATTGACGGCGGCCCAGTTAAAGCTCCGTCGTCTGCACCTGGAGACCCGCGCCGGCACATTGGCCAAGCAGCTGGCGGCTCTCACCGGTCTGCCGGCTGGCTCCATCACGCCGGATCACGCCTCCATTCCGGAGATTCCTTCGGTCACCGCGACGGAAGCGCCGCGCAGCCTGCTCAGAATCGACTCTGCCAGCGCCCTTGCTCGTTCCAAACAAAGCCAAACCAAGGGAGATGACCTTTTGTGGCGGCGGCCGCAGATCGGATTTGGAGCCGTATACAACTATGACTCGGATAAGCTGAACAGCTACAGCACATACTACCTGCACTTTACCCCCAATAATCTCAGCTTCGGCCTACAGGTCACGGTCCCGTTTTTCGACTTTGCCTTGCGTGCCAAGGCCAGACAGTCGGCTGCCGATGCGTTGCGGGCCACGGTCGAGGCCGAACAGGCCCAGCGGCAAAGTGACGTACAGATCGCGGAGTTGACCGGCAGCCTGCGCGAGCTGGATACTTTGGCGGAGATTGCGAGTCTAAAACAGCAGATCGCCAGTTCTCAGCTCCAGGCCGTTCTGGCGCAACTGGAGTTGGGCGCCGGCGCAGAGCCGGGCGCGCAGCCGCAGTTAACTCCCAAGGCAGAGCAGTTGGCCCGCATTGACGAGCGCCAGAAATTTCAGGACTCTCTGGACGCTGGGCTTGACCTTAGCAAAGCGCGATTAAGCCTGCTGCGCGCCCTCGGCCACATGGACGACTGGCTGAAAGAACTGCACGCAAAGTAGACCAAAACTGATAGAAAACGGCTGAAATTTGCCGGAATGATAGAATTAAGGTGATGACTATGCCCTTGAAGACACTCTTTCTGAATCCTCCCTCCTTCGAGAACTTTGACGGCGGCGCGAGTTCGCGCTGGCCGGCCACGCGCGAGATTGAATCCTACTGGTATCCCGTCTGGCTGACCTATCCGGCTGGATTGCTGGAAGGTTCGCGCGTGCTCGATGCTTCCCCGCATCACGTCTCCGCTGATGAGACTATCAAGATCTGCAAGGAGTACGAGTTCCTGGTGCTGTTTACTTCGACCATGGGCTGGAAGGGCGACCAGCGTCTCGCCGAGGCCATCAAGGCGGCCAATCCATCGATTCGCATCGCCTTCGTCGGCCCACCGGTGACCACCGACTCGGACAAGGCGCTCAACGAGTGCTCGGCGCTGGACTTCATCTGCCGCCGCGAGTTTGATTATTCCGTGGTGGAGTTTGCGCAGGGCAAGCCGCTCAACGAGATTCTCGGCATCAGCTACAAGCAAAACGGCAAGATCGTCCACAACCCCGACCGCCCGCAGATTGAAGACCTTGACGCGATGCCCTGGGCCACAAAAATCTACAAGCGCGACTTGGACGTGAAGCGCTACAACGTGCCTTTCCTGCTGCATCCCTTCATCGCGCTCTACTCCACGCGCGGCTGCCCGGCGCAGTGCACCTTCTGCCTGTGGCCGCAAACGCTGAGCGGCCACGCATGGCGCAAGCGCTCCACCGATGATGTGGCCGCCGAGCTGGCCTGGGCCAAGCAGAACTTCCCTGATGTGAAGGAGTTCTTCTTCGACGACGACACCTTCAACATACAGAAGGCGCGGACCATCGAGCTGTGCGAAAAACTCAAGCCGCTGGGCCTGACCTGGAGCTGCACCTCGCGCGTGACCACCGACCGCGAGACGCTCAAAGCCATGAAGGAGGCCGGCTGCCGGCTGCTCATCGTGGGCTTTGAGTCCGGCGATCCGCAGATTCTGAAAAACGTGAAAAAGGGCGCCACCGTGGAGCGCGCGCGCGAGTTCGCTAAAGACTGCCACGACCTGGGCCTCTGCATCCACGCCGACTTCATCCTCGGCCTGCCCGGCGAGACGAAGGAGTCGATCCGCAACACCATCAACTTTGCCAAAAAGCTGGATTGCGAAACCATCCAGGTCAGCATCGCGCACGCCTATCCGGGAACTGAATTCTACGACTACGCCAAGGCCAACGGCTTCATCGTGAACACCGCGGCGATGATGGACGAGGGCGGCCACCAGATGGCGCACATCGAGTACCCCGGCTTGCCCACGGATTACGTGATGGAGATGGTGCATCGCTTCTACGACGAGTACTACTTCCGGCCCAAGGCCGCATTCCGAGTGGTGTGGAAGGCGTTTGTGAATCGCGATCTGCCCCGGTTGTATGTCGAGGCAAAATCATTCCTGAAACTACGCGCGCAGCGCAACAAGATGGTGAAGGTGGCGCGCGGCAAGCAGGCTGAGCCAGCGGCGGAAGCGAGCATATAGATTCCGCTGATCATTTCACAAGTGCATCGTCAGGACAGAAACACCGATGGCTCACCACAAACTATCGGCATGGCAATACACGATTCTGGGGCTGGTTGCCGTGTGCGCCCCACTCGCCGATGCCTGCCTCTCCCGCGGGATGACCAAACTGCCGGCCATCTCGCTGGACCACCTCGCGACCCTTATCGCCGCGGTCTTCACGCCCTGGATTGCCTTGGGCATCGCGCTGCTCATCTGCTTCTTCGCCAGCTATCTCACTGCCTTGTCGTGGGCCGATCTCACTTATGTGCTCCCTGCCACTGCCTTCGGCAACGTAATCGTCGCCCTGCTCTCCCGATTATGGCTTCAGGAGACCATCTCGCTTGAGCGCTGGGCGGGAATCGTGCTCATTACCCTGGGCGTGGGCTTCGTGGCGCAAGGCCCTCCCCTGACCGAAAGACCGGCCCACGAGATTCTGATCATCGAGGAACGGGCGATTGCGGCAACGGCGCTCGCCGAATGGCCGGAACCCGCCGCGCCAATCGACCGGGAGCCGCCGCGATGACGATTACATTCCCTGCCCAGCATCCCGGTTTCTGGGCCGCAACTGCGATGATTGCCGCCGTTGTACTGAGCTCGACCGCCGGAGAGGTGCTTACCGCGGCAGCCATGAAATCCATCGGCGACCTGGATATGATTCGCGCCCGCTCCGGGCTGAAGGGCGCTATACGCGCCGTCCTCACCTGCCCGCTGTTTTTTGCCGGAGTGAGTTTTCTCGCCGCTGCCTTCTTTGCCTTGCTCTTCGCTTTGAACCACATGAACCTTAGCCTGGTAGCTCCCGCCTCGGCCTCGCTCACGCTAGTCACCAACGCCATCGCCGGAAAAATCTTTCTCAAAGAAAATGTAGACCGCCGCCGCTGGACCGCCGCCGTGCTGGTCTGCATCGGGGTTTATCTATTGGCGCATTGAAAAACATGTCAGAAGAACGAACTGTCGAAAGTACTTTCGATCTACTCTGTTACTTACTTGCTTTGTCTCTGAGCCTCGCGTGCTAACCCGGTAAAGAGCGCCAATATAATGAAGGCCAGAAGAGGATAAGAAAAGAGAAAATTCAGGTTAGTAAGAGTTTGGCTGTGGTCGTTCTTAAGATGGAAGATTTGCCCAAGGATGAATTCGATGGGCACCCATCCCAGAGCGGCGGCAAACGACCAAGGCCATAGCGTTGCAAGCAATCTTCTGGGACCAGCCGGTAGATTCTCTCTCCACCAGGGTAGCGGCTTGTTGATCCTGCCCGCGCCAATGCAAGCTGTAATCAAGAGCGTGATAGGTCCGAATCCTCCGCCGACCAGCAGAAGAAGGATGGAGAGCAGTGACAGAACCGCGGCGCCATGCTTCTTGTGAACAAACGCGACGGACCATAGGGTGATTGACAGGCCGACAAGAATCGCCAGGATGCCGGTCACGAGAAAATTGGGAACGATTGTCATTGCCGGTTCATGGCCGAAGGGGAATGGCAGCCCAGGCCCGCTCACAGCCATTATCTTCAGGGATTTTGGCACAACATTGCCCTGGAGCGTCTCGAAGTAGCCATGCTCAATACCGAGCAGTCCGGCATAAACTCCGAATACCGCTGCGGTTACTCTGACAGCGTCAATACTTCGCCAGGTCATTTTGCTATGTTGCGGGTCTATCTGCATGTTTTCTCAGATACTCTCGATAGGTCTTTGTGAAACAGATCGTCCAGCCATGATCCAATCAGCATCAGCGAATAAATCGCATTATTCCCCGCGGTTGTAGGTCAGGCTCTAAGCAATGCAGCGGATTCTCCGCGCTCAAGCCAAGCGCTTCGGCAGCCAGATGCCCCGACCGCGCCGCGCTCTCCATCGTTGACGGCCAGCCAGTCTGCACCCAATCTCCGGCCAAAAACAGATTCTGCCAGGGCGAAACCGCTGTGGGCCGCGCTGAATCAATTCCCGGAGACACGCCGAAGGTGGCATGCATCTCCTTTACCAGCGCGACCTTCTCCAATTTTGCGGATGCAACAGCGGGAAAAAACTCCACCAGCTCTCGTAATGCCAGCGCGATCGCTTTGTTACGTTCGAGGGCCGCGAAGGCCCGCGTGGCGCTGACGACCAATTCAATGTAGTGTCCGCCGCGCCCTTGCAGTTTCGACTGGTTGTACATCCAGTGAATCTCGCGGTCCAGGAGTACGGCGTGTTCGAGATTGGTGATCTCGCGGTCGAACCACAGATGCACGCTGCATATCGGCCAATGCTGATGCCGTTCAATCTGGCGCGCCAGCTTCTCCGAGCCTTCCTCGGCGGGCAGGCGCGGCAATAACTTCTGCATCGCCTCAAAGGGCAAAGCCAGAATCACAAAGTCGGCAACCAGCTCACCGGAGCGTGTGCAAATCAGCCATTGCTCTGAATCCTCATTCCAGGCCGCGCCTTCGACGTGCGTGTTCAGCAGCACGCTGCCGCCGCGTTCGGCGAGAAACTGCGGCACGCCAGCGTAGAGTTCGCTCAACGGGACCGTGCTCATTCCCATGCTGCCCGCCTGAGCAGAGTTCAGGAACAATTCGCGAATCACCTTGGCGGCGTAGGGCACGGAGATCGCATCAAGCTCCGCGTTCAAGGCGCTGGCAATCACCAGCCGCCAAAAACGATTCAGCGCACCCTCGATCTGCTTGTGACGTCGTAGCCACGCGCCCAGTGACTCCCGTGTGTCGATGAGCGCCTCCGGCTTCATCATCGCTCTCATCGCGCGAGCCAGTGCCAGCTTGTCCGCAAGTGTGAAGGCCTTCGCGTTCAAAAAACTCGGGGCACTGTGCAACGGCGCCGGCAACCGCAGCGGGCCTAACTCGAATGATCCCAGGCGCGACTGTCGGCCTCCCGGCTCGATCATCGTCATTTCGCTGGTCCAGAGGATGAGCTCCGCGACGCCGATGCGGCGATAGAAACCGAGCAGATTCGTGCAGCAGCCGAAGAGCACGTGCTGGCAATTGTCGATAACCTCACCAACGCCCGGATGCAGATACGAGCTGGCACGTCCGCCCAGGTAGCCGCGCTGCTCAACTAACTGCACGCGGTGGCCGGCCTCGGCCAGGGCGCAGGCCGCGCTCATCCCGGCCACTCCAGCGCCGATGATTGTTACAATCTTCTGCGAGTTATGCTGCAAACTGGTCAATACTCTGTCCATTCCTTAGCAGTAAATCAAGCCAACAGCCGCGCCCAGCCCATGCGCGCAAAACCAACAATCAGAATACCGAGCTTATGCGGCAATGGCACACTTACGCGATGCGAAAACACATCGTAATTCGCGCGCTCGATGCGCATGAGCAGGCCGTGATAGATGGAAACCAGCACCCACAGGGCTGGACGGCTCTCGCTGTCGATCATGGGTAACAATAACTGCGCTGACTTGTAAAACTCGTCCGCGCGCTGGGCAATAGCGGCGAGCAAGGCACGTTCGTTGGCGGTGGGCGGCGCGCCGGGCGCGCGATGCAGCAGCGAATCCAATGAAACGTTGTGGGCCGCTAAATCTTCCAGCGGCAGATAGACGCGATTGCGCCCCGCATCCTCAACCACGTCGCGCAGAATGTTGGTAAGTTGGAAGGCGATGCCTGTTTCTTCGGCCAGCTTTTCGGCGCGTGGATCGGTGTAACCGAAGATGCGAATGCAAACCAGGCCCACGACCGAGGCGACGAGATAACAGTAGCGGTAGAGATCGGCGAAGGTGGCATAGGTGTCTGGCGCGCCCGATGCGGCCCGGTCCAGGTCCATAGTCACGCCGGCCACTAACTCATCCAGCAAAGAGAGCGGAATATGGAAGCGTGATGTGCAATCGCGCACGGCGAGAAAAACCGGATCGGCCGAAGAGCCACTCTGGCAAACCGCGCGCCACTCGGCCAGCCACGCTTCCAGAGAGCGGCGTCGCTCATCTTGCGAAAGTGTTTCGTCATCAGCCAGGTCGTCGGCCTTGCGCATGAAAGCATAGATGGCGCAGATCGCGTTGCGGCGCGGTTTGGGAAGTGCGATAAAGGCGTAGTAAAAGTTCTTCGCTTCGCGGCGTGCTACAGCGCGGCACACCTCATACGCCCGGTCGAGCGCGGGGCAGCTCGTCGCATGCTCATCAGATAAGAATGAATTGGTCAAACCGTCTTCCTTCAACTCCGGCTGCCGAGGCGCATGAAGGGCAGTAGTTTGCCGCTAACGGCGCGCAGCAGCAGCGCCAGTTTTCTGCTCTTCGAGATGGACGGCCGGGAGCTGAGCACGTCGTAGCCTTGCCGCTCAATGGCGCGCAGAATCTCCAACCCGCCGCGGCTGAACAGGTCCAGGTCCAGCGCCAGATCTCGATTGACTCGTCCGATTAACGGAAGTCCCTGCTCGAAAAGTTCCCGCGCATGATCGACTTCGCAACGCATCATTCCGCGAAACTCAGGAGTGGCTACGCTTTCGGCTATCTGCTCCTCACTGACGCGAAAGACCTCCATATCATTTTTCGGAATATAGATGCGGCCCCGGGCGTAATCCTCGCGCACGTCCTGCCAGAAGTTGGCCAACTGCAGCGCGCTACAGGTGAAGTCGGAGAGGCGAAAGTTTTCATCACTGGACTCGCCGCAGGCGTAGAGCACCAGGCGGCCAACGGGATTGGCCGAGTAGCGGCAGTAGTTCAGCACATCCTCGATAGTCTCGTAGCGAGTGACGATCTGGTCCTGGCGAAAGGCGACCAGCAGATCGGCAAACGGCTCCTTGGGAATAAAACACTCACGAATGGTCTCGGCCAGCGCTACAAAGACCGGATGGCGCACGCGGCCTTCGTAGCAGGCATCAAGCTCGCGGCCCCACAGATCCAGCAGGGCCAGAGCCAGCGCGGGATCGCCTACCTCGTCCCCCAGATCGTCGGAGACGCGGCAATATGCGTATATGGAGTAAAAATGGGGGCGCAGATCCCGAGGCAGAAACCACGAGACAACGTGGAAGTTTTCGTAGTGCGACTCGGCCAGCCGCTTGCACCACGCGCGCGCTTCGTCGAGCGTGGGCGCGACATCCGGTATGCGATAGAAGTCGGGCAGCGCTGCCCATCCGCGAGCGAGCAATTCCTCTTCACGCAGTGCATCCCAGTCCTGCGTCCCGTTCTTCAATCCCACAGCTTCCGTCGTCATGGCTTGGCCTCAGGGCACAATGGCGGTCTTGATTTCAGTCCCACGCTTCATCAACTTCTCAAAGACGCGGTTGAGCTCGTAGAGATGAGCGTGGCCGGTGATAAAAGCTCCGGCTTGAAAGCGGCCGCTGGCAATCAGATCGAGCGCCTTGCGGCAAAAGGCCGGGGTGTGGTGAAAGGTGGCGCGTAGGGTGATGTCGGAGTAGTGAATGCGATTGGTGTCGAGCGAGACGTGCGTTCCCAGGGCGCACCCGCCAAAAAAGTTCACTGTCCCGCCCTTGCGCACCATTTCCACCGCTTCTTCCCATGACTCGGGCACGCCAACTGCCTCGATGGCAATGTCCACGCCCCGGTTCTTCTCGGTGAGCGCGCGGGTTTCGCGGATGGCATTGCGGATGCTGGCAGTCTGCACCACGTGGGCCGCGCCCAACTGGCGCGCCGCCTCCACCTGGCCGTCGTGCTTGACGATGGCGATGACTTTACAGCCCGCCAAAGCGGCCACGTGAAGAATCATCAATCCCAGCGGGCCGCCACCGATGACCGCCACAGTGTCGCCGGGGTGCGGGTGCGAGTCCTCAAATCCATGCACCGCACAGGCCAGCGGCTCGGTCAGCGCCGCGTGCTCCAACGGCACGTGATCCGGAACATGCAGTGTATTCTTGGCCACGATGCGGGCAGGAATGCGGATAAACTCTGCATAGGCGCCGTTGTTAAAGAGCAGATCGTCGCAGAGATTCTCCTGGCCGCGTGTGCAGAAATAACACTGGCCGCAGGGAGCGGAGTTGAGTGCGACCACGCGATCGCCGGCGGCAAAGCCCTCGACTCCCTCGCCAGCCTCGACAACGGTTCCGGCCTGTTCATGGCCAAAGAGGGCTGGCGGCACGATCATGCGCGCATGATAGCCCCGGCGGTAGACCTTCAGGTCGGTGCCGCAGGTAAGCGCCGCGCCCACACTGACAATCAGCTCACCAAAGTTTGCCTCGGGAACCGGCACACTCTCAATGCGAATATCCTCGCGGCCGTGGAGGACCGCGGCCTGCATGGTGCTGCGGCCGTGCAAGAGCGCGTGCTCGACCGTTTTGCGGCCCAGGCTGACGGCGGATTCGACCTTCTTGCGGCCTTCGACCACCACCGTCTCGACGGTGTTGAAGCCAACCTCAACCACCGTATCGACGGTATTGAGGCCTTCCTCGACGACTTTCTCGGCTTTCTTGCGGCCCTCTTCGACAACCGTCTCGACGGTCTTGCGGCCCCGGAGGATCGCGGCTTTTACCGTGCCTGCCATATCTCTCCTCCCCGCTCTGCCCCGGCTCCAGGTACAGGTTCAATCATAATCTTCATCGAGTCTGCCTGGGGGTGAGAAGCAACTTCGATGGCCTTCACCGCCTCTTCCAGCGGAAAGCGGTGCGAGATCAGTTGCGTCAGATCAAATCCCTTGCGATAGCCGCCCAACACCAAATCTTCAACTTCCGGCTGAATCGCCGTAGAAGCAGAGTATGAACCCAGCAGGGTCTTTTCGTCCATGCAAACCGCTCCGGGGTCGAAGCTGGCTTCTTCGTGCTGCGTCTGGGCAAAGAGCATCACCTTACCGCCGGGCCGAACCGCGTCCATGGCGGTTTGAATCAGCGCCTTGCCGCCCACGGCCAGAAGGACGGCATCCGCGCCCCTGCCCTCAGTTTCGGCCTTACTCCGTTCGACGACGTTTTTCGCATCGATCGGTTCATGCAGCCCGAACTTCGCTGCGATGGCATGGCGCTGGGGATATAAATCGGAGGTGAGCACCCGAGCCCCGGTGCGGCGAGAAAGTGCTGCCAGCATGATTCCGATGGAGCCCTGGCCGATCACCAGCACCGTCTCGTCGGATGCCAGATTGAGCAGCTTTACTGCCTTCAGGACGGTATTCACCGGCTCGATGAAGGCCGCCTGCTCGAAGGGCACGCCGTCGGGAATCCGCACCACGCCTCCCATCGCAACGATCCAGTCCATCACGCGGATGTACTCGGCAAAGCCGCCGCCGGAGGGCTCCAGGCCGGCCGTCGCGCCCACTTTCTTGTAGGTGGAGCACTGCGCGAAGGTCTGCTTGCGGCAGTAATAGCACTGACCGCAAGGAATGTGATGGAAGACCATTACCCGCTCGCCGGCGGCAAACTTCGTCACGCCGTCACCCACCTGGACGATGGTTCCGGCCATCTCATGTCCGAAAATGCGCGGCGCGGTGTGCGAGCCGGTGTGAATCTTTTTGAGATCCGTGCCGCAGACGCCGCAGGTGGCGATCTTGACCAGCAACTCGCCGGGACCGATTTGCGGGATTGGCACGGTCTCCAGTCGCAGGTCGTTGACGCCGCGATAGACCACAGCCCGCATGGTTGCGGGGAGACTCGATGGCGAATTCCGCAGATCGGGCCGGAGTTCAGCGTTGGTGGTTTGGGTTGCCATTGCGCTTGCTTGCGGGCCCTCGTTCATCCATGTTCATTCTTGTTCATTCAGAAAATCGAGCACTGACTGTGCGATGTTGAGGGCAGCCTTTCTGCTATTTTCGCCCATCCGCATGAGCGCCCGCCAGTACCACGGCCTGAAGAGCGCGAAAAAGACGAAGCGCATCCCTTTAAACTGCCCGCCAGCCGAGATAAATCGATTGAAATCAGGCAGTTTGTCACTATAGCCGTCGCTGATTCCCTTGATGCAATAAAACGGAATGCCACGCATCCGGGCGAGGCGCGCCAGACCTGCCGCTTCCATATCAACCAGTGCTGCCGAGTAGGTGGAGGCGAGGCGCTTCTTTTCCTGCGTATTGGCGACGCGAGAGTTGGTCACCAGCCAGCAATCATTGGGCGGACCGGCAGCGATAAACCGCTCCCCGGTGCGGGCGTCGATGACCGTGGAGACATCGCAGGCCTCACCCGGCGCAAGCTCCTCGCGCAAGGCTCCCGCCCAGCCAGTGGAGATGATTTTGTCAATGGGGCCGAGTTTTTCAACCTCGGCAAAGGCCCTCATCGCCGCGCTGACTCCGACTCCGGCGCAGGCAGCTACCCACTTGCCGTTGTTGAAGCTCCAAAGATCGACGCCGTTCGAGCGTTCGTGCCGCCAGCCGCGTGTCAGCGGCTTCAATTCGCCGGGCATGGCGGCGATGATGGCGACTCGTGTCATGGCGCGTACCCATGCGCCCGGAACCACTCGATCGCGGCCTTCATCGCCGGGTTGACTGGCAAAATGCGGAAGCCCAGCTCCTGTTGCGCGCGGGCGCTGGAGGCGTACATCTTCTTGCGTCCCATGCGCACCTCTTCGAGCGTGGCGCGCGGCTCGCGCCCGAGGATGCGTCCGGTGATCCACTCCTCGAAAAACGCATACATCGCGGCGACAGCGAAGGGAATCTTTACCGTGGGCGACTTGAGACCGGTGATTGCCGCCATCTTGTCGAGAATCTGCTTGAGGGTCAGGTTCTCTCCGCCCAGAATGTAGCGTCTGCCCGGCTGGCCTTTGGTGAGCGCAAGTACATGCGCGCGAGCGACCTCGGAGACATCGACCAAGTTCAGCCCGGTGTCCATGTAGGCGGGAAATTTGCTGTTGAGAAAGTCTACAAAAATGCGGCCGGTGGGCGTGGGCTTGGCGTCGTTGGGCCCAATCGGCGTAGTCGGGTTGAGAATGATGACCTTCTGTCCGGCCTGCGCGGACTTAATGGCTTCTTGTTCGGCGAGAAACTTGGAGCGCTTGTAGTGGCCGACCATATCCTCAAGAGTCACCGGCGTGTCCTCGTTTATCACGAGCCCATCTGTGCGGAAGTGCATGGTGGCCACCGAGGAGGTGTAGACCACGCGCTTTACCTTGGCTTCGCGGGCCAACCGCAGCAGCTCGCGCGTCCCGTCCACGTTGGCCTTGTACATCGACACCGGATTAGGAATCCAAAGCCGGTAGTCGGCGGCAATGTGGACTACCGTATCACAGCCTTCGATCCCAGCCTGCAGCGACTCGGGCTCCGCCAGATCGCCCACATGCGTCTCGCCCTGGATGCCTTCGAGATTGGCGAGGTTGCTGGTTTTGCGAACCAGCAGGCGCAGCTTCGCGCCATCAGCGGCCAAAGCTTTCGCTACATGGTGGCCTATAAATCCTGTCGCGCCTGTGAGAAATATCTTCATAGGTAAGCCATCAGTTAATCGTTACCAGACCTTGTCCCGCGTCGTTACCTCGCATGCTTTCACCGGCTGCGGTCGCTTTTGGTCAAAGTCGGTCTCCCAGCACTCCTCCAACACCGAACAGTAACAGGCTCGAAAGCTCATATCCTCCCTGGCCTTGAAGAAAGCTGAGAGTAGTTTATCGTCAGAGCCATGCGGCCTGATGACGATAAGTTCTCTCGAATCGCGAGCGGGCAAAATCGATCCCGAGATATTGGAATAGCTGAACCCACTGCTGAAGCCACTCTTGTCCCCGTCCTTGCCCAAAGCCTGCGCGCAACAGGCACTCAAAATCGTATCGGGCGTTTGAGCAACGCCCTTGTAGCGTATTTCAAAACTGTCGATAATGGCGGGACCTACGCCGTCATTGCTGAGGATCAACCGCGCCAATGGTTTATCCGTGACAGGATCAAGCATACCCCAGCCCCCATGCAACAGCGGCAGGGTGCTGGCTACGACCAGTTTCTGATTCTGGTCCACCATTTTCGCCATCGTCCTGCCGTGCTCGATGGAAACGACAAGTGAAAGCACGGAGATGAAAACGACGCTGATGGTGACAATGACATCAAGCCATGGAATCCCGCTTCCATGGCCATGCGGCGCGTGGGCGTGGCTAGCTTCCGGCATCGATCCTGGCACTTCTTCCTCCGCAATAGTTTGGGTTGATGGTTCCGGCAACGTCTCGCCTTCGATGCAGTCTTGTATTGCGCATCTCCCTGATAAATATATCAAGATCGATCTCAACTTCAGGCAGGCGTGGTTCTCACGCCTTTGATGAGAATCCAGAGGCCGATGACGAATTCAAAGGGAATATAGGGAATGAAGATGTAGAACGGAACGTTGATGCCGAGGATAGAGAGAGCGGTGGCGAAGAAGATAGGGATGACGGTGATGAATCCCCAGAGTGAAAGAGCACGAGGAACGAGGCGCGACTTGAAGAGGAGCCAGTAAAAGAGTAAGGCGCCGGGACAAAAGGCAAGCATGAGGAGCGTGAAGCCGAAGTTCATGGAGGCGAGAGCGCGGTCGGCCTCGGCGAGGAGATACGCGGAGGGTGCGGCGGCGAATTGGCTGCTGAGGGCGAGAAGCGGGAAGGCGGCCAAGCGGCTGACGGCAAGGAGGACAGCCTCAAGAATGTAAAGGGCGAAAGCGGTGAGCGCGGGAATGCGACCATATTCGCGGAGAGCGATATAAAGCAGCGCACTGAGCCAGATGACGCCAGCGGCGGTGATCATTTCATCGAGGATGTTAATGCGGAGAAGCCAGGGACTAGCGGCGATGCGGAGGAGGGTGGCAGCTGTGTTGCCTGGAACGACGAGACCGATTTTGAGGATGAGGCCTCCAGCGAGCGATGTAAAGAACTGAAGGAGAAAGGCGAAGCCGAGGATGCGAGAGACGGGCTGAGGTGTATTCATGCGGGTACTACCTTTCTACGTTTGGCGCGGATGAGTTAGTCGAGCTTGTCCGGCGCAAGCGCTATATTCTTCTCTCCGGCAGCCTTTTTCTCGTTGTAAGCTTTCACCCAGTCTTCCCAGTGCTTGCCTGCGGCGCGGTCCTTGCCGCTGAACTCAATGCGGGCGATCTCGGCATAACTCACCTTACGCTTCTCTGGCGCCGAGGGCGTGTAGTACTGCACCCAGGAATCGGCCAGCGTTGCGCCGGTATGGCAGTTGAAGATAAAAGCCTCAATACGCTCTCCGCTTTTAAGCGTCAGCGTCACGTCGCCGCGATAGTCGAGCGCCTTTCCCAAAGCCTCTCGCAGATCGTCGTCCGTGGCCAGCTTGGGAACCCAGCCTTCCAGATTTTCGTGCTCCGCGCCGGGAGCCAGTTCCAGCGCCTCGACCTGCGCAAACGTGTACTTCTGCACTTCAGCGCTCATGCTGACCTCTTGATACAACTTGAAAGGGTTCGTGGTATCCCACCCTTTCGCAAAGAACGCGAAAGGATGGGGCACCCAACTTCCTTACTTCAGCGGTCATGCGCGGGTCTCTTCCAGGGCAGCTTCGGGCTCTGCGATCTGTACCAGATTCTTGTGCGAGGCGGCCGGCTGCGAAGCAAATTGATTCAGCAGCTTCATGGCATGCGCATCGCGATACTTGCTGAAGGTGCCACGCACCATAGCCAGAAAACCCTTCAACGAGCCGAAGCCGTCTATCACCGCCGTCGTCTCATAGCCGCAACTCACCATGCAGTTGGCGCACTTGGGATTTCCGCTGGCGACTCCGTAGTGATCCCAGTTAGTCGTTTCCAGTAACTCCTTGTAACTCTCGGCGTAGCCTTCCTGAAGCAGGTAACATGGCTTCTGCCATCCGAAGATGTTATAAGCCGGCATTCCCCACGGAGTGCATTCATAATTGCGGTCGCCCATCAGGAATTCAAGAAACAGCGGCGACATATTGAATTTCCAGGCAGACTTGCGGTTGGAAAGAATGGCGCGGAAGAGCCGCCGCACGCGGGCGCGTCCCATGAAGTGCGTCTGGTCCGGAGCTTTGTCGTAGCTGTAGCCGGGAGAAAGCACAATGCCCTCGACGCCCATGCCCATCACCTCATCGAAGAAGGCGCGGACGCTGTTGGGGTCGGTTCCGTCGAAGAAGGTGGCATTGGTGGTGACGCGGAAGCCGCGCCGCACGGCCTCCTGAATGCCTTCGACGGCGATGTCGTAGCCGCCCTCGCGGCAGACGGAAAAATCATGATGCTCGCGCTGGCCGTCAAGATGCACCGAGAAGGTAAGATACTTCGACGGCGTAAACTCCGGCAGGCGCTTCTTGAGCTCCAGCGCGTTGGTGCAAAGATAGATGTATTTTTTGCGCGCGATGAGTCCGTTGACGATCTCGACAATCTGCGGATGCAGCAGCGGCTCGCCACCGGGAATTGAAACCATGGGCGCGTCGCACTCTTCCACCGCGGCAAAACACTCTTCGGGCGTCAGTTGCTTCTTGAGGATGTGGGGCGGATACTGCACCTTGCCGCAGCCGGCGCAGGCCAGCGAGCAACGGAAGAGCGGCTCCAGCATCAGCACCAAGGGATAGCGCTTGACGCCGGTGAACCTTTTCTTCAGCACATAGCCTGCAACCGTGCCCATCTGGGAGAGGGGAATAGACATTTTAAAATGAACCTCCAGCGCCAGACGTGGCGCGTTCCATCGTCCGCTGATAGCAGGTCAGAGCCAGCAGCGGAAAGTATTGCCGGTACAGCGTGTAGGCCAGATAGAAGACCCTGGGGAAGCCTGTTCCGGTGATGATACTCTGCCGAACCGCGCCTTCTCCCATCGACTCATCCCAACTGCCGTCTGTCTGCTGCCGCTCGAGCAGCCAGCGAACACCTTTAGCGATGGAGTCGGAGCGGTCGTCGCCGGCGGCCAGCAGGCCTAACATCGCCCAGGCCGTCTGCGATGGAGTGCTCTGCCCTACGCCGCGCATGTTCGGATCGTCATAGCTGCCGCAGCTTTCACCCCATCCGCCGTCGGCGTTCTGCACCATGCGAATCCACTCGGCGGCCTGCTGCACTTGCGGCTCCAGATGATCGACGCCGATGGCGTCCAGCCCGCGCAGCACCAGAAAAGTCCCGTAGAGGTAATTCACGCCCCAGCGTCCAAACCAGCTTCCGTCCGGCTCCTGTTCGCGGAAGATAAACTTGATGGCCTTCTCCACGCGCTTGTCTCCGCGCCCGTAACCATAACTTGCCAGCATCTCCAGCATGCGCCCGGTAATATCCACCGTAGGCGGATCGAGCATGGCGTTGTGATCGGCAAAGGGGATGTACTGGAAGATCATCTTGGTGTTGTCTTTGTCGAAGCTGCCCCAGCCGCCGTTTTTGCACTGCATGGCGAACTCCCACGCGATGGCGCGCTCGGCAACCTGGTGCTGATAGCGTTCGCGTGGATTGTCCACCTTGTTCAAGGCCATCAGCACCTGCGCGGTGTCGTCGGTGTCGGGATAGAACTCATTGTTGAACTCGAAGTACCAGCCGCCGGGATCGGTTCTGGGAACCTTTACGGCCCAGTCGCCCTTGTGCCGGACTTCCTTGGAGAGCATCCAGTCCGCCGCCTTGATCATGCGCGGATCAGTGCGGGCCACGCCGGCCTCGCCCAGCGCAAAGACCGCCTGCGCTGTGTCCCAGACCGGCGAGACACAGGGCATCATGCGGAAGGTTGGCTCAGGCATCGCCTCGCTGGCCGGCTCTTCGATGCCCAGTTTCTCGAACTCGTCGCGGGCGCGGATTACCTGCGGGTCGTCCTCCGAGTAGCCCAGGCAGCGCAAAGCGATGATGGCGTTCAGCATCGCCGGATAGATTGCGCCCAACCCGTCGGTCATTTCCAGCCGTTCCAGCAGCCATTTCTCCGCGCGTTTCAGAGCCAGCTTGCGCAAGGGGCGGATGTGCACGGCTTCGGCCCAGTGCATGAGCCGGTCCAGAACAATAAAGAAATTCCGCCAGGAAAAGATGGCACTGCGGTCCCTGCGCAGGCGGAGAATCGAGTTGGCCCGGCCGCCCACATACAACTCGTCGATCCCCTGCTCGGTGGGGATTCTCTTGAACGGCTTTTTGGCGTACATGATGGCCAACGGAACAAGAATCCCCCGTGACCAGGACGAAATCTCATAGATGTTGAAGTAAAACCAGCGAGGAAACAGGATAATCTCAGGAGGAATCGCCGGCACGGCGTCGTAATCGTACTCGCCCAGCCCGCAGAGATACATCTTGGTGAAGGTGTTGCAGGCCACCACGCCGCCGTGCGCCAGAACCCATTCACGGCACCTGGCCAGCCGCGGATCGTCCGCGCCAATGCCCAACAACTTGGCCGAGGAGTAGCACTTGACGGAGAGCGAGATATTGCCCGGTCCGCCGGGATAGATGCTCCAACTGCCGTCCTCGTTCTGGTAGCGCATCATCTCCGCGAGCGCTCGCCGCAGCCTGCCCGGATCGCCGCTTTCCAGTTGCGTATGCAGATAGATGTAATCAGCCTCGAGCATCGCATCGGCTTCCAGCTCCCCGCACCAATACCCGTCCGGATGCTGCCGCGAAAACAGGTAGTCGCGGGCGCGGGCAATGGCCGACTGGACATCTGTCAGGTCAGCGTCCAGCCGCCCAAATCGGGGCGTAGCGAATTGCGTCTTCCCTTGATGAATGCTCATGCGATTGAAACGCCTCAGATACTATTCCCTGTTCTCTGTCGTTACCGTACCGCAACAGCCTCTGTCCCGCCGGCGCCGCCGATGGCCTGCACAATCTCCGGCGGCAGGCCGAAGCGCACGTTCTCAGGCATCACTTCTACCTCTTCGACGTTATCGTAGCCGTTTTGGCGCAGGTAACTGACCACGTCCTCAACCAGCACCTCGGGAGCCGAAGCGCCGGCCGTCACCGCAACCGTGCTGACGCCCTCAAGCCATGCTGGATCAATGGCCTGAGAGTTGTCGATCAGATAGCCGATGGTCCCCAGGTTGCGCGAGACCTCTACCAGGCGATTGGAGTTGGAGCTATTGGTTGAGCCCACCACCAGCACCAGGCCCGCATCGTGCGCCACGTTGCGGACAGCAACCTGCCTGTTCTCAGTGGCGTAGCATATGTCCTGCGAATGGGGACCAACGATATTAGGAAACTTTTCCTTGAGGGCATGGATGATGTCCCGCGCCTCGTCCAGCGAGAGTGTTGTCTGGGTCAGGTAGGCCACGCGGTTAGGATCAGGCACTTTGAGAGCCGCGGCTTCGGCCACGTTCGAAACCACCTGCGTCGCCTCCGGCGCCTCGCCCAGCGTGCCTTCGATCTCGTCGTGGTCGCGGTGGCCGATCAGCACCAAAGAATAGCCCTGCTTGGCAAACTTGACGGCTTCGATGTGCACCTTGGTTACCAGCGGGCATGTGGCGTCGATCACCTTCAAATGGCGGCTCTTGCTGATCTCCCTGACCGCCGGCGAAACGCCATGGGCTGAGTAAATGACACGCTGCCCGTCGGGCACATCGTCGATTTCATGAACAAAAATCGCGCCTTTTTCCGCCAACTCATTCACAACATAGCGATTATGCACAATTTCGCGGCGAACATAGATGGGCGCGCCAAAGGTATCCAGCGCGATTTTAACAACGTCGATGGCGCGCACCACGCCAGCGCAGAAGCCCCGCGGCTTGAGTAACAACACCCTCTTCTGACCAGGGGAAGTCTCGGAGCGGTTACCGTTCGAGATGGATTCAGACAGAATTGTGGTCACACCATCAGTATACCAATCAGACAATAGAAGGGACAGGAGCACCAGAATTCAGGGTGCCTACCGAGTGCGCCATGGACTCAGAACCTTGTAGATAGGCGTAGCGGTCGCGTTAGCCTTGCTGGCGCTCAGCAGCTTCCGCCGGACGAGCCAGCCTACAGCGGTTTGCGCCGAACTCTTCGATACGCCAATTGACTCGGCCAGATCCTGGTAGCTGATCTGCACCGCCGACGCGCGCCGCTGCTCCTCGGCTGCCAGCCACAGGTAGATAAGAAAACTGACCGGCCTCTTGTCGTGTCCTACGAGGTCGCGCATCAGAGCATCCGTCACGTATTCGTCAAACTTCACCATGGCTGTACCAACCATTAGTATAGCTTTATCTACCTGATTGCATTGCGGAAATGGTCGCGATATATTTCGAGAATCTCAACGCGGAGGTCGCGAATGATTCGCGGTATCAAAATCGTCAGTATCCCCGTCAGCAACCAGGATGTTTCCTTGAAGTTTTACACCGAGCAAGTGGGATTCAAGGTAGCAACCGATCAAGCCATGGGGCCTGGTCAAAGATGGATTGAACTTCTTATCCCAGGTTCCGATGTAAACCTGGCTCTCTTTACGCCGGAAGGCCATGAGAACCGCATCGGCAGCTTTCAGCCGGTTACCTTCTGGTGCGACGACGTCTTCGCTACAGCCAAGCTGCTCAAGGCCCGTGGCGTCGAACTGGCCGCCGAGCCAAAGAAGGAAGTCTGGGGAACCATGGCAACCTTCAAAGATCCGGACGGCAACCAGTTCGTCTTCTCCAGCCGGTAAACCAATCGTTGCACAGGTCGCGCAGATCGACTCCAGGTCTCAAAAACGAGGCCTGGAGCGCCCTGCTCAGGGAATCCTGGTCCACACCTCGGTCCGCCCCAGCAGGGAGATGCCGATATAGCCGCGCAGATGGACTTTGTCGTTTCCCTCGGCCCAGATCTTGCCTTTGTATTCCTTTCCATTCTCCGGGTCCACGACGGTTCCGCCCACCCAATCATCGCCGGCAGGATGGAAGTTGCGCATGATGACCATGCCCAGGATGAGGTGGTTTTTGTATTCACCGGAGCACTTGTCGCATACATCTTGCGGAGTGCGGCCGGGGCGCACCTTGGAGACCTTGCCAAACAGTTGGCCGTTCAACAGGTAGGTTTCCACCGTGCCTGCGGGTTTGCCATCAATATAAGTCTGCCAGTGCCCGATAGCGTTCTGAAGTTTCGGCGTGAGTTGCTGCGCTTGGGCTCCGGATACCAGCGCGACAAGCGCCGCAGCGAAGGCGCAGAGCGATTTGTGGCGAATCGTTTTCAAAAGACCTCCCCTTTCGATGGATTATAGACAGAAGATGTCAGAATTGTGCGCCTGTATGCCTATTGTAATTAGTGTAGATGCGTTGATGTTAGATTTGCATGTGGGCGATCGAGCGTTCGGCAGACTTAAAATAAACCTTCAAACGGGCGTGCACAACCCTACGGCATTCTAGACTTCAACCTGATCCGTTCCCCGTCCACAATGAAGTTGCCGTATCCGTGATGATGGATGGTCTTGGGATTTTTCTGCGCCGGATCGAACCATGCCTTGAGAACCTCCAGGACGAAGAGATTGTACTTGTTCACGAGATGCGTATCGACAACCCTACATTCGAGATTGGCGAAGCACTCGGCCACCAGAGGTGGCGCAACTCGTTTAGCCGGAATCGGCGTCAGGCCGAATCTCTTGAATTTGTCCACGTCCCGTCCCGAGCAGTTGCCGATAGACACGACTTTGGACGCCAGATCCAGCGCCGGAATCGCAATCACGCACTCTTTGGTCGCGCGCAACGCGGTATGGCTGTAATTGGCGTTACTGACGACACAGGCAATCAGCGGTGGTTCAAACTCCACCATCATGTGCCATGACATCGCCATTACGTTGGTGCGGCCTTTGCGGGCAGTAGTCAGCAGAACCACCGGACCCGGTTCGAGCAATTGATAGACCTTTGACAGTGGCAGATCTTTCATTGCGGCAGAACCTCCCACTGACCCGACCTGGCGGAGTTGAATACAGCCTCAATCACCGCCATGTTCCGGATTGAGTCTTCCAAAGGAACAGGTACTGGAACGCCTTCAAAAACAGCTTTGGCAAAGGCGTCGCCTTGCAGAGTGTACTGATCGCAGGCGGGAAACGTTTCGGTCGAAATTCCGCCGCCGCGCAGATCGCCGCTGGAGTCGATGAACAAGCGTGCTGGCCGGTCGGGAAGCGCGTTGATGGGAATCTCAAGCGTGATGCATCCGCGCGTGCCCAGGATTTGAATCTGCTGATGGGGAATCAGTTGCGTGCCGCACGTGAAGGCTGCCTGGCCGCCGGGAAAGTCGAGCAACGCCGAGGTGAGGCGGTCGATGCCCAACTGAGGGTCGCGATCGATGAGTCCGACAACACGGCGTGGCTCCTGGCGGAAGGCGTAGCGCGCCAAGTGGATGAGATAGCAGCCAATGTCCATCAGGCCGCCGCCGCCCCATTCCACCTTGCTGCGAACGTTGGCGGGATCGTTGTTGAAGTAGCTGTAGACGCCGGAGATGGCGCGCAGTTCGCCGATGCGCCCTTCGTCCAGCAGCGCGCGCACACGCAGCCACTGCGGATGGCAGTTGACCATGAAGGCCTCAGCGATCTGCACTCCGGTGCGCGCGCGCACCTCGAGCAGCGTCTGCGCTTCGGCGGCGGTCAGCGAGAGCGGCTTTTCGCACAGCACGTGCTTGCCGGCCTCGGCGGCCTTCGCAGTCCAGGGAACGTGCAGATGATTGGGCAGCGGAATATAGATGGCGTCGATCTCGGGATCGGCCAGCAACTGCTCGTAGGAGCCATAAGCGGTAGGAATGCCGAGCTTGCTGGCTGCCTGCCGCGCCTTGGCCAGATCACGCGAGGCGATAGCGGAAACGGTGGTCAGTTGGCCGCGCTGCATCGCGGGGATGACGTGTTCAAGGCCGATCTTGGCGTTGCTGAGGATGCCCCAGCGCAATTTGGTTTGCATGGCAATCATGATAGACGCCGAGTCCGAGGGATGAAAGAGCGCGGAGATCTATTCCTTTTCTGGCCGATTCAAAATTATCTGCAAAGGCAGGTTTTGAATTTTCACGTTGGAATTCTTCGTAAGGTGTTGATTCCAGGAACGTTCCTAATTATCTGCAAGGGCAATTTGTCTATTTTTGCGGGGGTTGTTATCGGAATTTATTGATTCTATGTTGGTTAATAATTATCTGCAAGGTTTCAGCAACTTTATTTATTTTGTGAGGGGGGAGGGGGGGTACCAGTTTTCAGTTTTCAGTTGTCAGTTTTCAGTTGTCAGTGGTCAGTGGTCAGTAACTGCCAGTGAGAAAAAGGCTTGTTCATGCTTTAATTGTGCGCCGGGAGGGGGTAATTATCTGCAAGGACTTGCCCCTTCGACTTCACACCTCAACGAGCAAAAATCGCTCGTTGGGGACCCCGGATTCGCTCAGGCCAGGCTGTCCAGGCGATGACCTGCGGTGCGGCCAGCGGCTCGCACATCGCTCGCAAGGGCTTTCTTGCCTGGGTAAACGCTGACAGGTTGAGGTTCGTGTTCTCCCACCCTTTCCGCAAAGGACGCGGAAAGGATGGGGCACCCAAGCTTCTGGGTTAGGTCGAGGGTGGGACAACCGGCTTCTCCTTCCCCGGTCACGCCGCGGAAGGTGGAGCCAACACTGTTTCCGGCGACTTCAGCCTGCGGAAGAGCAGCCAGAAGCAGAGCAGCAAATCGAAGGTCATCGGCGGCAACTCGTACCAGTTCGCCGAATGCATCACCCCAAAGCTCGGATACAGGAGATAGGCAAAGCCGCAGAACCCCTCATAAACAGCGCTTAGAACGCCCCACAACGCCAGAACCCGCGGAATGTAACGCGATTGAAACAGCACCCAGGCAAACAGCGCCGATCCCAGTCCGTTGAACACCAGGCCAATGTAATAGGCATCCCGGCCCGCATCCAGTTGCGCTCCGGCCAGCGCCGCCAGCCCATCCGGCCCAAACCCCCGCAGCGCGCCCGCTCCCGCCAAAAACCGCAGCGCGCCCAGCATGTCCAGGATAAAAATGAACCAGAAGACCGCGTAGATCACTCTGCTGAAGGCCGCACACAGCGCCATCCCGCGATTGACTGGCCGCAACAGCACATAGAGCGCCGTCAGCAGCACAATCATGAACACCCCATGCACAAAGGCGCCGGCCAGATAGATGCGGATGGCCTCTTCGTGGTGCACAAAATGGCGCGCCGTCTCCTCGCCGTTCTCCCAAACCAGATAAGGCGCATAAAAGCGCGGAAACACCACCATGATGATGGCCATGCCAAGAAGATACGTCACCGCGAATATCTTCGCGGCTGATCGTTGCGCTCGTTCTATCATCGTTTCCTTTCTGTGCTTGGCTTCCCTCTTCCTCGATACGATTGCCCCAGCGCGGAAGTTCCAAATGTTCTGCCCACGAAACGGAAATATCTGTACGCTAAGAGCGCATCCAGTCAGGTTGAGGTCATAGAATCCGGCTCGAACGTGTCAGAAAACATCAAAATGCATCTACATCCGAGATCTGTATCAATCCCCCTCACCGGCTGGCGGCGATCATCTGGGCGGCGTGCTGGAGGCTGGTTTCGGTGACCTTTGCGCCGGAGACCATGCGGGCGATTTCGTGAGTGCGTGCGCGGTCGTCGAGGAGGCTGATTTTGGTTTTGGTGCGGCCGTCGGATTCGCGCTTGTCGATGAGGAAGTGCTGGTCGGCGAAGGCGGCGACCTGGGGCAGGTGTGTGACGCAGAGAATCTGCTGGCCTCGGCTGAGGGATTTGAGCTTTTGGCCGACGGCTTCAGCGGCGCGCCCGCCGATGCCGATGTCGATCTCGTCGAAAACCAGGGTGCGGGGGGTGGGGGTCTTGGTTTTGGGCTTGGCGGCTCCTTCTTCCACGCTGACTTTGAGGGCCAGCATGACGCGGGACATCTCGCCGCCGGAGGCGATTTCATCGAGGGGCTTGAGAGGTTCGCCGGGGTTGGTGGCGATGCGGTATTCGACGACATCCCAGCCGGAGGAGGTCCAGTGGGCGGTGTTTCCCTCAGGGGCTAAAGCCCCTTCATTTTTTGCGGCATTTTCGGCACGACTAAAGTCGTGCCCTGATACAAGACTCTGTTTGCCAGCGACGGGCTCGGCAACGTCTTCCGGGGCTAAAGCCCTCCTTGATTCTGTCGGCTTTATGCGGGGGTTGAAACCCCCGCCTCCCTCCAGTAAAGCATCCTCTGCGGATTGGACGGCGACCTCGAATTTGACCTTCATGGCGAGGGAGTTGATCTGAGCTTCGGCGAGCTTGGCGAGTTTGGCGGCAGCGGCCTGGCGCTCGGCGGTGAGAGCGCCAGCGGCGACACGATATGCCGCGGCGGCGGCGGCCAGCTCGGCGCGCAGAGATTTGAGGATTTCGTCGCGGTCTTCGACCTCGGCCAGCTTGCGTGCGACCTCTTCGCCAAAGGCGATCACCTCGGTAATGGTCTTGCCGTACTTGCGCTTGAGGCGGTCGATGAGGGCGAGGCGGTCTTCGATTTCGGCGAGGCGCTCGGGCGAGGCGTTGATGGCCGCTGCGTAGTCGCGCATGCTGGAGCCGATGTCGCCGATGGCGGCGCGGGCGGCGGCAAGCTGCTGCGCGGCCTCGGTGAAGCGCGCGTCGTAGCGGGCCAGTTCCTCGACGTTGCGCAGGGCGGCGCGCAGGGCGGCCTCGGCCGATGCTCCGCCTTCGTAGAGCTCCTCGAATGCGCCCATGGCGGCGGCGTAGAGCTTTTCGGCGTTGGCCAGGACACGCTTTTCGGTCTCCAGAGCCTCGTCCTCGCCGGGCTGAAGATGGGCGTCTCGAATTTCTTTGCTCTGATAGCTCCAGAGATCGACCATGCGCAGGCGGTCTTGCTCACCGAGTAGGAGATCGTTGAGCTTGGCCTGAGAGGCGTGCCAGCGGGCGTAGGCCTCGGCGACGGTGGTGGTGTCGAGGCCGCCGAAGCGGTCGAGGAGAATGCGCTGCTGGGCCTGGTCGAAGCTGCCGAGGCTCTCGCTCTGGGCGTGGACCAGGGCCAGCTCGGGGGCAAGCTGGCGGAGGACGGCGACGGTGGCCGGCTGGTTGTTGACGAAGACTCGGCCCTTGCCGGTGGCGGAAATCTCACGGCGGAGGATGACGTCGTTGCCGGCGGCGTCGATGCCGTTTTCCTCCAGGATGCTCTCGGCGTTAGGCGTGGATTCGAAGACGCAGGCTACGACGGCCTTGTCAGCCCCATGGCGAACAAGCTCGGCGGAGGATTTGCCGCCCATGAGCAGGGCCAGCGCGTCGACCAGGATGGATTTGCCCGCGCCGGTTTCGCCGGTGAGCAGGTTGAGCCCCGGGCCGAAGTTGGCGATGGCGTGATCGATGACGGCGTAGTTTTCAGCGCGCAGTTCAACCAGCATGGAGAGAATCTCCCGACAAATACTGTTAGAAGTTTGTAGTTTCCCACCCTAGCCGCAAAAACAAGTACGCGTCGAGGGTGGGGCACCCAAATCGCGGTCGTTGACTCCTCACAGGAAACAAAAGCCGCAAGTGGAATCCGAGCGCAGCATAGCATGATAGACGATACCTCTGGCTTGGCATGGAAGGCAAAAGCGCTGGAGCGCACCACATCGATAACTTGGAGC
>Ga0326727_10008727_pt1 | contig 25486 bp, 24 predicted proteins | sample MB2enrmetagenome_FD_207643 | JGI IMG/M metagenome (GOLD analysis project Ga0326727, IMG submission 207643) | Lab enriched peat soil microbial communities from McLean, Ithaca, NY, United States - MB29MY | ecosystem: Environmental > Terrestrial > Soil > Wetlands > Peat | place: USA: New York... | reverse complement strand
TACAATCGGCAGCGGCGCCAGAAACGGCTTGGCCGTCTATCCCCTGTGGCATATGGAAAGCAGTTCTACGCCAGGCTGGCAGCGGCATGAAGGATATTTCGTGTCCACTATTGACATCAGGGGTCAGGCCGGGCATGATTTCGCGCCATCCATCGAAAATCTCTCCGGCCCCTGAAAGACTCGTGTACAGCACTTCGGCGCGGTACCGCCACCGTCGGATGCGGCCGGGGCACCCACGCCCTTCGGGCGTGGGTCGGGGCTCAATTGTCAAAGAGCGCCGCCGGTTTACGGGACCTGTGAGACCGGCTCAAACGGCCAGGGCTGTGTCATCTCTTTAGGGCCTCTCAAAACGACTGCTCGGCCTCCATAACATTTTCTCCGTTTTCCCCTCTCCTGTCAAAGTGATAACCAGGGGCGACAACCAGGAGCGACAAGGAGAGATGACAACCAGGGGTGACAAAAAGCATGCTCCCGACAAAAAGACACGACCCACGTGCTTCCGGCGACAGGCGGGTGTCACCCAGGCAGTTGCCGGGTCCCACCCGGACGGGGAGTTGCCGGGCACTTCTGAAATACGGTTTCTTCCCTTGTGCCCGTGAATACCGTCTTTCACGGAATGCCTGAATATAATTATTGTAATTTTGCGGTATTTCTCTGATAATGGAGGATAGGGAGACGGCGGTCGGAAAGGCTGACGCGCTGCCCGGTGAATGAGAATGTACAGGATGAAACGACGCCCCTACCGTCCATAGAAATTCAATAATAAAGATTTGACCCTGTTATCCCCCAATCCCTGTAGCAAAACAGATGACACGCTCGTGTGCAAAAGCAGTACAAAATAATTGTTGGTTCTGCGACAGACATGAGTAACTGTCTGTTGTACCTTACGGTAGTGGGAGTATATCCGTATTCGGGGTGTGCCTACTCAAAAAAGGAGCATTTATCGCATCCACACGAGAATAATCCGATGACACCCACCACGAGTAAAAGAAGTGCAAACCGCGTTTTAAAAGGCTTTTTCCCGTTGTTCGTGGCCCTCCTTGCCGTTGCAGGCTGCGGGATTATTACCCACGGAACCTCTCAGAACATCGTCTGCACAACGATGCCGGCCGGGGCCGTGATAAAATCGGTCGACGGTACGACGTGCACCACACCCTGCACCTTTACACTGAAACGAAAAAAGGACGATCTCTTCACCATCGGGAGAGAGGGCTACGAGACTGCCACCTTGTCCGTTCGCTCGGTCCTGTCCGCTTCTTCTGCGGTAAACGTCTTGTTGCCTGGCGGGTTTGTCTTGTGGGGAATCGACATAGTTTCCGGTGCCGGGTACCGGTTGGTTCCCGATCGCATCGACGTGAAGCTGAAGCCGGTCGAAGGAGGGGAGACCATAATGCCCTTTCCTGGTGGCGTAGGACTGTGATCCGGCCGGGATCACCCGGCTCATCCTTCGCGGGGAGACCCGCGCTAACGCAGTGCGGTATGAAGCCCTCGATGAGCAGAAAGGGCAACTGCTACGAGAACGCCCCCATGGAGAGCTTCTCGGGCACATGGAAGATCCAATGAGACAACCACGTATCCAAATACAAGAGGAGGACTCAATGAGACACGTATCCAGGATCGGAATTATGGTGTTCGCCATGGCCGTCGCGGCCACCGCAATCGTCGCGGGATGCGCAAACGCCCCGCTGCACACAGAAGCGTCAACGTCGGGGATCCGCGGCGCCGAGGAGGCCGGGGCGGCCAAAGTGCCGCAAGCCTCGTTTCATTTGCAACTAGCCAAGGAGGAACTGGAACACGCCAGGGAGCTGGCCGCGAAAGGCAAGAAGGAGGAGGCCGCGTCGATGCTGCTGCGGGCCGAAGCCGACGCCGAGCTGGCTGTCGCGCTGTCCCACGAGGATGCCGAGAAGTCGGAGGCCATGGCAGCAGTGGCGCGTGTGCGCCAGCTCCGGCAAGACAACCAATAACCCCATGACCCCAAAGGAGGTTTTAATGAAAACGCTGCAAGTTTTGATCCTAGTCGCGTTCGTTGCGCTCTTCGCCGGTTGCGCATCCGTGGCGCCAAATGAACTCGTCAACGCCCGTTCGGCCTACCAGCTTGCGAGCGAGGGGCCGGCGGCGCAACTCGCGCCGGGGGCATTACACGAGGCACATGACGCGCTCGGCTTGGCGGAGCAGTCATTCCTGAAGGAACCCGACTCGTACAAAACGAAAGATCTCGCTTACGTCGCCCAGCGCAAGTCTGAACGGGCGGGAGCGCTCGGCGCCATGGCCGCCGACAAGGCACGCAAGGATAAAGCGAACGCCGCTTTCCAGAAGCAACAAGCCGAGATCGTGAGGCAGGGGAAGCAGGACTTGAGCGACTCCGAGAAGCGGACGGCCGCCGCACGGGCTGAACTCGACACGCAGGCCGCGGTCCAGGCAAGCAAGGACAAATCGGACGCCGCTTTCCGGGAGCAACAAGCCGAGATCGTGAGGCAGGGGAAGCAGGACTTGAGCGACTCCGAGAAGCGGACCGCCGACGCACTGGCTGCACTGGCCGCGCTCGCCACGGTCAAAGAAGAGGAACGCGGACTGGTCGTCACGCTCTCCGGAAGCGTCCTCTTTCGATCCGCCAAGTCGACCTTGTTGCCCTCCGCGCAGGTCAAGCTTGGCCAGGTGGCCGATGCGTTGCTCGCGGTCCGCGCGCGCAACCTCATCGTTGAGGGGCACACCGATTCCCAGGGTTCCGAGTCATACAACCAAGGTCTCTCGCAACGTCGGGCCGACGCGGTCCGCGATTACCTGGTGCAGAAAGGCTACCCAGCCGACCGCATCCAGGCACGCGGAATGGGCAAGGGCAGCCCGATCGCCGACAACGCTTCACCTGAGGGGCGCGCCAACAACCGCCGCGTCGAGATCATCATCGAACGTGAATCGCGGACACCTACCCCGTAGGCTGGTAAGGGGAACCATATGATCCAGGATCAGGCCGAAGGCAAGCGGGATCAGATCAAGGGAAGGGCAAAAATGCTGATGGAAGCATGAACTGGATTAAGTGCAATGATTTTCACCATTAAATTTACAAAAGGGGTAACCACCATGAAAACGCGGAATTTGTTTATCTGCTATTTGGTCCTTCTTATGTTCGTCGCCACCTTTGCGGTCTGTGCAACCACACACGCGCAGGAAAGTACGGGTGAATACGTGGACGATTCGGTTATCACGGCCAAGGTGAAAACTCTCCTTGCGGAAGATAATTTTCTCAAGTCGTTCCAGATCAGTGTCGAGACCAACAAGGGCACGGTCGAACTGAGCGGCTCCGTTGGTTATCGGGACGACGTTAACAAAGCAGGTGAAATCGCAAGGAGTGTCAAAGGAGTCATCTCCGTCAAGAATAACCTGATCGTGAAGTAGACGATTGCTATCCTATCACGGATGGCGACCTGACTGGGAACGAAAGGCAAGGCCAAGTCAAAAGCTAAGGTGAAGGATGTTGAAAACAAAGTAAAGGGAGGTAATTACCATAACACTCATCATTATCATCATCCTGTTGCTTCTAGTGTTCGGCGGGGGCGGCGGTTACTATTGGAGGAGACGACGGTAGATGTCATTTCTCACATTATTTTGATGCAAAAACAAAGTTTTATCAAAGAGAAAGGCGGTGAAGGTATATGAAGAAATTACTGGTGTTATTTGTCGCTATAACGTTTCTTGCGACTTTTACATTGATTGGCTGCAATAAATCACAGGAACCGCAGCAACCAGCGGCAGCTCCAGCACCGGAGGCGGGAGCGCCCGGACAGGAGCAGCCGCAACCGGCGGCAGGTCCAGCACCGGAGGCGGGAGCGCCTGGAGGCTATGAAACGCCTGCTTCCCTGCCGCCTCCCCTCCCCGCCGAGACGCCTCCGGATGTGGTAGCGCTGCCTGATACGGACGACGTGTACGCCGCTCCTGAGGTAAACGCAGACCTGTATTTTTGGGACAGCTGGTGGTGGCGCCTGTGGGAAGGTCGTTGGTATAGGTCGCATTACTATAACCGGGATTGGGGTTATTACAACAATGTGCCGAGTTTCTATTTTGACGTAGACCCAGGTTGGAGAGGATACTACAGAGAGCATAACTGGCACGGGCATCGTTGGAACTATGAACGGATTCCCGACCAACAACTCGAACGGAACTGGCAGGGCTGGCACAATGAGCGACATTGGGAAAGGCAAGGAACTTGGGGCGTCCAAGGCTATCAACCTCCATCGCCGCAACAGAGACAGGCGCTAAGACAGCAAAGGCAACGGCAATATCAATCAGAGGTTGAGCGGATTCGGCAGCAGAGACAACCTCAGGCCCAAAGACCCATGGCTCCGCAGCCTCAGCAACAGCGCCAACCACAGGCTCAGAAACCCCAGGCTCAGCCTCAGAGACCTCAACCACAGCCTCAGAAACCCCAGGCTCAGCCTCAGAGACCTCAGCCACAGGCTCAGAAACCCCAGGCTCAGCCTCAGAGACCTCAGCCACAGGCTCAGAAACCACAGGCTCAGAAACCACAGGCTCAGAAACCACAGGCTCAGCCTCAGCAACAGCGCCAGCCACAGGCTCAGAAACCCCAGGCTCAGCCTCAGAGACCTCAGCCACAGGCTCAGCCTCAGAGACCTCAGCCACAGGCTCAGCCTCAGAGACCTCAGCCACAGGCTCAGCCTCAGAGACCTCAGCCACAGGCTCAGAAACCACAACTCCCTCAAAGAAAGCCTGAAGGGAAAGAGCCAGAACATGAAAAGTAGGAAGGCGAAGGGGACGTTGTTATTTTGTCAAGTTAACGATTGGTGTTTCGAAAGTTCCATTTTCCTCGACAAGGAAAGGACAAGGGGGCATACTACAGTTCTCTTATCAAGCACGGTTTCCAGGAGGTAGGAAGGTACTCCATCTCGACATGGACATAAAAGTTACTCAACAAAATAGCAACGCCCCCTTCGCCCCCCTTCGCCCCCTTTTGCCTTTCTCCTTAGAAAGGCAAATGCTTATAGCAAAGAAAACCTGGTAGTTCATTCCCCCGGAAGGGTTACTTCAGCTTCGGGTCTATGCCCTGGAAACCGCATTCCGGTATGTAACACGTCACGTTGATAAACTCACAACTGTGGTGGCACGTGGGGCATGCCTCCGGTGGCTGCGGTGCCTGCAACGTATAGCCACAATCATTGCATTTCCAGTAAGGTGCTGATGCCGTGTCTTTGTCTTCGCTCATGGACTCCTCCATATAGTTTGTTCCTGCTCACCAAACAGCCGACTTTCTGCTCCTCTTTCTTCGAAGCATATTCGCAAGCCACCATTCTTCATGGCGCTTGCCGATAGCTCTTCATTTCAATTGCTCCTCCTTCTTTCTCCCATATTCGCGGGAAGATCGCAACATTTTTATATATTCACTATGTAGGGTGTCAGGAGCCCTGAAAGACATGATCACTATTCCCCATTTCATTTTTTCGCGGGCAGGGTTGAGAGTTTTGGCCGAACCTCTCCTGACTGCAACAAGGTTCGCGCCATTCATGTCTTTTCTCGCTCGGCCTTGCCCGTTCAAAATTACAATTTTTACATTTTTAGAAGAGGAGGTTTTATGTCAGAAACAATGAATGCGTCTAGGAAAGATAACAAGAACCGGAAGGGGAATAGGGTCAAATCTTTATTCTTTACATTACCCCGACCTTAACTTGCAAATTCAATAGTAAAGATTTGACCCTGTTATCCCCCTGATAACGCTGAGGTGCGGATTCGCCTTAAAGGTGGGAGACTCGCCGACCATATGAAGAGAGCGCGGAAGAAGGCGAGAGGAGAGGTGCGCTGTGAATAAGACCGTTATCACTAACCCGTTGGAATCGTTATGAACGAACTCTGTGCTTGACAGGAGGAATATAGGATGTCCCTCGTGTCCCACACTCTGACGGCTTCCTTAAAGGGGTGTTTTAAGTCAAGGATAAAGATTTGACCCCTTGTGGGTGCAGGACCGACAAGGAGGCATGACAATCAGGGGTGACAAAAAGCATCTTGAGCCATTTGCGGTTTTCTTGTAAAAATGACACGACCCAGCTCCGACGGGTGCGGGTGCTCCGCGATGGGGAGTCGTCGAGCAGTTCTTCCTCCAGCATTTACCGATTTTCCTTGAAGTTCAAACATGCAGGTTGGTAATGATCAGCAGATGTGGCGGGGTCGTCCCCCGTGCATCTGTAAATCCAACTTTCCAGCTTGACAGCTATATTTGACTACACTATAATAGGTCAGACCATGAGAGGAGGTACTCCATGAGCGGCTATCACAAGCGGGACCTTGACACGTTTCCCATGCATACGATAAAGAGGGTTGACCGTCCTACAACCGTCATACACGACGATGAGGTGAAGAGAGTCGATGAGCGCGACAGCGGCTTCAACAAGGCGGCCGCAGGCATCTACGGTCCGATCCTTGCCAGAGAGAGGCCGCGCTTCGTGATGAAGCACCCCCTTTCGGGGGCCCTCGGGGCGATGCAGATATTCCTGCGGGGGATCGTGGATGGAATGGTGGCGAAGCAAAAAGCCCCTTTGCCGGAGGACCAAGCTGCCCTGGCCCGTCACATCAAGGAGACGGCCTATTTCCTCAGGGCCGATGCCGTCGGTATTTGCAAGCTCCCGCCCTACGCCGCCTACTCGAACAGCTTCCCTGACGGCGAACCGGTGGAGTGCAGCCATAACTACGCGATAGCCATTCTCATCGACCAGGACTATCGGACCTCCCACGCCACAAACGGTCACAACTGGATCAGCAACTCGATGAGTTTCGTGGCTTATTCTGCATCGGGCTTTATCGCCTGCATCCTCGCCGACTATATCCGGAGACTTGGCTACCCGGCGAGGGCGCACCATGCCCGCAACTACCGGATAGTCGTCCCCCCGGTCCTGCTATGGGCAGGTCTGGGTGAGATGTCCCGGATCGGCGACTGCGTGCTCCATCCCTTCATGGGTCCCCGGTTCAAGGCTGCGGTCGTGACGACGGATTTGCCCATGGCCGTCGACAAACCTATTGATTTCGGTTTGCAGGATTTCTGCTCCAAGTGCAAGAAGTGCGCTCGCGAGTGCCCATCCGGCGCACTCTCCGACGGCGGCAAGGAGATGTACAACGGCTACGAGCGCTGGCCGAGCGACATCCGGAAATGCACCACCATGCGAGTGGGCAACCAGAACGGCTCAGGCTGCGGCACCTGCATCAAGGCCTGTCCGTGGAACAAGCCCTACACACCGTTCCACCGGACAGTCGGTTGGGCGATGCGCCATTCCGGTCTCGCTCGAAGCATGGCTATATGGGGTGATGACTTGATGGGCTACGGCAAGGCCCACCTGGAAGAGCAGTGGTGGCTCGATCTTGAGGACGTCGACGGGGTGATGCAGCTACCCGGGAAGCAGCCGGGCAAGCACCTGTGGGCTGCGGATGAGTAGGAACCGACTTAGAGACGCAAGGAGTGGGAACCATGAAGAAGACTTTGTCCGAGGGAATACCAGTGACGCCTCCGATGTTTGAGCCCCTTGAAAACAAGCGTTACTCGGAGCAGATTGCCCATTTGATCCGGGAGCGGATATTTACCGAGAACCTCGAGAACGGTGCAAAGCTTCCCGCAGAACGGCAGCTCGCCAAGGAACTCGTAGTGAGCCGCTCTGTGGTCAGGGAAGCGCTTCGGATGCTCGATGCCTCGGGTTACGTGAGCATCAGGAAAGGACCTCGCGGAGGTATTTTTGTATCGCAGGTTTATCACAAACCCATAAGCGATTCCCTCAAGAACCTTGCGGCCCATGGCCGGATATCAGTCGATCACCTCTTTGACGTGCGGCTCAAGCTCGAACCTTTTATGGCCATGGAAGCTGCGCGCCACGCGACCGACTCGGACATCGGGCGGTTGCAGGATTTGATGGCCGAGGCCGGTCAATTCATTGATAACGCAGCCGCCCTGAAAGCAAGAAACATCCTCTTTCACATTCTCCTCGGCGACGCATCTGGTAATCCTGTATCGGCGATGTTTATGAGATCGATTGCTGATCTCCTCAACGAAATAGCCTATAAGTTCCTGGACCTCTCTTGCGAGCGTGTGTTCTTTAAAACACATTTGCGAATCCTGGAACTTGTCTCGCACCACAAGGCCCGGGAGGCTCTGAAACTGGTAAAGGAAGACATTCTTGACGTGAAAAGGAGGCTGAGCAAGGCATTGCAGGAGAACGACAAGGTGCAGACCTTATCGCGCAAATCAATAAAATAGGGGGGGGTATTTATGAAGAATCGCGTCTGCGTGAAACTGATAGTCTTGATCTTTGTTGGAAGCCTCGCCTTAACTGTATACCCCGCCGCTGCGGAGCAGGTCATCACGCTCCGGTATGCGCATTTTATGCCGCCCATAACCGCACAGGCCATCAATTCAGAACAGTGGTGCAGGGAGGTGGAGAAAAGGACGAACGGGAGGGTGAAGATAGACTTCTACTCCGGCTCCACGCTGACGCCGGCGGCCCAGACGTATGACTCGGTGGTAAACGGCATCGCCGATATCGGCTGGTCCATCATGAGTTACACCAGGGGAAAATTCCCCCTTACGGAGGTGATCGACCTCCCTCTCGGCTACAAGAGTGGCTACGTTGCAACAAAGCTCATAAATGCCTATTACGAAAAGTTCAGACCGAAGGAGTTCGATGAGACAAAAGTGCTCTACCTCCATGCCCATGGCCCGGGCATCTTGACGACCAGTAGGAAGCCCGTCTACAAGTTGGAAGATCTGAAGGGGATGAAAATAAGGTCTACCGGGTTGAGTGCGAAGGTAGCGCAGACACTCGGCGCGGTTCCCGTCGGCATGCCGATCACCGAAACCTATGATGCCCTGAGGACCGGCGTGGCCGAGGGGGTCTTGATACCGGTAGAAGCGCTCCGCCAGTGGAAGCTTGCCGAGGTAACCGAATATACCACAGAAGACTACGGCTCAGCGTACTCGACGGGTTTTTTTTGCGTTATGAACAAAAACAAGTGGAACTCTCTGCCTCCGGACGTCCAGAAGACCATAGAGGCAGTGAACCAGGAGTGGATAGAGAGAACGGGCCACCTGTGGGATTCCATAGACTCAGAAGGCAGAAAATGGGCCTTGAAGCAGGGGCATAAATTTATTCCCCTTTCAAAGGAAGAAGATGCACGCTGGAGCGAGAGAGTGCGGCCTATCTTTGACGACTACGCGAAAACAATGAAGCAAAAGGAGCTGCCGGGAGATCAGGCATTGAAATTCTGCCTGGACTATCTGAAGACCAACCAGAAATAGGCGTGGGGCACACGATGTCTGCTTTTGACCGGCGTATGAAACGCGGTCAAGATCAACAGACCAAAATAGGCCGGTAGGTCAGGCATGATCTGATTTTTGAAGGAGGAGGGACTATGAGCGGTTACCATAAACGGGATTGGGAACCATTTCCCATGGACACCCTGAGAAGGGTCGACCGACCGACGACACTGATCGACGGGGAGAAGGTGCAAAGAGTGCGGGAGCGGGAAAGCGGTTTCATGAAGGCTGCCGCTGGGGATTACGGGCCTGTGCTCCAGAGAGAATTTAGGCGCTTCGTGCCGAAGCACCCCCTCTCCGGGTCCCTGGCATGGATGAGGACCGCCATGAAGCCCCTAGTTGACGGCATGGCGGCTGCCCAGAAAGCACCGATCCCGAATGATCCGGTGACCCTTACGCGGCACGTCAAGGAGACGGCATACTTCCTACGGGCCGATGCTGTTGGAGTATGCGAACTCCCCCCCTACGCGATCTACAGCCACAGGGTCGACTTCTTTAATCCCGCTGCCGGGGAAACTCCCACCGAGTTGAACCACAAGAATGCCATCGTCATCCTCGTCGATCAGGACTACAGGACTTCGCAGGCATACACGGGCAGCGATTGGATCAGTAACGCCATGAGCATGATGTCTTATGCGACATCCGGCTTTATTGCCATCATCCTCGCCGATTACATCAGACGGCTGGGCTATCCCGCTAAGGCCCACTATGCGCCCTATTACGATATGGTGCTGCCGCCTCTTATCCTCTTGGCAGGTCTCGGCGAGATGAGCAGGATCGGCGACTCGGTGCTCCATCCGTTCCTGGGACCTCGCTTCAAGGGGGCCGTGGTCACTACCGATCTCCCCCTGCTGCCCGATAAACCGATCGATTTCGGCCTCCAGGATTTCTGCTCCAAGTGTAAGAAATGCGCACGGGAGTGCCCCAGTGGCGCCATAAGCGACGGGGGCAAGGAAATGTTCAACGGTTACGAGAAATGGCCGATGGATAAGAAGAAATGTACGGGCATGCGGGTGGGGAACCAGAGGGGCTCAGGCTGCGGCACCTGCGTCAAGGTCTGTCCCTGGAGCAAACCCTATACCCCCTTCCATAGGGCAGTGGGCTGGGCTATGAGGCATTCAGGTGTAGCTCGAAGTCTTGCCATCCGAGGAGACGATTTCCTCGGGTACGGGAAGCCCGATTACGGCAGGAAGTGGTGGTTCGACCTCGAAGACGTGGCAGGGGACGGCATCTTGAAGATCCCCGCGAACAAAAGGAGTGAGTTCGAACGGAAGTGAACATGAAAGACCGACGATTACTCGGCAAGGTTCTACGTTCCGTTTGTAATATGGCAAATCGCCTTAGTATTATTCGTACAGTACGGGATTTATAACGCCACCATACGGGGAGAGAGGCCCTGCATAGCCGGTTAAGCATACATGTAAGATGATCTTCGGGAAGGAGACTTACCTATGGCTAAACTCAAGGTAAAGATAGGTTCTGGGGAAGTAGGACGCTTCGACCAGAGAAACACCATGTATTCGCGGCCGAGGGACCCCGAAAAGTCTGATGCCAGAATACTGGACATCGGTAAGCGTCATTACAGCGTCAAGCACTTTGGGAAAACGCCGGGCTACACTACGAGAGATTGGTCCTTCAGCATGGCGATGTGGTATATGGAGCGATGGTGGGGCTTCGGGAACATGGTAGGAAACGAGGGCCTCTTTGCCTGGTTCCCGGACCAGGCGGAACGGGCATTACGGGACCGCATGGAACCCGGGGGTAAGTGGGAAGTTTCTGACCCTGAAGAGATGAGCCGGAACATCAAGAAGGCGGCCCTGTACCTGGGGGCTTCCCTCGTCGGAATCTGCAAGGTCGACCGGCGCTGGTTCTACTCTCACAGGTTCCACCCCCACACCCATGAGCATGCCCCTGTAGATATCCCAGAAGAGTTTCAGTACGCCGTTGTCATGGCCCACGAGATGCCTTATGAGCTGATGCAGACGTCCCCTGCATACGGCGGCTTCGCATCGACAGGCCGGGGGTATTCGATGATGGCCTTTGTCGCATCATCGCTCTCCCACTATATCCGGAGCCTGGGATATCAGGCAATTCCTACGGGCAATGACACTGCGTTGAGTATACCCATCGCTATTGATGCAGGTCTTGGGGAACTGGGGCGCAACGGGATGCTAATCACGGAAAAGCTTGGCCCCAGGGTAAGGCTCAGCAAGGTGTTCACCGATCTGACCCTCGTGCCCGACAAACCCATCGAGTTCGGCGTCGCCGAATTCTGCGCAAGGTGCAAGAGCTGCGCCGAAGAGTGCCCATCCGGTGCCGTCAGCCATGGCGAGCCGACCACCGAAGGACTCACCATCTCCAACAACAGCGGTATATACAAGTGGTACATCGATCCTGAGAAATGCCTCGACTTCTGGGCGCGAAACAATGGGAGTTGTGAAAACTGCGTCAGGGTCTGCTCCTTTAACAAGCTACCGAGCAGGCTTCACGATGCCGTCAGATTCTCCGTCAAGAACACACCCTGGTTGAACCCCTTGCTTGTGTGGATGGACAAGCTCTTCGGCTATGGCAGGAGGGTCAAGACGGAGGATGTCTGGAAGTAGACAAGTAGGTCTGCACCGAATTCGAAAGAGCACTTAGAGCCCGTGCTAAAGGAATGAACACAATAGTTCACTCGCCGGAGAAGCCCGTGTGAGACGAATTGCAGGTGTTTTCAGAGACCGGGGGTCGCGGCTGTCTTCCTGAAATAGCTGGCTATTCCTTCACCAGAAAAGGTGAACGTTTCTGGTGTCAATGGAGCAGTGGCACACATAAGCCATACCACGGAAAACCGAGCCTTCTTGTTCTTGTTTTATAGAAATATCTCTCCTCTTCGGAAGAGAGGAGAGATATCGAATCCCTACCGCCGCTCTCCCAGTGCTTTGTCACAGACCTTCATGCAGACCGAGCAGGTGAGACCTACCTGCCGATAAGCGCGGCAGGAGAACTTGTTCATGGCGTAGGCCATGCCGTCGCCGGGGACCTCGAAGGCTTTTGCGGGGCAGCTTGTCACGCACGCGCCGCACCCCTGGCAGAAATTCTCGAAAGCGCGGGGCGAAGGCTCCAGGACGGCCTCCGTGATCAGGCAGGCGAGCCGCACTCGTGGCCCGAACTCCCCGGTGATCAGCAGGCTGTGCCATCCGATCCTTCCCATACCCGCAAGCTCCGCGACGTGCTTGTACGAGAGGAGAGCTTCCTGGAAGCGCTGATCGGTGGGCGCGATGGCGGGAAGTGGCAGGGAACGGTAGCCACGCCGCCGGAAGTATGCGGCCAATTCGTGCACCCCCCGGTTGAGCCTCCCGTTCAGGTACTCCGAATGCACCGGCAGAAGGTCGCCGCCGTGTGCCTCGCCTGCCTCGCTGGACGGCCTCAGAAGGTCGACGACCTCGCTGTATATCTCTCTTGCAAACACCACGACCGATCGCGCCGTGGGGAGGAGGGGAGAGACTCTCCGCTCAAGCTCCGCCGAACCGGAGCTTTCGATCGTCGTCGCCCCGGCGAGGTCGATTTCGAACCGCTCCTTCATTTCGTCTAGAAAACCCCTGTCAAACACCTCCATGCGTGTCCTCTCCTTGTTCTTACCCTTCCGGTCTCGTCATTCCTTCCCATGAAGGATGAGGTTGTCCTTGATACCGATGCAGCCGATCACGCTCTGGGCGGCAGGGCAGGAGTTAATGTACGATGCAAAAGCCTCGCGGGCATCCTGCGCCTTTTCGTCCTTCGTCGTCAGGTGGTAATCGACGCGGATCTCGGTGATCTTTAAGACCCCGTTCACGTTCTCGATATCGCCCTCGACTTCCGCTCGGTAAAGGTCTTCTGAGGTCCTGATCTCTTTTCTGGCCAGCGCCGCGGCCAGTGTCCCCATCATTCAGCCGGCCGTAGCGGCAATCATGTGATCGAGGGTGGCGGGATACTCCTTCTCAGGCTCGACGCCATAGAACCTTTTGATGCCGCTGTGAACCCCGTAGTAGACAGGCTCGCTGAACCCCTCGATGACGGCTTTTCTCGTGGGGCCCTTCTCCCTCACTATCCTGATGCGCGATGTGTGGACCACATCTCCCATAGATCCTCCTTTAGTCGCTCCTCACGACGAGGCGCCTCTTTTGCCGAACGACGCTCACTGTTTTCTTCAACTCCTTAAGAGAGTGCATCTGGGTAGTCCCACCCTTCATTGATTACCACCGGCAAGGTGGCATTGCAAGAACTATTTTGAACTGTGTCAACGCAAAGTAGAAATGTCCTATTCTCAGCAAAGTAGAAATGTCCGTTGGAGGGGGGGACGTCCATTGCATTATAACTTTCTCCCTTGACACGCTGTCCCGCTTCCTGCTATCGTTTCGGTGATGCCGAGGAAGGGAAGGCTCGACGATCCCGGCGTTCTCCATCATGTCATTGTGAGGGGGATCGAACGGGGCGTCATCTTTCAGGACGATTCTGACCGGGACAATTTCCTCGAACGATTAGGCGCCGTCGCTATGGAGGGAAAAGCCTCATGCTATGCCTTCGCCCTCCTTCCGAACCACGCTCACATTCTCATCCGCACCGGAGTCACGCCGCTCGCACGGATGATGGAGCGCATTCTCACTGGATATGTCGTCAGTTATAATAGACGCCACAGGCGGTGGGGCCACCTTTTTCAAAACAGATACAAATCGATTGTGTGTCAGGAGGAACCGTATTTCCTTGAACTAGTCCGCTACATCAACCTCAACCCACTCAGGGCCCGCATAGTCGAGGATATGGACTCCCTTTCCTCATATCCTTATGCGGGTCACGCCGGCATGATGGGACGCTACAAGCGTATATGGCACGATACGGCCTATGTGCTTCACTACTTCGGTGAAGAGGCGACGAGCGCCCGAGATCGCTATCGTAGCTTCGTTGAGGCAGGAGTCGAAGCAGGACGGAGGACGGATCTCGTCGGTGGCGGCTTCTTCCGGAGCAATAAGGGAATACTTCCGCTCGACAGAGAACGGGGGCGCATCAAGGGAGACGAGCGTATCTTGGGCGACATGGAATTCGTCGCAGAGGTCATGAAAACCTGCCAGGAAGCGTTCGAGCGTCGCTATCAACGGCAGGTCGGAGGTTACGATCTTGACCGCCTCGCCGCGTTTGTTTCCCGCCTCTACAGTCTCAAGCCCGATGAGATTTTTCTCCTTGGCAAGTATCCGCGTCTCGTCGAGGCCCGAAGCGTCTTCTGCTATTTTGCTGTGCGGGAGCTCGGAATGACCGCTACAGCCCTTGCCCGCCTGCTCAACCTGTCCCAACCGACAGTGAGTATCACGGTGAAGCGTGGTGAGGGCATTGCAAGAAAACAGGGCTTCTCATTGAATGCGGAGGGAAAGTTATAATGCAATGGACGTCCCCCCTATACGCCCCTTGCGGTTTCTGGGGGCTCTTTCCTGGAAGGCTAGATTTTGCTCGACCGAGTCGATAGCAAGTGTTACAATCGATAATGATTGCAGGAACGGGAACTATGAGCTACTGGAGAAAGGACAAGGGGCAGGTTATTTACTTTCTTAAGAACATCCCATTCTCCGCCCTTCATCCACTATAATAGCATGCAAAATGATAAATTGCTGCAGCACAACGAAATAAAGAACTACCCAGGGCGTAAATTGCACGAAATTAGTCCATACATTGGGAAACTAAGACCAATCTTAGCGAAACAGCTGGTGAATGATTACTCTCGACCAGACCAATTGATTTGGGATCCCTTCTGCGGATCCGGGACTATCCCATTAGAAGCCAGACTGCAAGGCCGACATATAATTGCTTCGGATGTAAACCCCTATGCCTGTACTCTGACAAGAGCTAAACTCCAAGCACCACAATCCGAACGCACTTGCGTATCGCAAGTGGCGATGTTGGCAAGTATTGCCAGGGCAAACGTAGAAAGGAGTGATGACGGGACTCCCGATTGGGTGAAGGGCTTCTTCCACGACGAGACGCTGAACGAGACAAAGATTCTGCTCAGTGAGTCTCTCAAAAGAAGATTCTATTTCATCGCTGGTTGCCTGCTCGGGATACTCCACCACCAACGCCCGGGGTTCCTATCATATCCAGCAAGTCATTTAGTTCCGTATCTACGGGACAATCTCTTTCCAAGGGATCAATATCCCGAAGCATATGAATACCGAGATCCAATTCCGCGTCTCAACGGGAAGATACGCCGCATACTTGCCTTACCTCCACCCAGACGCACAACGAAATACAGAATTCTACAGAAATCGGTTCTCGATCGGTACTTATCGCCCCGATCTATCGACGCGATCATTACAAGCCCTCCCTATATGAATGCCCTTGATTATGCGAAGGACAATCGTTTGCGGCTCTGGTTTTTAGGAGTTGAGGATTTTAGGCGCATTAAGGAAAGAGAAATTGGCAAGATTAGAACTTTTGAATCTGATATGACAACTGTACTTCGTATAATGGCAGATGTACTCAAGCCTGGTGGTGCTTGCGTCCTAGTGCTTGGAGATGTCTCGCGTGCCAATCGATCCTTCGACGTGCCAGAGATGATTATAGATATTGTCAAAAAAAACGGGAAGGCATGGGTGCTGGAAAATCAGTGGAGCGATGCCATACCCGACAGGCGGCGTTCTCGACGGAATGGCAGAACCACGCGGTACGAGAGAGTGATGATTTTTCGAAAAACCAAAAGGAGCGGGCTATGACCAAGCAGATTGGTATGCCACTTTCTGCGAAAAAGTACCTTGAAGAGCAAATGATTGGTCAGATGGTAGACGGATTCAAAGTGGAAGACTTCAAGGGTGCTGGAAACACGGCTGTAACCTACAGGGTGAAAGATAAAGACGGTTTTTCTTGGGCTTTGAAGCTCGTGACCCCGGAGTCTTATGGCGATAGAACTCCATTCAGGGAGATAGCACGGTTCGCAGAGGTGTCTGACGAGCGTTTCTTGGTATTTCCAAAGGGGATTGGGGATTGCAAAATCAAGGTGAACCGTAAAGAACATCCATTCATTTGGTTTAAGAGCAGGTTTGTCGATGGAGATACATTGAGAGAATTCCTAGCGTCGAACACTCAGTACTCAATTAAGGAAGAGATCGAGCGATACGTTGAGCAGATTAGTGCTGCGCTAGATGAACTTGAGCGTTTAGGCTTCAGACACGGCGATCTCCACGATGGAAATATCATGCGCGAGGTGATAGGCGAAAAGGGGTCTTTGCCTGAGATTCGATACGTGATTATCGATTTCAGCGAAGCACACCCTATTGAATCTGCAGAGGAAGGTCTTTCAAAAGACATTGAGTGCTATGGTAAACATCTCCGTAGGTTTTCAGATAGCGCATATAAAAGGGCGGTCCTAACTAGAGAAGATGAAAGGGTGCTAAATGCTATAAACCATATTCCCGGTCTACTCGAAGGGATGGCGCCAGAGGCGATGGCTATATCCAGAGCGTCGCAGATTTTAGACAGGTTTGGTGATGCATTGAAAGCTATGGAGATTCCACCCCGGAAACTTGAAAACCCTTTTAGCCCACTGAGCTCCGATAACATCGGAAACGATGCACTCCTTGCTGACCTCTGTATCACGAACATGTGGTGGACAGAAGAACTTAAGAAGAAAACTAACGTGCTGTTAATAGGGCCACGCGGCTGCGGGAAAACTATGATTTTTAGACGCTTAAGGTTAAAGACTAAAATCTCTGCAAAGAAAAACGCTGAATTTGAATCTGACCAGTATTTGGGATTCTATCTACCGTGTGAGTCGCTTTTTTACATGCGCTTCTCGGACTTCTCCCAAATTGACATAGAAAAGCATAAAGACGCTCTGGTGCTTTTTTTCAATATGGCGGTAGTGGCCGAAGTTGCCTCAGCGCTCTCGATGCTTCCTCCCCCCTTGGGTCCGATATCTCAGAGCGCAGTACTAGCTATCAACAAGCTCGTCATAGATGAGGCTGAGGATGTGTGGAAGCAAGCAGGTCTTCCATCACTAGTTATCAGTTTAAATGAGATGAGTCCATTTGCCGAAACCATAATGCGGTTCATAAGGCAGTCGGTCGCATATGGAAGACAAGTTTCTTCGCGAGGATCGACAGATTTTGTCACGCGCATGGTGGAAACTATAAGAAGTGTGGTCCCGAGTTTATCCGGCAGATATTTCATTTTCTTCTTAGACGACTACACAGACGAACGAGTGCCTATAATTTTGCAGGAGGCACTTCACCCTATTGTTTCCCAAAGGTCCGCAAATATATGCTTCAAGGTTTCTGCTCACATGTTCGGTTCCATATATGACAAACCTAGTCCCCTATCTCGAGATGAAGGCCGCAATATAGAGTTAATTATCAACTTAGGTAGAGCATATTTAAATAGAAAAGTTCGCAAGGCAGAAGGAAAGGCGCTGCTAAAAATCCTCAATGGAAGGTTCAAGCATTCGAAAGGATATCAAGGGACTGTTGAAGAATGGTTAGGAAAAACAGCATATCCAGGAGGAAGAAGTCTGAATCAAGTTCTTCATGATAAACAGACCAGGGCGAACGTCCATTACCATGGTGTCGAGTGCCTTATGGATCTTTGCACGGGTGATTATAGCGAGATGATCAGGATGGTTGGAGAGATATTTCGTGAAGCAGGAGCGGGGCCGAACAGTTCTCCAAGCGTGATTTCAGCCGGGGTACAGAGCCGGGTTATAGAGAACGTTTCGCGTGAGTATCTATCTCGTATTCGCGACATCCGCCCGGATGGCAAGAAACTCTTTGAGATAGTTGATGCGTTTGGAAGTTTGTCAAAAGACCTCCTTTATAATCACCCTCTTGTTGGGCAAGGCACTAATAAGAGGGGCAAAGCAAGAAAGGATCCCTATGACTTGCTCAACATTTACGTAGACGATTTTACGAATTCTTCCAAGTCAGCTAGAGAGACTTGGGAACGCCTACAGAAAGCCTCTATTTTCGTTGATATTGAGGTAGCTCCTTCGCAAAGGCGCGTAATCGCGGATCGCGCCACACTGCGTCGTATTTACTGCCCGGCTTTTCGCACCACTTTGACAAGCAGCGAGCATCGACAGCTCACACTGAATCAGTTCGAACTTTTCATGGACAAGCCATACGAGTTTCGGAAGCAATATATTAAAGATACCGAAGTTTCAGAAAAACTGCCCGGACTCTGGCCTGAAAGCACTGTCAAAGGGGGTGACATAACTCCAGAGACTGCATGGGATAATGGCGTGTACTTTCCAGAGGAAAAACACCGGATAGATCTTGTGTCACAAGCCAAACCTGAGCTTCTTGGTGCAATATGCAATCTCCCGGATATTGTACCGATAAATGAGTTTGTCAAACAAGGGGATAGCTTTGACATATATATCGGGGCAATGGGTTTTGAGGATCGCACAACTGGGGTTGCTAGGGCTTTGGTCGAAAAGAACGTGCGAGTTTCCAACGCCGTCATTTTTGAGTTTGATATGTACTACGAAGCCAATGAAAAAAGCCGAGCCGAATATGGCCGCTTGATCCTATCACTCACATCAGGCATACCGCAACGGCCCATGAACGCTCCGATAGCGGCTTTGGATAGCATGTTTCCTGAGCGATTATCGGATCTACTTCGTATCCTAGATCGAACATCCCAACCTAGAATTATATTCGATATCACTAGTTGCCCGTCACTCATTCTGGCGGAAAGTTTACGTGTCCTTCTGAAACGTCCGTGCGATCTGACGCTCCTTTACTCTGAAGCCGACGTTTATTTTCCATCGTACGATGAGTGGAAATCTAAACAAGTGAAACCCACCGGAAGCAGAGTTGAGGGACCTTTTGTGGGGGTCAGATTTGTTGCAAAACCACCTATTTTGCAGGCTGACGACATTGGAGAACTCCCTGTCCTACTCATTTTGTTCCCTACATTCAACAGAGAGAGGACTGATGGCGTCCTGGCAGACCTCGATCCTGCTGTGCGCATATGGATATTTGGCGAACCTCGCCTCGCTAAGAACGGATACCGGATAGAGATGGCGAAATGGTTTGCCGCGCCGGTCATGACGCCTGGCGACTCCTGGGCTTTGTTGACCACGTTCGATTACAAGCAGACGATGCTGGCGCTTACGACAATCTATTCCCAGCATCGATTCACGAATCGCGTTGTTATTATGCCACATGGTAGTAAGTTGCAAAATGTTGGGGCGGGTTTATTCGCAGCCGTTCATCAAGGCTCGATGGTCTTCGCTATGCCAAAGAAATATGACACTCAAAGATATTCTAGTGGTTGTGCTGGAGTATGGGCTCTACCGTTAGGAAATTCGGAAAATCTCATATCTACCCTCAGGGCAGTTCGAGCAATTGAGAACGGAAAATCAGCTTGATTAATCTCAGTGGGCTAGGGGGAGTCTGGGACGCCAGAGTGGGCCGACGTAGGTGACAAATGGACGTTCGCTTTAGGCACCGCCCCCACCAAGCCGGACGCCGCTTCTACACCACCAAGAACCGCACGAGCACCCGCAAATCAGCCCTTGCGCCGAGGCGGATTTTGATGGATAACGAGGCGCTCCGTTGCGTGCCTCCCCCACTAAATTCGACACTCTCGACCGAAGGACAAGGAGGGAGTGTACAATGGAAATAGGGAGAATGCAGATTCACCGTCACAGGCGCACGCTTTCGAGCGGCAATGGTGTACCCTCACGGGTTGAGACGGATGCTGTCTTCGCAGGTGCTCTTGATAGTTCGATACCCTCCTGAGAGAAGGACAGTGGGCACGTCGTTTCTCAGGTTGATTTGTATTGACATTTGTTCCCCGAGCGGCAAGTATTAAGGATGCAGATTTTAGGCGCGCAAGCCCGAGGAACGGAGGCATACCCGCTCCGCAGTGACGTCTCGTTCTTCGGCCGGAGGGATTTTTGATGGATGGGGCGGAAGCCGGGGGGTCGTCCGAGCCGCAGCATACTTTGTACGTATGTGAGGACCCGGACACGCCCCGGCGGCCGCGCCAGGCGCGAAAAGACCCCGGCCGCGCCTAACACTACTACTACGAGGTGCATATGCTTTCTCTCTCTACCGTCCGTGTGGATATCCCGGAAGGAATGAATGTGATCATCGGCCAGTCTCATTTTATCAAGACAGTGCCTGACCTTTACGAGACGCTCGTTGCATCTTCGCCGCACCTGAAATTCGGCATCGCCTTTTCAGAGGCGAGCAGCCATTGTCTGGTGCGCCATGAAGGGAATGACAAGGACCTCGAAAAGAGGGCGGCGGACACGGCCTTTGCTCTGGCATGCGGGCATGTCTTTGTCATATTCCTGAAGGAAGGTTTCCCCATTAATGTTCTCAACGCGATCAAGGGTATCCAGGAGGTCTGCCGCATCTTCTGCGCGACCGCCAATCCACTGGAAGTGATAGTGGCATCGAGCGAGCAGGGCAATGGGGTTATGGGTGTGATAGACGGCTTGCGGCCGAAGGGCATCGAGGACGAGGAGGGCAGGGCCTGGCGGATCGAGCTGCTCAAGAGATTCGGCTACAAGTTGTGATGCGCCAACAAAGATGGGGCGAAGAAGGCAGCTCGGTATATTAAAGGGTCATCAGGACCAGGTCGTGCTCGTTGAGCTCTTTATAGAGCGCATATAACTGCTCCTGGCTCTCCGCCGGGAAGGTGGCCGTGATGGAGAGGTATTTTTCCCCGCTGCTCGTCCGGCTGGAATAGGTGATTTCATTGCCGGGGGCGACATGCTTCTCGACGATTGCGCTTACCGCCGAATAGAACTCAGTGGTATTCCTGCCCATTACTTTGAGCGGGTAGGGGCAGGGAAACTGAAAGAGCGTGCCCTTGTCCTCAGTGGCCATAACGTAAGTTCCTCTTAGGATACAGCGGATAGCAGATCACCAATTCGACCGCGCCACTTACATAACATATCATATAGATGAACGACTGATCCCGCAAGGGGGGCCAGAAGAGAGATTCTTCCTTCTCGTAGGTAAATTCATCTATGAAAATAAGAGCCAGGGAGCCTAGCCGGTCTTCGCGTTGACAGGAGATGTTTATACCCTAAAGAGCAGCTTCGGATGGCGACAGCCCGACCGGCAGCGGGCAGTTTTCGTCATCAAGGGTACGAGATGGTGCGGCGGGGATCTGACGATAGTGGGAGCGCCGGGCCGATCTCCCTGAAAAGCAAGAGGGTAAGGTCAAGCTCCGCTGCTCCTGTTTTCAGGACAATGTCCTGTTTACCGGCCCGACCGCACCGGGCGATCAATTTCAGAAAGTGCCATAACCTGTTTATTTTCCTCATGGTTCATGCCCCTCCTTGTGCTGCCTTTTTCGCATGGTAGTATCGTATAAGAACAAAATCCGTGCCACAAAAAAGTTTTCTTGACCGGCACGCTTGAGTTAAATATAATTTAAGTAATTAAATAGATGTTCACCCGGCGACCGGGAGATCCATGGATATAGGCGGCAAGATAAAAGAGCTGAGAGAAAAGAAAACCTTCACCATGAAGCAGCTCGCCGGGCTGGTCGACTGCACGCCCTCTCTTATATCTCAGCTCGAGAGGGGCAAGACGGACCCTTCCATCTCAACCCTTAAAAAAATAGCCGATGCCCTGAATGCCAATATTGTCGATTTCTTCTCCTTCCCTCCGAATGAGGACGAGGTGATTACGCGGGCGGATCAGAGGCTGGCCATGCAGTTGCCCAGATGGGATGCGCGCATCCAATCCCTCACGCGGGCCATAGGCAAGAAGAAGATGCAGGCGTTCTATACGGTGATAAAGCCGGGGGGAGGCTCCAGCGGCGCCTATTGCCATGATGGTGAGGAATTCGGGATCGTGCTGAAAGGGGAGATGGAGCTGAAGCTGGAAGACAGGACCTATGCGGTGAGGGAGAATGACAGCTTCTATTTCTCCTCCAAGATCCCTCATGACTGGAACAACAGGAGAGACGAGGACGTTGTCGTGGTGTGGGTGATCACGCCGCCCACGTTTTAAGAGGGTACTTGCAAAAAGGAGGAAAAAATGGCACTGGTGCCTGAAGTCGCAAAACATTACGGCAGGTTGAAGAATTACATCAATGGCGAGTGGGTGGACGCGGGCACGGGGGAGTATTTCGAGACCACAAACCCCGCGACGGGTGAAGTCATCGCCGAGGCGCCGATCGCGTCGCGGAATGATGTGGAAGCCGCGATCGGCGCCGCATATGGGGCCTTCAAAAAATGGAAGGATGTGCCGTTCAGGGACCGGGCGAAGAAGGTGTTCAACCTGCGGGAGAAGGCCGCGGAGAAATCCGAGTGGATGGCGCGCATTCTCGTCCAGGACCACGGCTGCACCATAGACGAAGGAAGGGGGACCTGCGCGAGGATCGTTGAGAATATCGAGGCGGCAGGCAGCTCCATGTTCGGCCCCTATCGGGGAGAGCATGTCGACCAGTTGGCGACCGGTATCGACTGCTACCAGATCCGCGAGCCCGCCGGCGTCTTCCTGATCATGACCCCCGGCAACATTCCGACCCATGCCTGGTCGTCTTTCGTGCCCTATGCCCTTGCCTGCGGCTGCACGGTGATAGTCAAGCCCAGCAGGCAGGTGCCGGTTGCCGCGGACTCCGTGATGAAGGTGACCGCAGAGATTGGTCTTCCGCCCGGCGTGGTCAACCTTGTCCATATGGGACCCGACAGGGAGCTGAACAACGTGATTCTCTCCGACCCCAGGATAAAGGGCGTCGGTCTCATAGGCTCCACGCGTGTGTCGAAGGAGCTTTTCGAGCTGTGCGGGCGATACGGGAAGCGATCCTCCCTCAACGGGAACGGGAAGAACTGGATCGTCGTGATGGCCGACGCGCCGGTGGACAAAGCCGTCGGCTACCTGCTTCGCGGCTGTTTCGGCATGTCGGGACAGCGCTGCCTCGGCTCCGACAACGTCGCCGTTCTGGGCGACGACAGGCGGTATAATGCGGTGAAGGAGGCGTTCCTTGCCGCATCGAAGACTATGAAGATGGGATACGGCCTCGACGAATCAATAGAGCTCGGACCTCTCACGAGCATGCAGGGGAAGGAGAAAGTGGAGCAGTTCATCGAGGCCGGCCTGCATCTCGGCGCGAAGCTCCTCCTCGACGGCCGCGCCGCGCGCGTAAAAGGGTATGAAAAGGGATATTTTCTCGGGCCGAGCATTTTCGAGAAGGTGACGCCCGAGATGGACCCCCTGGCGAAAGAGGAGGCCTTCGGACCCCTTGCGAACCTGTTGAGGCCCGGGGACCTCGATGAGGCGATAGGCTGGATCAACGGAGGGCGCTACGGCCACTCGGCGTGCATCGTCACGGAGAGCGGCAAAGCGGCCCGCAAGTTCATCAGGGAATGTGAGGTCGGCAACGTGGGCGTCAATGCGGGCATCCCCCAGCCTTATTCATTCTTCGGTCTCGGCTCCAAGAAGGATTCCTTCTTCGGCATGTCGAAGTCCCGTATGGATTCGGTCAAGCTCTTTCTGGATGAGAAAACCGTCACCCTCAGATGGGTATAGCTTATCCGGGTAAACCCCGGAAAAACGGCCGCAGGCATAGTATAATTTTGCCGGCTGTCAAAAAAAGGAGGTCTTATGAGATACTGGAAGGGACTGTGTGCGATAGGTATCATTGCCTGCCTTGTGCTGCCGGGTCTGTCGTACGGTCAGGCGGTGAAATTCAAGATAGGATGCGCCCTGCCCCTCACGGGCGTATTCGGACGGGACGGCAACCTCGTGAAGGATGCCTACACGTTCTGGGCGGAGACCGTCAATGCCAAGGGCGGCATTACGGTAAAGGGCAAGAAGTACCCGGTAGAGCTCCTGTTCTTCGATGATAAGAGCGATAAGGCCGAGGCCGCGAAACTCGTGGAGAGGCTGGCCACCATCGAGAAGGCCGACCTGATCCTCGGAGGCTTCGGCAGCGATTCCGTGTTTGCCGCGAGCGCCATTTCCGAAAAGTACAAATATCCGATGATCTCCGGGGGGGCGAGCTCCAACAAGCTCTTCGAGCGTGGCTTCAAATACTATTTTTCCACCCTCGGCAAAGCAACCGAGGAGGTCCGGGGATGCGTGGAGATCGCCCAGGTGTTGAAGCCCAAGCCGAAGACGGCCGCGGTTATAGGCTCGGACATCCTTTTTACCTCCCTGGCGGCCGAAGGCTTCAAGAATTACCTGAAGAAGGAGGGCATAGATCTCGTCTACTTCGAGCTCTTCCCGCTCTCCCTTTCCGACTACAACTCACTCCTCTACAAGGTGAAACAGAAGAACCCCGACATGCTTTTGGTCGGCTCCCATCTGATGGTTGCCCTCAACACGATGAAGGCGCTCAAAGAGGTCGATTTTACGCCGAAGCTGGTGGCCTTCAGCTATGGCCCGACAGTGCCGGATTTTGTCAAGTCCCTGGGCAAAGACGCGGAATATGTCGTTGCCGCGGCGGAATGGGCGCCCAATCTGCCCTACAAGGACGACGTCTTCGGCACGGCGAGGGAGTTGAACGCCAACTACAACAAGAGGTTCCACAGGAACCCTGACTACGTGGAAGTGGCCTCCATCGGCGGCGCCCTTGTACAGCAGTGGGCTATCGAGAAGCTGGGCATGACGCCGCCCCTGAAAGAAGCGGACAGGGTCAAGATCATGGAGGAATTGCACAAGATGAATTCCATGACGGTCTACGGGAAGATAAAATTCGGCCCCGACGGCGCCAACCTCGAGCATCCCCCTGTGGCCGTGCAGGTGCAGAATGGAAAACTGACCACCGTCTTCCCGAAAGACGTGGCGGAGAAACCCCCGGTTTACCCCGCGAAACCGTGGAAGGAGAGGAAGTAGCCTGATGGCGCTCCTTATTCAGGCCCTTATCACGGGCCTTCTCATGGGAGGCGTGTACGCCGCCTATTCGAGCGGTTTCTCGCTCATATTCGGCGTCATGAATATTGTCAATATCTTCCATGGCGAGCTGATCATGATAGGCGCCTTCACTACCTACTGGCTCTACACCCTCTACCATATCGATCCCTTCCTCACCCTTCCCCTGTCCATCATCTCGGCCGGGGTGATCGGCTACGTGATCCAGAGGTTCGTGATAAACCGGGTGGTGGAGGCGCCTCCCATGATGTCATACCTGTGTACCTTCGGCATCCACCTTATCCTGGGTAATCTGGCGCTCCTGCTCTGGAGCGCCGATTTCAGGACCGTCACCACGAGCTACTCGGGC
>Ga0326727_10008726_pt1 | contig 25488 bp, 18 predicted proteins | sample MB2enrmetagenome_FD_207643 | JGI IMG/M metagenome (GOLD analysis project Ga0326727, IMG submission 207643) | Lab enriched peat soil microbial communities from McLean, Ithaca, NY, United States - MB29MY | ecosystem: Environmental > Terrestrial > Soil > Wetlands > Peat | place: USA: New York... | reverse complement strand
CAACGAAGCCCTGGGCGTGGCGCCGGCGCTGAACGACATGAACGGGGACGGCGTGGTCAACGTAGTGGACGTGCAGATCGTGATCAACGCGGCCCTCGGGTTGGGTTGCACGTATTAGCAGGCAGTGACCATGACCTACGATGCCTTTATCAGCTACTCACGTCGCGATTCGGAGGTGGCGGGCAGAATCCAGGAACACCTCACCGGGGCCGGCCTGGTCTGCTATCGGGACGTAACCGACATCCCGGGATCGGACCGGTGGGTAGAGGCCATCACCGAAGCCATCGAGAGATCTCACGTCATCGTGGCGATTCTTTCCGGCAACAGCGTGGTCTCCGACCATGCGCGGCGGGAAATTCATTTTACGATCGGTTCCAACAAGCCGATTGTGCCGGTCTTGCTTTCGAGAGATCTGGCGCTTCCCAAAGTGTGGCAGTTCTATTTGTCGGAGCTGCAGTACCTTTTTGCGGACCAGTCGCTCGAGGACGCGCTGCCCCGCATCGCCGAAGCCGCCGGCCGGGTGATCGACCGGTCCAGGCACAAGCTCGAATACGATGACGAAGCCGACGTGCTGCGCCGCGGCAACTACGATCAAAAGGTCGAGCCGGCAGGCGGCCGGCTGGGCTTGCCGCAGCGCGAGTTCCCCGAGGGCGTTGCCGGCGTCGAGGGCGGCGCGTACGTGCTCCAGTCCAGGCCGGGGCAGTTTTTCGGGCATCGGATGGATGCGCTGCCGGTCACTTCGGAGTTCGTTTTCGAAGCGCAGGTCGCCAAGACAACGGGTCCGGATGAGGAATGTTTCGGTTTCGAGTTCGGGGCCGGCTTTCCGGGCGACTACTACCAGTTTCTGCTGAACGGCGCGGGGATCCTGCGGATCTCGAGGCACCTGGAAGGGCGCTGGTCGGACCTCGTAATCGCTCCGGTCGAACACCGCGCGAGTGCAGCGGGCGGGGCGAATCTGCTTAAAGTTGTGAGGAAGGGTGAAGCGATCCACGTGTTCGTCAATGACCTGCACGTTGCTTCAACCAACGATTTCACGGTTCGAACCGGACGGCCCGGGCTGGTAGTCGGACGGGACATCCGGGTGGAGTTCTCGCGCGTTGGCGTTCGCGGGGTCGGCTTGGAAGCGGTCTTCAGGAACGCGCTGGACTGCTGGTCCAAGCTGGAAACGCGTGCCGCGAAGGAGTCCCTGGAATACGTCGCGCGCTATGATTCGGGCTTCAGAGTTTCCGATTGGCTGGATGCCGGAAGTCTGCTTCGCGAGATTCAACCCGATCGCCATCATAGCGTTCTGATCGTGATCGGGGCATGGGCTGTGGCCCAGTTCAACGACGGCGTGCATGCCGAACGCCTGCGCGACAGGATCAACAGGAGAGGGCGGCCGCATCCTTTCCGGTGGGCGGCAATCGTGACGGACACCGTGCTCATGCAGGATCCGCGGTTCCTGGAGTGCCCGCTGATCGCGGTGGGGGGGCCTGCCGCCAACCAGATCACCACCAGGCTGCAGGAGCAACTGCCGAGAGTCGCGGTGGGCAGAGAGAACATCTCGGTACAGCACAATATCGGGTCGGGGGACAGGCGGATGGCTTTATGGGGGCCGCTGGCCGCGGACACGGCGGAGGCGGTGGAATACGCCATTTCGTCCGGCCTGCTGGATGAGTTTCTGAAAACGATCTGGCGGGGCTGAGCGGGCCGGGCCGGCCGCCGGCAGCCTGAAGAGGAAGCTGGACGAGCTCGGGAGCACGCCGCGGCGCGGTTCCGTCAGAACTCGAAAGTCAGACCGCTATAGACCGAGCGGCCCATGCCGGGAACGGGAGTATTCCCGGTCGTATCTCCAACCCAATAACGCCCACCCAGGGGCAGCGCGTACTTCCGGCCGGCCAGATTGTCGATGCCGGCATCCAGCCGCATGCCGGCCCGTTCGACCAGCTTCCACCGGTAGCCGGAGCGCAGGTTCAGCAGCGCATACCCCGGCGTGGGTAGCTCGTTGCGAACCGCCTCCACGCCGGTCTTGGCGTCGACGGCCTGGAAATCGAGAGTGCTGAACCATTTGCCAAGGTGATGATCGAGGGACAAAGTCCCGTGGAGAGGCATCATGTGGTACAGATCTTCCCCTGTATCGAGGTTCCTGCCGCGCACGTAGCCGAAGACCCCGGAGAGCGAGAAACTGCCCAGGCTGTCGCTTCCTCCCAACGGGATGCGAACCGAGGCGTCGGCTCCATAGAGCCGGGCGCGGTGGTTGGCAAACTGCAAGGTGACAAACCCGGACGTGGCGTTGAATCTGGCGGCGGTGCAGCCGTTGCTTCCGTCCGCGATCGCCGGGCAGCGATCCACGTCGATGTAGTTCTGAACGCGGGTGTAGTAGGGAGAGATCTTCAGGTTCCAGCGGTCTTTGGCTTTGTCATGCCAGCCCGCCGTGGCGCTCAGGGTTCCGGCCACCTCGGGCCGCAGGTTCACATCGCCGGTGTAGCCGTTGGCATCGCCGAACCACCCGTTCATGTCCGCCGCCATGGCACTCCGCTTGACCCACAGATAGCGCTCGTAAAGGCTGGGAGATCGCGTCTTCCGGGCAAAACCGAAGTCGAAAGCGACGCTGGAATCCGGCTCGTACCGGGCCAGCGCGGTCAGGTCGAAGTTGTTGTCCAGGCGACGGTGGTCGAGAGCGTTGAAGGCGGTTGCGTCGGCGTAATATGCCGCGCTTCCGGTGGTGGCCGGCGACATGTTATAGCCCGCCACGTCGCCCGTATTCATGAGCACCTCGTCGTTGCGAAGGCCCAGCAGCGCCGTCCATCCCTTGCCGCGCCTGCCCTCCCATTCGACGTATGTTCCGAACCTGTCGCGCCGGCCGTTATTGACGTTCAGCAGTGTGCCGGGCCCCATGCTGCCCACCATGCTCATCACCGGCGTCCACCAGTCGTCCAGCGTGAAGCGGCGAAGTTCATTGCCGATGCGCAAGGTGTCGCGCGCCGAGAGCGGGATCTCCGCGCCGAGGGAATATCCCAGGTTCGCGCCCTTCGTATCCATGGGCATGTTCATGCCGGGGACCTTGTCCTTCAGAATATTCATGGCGTGCCGGGTGTCCTCGAAGTAGAAGCGCGCGTCGAACCCGATCCGGGCGAACGCGCCGGCGTAGTGGAGGTTGGCGAACTCGGCCTGATTGCCGGTCATGTCCATGCGGGCGTTCACAAAGCCCTGTTGCGGAATGTGCTGGTATCCCAGGTCGGCCGTAAGCACGCCAGTCCCGCGGCGGAGGGCCAGTTCCAGGGAGTGATTCTCCGATTCGTAGAAAGTGGATTCAACCATCGCGCCGGAGCCGTCCTTGTAATCGTTGGCATTGACGTAGGAACCGTCGTACCTGGCGCTGAAAGTCCCGGTAGCGGCGGACACCCAGGCGCTGCCGCCGTTCACGACCCCATTGGTGCGGTGAAATACCGAAAAGCCTCCATGGGTAAGAACGCCCTGGCCGCCGGCGGCGAACTCCGGGTCGGGCGAGTCGATGACGATGGCTCCGCCGATACTATCGCCGCCGCGGCTCACCGGTGTGATCCCGGCCAGCAGGCTCACGCTGCCCACATCCGCCGGAGCAATGTAGGACGTGGCGGGGTTCATGTGGTTTGAACAGGCGGACGCCAGCGACATGCCGTTAACCAGCACGTTCACGCGATCGTCTTCCATGCCATGAACCACGGGCAGACTCGAGACGCCTCCAGCGCCCCAGAGATCCAGGCCTGGGGCGCCGCTCAGCAACGCCGCCGCGTCGCTGGTTCTGGCCCTCGCCGGAGCGACGCTTTCGGAATCCAGCGTGAACGCCGGCTCGGTCACCTGGACGACGGTCGTACCCCCGCCTATCGCGAGATCGAAATCGACGATGGTCTCCCGCCCCGCCGTAACCGCGATGCCGTCGCGCACGCTGGTGGCGAAGCCGGAGAAAGCCGCCGACGCCCGGTAGCGTCCAACTGCCACGCGCTCGAAAGCGAAGCGCCCCTCCCGATCCGTGACGGCCGTGGCCGTTATCCCCGAATCGAGGGCCTTGATCTCGATTTGTCCCCCCTGCACCACCGCGCCCGACGGGTCTCTCAGAACCCCTGCAATCCGGCCATCCGGAGTCTGCGCCGGAACGGGCGGCGCCCCGGCGAACCACGCAGCCATCAGGACCGCCAGGCGCCCTGCCGCGGGGATCGGGGTCTTGCAACCGAAGATACTATGCACGGCCGGCTCCTTCCCATCGCGCCCCGACCATCGGCCTGCCGGCAGGCGCGACTCTCTGCATGATAGCTAAAGTCGAGCTTAAGCCGTCGAGGCCCGGTTGTCGATGTGGCAAAGTTCAGCTTTGCCTTGACAAGGGCCGCCGGCGACGTATGCTTAAGGTTTGGAAGGGACTGCCAGGTTCAATCGCCGGTCGCCCAGGCTGTGAGGGAGCGGGCGGCAGGGTTGTTCCGGTGCGTACCCTCGGGTGAATTCCGGCAGACTGTGGAAAGAGAGGAAAACTACATGAAACTTACGGTTCGATTGCTCGTAATCGCGGTATTGGTGGCTGCGCTGGGAAGCCTGGCGTACGCCGCCGAGGTGCAGGGGTTCCTGCTGGACCGCGCGTGCGCCACCAAAATCGTGGCAGCCCAGGATCAGAAAGCCGCGCAAAATCACACGCGTGAATGCGCCCTGATGCCCGACTGCGTGAAGGCCGGTTATGGCGTGTTCACGGCCGATGGCAAGTTCCTGACCTTTGACCAGGCCGGCAACCAGAAAGCCGAACAGGCGCTGAAGGCCTCCAAGAAGAAGGACAATATTAAGGTACAGGTGACCGGGGACCAATCCGGCGACTCGATAAAAGTGACCGCCATCAAGATCCTCTGAGCTGCGATCGGCCCACCCCACGGGCCTGCCATAGACCTGGCGCAGCCCGTGGCCACACCGCCAATTGCCTCAAGTGGATCCATTTTTCGCTCGTAAGTGGTTTAGTTTCAGTACGGGACTGGATCAAGTTGATCCAGTCCCGGTTTCATCGGCGGGCGCTGGACTGGAGGCGGGTCCCCAGACAACGCCTCGCGTCGCCTGCGCCTTCGCGCCGGGGCTGGGGGATGGATGCGCCGCTTCAGCGATAGGCGAACACCATGGCGTAGACGATCAGGCCGATCAGGACCAGGCCGATGGTCAGGGCCGTGAAACCGAGGTGGCGCCAGAATCCCACGTCGCGGGGCGCGGGCGGAGGCATCGTCATCCGGTCCAACTCGCCGCTCTCCACCAGTTGGCGGTATTCTCTGGGCCGGTCGCGGCGGAACTCCTCGATCGGCATTCCCTCCGTGAAAATCACAGTGTCCATGGGGAACTTCTCGGGGCGGAAATGCGTGTTGAAGAAGTGCACCACGAAGATGAAGCTGACCGCCAGCAGGGCTTCGTCGCTGTGGATGGTGGTGGCGACATTGACGGCCCAGCCGGGGAGCACGTGCGTGAAGATCTCCGGAAACCATAGCAGCAGGCCGGTGCCGCCAATCACGGCCACGCCCCAGAACACCGCGAAATAGTCGAATTTCTCCCAATAGGTCCACCGGCCGTACTCGGGACGCGGGCCGCGCTTGAAGAACCATTTGAGGGAGCCGAGCAGTTCGTGCCAGTCGCGCCGGTTGAAGAGCATGCTCTCCTCGCCGGCGATGAACTGGCGCCAGCTCTTGCCGCTGGCGCGCCGCTGCTTGACCAGGTCGTAAGCGTGCAGCCCGAAGTAGGTGAAGGTCAGGCCGGCGCAGAACCGGTGGATCAGGCCCGCCGCCTCAAACCCGCCCAGGAGGTGGGCCAGCACTTTGGCCCAGCCCGCGTAGGAGAACTTCAGAATCATGCCCGTCAGAGCCAGCCCCAGGAAACTGGAGACCACCATGAGGTGCAGGTTGCGATGGAACCGCCGGAAGCGGCGCACGTACGTCTTGGATTCCTTCTCCGCCATCTTGTTCAGCTTGCGATACTCGAACGATCGGGGCAGCCACAGCACGGTGTGCGCGCCGGAGACTACCAGCGTGCCGATCAGCAGCGTGGTCATGCCCCAGAAGGTGAAGAACAGGAACGGGTACTTCTTGGGATCGTGATGGGTGGCGTGCGTCAGGTAGCCGGCGAACTGGCGGTGCGAGCCGGTATGGCACTTGCCGCAGGTGGCGACGATGTTGGTCCGGCTGAGATGCGAGCGCGGATCGTTGACCGGCAGAATGTCGTGCGCTCCATGACAGTCGTAACACTTGGCGGTCTTGAGGTATCCCAGTTTCGAGACCTTGCCGTGGAAGGTTTCGAAGTAGGCCTCGGTGATCTGCTTGTGGCAGCGGCCGCACTGATCCATGATGTTCAGGCGGAACTCGGAGAGATCGGTGCGCTGGATGCTGTGGGCGGAGTGGCAATCGGCGCAGACCGGCAGCGGTTTCCCGGTGCGCGTGATGTTGGGGCTGTGGACGCTGGCGGTGAACAATTCGTAGATACCACGGTGGCATTGCGCGCAGGTTTCGGCGATGTTGGCGCGGTTCACGCTGGAGCGCGGGTCTCTTTCGGGCAGTTCGTGGTGCGCCGTGTGGCAGTCGGCGCAATTGGCGGTGACGGTCAGGCCGGCCTCCAGCAGCCCCTTGCCGTGGATGCTCTCGCGGTAATGCTCCACGATGTGGTCCTGCCTGCCGGTATAGCGGACGGCGGCCTTGTGCCCCTGCTGGTGGCACTTGGCGCACAGGGACGGGACGTTGCGCGAATAGGTGGGCGAGGAGGAATCCAGGTGCCACGGGGTGCCATGCGGGCTGTGACAGTCCTGGCAGAGGGGCGCGTCGGGGCTGCCTTGCGCGGCCAGGGTGCCGTGCGTGCTTTCGCGGTACTGGTTCACCACATTCTCGTGGCAGATGGAACAATCCACCTTGTCCTGGATGGTGCTGCACGCTCTCACGTTGGACGGGGTCCCGCCGGTGTGGCACTGCACGCAGGCAATACGGGAATGCCGCGAGCCCGCCAGCTCGGCCGCGTTGACGTACAGTGGCACGGATTGGCCGTTGACGGTTCCGCGGAGGCTGGGATTGGAATGGCAGCTCAGGCAATCGCCGTTGGACATGCCTTCGGTGTAGAAGACCTTGCGGACTTTGTGGGGCTCATGGCAGTCCACGCACGCCGGGATCAGGTGCGGCTGCTTCTCCCACAGCTCGCCGCGGATGAACTGGCGGTGCACCGCCTCGATCTGCGCGTGGCACCGCGTACAGGTTTTGGCGATGTTCTGTTTGGCGATCGAGGAGCGGGGATCGGTGTGGGGGAGTTGGTTGTGCGCCGTGTGGCAACTGGTGCAGACCGCCGTGACCGTCAGGCCCTGCTTGAACAGGCCCACGCCGTGAAGGCCGTCCTTGTAATTCTCCAGGATGTTGGTCTGCGACATGGCGCGCGTCTTGCTGACTTCGGAGTCTTCGCTGTGACAGCCGCCACACAGGCGCGGGACGTTGATGGTGGCAACCGGCGACTTCATGTTGGATGGCGGCAGAATGTCATGCGTGCCGTGGCACAGCTTGCAACCGGGGGCATACGGATCGTTCTGCGCCGCCTTCTTCCCATGCACGCTGGCGCTGTACTGGCTCTGTTCTTCGCCATGACACTGGCCGCAATCCACCCGTGGCAGCTTCTCCGGATGCGGCACTTCTTTGATGCCGCTGTGGCAGGCCACGCAGTCCAGTGCGGCGTGAGGGGACGCTTTCAGGGCGGCGGCGTTGAAGCCGGGAGGCACTCCGGGTTGGCGGTTTCCGAGCCGTGGACCGGGATCGTGGCACCCCAGGCAGTCCTCGGAACGAGGTTGCGCCGCCAACCGGCCGCTGAAAGCGATGGCCAGGAGGGCCACGATGGCAGCGAGCCGGAGTAGGTTCACGGCCTTCATAGTGTGGTTTTTTTCAGCAATTCGCCCGTTTTAAAGCTCCAAAACGGGATATATGGACCTCTCAATCCTATACCGTGCCGAATTTTGCGTCAAGCTGTGAAAAATATCTGTTCAGAAATCCGATTTGGATGTACTCTCCCAATATGTGGCGGCGTTCCTGTGGTGTACCGGTTGTGGTGATGGCCGCCTGGAGCCTGGCCTCCTGCGACACTGCCGCGAAGCGAGCTGCCGCGCCCGTACCCGAGGCGGAGCAGGTGGTCGGCACAGCCCTGAAGGAACTCTACATGGCTGCCAGTGCGGCGCCGCCGCAGTCTCCGGCACAGCAGAAGGTGATCCTGCGAATGGCTGAGAAGGCGTCCAATGGGAAAGAACTGCTGCTGGCGATGCGGGCGGCAGTGGGAGTGTTCCCCGGCGGCGCCGGGCCGCCGGAACCAGGCGTGGAGAGCAGGGTGCGCTCCATCGTGACGGCCAAGATGATGGAGCTTGGCACGCTGGACCAACTGATCGAGTATGCCATGCGATACTCCGTCAACCCCCAGAGTGCCCGGCCGTTCGTCCAGCGTATGCTTCAACTTGCGGGAGAGAAGTCCGACTCGCAGGTGTGGTATCGAATCCGCGTAGCCGCTTTGCGCTTGAAAGTGGGCGATTTGGAGCGGCAGGCACAAACCAGGGGAGACCAACTGGCAGGCAGATAACACCGCTGGACCGGGGGCCTGCCGCGGTGGATTGGGAGGCCAACACCATGAGAGTCTTGGTAAGTGGGAACGATCCGACCCAGCAGGGAGCGATGGAGCCGGGGTTGCGCCGTTCCGGGCGCATGTTCCTGGCTGTGAGCTTCTCGATTGCCGGGATTGCGGCCGTTTACTTCGGCGCGCTGTATCTGATTGCGCGCTGAGGACAGTGGGACGCTTCGCGATTCCCGGCCGTTACCGCGGGTTCATCAGGCGGCCGATGAAGAGGACGACTCCGCTGCGCGTGTCGCGGATCAGGAAGACGAACGGGTGATCGGCGCGGAAGACAACCGGCGGTTCGGGCATGCGCACGGCGGTGGCGCGCATGGTGATGCCGGTGGCCGCGGCGGCTTCGGTTCCCTGCTCTGAAACGTCCACGAAAGCCTTGTGGACCACCTCGGAGATCGCCAGGCCGTTTTTCGCGTCGATGCCCGAGAAGTCGGCCTTGCCGCTGAAGCTTGTGGGCATGCCCATAGTCGAGAGCGCCTTGCGGAGAGCGAACCCGGATTCGGCGCGGAACTTCGGCAGGCTCACCTGCACCTCCCGGCCGGTAAGGTGGCCGAGCCAGCCGGCCAGGTTCTCCGGCGTCAGCGATTTCTCAAGGCTGGAAAGGCCGGCCGGGGCCTTCGGGAGCAGCACGTCGAAGGCGATCCCGGTGCCGGCGTAGCGCATTTCCAGGATCTGTGCGGACGGCGTTTCGGTGTAGCCGAAGTGCGAGGTCTGGTTCATGAAACTGGCCTGGGCGGCGGCGCCCGTTGGCAGGGCGAAAGGCGCGGGCTGGGTGCGCGAGGGCTCGAACGGGTCCTGCCACTTGCCGTAAAAGTAGATGGCGCTGGTGAGCACCAGGCGGGTTTGGGCATCCAGCGAGCCGGCCGGGAGCAGGTCCTTGATCTTCTCTTTGGTCTGGTCTTCGGTCCAGCGGTTGATGCGGGATCGCGCCGCTTCGGGATTGGCGATGAAATCGAGCGGCGTCAGCGGGGCGTGGTAGTCGTTGGCGAGCGTAGCCTCGAAGGCCGGCTGAATGGCGAATCCCTTCTGTACCCAGAGCCCGTTGGCGGTGTGGAGTTCGTTGCCTCCGCCGTTGCCGGTCTTGGCGAGGTCGGCGAGCAGGGCTCCCAGGGCGGCATCGTAGGTGGAGTCGTACTGGAGGTGCAGGACGGTTTGGATTTCCCCGGCGGTCTGGCCGCGGGCGCCGGCCAGGGCCATGGAGAGCGCCGTGGCGATGTTGAAGGGCGAGAGGATCAGGTTGGCGTCGCCTCCCATGAGCTGTTGGTAGGAGGCGGTGGTGAAGGCGTTCATCGCGGGCGCTATCCGGGAGTCGGCGGCCGGCAGCGCGGCGGCGAGCAGGATCGGCAGAATCAAGCGTTTCATGAGACCTCATATCCATGATGTCGCAATTCTGGCGATCCTTTCATGGCGGCGGCGGGTGCGAAGGCGCTACCGCCGGATACGCGACGCGCTGCCCTCCAGCGCCGCCTGGGGAGACGGCCGAAACGCCCGCGCCCAGAGGTACACCCGGATGATGCTGGTACTCACCACCAGCTTGCCTCCGATCAGAACCGGCCAGGCGAACTGGTGCGTGGCCAGGGATCGCAAGGAATGTCCAATCGCCGCTCCCGTGAACTGAATTCCCAGAGCGCCGCTCAGCAGCAGGAGACGACTATCCTGCCGGCTCTGCTCCATCAGCAGGGACCACAGAGCAAGATCCAGAATGGATGTGCCGACGTTCAGGTCTCGCGTCCAGGGGGTCATCCACAAGCCCACGCCGATGCCCGGGTCGAAGTGCACCCAGAACGAGATCCCCACGAACAGAATCGCGCCCGCCACGCATCCCGCTCGCAGCAATCCGCGGGACTGGAGATGAGCGGTGGCGCGGAAGATCAGGCTGATCACCAGCACGAACGTGAAGAACTCCAGGAACACTTCTCCCCGTTCGTAGATCCTGGCGCTCCACCACAGCGAGGCGGGGGTCTGGTGGAAAGAAGCTGCCCACATGGAGGGAAGTTCGGCCACGGCCACCAGGAATTCCGCGATGACGAAGGCGAAGAGCAGCGGAAACCGCCGCCAGTTTTCGCGCTGCAGCCGGCTGATCAGGACAACCTGGAGCGCAAACCAGATCAGCGCCTGGACGATATTGAGCGCGGTACTCACGCTGTCTCAATTCTAAACCGGGATTTCCCTCCTGGACCCCAAACTTCTGTCCGGTGTGCGATGCGCCGCCAGCAGGCGCTCCAGCGCGGGCGGACAAAACCATCCACGCACGGGCAGTCGTCCTCCGTGTGATGCGGTGCCCACCACGGCCAGGTAGGAGCGCTTTGGGTAAGATAGTGCACAGCAGGCGAAAGGAGCGGAGAAGTGAGATCGGCGATTGGCGGCCTGGTGCTTTTTCCCTGGCTCTTGGCGGCTCAGGCTGTGAGCGGTTCCAATGCGACATTCGAAGTCTCAGGGGAAGTCCTGGATGCGGATTCGCGAGAGCCTGTGGCAATGGCTACGGTGACCATTGTGGACGTGGCGGCCGCGATTGCCGGACGCGCCGAACCACTGGCGACATCTACCGACTCGGCCGGCGCGTTCCGTTTTTCCCATCTTCCCGGCGGCGGGTACAACGTCGACTGCGACCGCTCCGGATACGTCCACGCATTCCGGGCGATGCAACGATCACTGCAGAGTGTCTCTCCGGGCGGGAAAGCGGGCAACGTCCATGTAACCCTCTACCTGCGGCGCGAGGTGATCATCGAAGGGACCATACTGGATACGGACGGGCAACGGATCGCCGGTGGAATCCGGGCTTTTCGCCTGGAACCGGACCAGGGCCGGCTGGTCCCTGTGGAAGATCGCGGTACCATCGAGATCGGACCGGGCATCGACAAAACGGGGCGTTTCCGGTTAGCCGGATTGCAGCCGGGGCGGTATTTCCTCGCTTTCGTGCCGAACCGATTCCGGGGGATGGACTATCCGCTGACGGTATATCCGGATTCTCCGGACGCCGCCGGAGGGCAGACCCTCGAAATGCCTCCGGGTACCGAGAGACACGTGGATTTTCGCATTCAGCGAATACCCACTTACACAGTAAGTGGGAAAGTGCCCACCACCGACAATCGCTCTGTCCTTTCCATTTGTAGCCTGGCCAGCTCCGGCTTGCCAATCCGGGAGGATTGGGGAGGCGTTTCGAATACGAGGGACTTATCCTTCCGGCATACACATATTCCCGCTGGAGACTATGTCGTCGAAGCGCAATGGAACGAGGGAACAAAGACCGTGTATGCCGCGAAAAGGGTCACGGTGACCGGGCAGGACGTGGAAGGCATTGTTCTGGAACCGAGCCCGCCGAGGTCCCTTCGGGCCACCTTCAAGAACGATTCTTCAACGGACGCAGGCAACGCCGTGAGATATCATCCGGTCGATCTGGTCGGCCCCGATAGAACGGTTCAGATGGAGTCCAAACCCGACGGCACGCTGTTCGTTGAACACCTTTCGGCTGGCAGGTACCAGGTGAGGGTGGACCCCCAGCGGCCTAGCTCCGTCGAGTCCATCCGGCAGGGTGGGCACGATGTCTTGTCCGAGGGCATCCTCGCCGCCGACAGTGCCTTGGAGCCGCTGGAAATCGTGGTGCGTACCGGTTCGGCGACGGTGCTGGGTTCGGTGGAGGTCCCGGGCGCCAACCTGGACGAGGGCATCATGGTCGCCTTCTTTCGGGAAGCCGGCGGTTCGTTGGTTCTGCAGGGCGGTGCAGCGGCCCCGGCGCCGCTGCGCTTCCGGCAGCGAAGCGAGAGATTTCCGGCGGCCTTGAACCCGATGGCTGCAGCGGACGATCTCAAGGAGTTTCGCGTCGAAGGCTTACCGGCGGGGGATTACCTGGTCTTCGCATGGCTTGACGATTCCGGGGCTCCCAACGAGCTCCCCTACAACACCCCGGAGTTTCTCAAGCGCTTCGGCTGGGCCGCGGAGCGGATCAAGATCGGCGAATCGGAAACACAACGCGTGACCGTCCGAAACCTCCTTCCATGGAATGCGTTCGGGCTGTTCTGAAGTGGGTCGACAGGCCGGGCGGAATGTCACGAGAAACCCGCCGGGCGCGCGTCGGCGGCATACAGGGCGCGCTCCAGGGCGAGCCCGGCGCATCCCAGGGTGCCCTCGTCGAAGAGCCGCCCGATCAGGGTGATGCCGTGAGGCACGCGGCGGGGAGGCGAAAACCTGGGCAGGGGATGCGCCGGGTCCGGCGCCCAATCGCTGCGCGCCTCGGAGACTTCCACGAAGCCGGCACGAAGCGTCAGCGAGGGATGGCCGGTGAAGTTGGCGATGGTGAGCATTTCGTCGCGCAGCGACGGGACCAGCAGCAGATCCACCTGGGCGAGTACGCGCTCCATTTCCCCGGCCACGCGGCGGCGAAAGCGGTCGGCCTGCACGAAATCCACGGCGGAAAGGAAACGGGCCTGCCGGAAGAGGTTGGGCCAGGCATCGGGAACCTGCGCCTTGAGTTCCCTCAGGCCGCCACCCAGAGTAAGATCTTCGAATGCGGCGGCGGCCTCGGCGAAGAGGATCAAGTCGAGCGAGTCGTAGGGCCAGTCGGGCAGGGTCACCTCGACTGGAACCATGCCGAGCTGGCGCGCGATTTCGAGCGCGTGACGATCGACATCCGTGGCGGGGCTTTCCTTCATCCACGCGGGGATGTACCCGACGCGCAGGCCGCGGGCGGAAGCGGAAGCGTCGAATTCCAGGCGGCTGGGCACGCTCGCGGCATCCCCATCGTCGGGTCCGCCAATGGCCTGCAGGACCAGGAACGCGTCCTCCACGCCGCGGGTCATGGGTCCGAGTTTGTCGAGCGACCAGCAGAGCGTCATCGCGCCGGTACGCGGCACACGGCCGTAGGTGGGGCGCAATCCAACGATCCCGCAGCGCATGGAAGGGCTGACGATACTGCCTTCGGTCTCGCTGCCGATGGCGAAACCGACCAGGCCGGCGGCGGTGGCAGCGCCCGGACCGGCGCTCGATCCCGAAGATCCTTCCTCCGGGAGCCACGGATTCATCGTCTGGCCGCCGAACCAGACGTCGTTCAGCGCCAGCGCGCCGAGGCTCAGTTTGGCAACCAGCACGGCGCCGGCATCGTGAAGGCGCCTCACAACCACGGCATCCTGCGCGGGCACGCGGTTGCGGTACGGCTCGGCGCCATAGGTGGTGGGGATGCCGGCGGTGTCGAGCAGGTCCTTGGCGCCCCAGGGGATGCCGTGGAGCGGGCCGCGGTAGTGTCCGGCGGCGATCTCGCGGTCGGCCTGCCGGGCCTGCGACAGAGCCAGATCGGGCGTCGGAGTAATGACGCAGCGCAGCCTGGAATCGAACCGCTCCAGGCGGTCCAGATAGAGACGCGTAAGCCGCTCGGAGGTGAGCTGGCGCGTCTCAATCCACCGGGAAAGGCGGGAAAGCGGAGCGAAAGCGATGTCCGGGTCGGCGGCGGGGAGCCGATCCGCTGCGCCCGGGGTGCGAATGAAGCGATCGCTCGCGGGGCCGGCCGCGCGGTGCAGTACGGGATTCCAGCGCGAGGCGGGTGCGACGGACGGAGGCAGGGGAACTTTGCGCGGTCCTGTCCGGCGCTCGTAAAGCGGCGCCATGGTCCTGCGCCAGTTGCCGGCCGCCAGCTTGCGATCCGCCGCGCCGAGGTCGAACTGCACGAGTTTCCCGGCTTCCTCGAAGGTGGCGGGCGAGACGGGTGGGCCCACGTCCGGCGCAGCGCCGAACGCCGGCGGGGCGCCCGATGGAAGCGATGCGGAATCGGGCGCGGGACGGCGGCACGCCGCGGCCGCGGCCGCCAGCGCAGTGGAAGCGCGAGTCAGAAAATGCCGGCGCGAATTCAACGTGTTTTCTCCGAACGCTATTTTAGCGGGCGGGGCCGGCGGCGGCGCTGTGATGAGGGTGGATGTGTCACTGGCCGGGAAAAACGTCCGGAGGGCATCGCGCCCCGGAAAGTTCGCGCCTCAGGCGGAGGCCGGGCCAGTTTGCATTGAACTGGCGGTGACCCTGCTGACCGCCCCCAGGATCGCCGCTGTCGTAAACGGCTTCTGCACGAACCCGACATCTCCGGGTTTCCGTCTGGCCGCGGCCGTTTCACAGCAGCCCGAGACCAGGACGACCGGGATCGCCGGGTACGCATTTCGGATGGCGTAGGCCAGATCCACACCGTCCATGTCCCCCGGCATGGAAATATCGCTGACGATCAAACTCAGGCTGCCATTGAGCCTTTGAACAAGCTTGAACGCTTGAGCCGCGTTTTCCGCTTCAATCGTCCGGTACTTTTCCCCGTGGAGAATCACCCTCAGATAGGCTCTGATAGTCGGCTCGTCGTCAACGATCAGGCAGGTTTTCTCCACTGTCTTCCCCTCCGCCAGCACAGTTCCTGCATGGGTTGCATTTGTGCCTGCGGCATCCGGCCGGCGATTCGGTGTAGCTAACATATCTGGTTCCTCTCAGCCCGCGGGGCGGGAAGCGTCACCGGCGGACAACAGCCGCGGAGGGCGGTGCGGTCTTCGCATTCCTCGTCGTCTTCGATCGCGTCGACCTGCGATTCCCGGTTGGCCAGCCAGTCCAGCATGGCCGCCGCCAGGTGCTCGAAATGCGCCGACAGCACGATGCCGATGTCGGAGTTCAGTTCCGCCGTTTCCACGGCAAATACCTGCGTAACCGATGGTTCCGCCCGCAGGGCCGCATCCATGTAGTCGTGGATCTGGAGTTCGCAACCGGTGTTGATGGGCGCGCCGAGGAAGCTGATCAGGGTCATCAATTCAAAAGCGAAATCCTCCCTCAGAGGGCTTCGCCGGCGGCGCGGGATGACGGCCACAATCCCCACCGGACCGGCTTGCGCACCGTCCAGATGAACGAGGGCCAGGCCCGAGTCTCCGAGATCGTATACTGCCGTGTGGAATTCCATGCAGGGCAGTCCCGGCACGGAACACATGAGCCGCCCCTGAAAGGCGCCCTTCGCGGCCCTCAGTTTGGCAGTGAACCGGGCTCCGCGCCGGCCGGGCGTCAAAGGGATAGGCCCGTTCCAGGCTTCGGTCTGCGCGTCCCACCCGTGCAGATGCACGTCCGAGCGTTCGATGGGTGACTGCTTGGTCTTATACATGCCAGTACCCCGAGCAATGCACTGGCCAAGATATTTACAGGGCTTCGCATCTGAAAATGCCTGCAATTGCATGGGCGGCATGTGGCCAGCCAATGGTCACGGCCCTTCCGGGTGCGGCAAAAAGTGACACGATGCCGGAAAATGTGCCAGCGTTCCCAGCCCCGCCACTGGCTCGGCACTCATTCAAAAGCACGATGCGACTCCGGAAGATGGCATCTGGCGTGCTTTGAATAGGGCCCGTATGCCGCAGGAGAACGCGGTTGTCGCTGTGTGCAACGGAGCGGCTGAGGCCAAAGCGGTTTTCGGTGGACTTCGCCAGCAAGGGCTCGGATCCGACTGCATCTCCATCGTAGCGGTCGATAAGCAGAGCGGGCTCATGCCTGTGGCGTACTATTTTGAAGACGGACGCCTTCGCGGGACGGCGCGCCGCGGAGGTTCACGGAGCTTGTTGGATGGGCTTCCCGCATCCGCGGTGTTAGTCAGCCTCGGCGAGACCGTGCTGCTGGCGGGTCCCTTCGCAGCGTCGGTAGTGCGCACTTTGGATAACGAAGGACTATTCGGGGATCTGGGCCCGATAGCGGGAGGTCTTTACAGCCTTGGAATACCACAACGCGCCGCGCGCGACTATGAACTTACGGCTCTGCAGGGGCACCCGCTCGTGATTGTGCACGGGCCGGCGAGAGACGTAGAGCGCGCGCGGCTTTTTGTGGCGGCCAGCCTCGAGGGGAAGGGGCAGCCAAATCCGTAGACGCGGACAGGCCACCGGCCTTCTTACGCCTGGCGATGTGGGCGTGAGAGGGCGGAGGACCGGCGGCCTAGTCCGAGTCACGGCCATCGCCGGAGCCCTCATCCTCCTGAAGCAGCCGCGCCAGAGTCGCGCGGTGAATCCCGAGTATCCTGGCGGCCTGCACCTTGTTTCCATTCATGGCGGCCAGCACACCGGCGGCGTGACGCCGCTCGATCACCGACATGGGCACTAACTCAACCTGTTCGGGAGCGGAACGCGGCGGCGGGTTGTGCAGGTGCTCCGGCAGATCGGCGACGTCGATCGCCGCTCCGTCCGCCATCATGCAGGCGTGCCCCAGGACGTTCTCCAGTTCGCGCACATTGCCCGGCCACGAGTAGCGGGCCAGCACCGCTTCCCCACGGCGGGTGAGCCGCTGGACGGGCTTGTGGAACTCCCTGGCGAAGCGCTCCAGAAAGTAGCGTTCCAGCAGTGGAAGGTCCTCGGGTCTCTCGGCGAGCGGCGGCAGCTTGATCTCGATCATGGAAAGGCGGTAGTAGAGATCTTCGCGAAAGGCGCCCTCGGAGGCCAGCTTCCGCAGGTTGCGGTTGGTCGCGGCGACGATGCGCACGTCGGACTTCCGCGCCACCGGGGACCCGACTCTCTGGTACTCGCGATTCTCGATGACCCGCAGAAGCTTGGTCTGCGTGGTGAGCGGCATGTCGCCGATCTCATCCAGGAGAACCGTGCCGCCCGCCGCGTGTTCGAACAAACCCGCCTTGTCGGCCACCGCGCCCGTGAAAGCGCCCCTCACGTGGCCGAACAACTCGCTCTCGAACAGGGTTTCCACTATGGCGGAACAGTTGGAAACCGCCAGGGTTTTCGAATGTGCCGGGCTCAACTCGTGCAGCGCCCTGGCGGCGAGTTCTTTGCCGGTCCCGGTCGGGCCGGTCACCAGCGCGGTGCGGAAATGCGGAGCCGCGCGCCGGATGCGGTCGAACACTTCCAGCATGAGCGGGCTGCCGCCGACCATGCCCTGAAACTGGCAGGTCTCCATCAACTCGGCGTTCAACCGGTTCGCGCGTGCGCGCCGGCGCCCCGTTTCGAGCAGCTTGCCCACCCGCTCGCGCAGGACGGACACCGCTACCGGCTTGGTCAGGTAATCGCTGGCTCCTTTGCGTATGGCCTCGACCGCGGACTCGGTGGAGTAATTGCCGGTAATGAGGATGACGTCCGTTTCGGGAGAACAGCGGACAATGTCGTCCAAAACGGACATACCGTCGGCTCCCGGAATCACCAGATCCAGAAGAACGACTCTGGGCCGCAAACGCCGCACGGCTTCCAGGCCGGAGCGCGCGTCCGAAGCGGTCGCGACGGAGACGTCGGGCTCCGTGGAGAAAACGTCCTGGACGAGTTCGAGCGCTCGCGGATCGTCGTCGATCGCGACGATTCTGAACGAAAACTCAGACGCGAGAGCCATTCAGGAAAGCCTCCACCCGCCGCCGGAAATCGGCGCTTCGCACCGGTTTGGTCAGGACATCCGAGAACCCGGCCTGCAGCGCTTTGGACCGCTCACCGGGCATGGCGTTCGCGGTGACCGCCAGGACCGGCGTACCGGCGCAATCCGGGTCGCGCCGCAGTTCGTCCAGAACCGCAAAACCATCCATCGTGGGCATTGAAAGATCGAGAATCACCAGGTCCGGCTTCTGCTCGCGCGCCGCGGCCAGCCCGGTGGTTCCGTCCGCCGCCTCCACCACTTCGAGCGCAAGCGGCCGCAGGATGTCCACGGCCAGTTCGCGGCTGGGCCGGTTATCGTCGATTATCAGGACCTTCGGCATCGACTCCATATTATCCGGCGCGGCCGATTCCCCCGCAACCGGCAGCGAGACCGGGAAACGGCCTGTTTTTCCCGTTTCGCTTTCCACAGCAACGCCGGCGCCGCGAAGGCGAGCCACTCCGCGGGCGATCGCCAGACCCAGATCCGTACCAGCCACGGAGCGGTTTTTGGCGGATGCCGCCTGGTGGAATTCCTCGATAATGGCTTTCCGCTCCGCCCCTTGCAGCCGGAAATATTCCGGTTGAAGCCGATCGCTCGAAAACGTTTCCCAATCTTCACGCTTCCAGCCCGGTTGGTTACAATTGTTGAATCGCGCGTTCCGGACGCGAGTCGCCGCGCCGGCGATAACCCGGATGCACTCCGGCCGGTAAGGAATGTGCGGCATGGATGGTTACCCGGCCGGCACGCCAGGGAGGGCCCGTTCCCGGACGGTCCGGGCTCCGGTGCGGCCGCAGCGCGCTCCGGCGCTCGAAGAGGAGGCAGCAATGAACAGCGACGCGTCGGGCGCGCCGGATTACAAGACTTTGTTCGAGTCCGTGCCGGGCAGTTACCTGGTTCTCGACCCCGGCCTGCGGATCGTCGCCGCCAGCGATGCCTACTTGCAGGCAACCCTGACCCGTCGCGCCGAGATCCTGGGCCGGCTTTTTTTTGAGGTGTTTGCGGAGAACCCCGGCGATCCCTCCGCGGGCGCTATCGGCAACGCCCGCGCTTCCTTCGATCGGGTGCTGCAAAGCCGCGCAATGGACACGATGGGTTTGCAGAGGCTGGATGTCCGCAGGCCGGAATCGGAAGGCGGCGGCTTCGAGGTGCGCTACTGGAGCGCGGTCAACTCCCCGGTTCTCGATCCCGACGGTTCCGTCGCCTACATCGTTCATCGGGTCGAGAACGTCACCGAGTTCGTGCTGCTGCGTCAGCAGGGCGTCGAGCCGTCCAAGCTGACCGGCGAACTGGGCGAGCGTGCCCTGCGAATGGAGGCTGAGATCTATAGCCGCTCCCGCGAGGCGGCCGAAGCCGGCCGGAAGCTCACGGAGGCCAATGAGGAACTGGTCCGGCTTCAGGAGAAGGCCCGGTTGGCCGGCCTGCTGCGTGAGCGGCAGCGCGCCGAACTCAGCCTGTTGCAGAGCGAGGAGCGTTATCGGGCTCTCTTTGCGAGCATGACCGAGGGCTTCGCCCTGCACGAGATCCTCTGCGACGAGGCGAGAAAGCCGTGCGACCTCCGTTACCTGGCCGTCAATCCCGCTTTCGAGCGCCACACCGGTCTTCAGGCCCGGGACATCCTCGGGCGGACCACCCTCGAGTTGTTCCCCGATCCCGATCCCGTCTGGTTCGAGCGCTATGCCAAGGTGGCCGTGACCGGGGAACCCGCCTGGTTTGAAGCGTGGTTCGGTCCGCTCGGGCGCTGGTTCGCAGTGTCGGTTTTCCGTTCCGAACCCGGCCGTTTGGGCGCGGTTCTCACGGACATCACCGCACGCCGGCGGGCGGAGGAGGAGATGGCCTGGCTGGCGTCGTTCCCGGAACGGAACGCGAATCCGATCGCGGAAATCGAGCTCGCGACAGGCGTCGTCCGGTACGTGAATTCGGCCGGCAGGCGGCTTTTTCCGCTCCTGTTGGAACAAGGGTTCTCCCATCCCTGGCTGGCGGGATTGGAGACTGTGAAGGAGACGCTGGCCCAGGAAAATGGGGATAGCGTGATCCGGGAGGCCATGGTTGGCGACCATTGTTATGCGCAATCCGTCGCCTACATCGCGGAAAAGGGGCGGCTGCGAATCTACGGCATCGATATCACGGCGCGCAAGCGGGCGGAAGAGGCGCTGCGGGAGAGCGAAGCCGCCCTGCGCGGGTTCTTCGATAGCCCGGGCGTGATGCGGGGTTTCGTGGAACTCGTCGATGGCGCCATCGTTCACGTGTCCTGCAATGCCGCCGCGGCGGAAATGTACGGAGCGGACCGGGAAAGCATTCCGGGCATGTCCGCGGCCGAAGCGGGCGCATCGGAGTATCTCGTGCGGGCGTGGGTCGCCCTCTACGAAGAGAGCTGGCGCACGGGCAAGCCCGTCTCGATGGAATACGCCCGCCGGGCCGCGGGCCGGCGCGACCGCTGGCTGTTCGCCACCGCCTGTCACGTCGGCGCGGGGCGATCCGGAAACCCGCGATTTGCGTACACGGTCGTCGACCTCACCGATCGCAAGCGGATGGAGGAGGCGCTGCGCGAGTCGGAAGAGCGCTACCGGATGCTGTTCGACACGTTGATCGAGGGGTTCTGCATTATCGAGGTGGTTTTTGACGCCGCCGGCAGGCCCATCGATTATCGTTTCCTGGAGACCAATCCCGCATTCGAGGCGCAAACCGGTCTGAAGGACGCGCGGGGCAGGCTGATGCGCGACCTGGCTCCGGATCATGAGGCGCATTGGTTCGAGATATATGGGCAAGTCGCCCTGACGGGCGAACCCGCGCGATTTGTGAACGAAGCACGCGCGCTGGGCCGCTGGTACGACGTGAGCGCCTACCGGGCCGGCGGGCCCGGGAGCCGGAGAGTCGCGGTCCTGTTCAACGACATTACCGAGCGCATTCGCGCCGAAGAGACGGTGCGCAACGAGCGCCGGTTGCTGCAGGTCACGCTCACCAGCATCGGCGACGCGGTCGTGTCCACCGATGGCCTCGGCAATATCGCTTTTCTGAATCCGGTGGCCGCCGCGCTGACCGGCTGGACGGAGGAGGCTTCGCTCGGCCGGCCGGCGCAGGACGTGCTCCGGATGGTCAACGAAGTGACCCGCGAGCAGGCCGAGGACATCATCGGGCGCGTGCTGCGGGAAGGCCGCGCCGTCGCCATGGCCAATCATACGGCCCTGGTGTCGCGCGACGGGCGCGAGATTCCGATCGAGGACAGCGCGGCGCCCATCCGGGACGAGGCCGGCAACCTGCTGGGCGTTGTGCTGGTGTTCCACGACGTCACCGAGAGGCGTCGCGCGCAGGAGGCGCTGCGGGAGAGCGAGGCCCGCTTGACCAAGCTGAGCGACAATCTGCCGGACGGCGCGATTTACCGGTATTGCCACGGCATAGACGGCCATTTTCGCTTCGAGTTCCTCAGCGCCGGCATCGAAAAGCTTACGGGCATACCGGCGGCCGAGTGCATCGCCGATGCCGCCACCATTGAAGAATCCATAGTGCCCGAAGACCACGAACGGCTGCGCGACGCGATCGCGTTGTCGCGCGAGAGGTTGACGCAGTTCGAAGTCGAGGTGCGCCGCAGACACCGGGCCACCGGGGAGGTTCGCTGGTCGCTGTTGCGTTCCACGCCAACCCGCAATCCGGATGGCTCCACCACGTGGGATGGCATCGAACTCGACATCACCGAGCGCCAGCGGGTGGAGGAGGCGCTCCGCCAGAACCGGGCGAAGCTGGCGGAGCGGACCGTTCAACTGGAACGCACCGCCGCCGAACTGGATAGACGCAATCGGGAGGTGGAACGCGTCAGCCGCATGAAGACCGATTTTTTGACGCGCATCAGCCACGAACTCAGGACCCCGCTGAACGCCATCGTCGGCTACTCCGACCTTCTCGGCGAGCAGTCCGCCGGGCCGCTGCCTGCCCCCTACCCGCGCTTCGTCGCCAATATCCAGGAGGGCGCCAGCCACTTGCTGGCCATGGTCAACGATCTCCTGGACATTTCCAAAATCGAGGCCGGGCGCCTCGATCTGAACCTGGAATCGTTCCGGCCCGCCGGCGCCCTGGAAGAAGTGCTCTCGGTGGTCACGCCGCTTGCGAAGATCAAGAACATCGCGATTGACAATCGGGTTCCGTCCGGCATGTCCATTCGCGCCGACCGGACGCGTTTCAAGCAGGTGCTCTACAATCTGCTGAGCAATGCCGTGAAGTTCACCCCGGAGAACGGCCGGGTGTGGATTTCCGAAGCTGAGGGCGAGGATGCCGCGGTGTTTTGTGTCGGCGATACCGGAATCGGCATTCCCGAATCGGAACTGGAATCGGTCTTCGACGAGTTTCATCGGGCGGGCGGCCCGTCCGGGTCGGCCACCGAGGGCACGGGGTTGGGATTGGCCATCACGCGGCGTCTGGTGGAACTGCACGGCGGCGCCATCCACGTGGAAAGCACCGTCGGCGAAGGCAGCCGCTTTACTTTTTCCTTCGGCCCCCGCAGCCACGGGCATCCGCTGCCGTGAATGCGGCATAGCCAGCCGGCTTTCCCGCTCACGGTGCCCTTGCCGGAATGGCATACGCCTCCGGAGCAGGCGGCACGCCTGAAACTCGCGGCCGAAGTTGCCGGGATTGTCAGCCCGGTGGATTGCATGCGAGCGATTGCCGAAGACTCCACGGACGGCCGGATCCTGGAATGCGCCCTGGCCGGCCGGCGCCGGCGCGCCTGGGAGGAGCGGCGCCGCCCCAGCCTCGCCGTGCGGGCTTTGCCGGAAAGGCTGCGTCGCGCTGAACAGTTCCGGCGTTCGTGCAGCGAGTAGCGGCGCGCAGAGAACCAAGGTACACTGTCCGTGAGAAATCCGCATGCGGAAGCTTGGTTGGTACTTGTGCGCGTGCAGCCTGGGCGCGGCTCAGCAGCCCGCCCCGCCTCCCACGTTCGGCACCACGGTGGTGATTCCGTCGGGGCTGCGCGGCGACGTCTACCTGATTCCGGAGAGGACCGCTGTTCTGCCGGTTTTCGAGCGTCACAAATTGAAAGCCGCGGGCACCATCTGGACCACCACGCTGAACATCCCGCCGCGGCACTGGCGGGAAGGGTTCCCAGGAGTCACCAAACGCTTCGAGTGGTTCGCCATCGACTACACCGGCCGGTTCTGGATCGATGAGCCCGGCCGGTACGAGTTCGCCCTGCTGTCGGACGACGGCGCGAACCTGTACATCGACGGGCAGTTGGTGATCGACAACGACTGCCAGCATCCGCCGGCTGTCAGGGCCGCCCATGTCTCGCTCAGTGGCGGCATCCATCGAATCCGGTTGCCGTACTTCCAGGGGCCGCGGGACTGCCTGGCGCTGATCCTGGCGGTGGCCGGGCCGGACGGGCACTGGCGGATCTTCGACACGGACGTGTTCAAGCCGCCTCCCAACCCGGAGGAATGGAAGTACAACCAGGCCAACAACGCGGTGCTGGAACTGGAGGGGGACGATGCGCCCCCGACAATGGACGAGTTGCTCCGCGCTTTGGGGGAGAAGGCGGAGGCCTCGGCGGCGGCGGGATGCGTGGCGTATCCGCTCAGGGATTGCGGGAAGTGACGGTTGGATGGGGTTAGTCGCCCTCGGCTGGAGGAGCGCTCACCCGCCGGCGATTCCGGCGCCGCCTCCCGTTGGCCGGCCCCGGAGCCCCGTCGAATAACGACGCGGCGGGAGGGCCTGCGCGCGCTGCTCATCGTCCGCGATGAGTTCCCGCCGGCTATTCCTCGATCGGGTTGCCCGCCAGCATTGCCCGTCTCCGCTTCACCGGCACACGGAGCATGACACGCACTCCCCGGAGGCCCGGGCAAAAGGGGACATTACTACTTTGCCTTGACACGGCGAACTGAGTTCTCCCTCCGAGGGCCGTTTTCGACCCTGCAAGACGGGGCTGTCGCCTTGCGCGCAGAAGTCAAAATCTCGAACTCCCTTCATCTCAGTGCATCCCACCACCACCCCTCCGGCCCTCACGCCCTGGTCGCCCTGATTTCGTTGTGCCCATTTCCCCGCTACACCGTCGCAATTGCCAGGGAACCGATCCGACGAACCATGCTCCCAAACTGTAGAATGGACCCAGTCGTGGCAGCATGAACAGTGGTGCTTCGACGCGCGCGTTATGGTTCAATATCGGCAAATATCGGTAGCTATCCCGACTCCTCTCTCCGAGTGGCGCGTCACCCAGGACTTATCCCCTATTGCGCGCAATCCGGCCCGTGCGAGCCAAGAATAGCGCCGCCTCTTTTTTCGCCGATCCGAACAACAGGAACGGGATTAGTACCAAGTTGACAGCTCCGTTTTCCGCCGAGCTCAGGCAAGGTCGTACCGATCGAGGTTCATCACCTTGTTCCACGCAGCCACGAAGTCCTGCACAAACGCCTCCTTCGAGTCGTCACATGCATAGACTTCCGCGATTGCTCGGAGCTGGGAGTTCGAACCGAAGATAAGATCGACGCGGGTGCCGGTCCACTTGATTTTGCCCGTCGCGCGATCGCGCCCTTCAAATACGCCTTCGGTAGAGGAGGCCTCCCACTTCGTACCCATGTCCAGCAGGTTGACGAAGAAATCGTTCGTCAGCGTCTCGGGCCGGTTGGTGAGGACGCCGTGTTTGGACTGCCCGAAGTTAGCATTCAGAGCGCGCATGCCGCCGACGAGAACCGTCATCTCGGGCGCCGTCAGCGTGAGCAACTGCGACCGATCCACCAGCAGCTCCTCCGCCGGTCTTTGGTCTCCCCTTCGTTGGTAGTTGCGGAACCCGTCTGCGGCCGGCTCCAGTACGGCGAAGGAGTGCACATCGGTCTGCTTCTGCGACGCGTCCATGCGTCCCGGCGAGAAGGGAACCTTCACGTCGTGCCCAGCCTTTTTCGCAGCCGACTCGACGGCTGCGCAGCCGCCCAGAACGATCAGGTCCGCGAGCGAGACCTTCTTCCCGCCGGACTGCGAGCTGTTGAACTCCTTCTGAATCGCTGCCAGCTTCTTAAGGACCTTCGTCAATTCGGCTGGTTGATTCACTTCCCAGTCCTTCTGTGGCGCGAGGCGAATGCGTGCCCCGTTCGCTCCGCCGCGCTTGTCGGAGCCGCGGAACGTCGCCGCCGACGCCCAGGCAGTCGTGACCAGTTGGGAGATCGACAGTCCGGATGCGAGGATCTTGGCCTTCAGGGCAGCAATGTCCTGTTTCCCGATCAATTTGTGATCCACTGCGGGAATCGGGTCTTGCCATAGCTGGGGCTCGGCAGGAACCAGCGGGCCAAGGTAGCGCGAAAGAGGTCCCATGTCGCGGTGCGTCAGCTTGTACCATGCCTTGGCGAACGCGTCTGCGAACTCCCGCGGATTCTTGAGGAAGCGCCTCGCGATCGGCTCATAGATCGGGTCCATCCTCAGGGAGAGGTCGGTGGTGAGCATGAACGGGGCGTGCGGCTTCGACGGATCGTGGGCATCGGGAACGGTGCCCGCTCCAGCCCCGCCCTTGGGAGTCCACTGGTTCGCGCCGGCGGGGCTCTTCGTGAGCTCCCACTCAAAGCCGAACAGGTTCTCCAGGTAGTT
>Ga0326727_10008724_pt1 | contig 25491 bp, 18 predicted proteins | sample MB2enrmetagenome_FD_207643 | JGI IMG/M metagenome (GOLD analysis project Ga0326727, IMG submission 207643) | Lab enriched peat soil microbial communities from McLean, Ithaca, NY, United States - MB29MY | ecosystem: Environmental > Terrestrial > Soil > Wetlands > Peat | place: USA: New York... | reverse complement strand
CTCCGCTCTTGAATCACAAAGCGCAGAGCTTAAATTACTTACTTTTCAAAGCGCAAGCTACACTGATTCAGAAAGCAAAAAAGGAGCGCCCGAGTCGGGATTTGAACCCGAGTCGGAGCCTCGACAGCTTAGTGAAGCCGGTTCTAGATTTAAAGCTCAAGAAAATAATATTTCTATCGGAGAATATAAAACACAACAGCAAGAGACATTAGCCACGCTTCAATTCAAGTACACAAAGAAAGAACTCGATAGCTTCCTTAAATGGCGAACTGCTGGTCTTGAGCATAAATCGGTCGTGTGGATCCTAAAGGCAGCTGAGGTGTTCTGGAAGCATACGAAGGGAACGATCAGTCGTGAGAGTTTAGAGGCGCTTCGTGCCTTTCTGTTCAAGAAGTACGACGACTACTACGCTCAAAGCAAGGTGCTGAACTTCACGAAGGGTTTTCTGAAGTATCAGGCGAAGCTAACACTCGATCCTCGCTACCTTGCGTTCGACATGTTTCTTGAGAAACCAAGGGTGCGTAAGATAAAGAAGAAAATGACGGCGCGAGTGGTCACAAAAGACGATATTGAACACGTGCTGGCAGTTATCAAGCAGCAGGCGTTACACGGTTCGATCGGCGAAGAACATGCTCGGCAGTTTGCAGGGGTTGTGTTGTTTGGGGCATTTACGGGTCAGCGCCCTTACAGTACGATAAAGCAGTTGAGGGTTGAACAATTTTGGGAAGGACTCAAACTTGACAAGCCTATCGTTCGCGTTGAATCAGCCCAAGACAAGATCAGAATGGAACACTACCTGCCGTTGCATCCACAGCTTGTACGCGTCATGGAAACTCTCTGTGATGGCAGAGAAGGGAGCGAAAGAATGTTCATGTTGGAGAGCTTTCGTAAGTGGTTGCAGAAGTTGAAGATTCCTTTAACAAGATGCACCAGCCACTTCGTCACCTCAGACCTGCGGAAGTTTGCAGAGCAACAGGGTGATGTGATTGGATGGAACGAGTCGAATCGTGCCTACGTTCTTACTCATGGTGTGCGGGGCGTGGAGTGGAGCAATTACCGGCACCCATTACCAGAAAACGTCTACTCTACTTACATGAAAAGCTGGAAGAATGTAAGCCTCGCGGTAGATGACAGGTAGATCATTCAGCCGTCTGAGGGGATAGCCTACTCATCAACTTTTTTCGTAATCTCCTTTCCAACGGAGAAGGCTTTCGCCACGTATTTTCCAACTCCATAGTAGGACATGCTATCCAGAGCAAGTATAAGGGGCGTTATTTTTTGGATGAGATGATCGCCATTCTCAATCATGTCTTCATCCGCTTTTGTGTCTTTAATTTCACCAATGAACTGGGTATGCCCCCCTATCTCAACACTTCGAAGTAATTGACACTCTAAAATAAATGGGAACTCACTGACATACGGTGCATCCACCACTTCGCTTTTTGCTGGTGTCAGTCCAGTGGCAGAAAACTTGTCCACGTTTTTTCCCGATACCATGCCAAAGTAATCAGCTTCTTTGACGTATTTTTCTGATGGAATGCTTATGGTGAAGGCTTTTCGCTCTAAAATGTTTCTGTACGTATATGTTGCTTCTCTTAGAGAAACAGCGACGCATGGTGGCGCAGAACAGCAAATTCCTCCCCATGCTGCTGTCATCACGTTCGGTTTACCATCTAAATCATATGTTCCTACCACAAATACCGGCGCAGGATAGACTAAGGTTTGAGCTCCGATGGATTTTTTCATGGTTTTTTCTCCATATTGCTTGTAGGAATCCTTTTATTTCTTCTTTGTCCACTGCCCGCCACAAGGCACGTGCATCAAGGCAAGGCAGTAGTGCTGACATCGCCATTGCGGCAAGTAAGTATACCCGGACCACTAACGGGATCACCAAAACCCACGCATGTCCCTCAAGTTCAAAAATTGGAGGAGGCAAGTAACCTTCTTCAAGCTATTCGGTGAAGAAACCAATCCCATCAGGTCAGACGAAGAGCTCGAAGAGATATTCGGCGTCAAAGGCGAAGACTTCTTTTCAGAGTATGAGCTTTCTCGCGAATTTATGGAGGACGTTGGAGCGATTTGGACCATCAAGAACGTTAGCGAGATTTTGAAAGAGTTAGACGATGCGGAAGTCCTCCTTGCCGGAGCGAGAGAAACGGCTCAAGCTGCTAAGCGGATTGAAATGCAGCAACCGCCGAGCACTAACGCTCATATTGCGCTGACCGTTAAAGAGACTGCTGCCGTCTTGGGGTTCCACAAGAGTCACGTTTACAGGCTGATGAAGTTCGGTGAACTATCTTTTTCACGTCAGCGTGTGAAGGGGACCACAATCTTGCTCACGCCATCACTTGAAAAGATTGCAACTGTTCATGACGTGTTCATACGTATAACCAATAGGCTGTGTGAAGAGATCTGTTCACAGACAAAGGCGGTTCAAATGATGGACAGCGATTTGTTTTGCTACCCGCATTTCGTGGTGTATAACACTGACACTGGTGATGAACAGCCGCTTGTGCAACCGCTTCGGGGAAATTTACTGGACTAAGTCATTCTAATACGCTATTGCCTTACATTCACTGCAAAAAGAAAGCGACAATTCCCTCGAGTCTGCGTTTGGGTTCCTCCTTCTGACGCGACTGCATTCTCTAGTGTCGCTTGCTCCAACTAAAGCAAATTAATTTGGCGAAATATATCATTATTTCCATTTTCTCTTACAACGTCAATATAAGGTCGGACAGACAAGTAAGCTTGGTTCGGAGCGTAAATGACTGATAGTTTACGCAGCGAGGCTGAATCAATTGGAGAAGTCCAATGTCAACTGAACCTCATAAAGCCGATCAGGATGAGAATCATAGTCAGCCTGATATAGCCAGCTATGACCAAACGGAGTCCGAAGCCACGAGCTCTGCGGTCCACGCTCGATTGCAAGAAATCCTCAATCGTTTTAGCCAACCGGCAAACAGAGACGAAGATTTCAAATTGTTCTACGAAGCGATACCGCTCATCGCAAAACTACCTGAAGTTGAATGGGATGGAGCAGCTCAACAACTTGCGAAGGCAATGCTGGAACATGGCGTCTCGAAAGCTAAAATCTTAGAAGCGGTGCGCGAAAAGGCGTTCCCAAAGTCAAAAAGGAACCCTGCCAACGATCGTGCGAAATGGGGATCGAATGAATGGGAGGATACAATCGTTGAAGCGCCAAAAGACGAAGCGCTCGTCTCAGCAGTTCAGAATCTGTTTGCAGACAACAGGTTTATCAAACTCGTGCGAAAAAACGTCCAGAAGTTTCACGTCGGAGACTGGAATGTAACCGAGCTTCTGGCGCTCTCTGTCGCAAGTTTGTCCATCGAGAACACGAATGGGTTACAACCGAAACTAAGCGGTGAGAGCGGGAAAGGAAAGACGCACGCCGCAAAGTCAATGCTGCACTTAATCCACCCTAGCATGTACAGAATGGCATCATTCAGCTCGAAAGCGCTGTTTTATGACACGACGCTCAGATCCAAGACGATCATTTTTAGCGACGATGTCAATCTGCCGCAAGACACAGAGGAGCTAGTGAGGACCGCAATGTCAAACTGGGACTCTCCTACAAAACACATGACGCTTGACGCTCAGCGTAACTCAGTAATTCTCAGCCTGCCGGCGCGTATCGTGTTTTGGTTGACAAGCGTTAAGACTACGTCAACGCTGCAGCTGCTCAACAGACAGGTAGAAATGAACGTCGATGAATCGACGGAACAAGATCGATTAGTGGCGCAACATCAGAGGAAGCTGTCTGAGCGTGGGCTTTCGGAGTTTTACTTAGATGAAGAGGTCAAGCTGCTCAGAGAGGCGTTCCTGCATCTCAATCGAATTCATCACAAAATCAAAATTCCCTTCGCAGACAACGTGAAGTTCAGCGACGTCAGCAACAGACGAAATCTTCCCATATTCTTTGATTTTGTCGAAGCGTATTGCATCTTGAATCATAGGGCGCGAAAAACGGATTATGACGGATCACTTGTTGCAGAGAAGGAAGACTTTGAATGCGCTCGCGAGTTGTTCGAAACAATAGCAATCCAACAAGTTACGAAACTGAACGAGAAAGAGCGCCTCGCCGCAGGAGTCATCGCGCAAAACACACCGTGCAACATTGACATAATCGCAGATGAGACCGGACTCAGCACTTCTTATGTTTATGAACTTATTCACGGCAACAAAAGAAGCGGGAATCGAGGGCTGCTCGAGAAGATACCTGAGCTGCGATTTGACTCGAGAAATGACATCAATCCGCAAACCAAGCAACGCTGGGGGAAAAATCAGTATTCGTTGCCCGACGAGTGGGAACTGCTAAACGGTCACGAACCTATAGTCGCGTGGGTCCCGGAACTCGAATCACCAGAGCAACTTCGGAGTCCTTCGGACAGTTTCGTGAACGAGTTGCGAAACGAAGAAAAGCTCTATGCGAACTCAGATAGCCGAAATAATTCATTCAAATCAAGATACTCTTGGTACTCTTGATCCATTTCGTAACTTCGCACGAGTATAAGCTCAACGATAACTTGGAGTCTTTTTCATGCGACTAGCGAAATGCCGAAATGAGGTATCAAGCATTCAAAAGACTTCATCAGCCGCTCGAAATGCAATTAGAAATCCAAATTGGTGGCTATTCCATTTCGGACACGGTTTCCGAAGTCAGCAAGACTTGGGCGAGATGATTGTGATTTGCTCTCCGTTTCTTTAAGCGAAAGCAGATCTGGTCAGCTTAAGATGGCACTGAACTGGTGCGCGAAATCGATACGAGAAGACGTTGTCGAGGCTGGGATGTTTCTGAAAGCGGGAAACTCCTCTAAAATGGTGATGCGATCGTCCCACGCCTCTAACATGTGCACGTCATCTACACCCCATTTACTCCAGATACCCATTGACGTTCTAAAGTCACGCATCGCAACGTCTTTTTCCTTCGGAGTGAGTGGATTCCACTACGCCTCGACCTCTCGCCATTCCGCGCTCTGCGGCTTAGTCGCTGTGGAAAGTGAGCTGAGCATCTTCTCTTTCAGCGTTCGTGAAAAGCTCGGGGTTCGTTGGGCGCAGAACATCTGGTAAGAAAACGGTGCAAAAAAAGGTGCAGAAATTCGCGTTAAAAGTCGAATAAAATGGGGAAAGGTACACGACCGGGGAATTTCGGGAACATAAAATCGAGCGGAGTATTTCAGAGTAACTTCGAGCTCGCAGTTAACAAAGGCGTTTAAATGAGCTATAATTGCCTATGTGGGTGCCTTTCGGAATCTGCGAGAGAATAATAAATGAACATCTCCCACACATGGTGAAGCACTCAAGCGTTGTTATCGTCGAGGTTCGACTTGTGTAAATGGGTAAACATTGTATCATCCAGCGCCGCGTACGGGCGGGCTGTTTTTCGTCGTGCTTGCGTGGCACGCGTGTGGGCGCACGCCACATTTCTGGCGTACCGCCAAGATGCAAGACTGGACGTCGTCGATAGATGCGGAGTATGCCAGCCCAGTTCAGGACAAACTCTGATCGTGGTGTGGGAGTAGATTTGACGTAAGCTCCAGCACCGTGCACGACTGATGTGTGTGTATTTTCGGCGTGCGTAAGCCTTAGCTGAGCGATTTAAGTGCAGGTGCTGTAGTGAAGCGCAGTGGCAAGTATTTACGTTTGTGAAGTTACGCGAGCTGAATGTCTTTGAAGAGTAGCGAAATCTACATATTTCAGGGAGAGAAAGCGATGCCTACTTATTTTCTGAAAAATGCTGTAAGATCGACGCTACAATCTTGGGCATTAAAACTGAGAACTCGTCCCGGCACCATCATAAGGCGCAACTGGGAATACGTTCGTTCTTCAATAACAACATCTGATAGAACTGCCCATTCGTATTTCGCTTGCATATTAGAACGCTCCATTAGTGACGTTGTAAGCCTTCCCTCAAGTACAAACTGCCCTAAATCATCAGGGCGCTCGCGCGAGATTATATCGTTTGTGCCTTCTTGGAGAAGTTGCAATTTGCAACTGCCTTCAACCGGGGAATGACCTATACGCTCAGTAGGGATCGCTTTCCTGCTTTCGGGGGTCGGATGTTCCCAAGCCTTGTACTTAATACAGGAAACATCGCCAATCTCTGCAAGCAATGTTCGCTTAGAAGTTAGCAAAGTGCTCTCACGGAGTATAAATCGTACAGTTTCAAACGTTGTTGTTGGAAATGGCATGAAGATTACATGAGGATACAGTCCTAATTATTATTCGCTAAACAATACGGTTAGCGATAGTTTTTTCACTCGAAGCAGAACATCAAACAGAATCCGCATTGTGATTCATTGCGATACGCATACAACTTTTGAAATGACCCGTGAAATAGTAAGATGAACCAGCGTCGCGGTGTTGAAACTTGATCCATCGTTATGAAGGTAACTTAAACGAAACTAGTTTTGATTTTCGTCGTGTTTGTCGTTCTTGGAGCTCCCTAACAGAAAGTCCAAATCGTGCTAGCGGTAATGCCAAGTTGAAGATCCGATGATAAGGGTTTATCTCGCATCATCAGAATTATTGCGATCTTATTTTTTAAACATTTTGAAGCGGGCGAAAACACAGATGTAACCCTAACCACCACAGATAAACTGGTTCTAAGGAAATAAACCAGCCAGAGTCGAAAAGACCGTGAGCAAGGTTGTTTCGAACGTTAGAACCATATTCTTCCACCAAGAATCCTCTCAGTTCAAAGGTAAAATCCTCACCTAAAATGGTCTCTAGCAAGGAGGCGTACGCGCCGCATAACAGCGTGTTGAGATTGTGCTCCTGCTGAATGCCGTTTGCATCAAGTTTAGATGTTATCCCTCCTTGGCGGACGATCAGTGAACGTAAGGAGTTTTCCAGCTGCGGCACTAAGAGATGCGTCGAGGCGAGAAAATCCCCTGTTAGACCGCTATATAGCGCTTTCGCAAAAATGTCTTCTCTTCCTTGCGGAACGAATATGTTGTGCCTGACGATTGGATACAGATCATCCAGTCGTATTTCGTGTTCTAGAGCGATCTGACTCCGGGCAGGCTCTATCGTACTTGCAACACGGTAAAATCGAATTAACCGCGCGTTTTCAAACATTTTTGCTCGGATAGTCGCTTCTCGTTGAGCGTCCCCGATTAACTCCGCAGGAATGTGGGCAATAACCTTACCTGATGAATTGAAAGACTTGGTTTCAAAAAGAAAGTGGAGCGGATGTAATTCAATAGCGTTCAGGGCTGCTTTGCGAAGGTCCGAGACGCTAGGAGGAACAACGGCGAACGCTAGTGAAGAAAGAGCTTCGTACACGGTTTTTCTTTTGACGAGCAATTTCGCACGCTGAAGTATCTCACGATCAATCTCCTGCTCCGCTGAAAAGACTCGCATTTCTGCGATTGCCTTGGTTCCATAATCAAGCAACCGCTTGTGGAGTTCTTCTACCCGATCTTGCGCGCCGGGAATCTCGCGAAAAGCTTCGATCGCTTGGCTCAATAATGCGTGTGCAGCTAAATAACTTGGCTCGGTCTTCTTAACATGGTCGTTTGACATCCTGATAAAAGTTTCAGCGGATCGAATCCGTGCTTTTCGCACTTGTTCATCGTTTTCCTCGACTTCGTGCCACGAAGCATTAACAGACCAGTATTGTTCAGCCAAAATCAATTTTTTGTCGATTTCTGCGCGAACTGCAGCTTTCTGGGCGCAAGCAGCATATTCAGAGCCGCCAAGTTGCTGATGTTGGCGCAAAGCTTTTCGGTTCTCAAATACTGATCTCATCAGCCACAGAGGCGCTGGCTCGAAACGACGGTCATTACACCTAGTCAGAAATGATTCTATATGTCTAGTAACGCTACCAATCAACATTTTGTTATTTAGAGAGATAGAGATTCGCATCGCTCTTTGTAATCTGTCGGCGATTGAAATCCCTTGTCCGTCCTGTTGTAACACGCTAGAAGATGCCAAATAAGATCTGACTGCACATTCAGCCATCTCGTGATCGCGTTTTCTAACCCAAATCACATCAGCTACTCTTGCTCGAAATTCGGCGTCAGATATCTCTGGAACAAGTTCACGCAGGACACTAAGCAAGTCGTCACTTAACGTATCGATCCCATTGCTTAGCGTGAAAGGGGCATCTTTTGTTCTACTGCTCAATATTGGAAGACTCACGACAGACAAAACGGCAAAAACTTTCTGGCAGATAGTGCGACCGGTCGCTTCCGCTTCGTTTGCGCATTTCGAAAAGTGTGAAAAATAGTTTTGACAGTCTTTCTTTTGACTGGATTCAACAACAGCTTGCCAATTGCATCGGTTGAAATCTTCTTTCGTTAAGGTTACGTCTGATAATAGATTTTGAATCTCTGTCATTCTCCTTCTTCCGCCCGCTAACGCTGCTTCGGCAGCATTGCCCATATACCAATGCAGGCAGACTATAGGAAGTCTTCTGTATGTTTCGATTTTTATGTCATTTAATCGCTTGATATCTCTAGCGGAGCTCATCTAAGACCGTAGAGAAAAAAAGAAACCTTCATAGGCACTCGCGACAACTTCTACTGTCAAAACAGTCTTGTTTTAGTAGGAAGGAGTGAGAGATGAACGCAATTTTGCATGCTTGTGACCGCGCTGAGGCTGTGTATTTCGGAGGTTTTTGTATTCGCAGCCGCTCCCGCGTATTCCGGGCGACGTCCCTCCGTTGCATACGAGACCAAGAGACGTTTGCCGACGCCTATCAGGGCAAGCTTGGGTGAGGTTGACTCCTCAGCGAAGAGAACACGCGATCCATGGTCACGCGACGGAGCGCTAAATGACTCGGCGAAGACGCACTAGCCTGTTTTGCAAGAACCAAGTAAGCTAAGAGATGGTTGAAACCTCAAGCTTTCGAAGAGCTAAAGGAGACCCGCGCTGCGTAGCTATCAGCGCAAGCGTGCCGCGGGGCTATAATGGCAGAAGGTGCAACAAGCTAGCTCCGCCTTATTGGTTGGTGCGAAAATCCAAATCGGGCAAAATGACCAACGAGGAATTTAAACGCCAATTTAAGCAATGCGTTCTTGACAAGCTAGAAGCGAACAAGATTCTCGAGGAAATTGGAAATGATGCTATCCTCTTATGTTGGGAGAAGCCCGGGCAGTTTTGTCACAGAACGTTAGTAGGAGAGTGGCTATCTAGAGAATTGAGGATCGAAGTCAAAGAACGAGAGTGAGCGCTGATCGGAGGAAGAGAGCGTGCTATCGTCGTTGTTTGGTGTTCGCCGTCGACAGCCCGAGCTGAATGAGAGCGCCGGGCGAGAGAGGGAGTATATGGAGCGGGGACGAGAGGAAAGCGTGTGTGAGTGAGAGAGAAATGCAAGATTTCAGGTGGCGGTGCGAGAGTATAGCGCGGCGGTAAGCCCGTCTATTTGCGAAGTCCGCGAGCTGGAACTGTTGAAGAAGAACAGAGCGTGTGTGTATTCTTGAGATCATCGTTCCGCCCAACAAATACAGCTGCCAGCCCAAGTGACGTTCCACCTATCTTTTCGTAGGCGGGATCGTAATCAACGACTGTAACGCAGTTTAAAAGGAATTTGAGAACGCGTACCAAGACTGGAGTCAGAAGCGAAGGAACGGGCACGCATCTGAAACTGAATGGCGCAACTGAGACGAACACCTTGGCGGTACGCTAAACTGGAGGCTAGCGTGAAGTGTCATCGCTTCGCCTTCTCGATCATGCCAATGCAGTGACAGCAAGCGATATCAGAGAGAATTAAGATCAATACATCTTTCGCTGTGACTTCTTCGAACTGAAAGAACTGATCGATGTCGAGCCTGAGGCAGGCAGTAGTTACATTCGGAGCGTATGCGAGCCGTTGGACTCAACAGCGTGATGCTCATTTCGACGATCAGACGGTGTCAATGCCTTCTTTTCCGACTTGCCTCAGCGCCTCATTATCTATTCATACGACAAACCCAGTCGGAGAGCATCATGTATTGAGGCAAACACAGCACTTTGCTAACTTTTCTCTTGAAGATAAACAAAATACTTATTTTGTATACTCAATAACGCCGTAGTGGGCTTCTTTCATTTCAATTTCTCTTTTCATCTATTTTGGGAAATGATTACGGACGCATTGCGCTTCTCGTTCTTGGCTGCTGCGCGTTAACACGAAGCGACCAAACGAGAGACGTATGTGCAGGCAACTGGTCGCATCAGGCTACGCTCTCTCACATTGTCCTAGAAAACGATAGCCCACATGTCCGCATATTCCGGAGTGCTGGAGCTGGCGCTGCAGTCATTTCTCCGAGGGGCACACTAAGCAACACACTAAGCACGATACACTAAGCTCTTGCCTCAGGTTACAGACACACGAAGAAGCTCCTGGTCGAGTTTCCGCCGCGGGACGGCGTGAGGGAGAGCAAAACGCCGGGCGAAAGTGTAGTTCGTCGGGGCTGTGAAAGTAGCTCGATCGCAGTAATACCGTGCGTATATTTTTAACCGCGAGCTGAAACCTGATCAAGAGAAGGACGAGACCGTGTGCAATTTTACAAACCGCGGGTAGTGTCAATGAATTAAGTGTTTCCATTGCGGGCTGCCTACTTGCGCTAGATCATCGCTCTGGATCGGACAGAAATGTGGTGTGTCACATCTCCTTTGATGGTAGCTATGTGCCAAAACTTCGCGGGGGGTACCGAATGAGCTAAATCTATTCGAGAACCATAGATAGGATATAGTAATTCTTTATTCAGCGAAATTCCGTGTTGCGAATTCACGCATTCTTGACTAGGGAAATCGAAGACAAAAGAAATGAATAACATCTATTTTTGGGAAAAACCTGCTAAACCTCGCGATGATGAGGATACGCTTGCTTTTCACGAAATACCACGAAATATAGAGATAAGAGAGATAATCAGGAATCTGGAAGACAAAATACTAGGAGCAACTCGCGATTTCAATGAGATAAAACCTTCAAATCCATCCATCAAGACATGGATAGTTGACCTGATTCAGCATTATCCGACCAAACAAGAACATACTGCTTCACATCTTATCAATCTGTATAGATCTCAATTACAAACCAGATCAAGGGAAAGAGAGAGATTTATCATAGGTCTGCTTCAGTTGGAAGACATAGTAGTTTTGATTCACTCGAGAAAAGATCTCTCTTTGGCGGAAGTTGAAGACAGATTGGAGATCGTTCGCACTGTTTTGAATACTAAGAACATAATTAGAGCTGACATTGTAAAAAGAGACCTGGGCAAGCTTACGCTCTCCGCATTCGCTTCGAGCAGAAGATGGAGTAAGGGACACGCAAGCTTATGGGGGATTGACCCGGAAGATATCGGCTGGGATCGCTTGGGGGAGATTACGCTGAGCATCCAACTAGAGTCATTCTCTCGTCCTTTGCAGATGCCACTTGAGACAGATGAGTTGTCGGATATGTTAGGTAAGGCTCAGATCTCTGCTACCGGCGGTATATGGATAGGTAGAGAGCCAGGAAAAATAATAAAAGTCTCAATTTATCGGAAGGATATGGATTTTTCGAGCTTCTATGGTTGGTTCATCACTCAAACCGAGAAGCTCGAGAGCTTTCAGAAGAAGTTTAATGCGATTATTAAACCTCAAAAGCAGCTAAACGACGGATGGGGTGAGACTAAGTATCGCTACCAAGAGGATATGACCGATCTGTACGAGCTGACAACCGGCGGGCAGGAGCACATTCTGACAAAAGAGAATCCAAGATTCACCATTTGTTTTTTTACCAAAGATCATCCCGGTATACAGCCAACACATGCCCTCACCTCAAAGCTTTACGAAGCGGTATTCGAGAATCGAACATTAGACGTGTGGCATGCTGGCGAACAGTCTGCTTTAGAAGCAGTAGAGGTCGGGAATCTAAAGCTATTTAATAAGCTAAGTATTCCCCAGGGCGTATCAAGTCTTGCTGGCGGACTGCTTAATCAAGTACAAGACGCTAACAGTAAGAAAGCCAAGTGTTTGCTGCAATACGCATTTTGCGAGCTGTACTCTAGAAACTTGCCAAAAGGTCACTTCAGGTTCATGTTTGATTTCTTAGTTGAAGATATACTGCGTGCAGATCTTAGTCACGAATTTAAACATCCTGGATTCCTCTCAAAAGAAGGCGTGCTTGAGTTCAAGTCCGCAGACGATGTAGATGCTAAACCTTCTAAATTTGCTAAGGAGACTTTAGCGCCAGCGATTAGCGGCTATGTTAAAAATGGAATTGTTACTAGATACTGCATCTTATACGGCATTGAAGACAATGGAGCCGTAAAACCAATTATACATCTCAAGAGTGATCAGATCGGTATTATCCAGGCAACAGCAAATGCAGAGTTAGGTCGTAGTGGCGTACGAGCAACCGTCGAGCCGATCCCGTGTGGAGAAGGAAGGATTCTTTCAGTTTTTATTACGCCCGTCTACTAAACGGTGCGTGCACAATTTTTTCCGCGAGTCTGCAGATGTGTCTTTTTTGTCTCGGCATTACAGACTTAAAATTAAGCGTCTATTGAAAATACTGTCTAAAGAATCGAGGTCATAACTATGAGTTTGTGGATGGTTCGTGCTGGAAAGCACGGAGAGTACGAACAGATAGCTTTGACAGAAGGATTGGTCACCATCGACTTCGCGATGCCCGATCTCTCATCGGTGGAAAGTAAGGAACAACTAAGAAACCTCTACGCAGAAGCTTTTCCAGACGCAAGTAAAGGCAACATCAGAAACGTCGTCGGACAAATTTGGCGCTTTATCCACGACATCCAGGTGGGGGATCTTGTCAGGCTTCCGCTCAAAGAGCAACGCGCCATAGCCATAGGAAAAGTTAGCGGTGACCATGAATACAGAAAAATAAACTCCTTTGCCCTCCACACTCGTAACGTCACTTGGCTCAAGAATATTCCACGATCCGAGTTTGATCAAGGGATTTAATACTCATTTGGGTCGATCATGACCGTTTGTCAAATCTCTCGTAACGACGCAGAGAAGCAAGTTGAGCCTTCTCAAGGAAGTAAGCGCGCCTCTAGAAGATGAGCATCAAACAGCCATCAGTGAAAAGAGTATTCCAAGCGAAGGTGCGCCAGGGGCGGAAGCGACAGATATTCAGGAATTCTCCAAAGACGAGATTGCGAAATACATCGAGCGTAAATTTAAGGGACATGGTTTGGTACGCTTAATAGACGCGGTCCTAAAAGCACAGGGTTAAAAAACCAAACGATCTTCGCCCGGTCGTGATGGGGGCGTGGATATCCTCGCGGGTTCTGGCTCCCTGGGCTTTGATGAGCCACGAATATGCGTCCAAGTGAAATCTCAGTCAACGCCGATAGATGTCAAGATCTTGCGTGAACTGCGCGAAGTTATGACACAAAAAGGCGCAAAATAGGGGCTGCTAATGGCGTGGGGAGGCGCGACAAATGAAGCAATGCGAGAAGCTCAAGATGCGTTTTTCTCCATACGAATTCGGGACCAAGGAAATATACTCGACGAGGTTTTTAAGTATTACCAGCTGTTCGACGACGACCTTAAAGCAGAACTTCCATTAAAAAAGGTTTGCAGTTTGGTTCAAGAAGAACCTTCGAGCTAGCGCGAAGCGTTAGCGGCACGGTTATTACTGTTGATAGCGATTCACTAACGAGATGATTACCGAGGCTGATACCTGCAGGAAATACGTGCTACCTAAATTACACGATGCAGGTTGGACAGACGAGCACATACAACAAGAAAAATCCTTCACAGACGGACAAATCAAGGTCCTGGGGACCTCAACGAGGCGGGGAAGTGCAAAGCGAGCAGATTATTTGCTCCGATTAGCACAAAACTATCCAATAGCAGTCGTTGAAGCTAAGGCAGCGTACAAAAATGCAGGGGATGGTCTGCAGCAGGCAAAACAGTACGCATCCATGCTCGGACTGCGATTCGCGTTTTCAACAAACGGTTACTCAATAATTGGATATGACGACATTTCTTGCATCGAACAAGAAGTTGACAAATTCCCATCACCTGAAGAGCTTTGGCTGCGCTTGAAACAAGAAGAACAGATCCCAGACGATGTTGAACAAAAGCTTCTCGAACCCCTTTTCCACTTGTCTGATAAAATTCCGCGATATTACCAGGAGATCGCAATTAACAGAGCCATTCGTGAAATATATCGAGGAAATCGACACATCTTACTAACACTTGCAAGCGGTACAGGCAAAACTTTCGTCGCATTTCAGATTATCTGGAAGCTGTGGAATCAGCGATGGAACCGTTCAGGCGCATATCGTCGTCCTAAGGTGCTATACCTCGCAGATCGAAACGTTTTGATTGACGATCCAAAAGACAAGATGTTTGCTACGTTCGGTGACGCCCGCTGGAAAGTCCAAGGTCAAGTTCTAAAAAGCCGAGATATCTACTTTGCCACTTATCAAGCAATCGCGCGTGATGAGAGACGCCCAGGACTTTACAAAGAATTTGGGAAGGAATTCTTTGATTTTATAGTCGTTGATGAATGTCACCGCGGCAGTGCCCGAGAAGACAGCAATTGGCGTGAGATCTTAGAGTTTTTTAATTCCGCAACCCAGTTAGGAATGACGGCAACGCCTCTCAGGCAAGACAACCGAGACACTTACGCGTATTTTGGAAATCCAATCTACACTTATTCCCTGAAACAGGGGATAGAAGACGGTTTCTTGGCGCCTTATCGGGTTCGGCGCATCGTGTCTTCCGTTGATGCCACAGGTTGGCGTCCATATCGGGATCAAAGAGATCGCTATGACAGCAAGATTCCAAACGGAGTCTATGAAACTCCAGATTTCGAACGTCTGGTTTCATTGAAATCAAGAACGGAAGCAGTCGCACACCACCTTACTGATCATCTAAAAAGCCAGAACGGTCGATTTGAAAAAACTATTGTCTTTTGTGTCGATCAAGAGCACGCTGATATGATGAGACGTGCACTGCATAATGCAAATGTTGATCTGATTGGCAAATACCCTGATTATGTCGTGCGAATTACGTCCGAAGAAGGAGATACGGGCAGGGGATTCCTTGATAGATTTATGGATATAGAAGCAGCGACACCGGTCATCGCGACTACGTCTAAGCTACTCACAACTGGCGTTGATATCCAAACATGTAAAAACATAGCGCTTTTTAGTGTTATAAATTCTATGACGGAGTTTAAGCAAATCATTGGCAGGGGGACACGTGTGCGCGAGGATTACGACAAGATGTTCTTCACAATTCTTGATTACACGGGTAGCGCAACGAAGCTTTTTGCCGATCCCGAATTCGACGGAGAACCTGTCTTGATTACGGAGACTGAGATTGATATTGAAGGAACTACGATCAGCGAGCAAGAAGAAGAAACTGAGAGTGAAATAGTCTCAACGGGGGGAACGGGATCAGGCGTCGTCATCAGTAACGATAGCGAAGGCAAGATTCGAAAGTTCTACGTTGACGACGTTTCGGTAGAGATTGCTACAGAACTGGTCTACGAATTAGATATTAGCGGAAATAGACTACGTGCTATTGAGTACACGGATTACACGCGCGATCAAGTCCAAAAAATGTTCCCCTCCTATGATGATATCCGCTCCCACTGGAGCTTTGCGAAAGAACGGAACGTGATAATGGAGAGCTTGGAAGAGCGCGGAATCTCTTTTGAGCATTTGCTCCAGACAATGAAGCAACCAGATGCAGATCCTTTCGATCTTCTCTGCCACGTTGCTTACGGGACACCAATTCGGACGCGACAAGAGCGCGCAGAGAAACTAAGCAGGAACAAAACTCAGTTCTTGACGAAGTATGGCAAACCTGCGCAAGAAATCTTACGTGAAGTGCTCCAAAAATATGTGGATTACGGCATTGATCAACTTGGCAGCACGGAAGTGCTTAAAGTGCCACCTATCAGCAAGCACGGAAACATTATAGAGATCGCCCAAGTTTTCGGCGGCGTGCCGCAGCTTAGAATTGCCTTGTCCGAACTTCAGGACGCCATTTACGCGTAGCGAGGGAGGAAATGTCACCTAAAGACAAGAAAACAGACACGCCCCAAACCACCGCTCAACATCTCGCCAGCATAATCAAATCGTGCCGTGATATCATGCGCAAGGATAAGGGGCTGAATGGCGATCTTGATAGGCTTCCTATGCTAACGTGGATCATGTTTCTTAAATTCCTCGATGATGCAGAGCAGATCAGGGAAGCAGAAGCAGAGTTGTCTAACAAGACCTTCGCACCAGCAATTGAGTCGCCTTATCGTTGGCGAGATTGGGCAGCAAAAGACGGCGGTATCACTGGAGATGATCTCATCGCATTTATAGATCAAGATGAGGCGATGCGCCCAGATGGAAATCGAGGAGCAGGATTGTTTGCATATTTGAAGTCGTTAAAAAGTGAGAACGGCAGCGATCGCAGAGATGTTGTAGCTACTGTATTTCGAGGGATAACAAACCGCATGATCAACGGTTACCTGTTACGGGACGTCATCAATAAGATAAATAATATTCATTTCACATCCAGCGACGAAATCCATACCCTCTCGCACCTTTATGAAATAATGTTAAGAGAGATTCGAGATGCGGCGGGTGATTCTGGTGAGTTTTATACACCCCGTCCTGTAATTAAGTTCATTGTCGCTGTAATCGATCCTAAGATTGGTGAAAAAGTTCTCGATCCCGCTTGCGGAACAGGTGGATTTCTAGCAGAGGCATTCGAACTCTTCCGGAAACAGGAAAAGACTACAGAAGATCGCAATATTATTCAAACATTATCGATTTTCGGTGGGGAGGCGAAATCCCTCCCCTATCTTCTCTGTCAAATGAACCTCGTTTTGCATGGGCTTGAGTTCCCAAACATCGATCCTTTAAATTCACTAAGATTCCCGTTACGCGAAATTGGTGACGTCGAGCGTGTAGACATTATTATAACTAACCCTCCTTTTGGAGGCGAGGAAGAACGTGGAATTCTTGGGAACTTTCCCCAAGATAAGCAAACCTCCGAAACCTCGTTGCTATTTCTGCAGTTGATAATGCGCAAATTGAAAAGAAGCTTTGGCGAAAAGAAAGGTGGTCGCTGTGGTTTGATTGTGCCGAACGGAACGCTTTTTGGGAGCGGCATTGCAGCTCGCATCAAAGAGGAACTTCTTAGGGATTTTAACTTGCATACTATCATCCGATTGCCAAATGGGGTATTTGCTCCATACACAAGCATTGAAACAAACATTCTTTTTTTCGATCACGGAGGTCCAACACAAGACATTTGGTACTATGAGGTTCCGCTTCCTGAAGGTCGCAGCCAATATACCAAAACTAAGCCAATGAAGTTCGAGGAATTTAAGCCAGTGATTGACTGGTGGCACGATCGCAAGCAGAATGACTGTGCTTGGACGACCACAGCTCAGAACATTGCTAGCAATGCCTACAACTTAGATCTTAGGCATCCGAATAAAGCCGACTTTGAAGACATTAAGGACCCAGAAGAGATACTTGCAGATATTATTGCTAAACAACGATCTATACTCGAAAACTTTGAATCAATGAGGGTAGACTTAATCAAGAAAGAGTAGAATGTTGCAGAATCAAACGCAAACGGTCGAATTATCTGAAGCCCTCAACCATAAAAACGAATTTATCACGATTGATGACTTAACAACTTACAAACGGGTCACAGCTAAACTACACGCTAAAGGCATTGTTTTAAGGGACGAGATTGAGGGCACTCAAATCAAGACCAAGAAACAGCAGTTATGCAATGCTTTAGATCTTTTGGTAGCTGAGATCGATGCCAAAGTCGGGGGCTATGGAATAGTACCAGCAGAGCTTGAAGGTGCAATTGTAAGTTCCCATTATTATCTTTTTGAAGTAAATAAAAACAAGCTCGACCCTAGATATCTGGAATACTTTGTAAGAACTAATGCTTTCCAGCGGCAGATCTCAGCACGAGGATCGACAAATTACGCCTCAATCAGACCTGCAGATGTCTTGCAAATAAAGATGCCACTCCCTTCTCTAGATAAGCAAAGTCAAGTAATTGAGCAGCTTGACCGGCTATCAAGCAGCATCGATTCAGTGCGCGTAGCGCAAAACCAGCAGGAAATGGAAATGCTCTGTAAGAGTATACTTAGAAAAGCCTTCGAAGGGAACCTAGTGCAGCAAGATCCTAACGATGAGCCTGCTATTGAGCTTGTTGCTAAAATTAAAGAAGACGATCAAAAACAAAAGCAGAAGAGAAACACAGGACTGCCGGCGCTGGATGTCTCAGCCTTGCCTACTCTTCCAGATAGTTGGACGTGGGCGTACTTGGGGGATGTAGCTAGAGTGATGGATATCGACCACAAAATGCCCAAAAGCGTGGACGATGGACTACTTTTTATCTCTCCAAAAGATTTTATCGCCGACGGCATAAATTTTGAGGATGCTAAACGGATATCTGTTGAAGATTTTAAAAGGATCTCTCACAAGTGTGAGCCTAAACCTGGGGACATTATTTACTCTCGTATTGGGGCAAAACTCGGCAGAGCCAGAAAGGTCCCCCTAAACGTCAAGTTCCAAATATCATATAGCCTATGTCTAATAAGACCACATAGCCTGCTAAAGAGCAACGACTTTTTGTATTGGCTAATGAGATCGCCTTTCATCTTAAACCAAGCACGAGCAAAAATCCAAAGCATAGGAGTGCCTGACTTGGGATTAGGAGAGATAAACAAGTTTCTTATTCCACTTGCTCCTGTCAATGAGCAATATCGCGTAGCCGCAGCAATTGATCAACTGCACGCAACAGTTCAAGAGATTAATAAGCTCCGAGCAGGAGCAATAGAAGCCCAAGAGCGATTGATGCCTAGTCTGCTAAATGCGGCTTTTAATGGTCAAATTCAAAATAAGCGACAGAGCCGTCAAATTTCATTTCAATCATCCTTGCAAATATAGTGAGTCCGCGGCAGAAAGCTTTACGCGAAGCGTCAATAGTTGCGAACAATAAAAACCTCGAGGTCCAGCGAAATTGCTTAAAAATGCTTTTTTAAGATCTAAAGGCATAGTAAAGCGTTTCAACTGATAAACCGAAACGCTTTTAACTATTTCTGGAACAGCTATAAATGCTGTGACTTCGCTGAGTTTTTACGGGGGAGTCAACGAAATCGGAGGCAACAAGATCCTCCTAGAAGACCGAGATACGCGAGTGTTTCTCGACTTCGGCATGAGCTTCTCGCTTGCCAACCAGTATTTTGACGAGTTTATGCAGCCTCGAAAGTGCAACGGTATTCTCGACCTCCTCGAATTTGGCTTACTCCCTGATTTAAAAGGGCTTTATCGCTGCGATTATCAGTCTCATTGCAATTTGTCACCTGATCCAGAACCGAACTTCGATGGCGTCCTCCTGAGTCACGCCCATATGGATCATTGTTCTTACGTGCACTATCTTAGGGACGATATTCCACTGTATTGCACGCAGGGTGCTAAAGATATCATGAAAGCTTTAGATGAGACGGGTTCAACCGGGACGTGTGAGCTCATCTCGCTGAAAGAATCGTTTAAAACCTACGTTAACAAGAGAGGCGACGAGTCGAAGCTACACGGCGAGAAGGCGAAGAAACCGCGAAATTACAACATCGTTGAGAACCGGTTCACTGTCGGAGAGCTCGATGCAGAGGCTCTGCCCGTTAGTCACTCACTCGAAGGCGCAACTGCCTACATCCTTCACACGAGTGCTGGACCTGTCGTATACACTGGCGATTTTCGGTTCCACGGTTACAAGGGAGACGAGACGAGACGGTTCGTCGAGAGAGCCGCTGAAGTGGAGCCGGTCGCCATGATCTGCGAGGGCACTCGCGTCAACTCTACGCAAGCAGACAGCGAAGAAAAGGTCAAGGAAGTCGCTAAAGAGCGCGTTGACAAAACTAAAGGTCTTGCTGTCGTCAATTTCCCAGTGAGAGACACTGACCGGATGCAGAGTTTCTTTCAAGTCGCACAACAGACCGACAGGGCGTTGGTTATAAACCTCAAACAAGCATACCTGCTTGAACTCTTCAGGGCGTCCGGCATTGCAGCACCAAGAATTGATGATGATCATCTGCGAGTGCACATTCCCCGTAAAACGTGGGGGGTTTACAAGGACGACAGGTTCTCAGACAAGATTCAGCGAGAAGATTACGACTATTGGGAACGTGAGTTCCTCGATCACACCAATGCAGTGACATCACAAGATATCAGAGAGAATCAAGACGAATACATCTTCCGCTGCGACTTCTTCGAACTGAAGGAACTGATCGATGTTAAGCCGGAAGCAGGCAGCAGTTACATTCGGAGCGTGTGCGAGCCATTTGATATCGAAATGGAGCTGGATTTAAAGAAGGCTGAGAACTGGCTGACGCACTTTGGTCTCTATCCCTATACTCAAATCCACGCGTCAGGTCATTTGAACTATGATGAGATACGGGACGTAGTCGAGACCGTACAGCCGAAAGCACTTATCCCGGTGCATACCCAACATGCTGAAGTGTTTCGGAACTTGCACGACAACGTGATTGTCCCAGAAAAAGGGGTCGCGATTAACATCTAATTGTAGTCAAACGCCGCTTAGAGCGAAACGCGGTAAGAATAATGGACGAAATTGGGTAAACAGTGCTGGTGGTAGCGGCACTTGCTCTTGCAACAGATTTCGGTGGCGAGAGAAACATGCTCTTAAAAACTCTTCAAGTAAGAAATTTCCGATCTATTGTTGACCAAGAGCTGCCCTGCTCTAGGCTGACAGCCCTAATTGGGCGAAACAACGTTGGAAAATCGTCTCTCCTTCAAGCTCTAGACAAGTTTTATGACCCTCAAGCAGTATGCTCTCTCACACATTTTTACAACGAAAATGTCTCTAAGCCAATTCAAATAATAGTGACCTACGCCCGCTTAAGTGATTATGAATTGAGGGAGCTTAATGGATGCTTGTCCGACGGCGAGCTTATAGTCAAAAAGGAATTTCAAAACCCAGACGAGCAAGGAGTCTACTACAGCTGTTCTTCAAGAAATCAGGACTTTGATACATTTAAAGCAGCAAAAAATGCAACAGAACGAACGCAAGCATACGAGAAACTAAAAACTCAATATGATGACCTTCCAGAGTTTAAGAACAAGGAACATGAATCTTTCTTGAAGTGGTTGAGTTCGTGGGAGAACGATAATCCTGCGAAGTGTTCACGTGCGTGGGATGACGGAAAAAAAATCAGCTTCTCCGTTCCCAGGAAAGAAAGTGGCACCATCAACCTGAACGACTTTACGACATTTATCCTCGTCCCGGCTACGCTTGATGCATCTGCCGATGTGACCAATAAAAAGGGCGCATTATTCAAGATCATCGAAATGGCGGGTGAAGACGTACTGCCAGACCCAGAACTAATTGATGCTTTGACTACGGCGACCCAGCTAAAATACAACAGCATAGTCAAGGACGCTTCAATCCGTTTAAAAAACATGGAAAGCGAGCTAAATGTCTTGTTAAAGGAGTACAATGCAAGTACGAGCATTAAGCTGGACTGGGACAACAAAAATGCGGTCAATATACAACCTCCAAAACCAGATATAAAGATCGTTGCAGATGACTATGCCACCCAAGTCACACACGCCGGACACGGGTCACAACGTGTATTGATCATGGCAATGTTACAGTATCGTGTCCAAACGAGAACTAAACCAGATCATTCACAAATAGAACGCAAGAATCTGAATATCGTAATCGGCATAGAAGAGCCTGAGCTGCATCAGCACCCGAACAGCTTGTATTCTATTGCACAAACATTTCGCAGATTTACCCACCATAGCAGTGCCGAGGATCAACTGCAGATAGTTTATACAACACACGCTGCGCCTCTAGTTGACCTGACAGACCTAGAAAACTTGCGGATAGTCCGCAAGATTCCTGCCAAGACGGACGAGCCGCTGCAGACTCAAATCACAGAACCAAATCTCAGCGAACTGATGACCCTCTTATATGGGGAAGCTGCGCAAGAAAAAAGCGCTGAGAGCAGCTTCATCACAACCATTCAAACTATCATGACCACCGATGTCAAGGCAGGCTTCTTTGCGGATCTCGTCGTTCTGGTGGAGGGCGCTAAAGATAAAGCGGCGATTATCGGGGTCTCCCGTGCCATGGATTATGACCTCCAACAGAAGGGTATATCGGTCATATCCTGCGACGGCAAAGATAATTTGCCTAAGATTATTGGAATATTCAAAACTGTGCGCGTGCCCTTTTACGCCATATGGGACAATGACTTCAACGAAAATGAAATGAGAAAGACGTTGAAGTTAAATGAGAAACTTCTGCAGTTGTGCGGTGAATCGAATGATTTGACTGATCCTTATGAAGAGAGAGTCGAAAGCTTATTCGCTTGTTTCAACAGAAAATTGCACGAGACACTATCTGCGGATCTGGGTGCAGATGTTTATAATCAATGTTTGGACAACTCGTGCAACAGCTTTTGTCTACAAGAAGATAAAGGCAAAACCAATCCTGAAGTGATAGAAGAGCTTTGCTCTCTCGCTAAACAAAAAAACAGACTCCCCAAGACCCTGATTGATATTGTCCAACACATTGCTGCAGCGCAAGAAAAAGTCGTAATATCTTAGCGGCATACTGAAGACTCACTTCGGGCTTTATCCATACAGGGTACGCGTTGGGGCACTTGAACTATGATAAGATAAGAGAGGTGGTCGAGACTGTTCAGTCGAAATCACGGATTTCAGTGCACACGCAGCACCAAGTAGTGTTTCAGACGCTCCACGGCAATGTGATTCTTCCTGAAAAAGGGGTTGCGATTAACATCTAAAAGTGGAGAGTGAAGGATCTTATTACTTTGAACTTCGATCGGCGCTGGTTAACGCAAGCTGCCATTTTTGCACCAGCAAGAGCAACGAACGAAGGAACGTTCAAGACAGGAATCTGGTTGCTTACATCGAGTAAGACAGAAGATGTACTCACATCTCGACCCTCGCGCTGGCAATTGTTCTTAAAGCGCGACTTTTTGGCTAGGTCCTCGTTTATCTCCTTTTTCAATCTTCTCAAGCGTCCATAAGGGTTCAGGATAGTTTTTAATCTGTTCGTTAAAAAGGTCGGCACTGTCGATCATTTTTGGATCGAAAACGCGCTGATCGTAGAATTTATCGATAGCTAATATTTCATTGTTCGTTAGGCTTGAGAGATGCGTTTTGGTGAAATCTATCGCGCGCTTTTTTACTGTTTGGTAATCAAAGTATGCGAGTCCCTCTATTTGCAAAAGATTTTTGAGGCTCGAATCGAAGGGTATTCTCTCAATGGCACTAATATCGATCTTATATAACTTGGGACCTTCGTGCGTGAAACTTTCAATAATGCTGCACTTGCGGAAAGTTTCGTTGTTAAACTGGATATTTGCTATTTGGTAAACATCGAAAAGGTCTCGGGACGTCTGTCTGTAAAGAAATGTGCACCACTTGTTCGCGAAAAGTTCTTCCTTGGAGGGGGTTGTTGTTTTGAAGGTCTCTTGTATTCCTACATGTTTGAAATCTGCCCTGACGTCGTTCTTGAGGATCGGAATGCGTTTTTGGTATCCCATTTCCACCTTGAATTTATCTGTCAAGCCAAGAGTGTTCACGTAGCTTACCATAAATCGTGTTAAGGGATAGGTTGCTTTTATTTTGACGTTGCGTTCTGTGTATTCAAGTCTGGAGAGTAGATCTTTCAGTTTGTTATCAATTTCCTTTCGCTCGTCGTCTCTTGAGTATGTTGCATTTCCCTGGCGGTAGTTGAAGTCGAGATCTACAGACAATCGCTGGATTTCAGGGGCATAAATAAAGTTAAAAGCCGTCCCACCATAGAGCGATAGATGATCTGATAAAAATTTTACAGCTGAGATTTCCTCAAGCAGATCCGAGATTCTGCAGACCTTTTCTATTTCTTTGACGCTAAATTTATAATCAGACGCTAACGCCTTGAAGTCATAATACCTTCTCAATCAAACATCTCTCAGTTTCTCTTCAAAACCTTCAGGGGTCCAAAGGTTCCATCTTCTGTTGAGGGCGGCTTTTTGTCCTTTTACTAAGTATTTCGGGGAGCCTTTAGTCTTCATTTCAATTTCGTTAAGTGTGTCGTCGCTAATATGTTCGTAAAACGGTGATCTTTTTTTCAGCAATTCTAACACATAGCCGACACGGCTTAGAAGACGTTTTCCCTTTTGTTTCAGTGTTAAACTGAGTAGTTGCTCTTCGTCGATGCCGCTGAGATTTTCCAAGCTCTTTATGCACTCTTCCCAGCCGCCAGCATATTGTGGTTTGTCAACGCATTCGATGAAAGTTCGTTCCTTGCTGCTAACTCTCAGAAAGTTTTTTCCGTAATGTTTGTTAAGGACTTGTGAAGTAGTGTCTTTGACTTCTACTCGTTTGAACGTGAAACGCTTGTAGCTGAAAGGATTGAATCTGTTTCTTGATGTAGTGCATACGTAGACTTCGTTGAAGGCAGAGTATGCAGAGCCATAGTATTCAAGGGCAGTGTGGAAGCCTAAAAAGTAATCTTCTCGGATTTTCGATGCTATCAGGAATTTATCGGGTTCATATTTCTCGTCTTGTTCAAGCGGAGACAAAACCGCGTAGAGTCCTTTTCGGATTGCATCCAATCTTCCGGTTTTAAGCAGCTGAGTGACATATTTGTCGTAGATATACTTGCTGCTGTAAGAGTCTTCTACGATATTAGTAGCTTCTTGGACGATCTCATTGAAAGTCACTACTTTCATGGGGAGAAGAGAGTTATACAGGTCAGTGATTTTTGTCAAGTTCATCACTTTTTACGTTATCTACCTATTTATGGATGACTGCGTTAAGCTGTTCAAAATCATCTTAACGTTATCTACCTATTTATGGATGACTGCGTTAAGCTGTTCAAAATCATCTTAACGTTATCTACCTATTTATGGATGACTGCGTTAAGCTGTTCAAAATCATCTTAACGTTATCTACCTATTTATGGATGACCATCGGAAAACCGCAATTTACTAAAATACTCTCCACTTAAGAGTATAGCACGGTGGTGCAGATGAAATACGTAGGAAAGACCAAAATCGGAAAGTTTAGCTCAAAGCCGAACGTAATTTATCCCCAGCTACGACTGCCTCAGTGGTTAGCAAATACGATAGGAGAAACTGCACACATATACGCGACAGAGCACAATACCAACACAGCGTTTTTGTTCGTGCTCGACGGGCATAAAAACTTAGACTGCAGCGAACAATCTGCAAGTCAAGTTTTACAACCTAACCGCAAAGTTGTAAAACCAAACCAGATTAACGCCTCCGACCATCGCCTCTCCGCCATCGAATCTCAAATCAAAGAGCTCGCATCACTTCTTTTAGAAAATAAAGCTTCAGCGAGTTCAAAAACCAAAAAAGAAGCGCCCGAGTCGGGATTTGAACCCGAGTCGGAGCCTCGACAGGGCTCCATGATAGGCCGCTACACTACCCGGGCTTGCGCACGCAAAGCGACTGCGTGACGCAGCACAGCTTACTAGCCAAGTATT
>Ga0326727_10008723_pt1 | contig 25492 bp, 19 predicted proteins | sample MB2enrmetagenome_FD_207643 | JGI IMG/M metagenome (GOLD analysis project Ga0326727, IMG submission 207643) | Lab enriched peat soil microbial communities from McLean, Ithaca, NY, United States - MB29MY | ecosystem: Environmental > Terrestrial > Soil > Wetlands > Peat | place: USA: New York... | reverse complement strand
CGCACGTTGCCTGCTATTCCCCACACACGTGGGGATGAACCGTCCGGGTTGTCATTCCCGCAAATTCGAGCGATCTATTCCCCACACACGTGGGGATGAACCGTCAAACCCCTTTAATAGACTGCAACACACCGGCTATTCCCCACACACGTGGGGATGAACCGGTGGATCAATCCATTTACCGGGAATTGTACCCCTATTCCCCACACACGTGGGGATGAACCGTTTGACGGGTGACTCTGCAATTGAGGCGTCCTCTATTCCCCACACACGTGGGGATGAACCGCGGACGCGACGATTACCACGTACAACGGCGCGCTATTCCCCACACACGTGGGGATGAACCGCCTGATGCTTACGGCGGTATTGAGCCGATAGACTATTCCCCACACACGTGGGGATGAACCGGATTCTCCCGCCATTGTGGCCGCGTCCACGATCTATTCCCCACACACGTGGGGATGAACCGGAGTAGTATATGATAGCTTTCGCGAATCCATACTATTCCCCACACACGTGGGGATGAACCGAATAACTGATACTGAAACGCGGTATCGAAGCCCTATTCCCCACACACGTGGGGATGAACCGCGATTGAGGCGGCCCGGGCGCAGCTTGCCGCTCTATTCCCCACACACGTGGGGATGAACCGAGCCGCAAAAGCTATTTTGAACCCGGCCACTGCTATTCCCCACACACGTGGGGATGAACCGGGCCGCGAAGGCGGTCAGGGGGATCAGAGCGGCTATTCCCCACACACGTGGGGATGAACCGTTACCGCGGTCGTCGGCAACGTTTCCGACTCTCTATTCCCCACACACGTGGGGATGAACCGAAGGATTCCCTACAGGAATACGTAAAGGAACAATGCCTCCCTTACTATTCCCCACACACGTGGGGATGAACCGCGGAGACATTATCCCGCCTATGAGGTACTGAACTATTCCCCACACACGTGGGGATGAACCGCCCACAAAGCCCGGGAAGCCCGGGAAGATCGGCTATTCCCCACACACGTGGGGATGAACCGGGTTGCGCGGAAAGGCGCGGTGTAGAATTAATCTATTCCCCACACACGTGGGGATGAACCGAGGCAGGCGGACAGAACCACGAAAAGCAAGTTCTATTCCCCACACACGTGGGGATGAACCGCGCTTCCTGCAAATCCATTCCGTCGCGCTCGACTATTCCCCACACACGTGGGGATGAACCGTCCAGCCGGTTCAACTCGATCTACATGAGCTACTATTCCCCACACACGTGGGGATGAACCGTCCATTGCACAGCAAGTGTCGGCTTCAATCGTCTATTCCCCACACACGTGGGGATGAACCGGTTGCCGGGTATTCCGGGAATGATGAACTGTGCTATTCCCCACACACGTGGGGATGAACCGTTCATCCCGAAAAATGAAGTCTGGATTGACGCCTATTCCCCACACACGTGGGGATGAACCGTTCATCCACCTTCGCACTGCCAGATCAACGTACTATTCCCCACACACGTGGGGATGAACCGGCGACGGTCAACGCCAGCCTCACGCCGCCCGTCTATTCCCCACACACGTGGGGATGAACCGGGAGCGCGGGTTATCGTCACCGGGGCGCACGACTATTCCCCACACACGTGGGGATGAACCGACGGCGGGAATCTTGAGTTCGTCGTCGAGGAACTATTCCCCACACACGTGGGGATGAACCGGATAAAGTCCCCAAGGTTCTTCCAGATGAATTCTATTCCCCACACACGTGGGGATGAACCGGTGACGGTTCCGAGAACCGCGATATAACCGCCTATTCCCCACACACGTGGGGATGAACCGCCTTGAGCGGGACCGTAACAATAGCGCTGGTGCTATTCCCCACACACGTGGGGATGAACCGGGGGCGTGAATGAAAAACATCGCATCGTTCACCTATTCCCCACACACGTGGGGATGAACCGCCCAGTCGCTTGCATACCTCATCCAGTGTCATCTATTCCCCACACACGTGGGGATGAACCGGACGACGGCGTAGAGGGGTATTATGAATGCCCCTATTCCCCACACACGTGGGGATGAACCGATTGGTCTTTCCGGGCTATATCTATCAAGGGCCTATTCCCCACACACGTGGGGATGAACCGTCAGTCTTGTAATCAAATAGGGAGGTAATAACCTATTCCCCACACACGTGGGGATGAACCGGAGTCGTATATGATAGGTTTCGCGAATCCATACTATTCCCCACACACGTGGGGATGAACCGGCCGTAACTCGCCGTTCCGTATTTCATCAGGACTATTCCCCACACGCGTGGAGAGCTGGACTGTTGCTATTATGGACCCGTACAGACGTGCGGATTGGCATTCGACAGCCCGGACTTCCTTGCTAACTGATCACAAAGGCAGGTCGTTCACCTGCAGCAGATCCGCTACGGAGTAGTAGTAGTTGAGGTCGCGCTTCGGGTCATAGCCGGGGCGGACGTCCCGGCCGTTCTCGATGTTGGCGAGCATTTTCTTTGCGAAAAGAATATCCATCTTGTGTCCGCCCTTGTAGGAAATCACCATTCCCCGGATGTCGAAGGGCAGGATGGCGAGTCCGCCCACGAGGTCAAGCAATTTGTGCCGCACCGGCTCCTCGTCGAAGCGCGGCTTGTTGATGGAACAGCCCTCTTTTTTGCTGAAAACCTGGACATTTTCCATACCGCCGCCGAGAACAAGACCGTTCTTGCGGTAGTTTTCCAGATCCTCGATGAAGCCGAAGGTGCGGGCGCTCGAAAGTTCGTTCCGGAAACTGTCGGGCGTGACTTCGAGCTGGTAGGTCTGCGTGCCCACCGGCGTATCGGGGAAAGAGATGGTGTAGGAAAGTTTGAATCCGTTGAACGGAAGCGCCACGAGGAACTTGTCCTCGTTTGTCACCCAGACGGGTTTTACCACCAGAAACTCGTCCCGGTCGGCGTCCTGCGCTTCGATTCCCGACTCCAGGAGTCCGCGGACGAACTCGCAGGAGCTTCCATCCATGATGGGTACTTCCGGCCCTTCCACTTCGATGCGGCAGTTGTCGATGTGCAGACCGTAAAGCGCTGCCGCGACGTGTTCCACTGTTTTAACAAAGGCGCCGTTGTTCGTGACGGTGATGTTGTTGACCACGTCGGTCACGAATTCCGCTCGGTATGGAACTTCGACCGAAGTGCCGTCGGCGTGTTTAACCGAGAAAACGATGCCCGTCCCGGCGGGAGCGGGATGATAAACGAGGCGGCATGGCATTCCGCTGTGCAGTCCGATGCCTTCGAATGCGGCGCTTTTCCGGATCGTGTTCTGTTTTCGCAAGGGAACCTCTACTGTTCCGCCAATTCCGTGAATACCGGGACGCGGCGGCTGCGAGATTCCGGCATTCGCTTTTACTTGCCCGGCTCCCGGAGGTAATCCTCCAGGATCTTCTGGGCCGCGTACTTATCCAGTTTACCACGGATTTCTTTTTGCGTCAAGCCCGATGCTCGCAAGTGTCCCTCCGCGATGACCGAGGAGAAGCGCTCATTCTGGAGAAATATCTCCATTCCGGGAAAGCGCCTGGCAAGTGCGCCCCGAAAGCCTTCCACGGCGTCCGACGCCTCGCGGTACTTGTCGGAGGCCGGAAACCCCAGCACGAAAGCCTCGATGCCGTACTTGACGACGAGGTCGGCGAGCTTCTTCCAGAAAGACTGGTCGTTCTGCCAGATGTCGAGCGGTGTAGCCACGATGCGGAGTTCGTCCGTCACGGCGATTCCGACGCGCTTGCTTCCGTAGTCGATTCCGAGAAGCCGGCCCATCGTTAAAACCGCGCGAGAATGGCGTCCGCCACACGTCCGATGACCCCCGGTTTTCCGGTGATCGCGGCGATTGCGTCGAAGTCGGCGGCGAGTTCCGACTTGGCGGCAGAGTCCAGACGGAGCCAACGCAGGGTTTCGTCGGCGATGCGGCGGGGATTGCAGTCCTTCTGGAGCAGTTCGGGAAAGCGGACACGGTCCAGGAGAATGTTCGGCAGTCCGATCATCTTTTTTTTGACGAAGAACTTCATAATGAAGAACGTCAGTCCCGAGATGCGGTAGGCGAGGGTGAGCGGCTTGCGGAAAAGCGCGGCTTCGAGAGTGGCGGTGCCGCTGGACATGACGAGGACGTCGGAAAGAACCATCGCCGCGTAGGGATCGCCGGAGGTTACTGTCGCGCGTCCTTCGAGTCCCGCTTCCCGGATTCCGTCGCGGATCGCCATTTCGAAAACGGGGTGCGACACGGGAAAGACGAAGACCGCGTCCGCCTCGGCGGCAAGGATCTTCGCGGTGTCGAGAAAAACGGGCAGCAGTGCGCGAATTTCCTGGCGACGGCTTCCCGGGAAAATTCCCACGAGAGGTTTGCCGTCGGGAAGCCCGAGCGAATCTCGGGCGCCAACCGGCAGACGATAGCTTGTCACGCGGTCGACAAGAGGGTGGCCTTCGAACAGCACGTTTCCGCCGGCCTTTCGGTAAACTTCGGCGTCGGCCGGGAGATGCGGAACCAGGAGGTCGATGCCCTCGGCGAGCTTGGGCGCGTCCCAGGCACCCCAGATCGAAACATGCGGCGGAGAATAGTAAATGACAGGAATGCCGAGTTTTTTCGCTTCTTTTGCGATGAGGACATTGAGTCCCTGATTGTCGGTGAGGATGGCGGCCCGGTACTTGCCTTCCGTCAGTGCGAGCTTTGCCCGGCGAAGCATGTCGCTTCCCTTCCTCAGGGCTGAAATGCCTTCCAGCAACCCGACGGTATTCAGATGGGAAACATCGTCGTCGATGGCGGAAATTCCCGCGGCCATCATTTTAGGCCCGCCGAGGCCGATGAATTCGGAGGAGGGGGAACGTTCCCGGACTGCGCGGATGAGATCGGCCGCATGCATGTCGCCGGAGACTTCCCCCGCAGCGACGAACCAGCGGTCAGTCATCTCCCGAGCCGCCGCGCTGCGCGATGATGCCGCGCTTGGATGCTTTGACGAAATTCACGAGCTTCATGACGAGCTCGTCTGAGGAGTACTTAGCTTCGATTTCCGCGTTCGCTTCGCGGATGGAGCGTCCGGAGTAAAGCGTCTTGAAGGCGTCTTTCAGCTTCGCACGCTGGGCGCTGTCGATGCCCTTCCGGCGGAGGCCTACCACGTTGAGGCCATATATGGCCGCGGGGTTGCCGTCGCACATCATATAAGGGGGAACGTCCTGGGTGATCTTGGAGTTGTGTCCGATGATGGAATAGTCGCCCACCCGGCTGTTCTGGTGAACAGCGCAGAGGCCGGAAACAAAGGCGTTCTCGCCCACGGTTACCCATCCTCCGAAGAGTGTGGCGTTCGCGATCACTGTGCGAATACCGATTTTAACGTTGTGCGCGATATGGACGTTGGCCATCAGAAAGGCCTCGTCTCCGACGATTGTCATCTCGCCCTCGCCGCCCTTGACGGGGGTGTGAACGGTGACAAATTCGCGTAGAATGCAATTTTCACCGATTTTCACAAGACCGGGAACGCCGTCCCAACTGTAATCCTGCGGGGGTTCTCCGATGGCGGCTCCTGAATGAATGCGCGTGCCCGCTCCGACTTCCACCCAACCCGTGAGGTGAACGTACGGGCCGACCCGTACCCTGTTCCCGAGCGTGATGCGCCCGTCAAGAATGGCGTATGGTTCGACGGTGATGTTGTCGCCCAGAACCACTTCCGGTCCGAGGATCGCGGTCGGATGAATGTTGTTCATGGTTTTTGCCGTTCCAGTTCTTTCTTGAGCATTTCCTCCACCAGACTGAAGCGCTTGCGGTTCTCGGTGTTTACTTCCATCAGGTTCTGGTGGCTTTCCAGAAGGATCTGGATATCATGATAGGTCTTACCGAGCTTCTGTTCGATTTCCTGGTTGAGATTCAGATTCTGGTAGTTGTCGTTCTCCTGGATGGGCAGGATCTCGAAGAGACCCATGGTGTTCAGGATTTCCTTTACTTTCTCGGAGGGATTGAGAATAATGACATCGCTGCCCTTGATGCGCTGCAGTTTTTTCTGGATTGAAACGATAACGCCGATGAACGAACTGTCGAGATAAGTGGTTTCGGAAAGTTCAAAATATACCGTATCAACCGGAGATTCCGGCGTAATACGGGAAGAGAGAAACTCGAAAAGGTCGGAACAATACTCCATGGTGCCTCTGCCGAGCACCTTGACCACCCAGGCGGCCTCAACGGAACCGACCAGAACCTTTGAAACTTCGGGCATGCTTTACCTCTAAAAATCCTCGTTGATAATCTGGCCGATGTTCTTGACATTTCGGTCGAAAATCGAGTCGAGTTCCTTGTCGGTCAGGAAGCGGCCGTTTCCGGTAAAATGCATGCCTTCTTCTGCGAAGCAGCGGTGGGTGATCAGATCGCCGATAACCTTGCCTGTGGCAAGAACGTCGATGCGGTCTAACGCGTAAACGTTGCCTTTGATCTTTCCCCCGATGCGCACGGATTTGGCGTAAATATCCCCGACAATACGGCCTTTTTCCCCTATGAGAACCGTGCCGAAACCCTTGATGATACCTTTGAAATCACCGTCGATGCGCAGAAGGCCATTCGAGTGAAACTCGCCGGAAAACCCGTTTTCGCGTCCGATGACGCTGTTGTTCAATTGACCGCCGCCGGTCTCGGCCCCTTTTTCTTCCGTGTTTACAGCTTCCATCTTTTCAGGAGCGGTGCTCATTTTTCCCCCAGATTTCAGAAATTTTCCGATGTTTTCCGGTCAAGGATTCATCGTGGTGTAGGGCTCAGGATTAACCGGCGAATCACCGATCCGGACCTCGTAATGGAGGTGGTATCCGGTCGATTTCCCGGTGCTGCCCACATAACCGATCGTCTGGCCCTGTTTGACCTGGGCTCCTGCTTCAATGCCGGGAGCGAACATCATCATATGTCCGTAACGGGTGCTGATTCCGTACTTGTGCTTGAGCTCCACCATGAAGCCGTAACCGCCGTTCCATCCGGCTGTGGTGACTACTCCGTCCGCAGTGGCGAGAACATGCACGCCGGGGAGGGTGGCGAGATCGACGCCGGGATGCAGCTCGCTTCTGCCGGCATAAACCGGGTCGAGACGGTAGCCGAAGGGTGAACTGACATAGCCGGCGACTGCCAGAGGATAAGCGGAAGGCATTTCCTGGAGAAGCCGCTTTTGTTGAGCGACAAACACACCGAGGCGGTGAATGTTGTTTTTACTGACTTCGAGATCGTTTTCCAATGCCCGGAGCACTTTCACTTCTTTAGGAAATCCGCCGTTGGTGTTATCCTCGGCGGTCGAAATGTCGGAATAATTGAAAACGTTCCGGTCTTTGCCGACGCTGTTGAGAACGCCGCTGAAGTCCGTTTTGAAATCGGTCATTCGGTGGTTGACGGAATTGATGTATTTTTTATAATCTTCCAGAAGCTGGATATTGTCCTTGTTTTCATTTACCAGACGCACCATGCGCGAGTGGTTTTGCTGATTGTTGGAAATGGCGACTATGGATGTAGTGACGACGACAGCCAGCATCAGCGAAGAGAAGAAAAGTATATAGTTGGAAATCTGTATGTTGACGATTTTTTTCTCGGAATGAGGGACGATCATGATCGTCAGGCGCTGGGAACCCTTTTCGTTGATCTTATAGCTGACCTTGGCGATAAAACGCTTCAGGTTGCTGAGGTGAAGGGAAAGCACCTCCTTGAACTTCGCCCACTTCGACTTCCTGTACATGTCGAGGTTGGGTTTGAACGAGGGCCTCGCCTTGCTATAATTTGCCATAAGTACCTCCGATCCCGGATATCCCGCCGGATTTTCACCAGCTTTCACGATGGACCCCGGCACTCCGGGATAAGTTCCATGCATGAAACGAGTCCTTAATTCAAGATTATAACAGCATCCTCGAATTTTCGCAAAAAACCGTCCGATTCTACTCAAACCGCATCGGCAATTTGACCATTCCTATTTTTTTACGTATCATTTTAGTTCGGATTTTCATAAAGTCAAGAAATCTACCTCGTCGGAGCTTTCATGGTGATAGATTCCCACTGCCATCTTCAGCACACAAGGCCGGATACGCCCCTCGGAGAGTTTCTCGCCGAGATTTCGGGCGAACTGCGATATTGTATCGACATCTGCATAGCGGAAGATGAAATCCGTCGGGCGGAAGAGGTGAAATATCCTTCGAACGTTCTCCGGGCGGCGGGGGTTTACCCGGAATTCGCCGCACGCGCCGCTGCGGAACCGGCTTTTCTGGAGGAGTTCGAGCGGAAAATACGCAGTTTCCGGCCGCATGCCTTGGGTGAGGTCGGAATGGATTATTATCATCCGCCCTATGGTACGCCCGTCGAACAGGAACGGCTGTTTCGCCGTCAGATTGAACTTGCGCTCACGATGGATCTGCCGCTGATTATTCATTCCCGGGATGCCTTCGAGGATACCTTGAGAATCCTGAGCGGCTACCGTTTCCCGAGAGGGTTGATTCTGCACTGCTTCGGCTACGGACCCGGGGAGGCGGAGGCCTTTCTCGCGGCCGGTTATACGCTTTCCTTTGCGGGAAACCTTACCTTTCCCAAATCGGTCAATCTGCACGAGGCGGCTCGTCTGGTTCCGACCGACCGTCTGCTCTTCGAGACCGATTCGCCTTACCTGACGCCGGTACCGCTTCGCGGAAAGAAAAACGAACCTCCCAATGTCGTTCACACCTACCGGTTTTTCGCCGGTCTTCGCGGAATGGATTTCGATGAACTGGCAGGCGTCGTGGAACGCAATTTCCTCGCGTTCTTTCCGTTTGTCCGGTGACTGTCATCGACGGGCGGGGCAGATTTCTTGACATTTGAGCAAATCCCTTTAAGATAGTGGTATGACAAAAAAAGGGAGGAAAGCATGGGGAAGGACAAGCTTCGAGTCCTCATCGTCTCCAGCGAGTCGGTTCCCTTCGCCAAAGTAGGCGGACTTGCCGATGTGGTGGGCGCACTCGCGAAGGAACTCCGGGAAAGCGGCGTCGACGCCCGCATCATGATTCCAAAATATTCGGAAGTATACGAATTCATGACTCACTCAGGACTGGCTTCTTCCCGGACCCGCGATTTTACCATCAATCTGGAAATGGGTGAAGTTCAGGGCAAGGTGGAGGAAGTTGAATACAACGGGACTCCGTTCTATTTCATCGATAACCCGAAGTATTTTCGGCGCGAAGGTATTTACGTCGACGAGCGCACCAAGTACGATTTTCCCGACAGTCTGGAACGTTTCACATTCTTCAGCAAGGCTGTTCTCGAATCCGCGAAGCTCATCGACTTCAAGCCGGACGTCATTCACTCGCACGACTGGCAGACCGGGTTGATTCCGGTTTACTTGAAAACGGTGTACAAACTGGACAGTTTTTACAAAAACACCCGCTCGGTTTTCACTATTCATAACCTTTCCTATCAGGGAATTTTCCCGGTCGAGCAATTCTCGGTGACCGGTCTCGACTGGAAGTATTTCACTATCAACGGCCTCGAGTACTATGGTCACCTCAACCTGATGAAGGGCGGTATCGTCTTCTCCGATATGGCCGCTACCGTCAGTGAAACTTACGCGCGCGAGATCCAGACTCCGGAATACGGCAACGGTCTCGAAGGCGTCATCCGCGACAAGGCGATGTACAAGAAGCTTGTCGGCATCGTCAACGGAGTGGATTACGAGGAATGGAACCCGAAGGTGGACGTCTCGATCCAGAAGAAGTTCGGTCTGAACTTCGATGCCGGGAGCCTTGCAAACAAGCAGAAAATCAAGGAAGTTTTTCTCGCCGATAACGGCATTTCCAACCCGGATCCCCGCAAACCGCTGATAGGGATTGTTTCTCGCCTTGTGGACCAGAAGGGCTTCGATCTCATCTTCGAGGTTCTCGACGAGATGCTGAAGATGAACGTTTATTTCGCCATCCTCGGCACCGGCAAGCATGAGTATGAGAACCGGCTGAAGGCTGCCAGGGACCGGTATCCCGACCGTATGATCGTGAATATCGGATTCGATATTCCCTTTTCGCATTACATCGAAGCCGCGAGCGATATCTTTCTGATGCCCAGCCGCTTCGAGCCCTGCGGTCAGAACCAGCTTTACAGTCTCAAGTACGGTACCATCCCGGTTGTCCGCAACACGGGCGGCTTGGCCGATACCGTCAAGGACGATAAAACCGGTTTTCTGTTCAACGACTACAATCCGGACGACCTCTTCGTCGTGGTAAAGAAGGCTGTGGAGATGTTCCGCAACTCGCCCGACCGCTTCCGCAAGCTGATTGAAAACGCGATGCGGGAAGACTGGTCATGGAAGAAGGCCGCGAAAAAGTACATGGAAAGCTACCGGCAACTACTTGGCGAATCCCCTATCCAGGAGTAACTCGATGGCCCTGGGACAGAACGAATCCGAAGCCCTTTTCTCGACCGTCAACCGCCTGCTGGGAGGAATTCCTTCTTTCCTGCGGGGCGGCTTGAATGAGCGAACGCTTCCGTCCGTACTGGCGACCGTTCCGTTGGAATTTCGCCGCTATACCCTCCAGGAGATCATCGAAACTCTGGAAGAGGGAACCCGCAGCGGGAAGATTCGTTTCTGAGAGTACAAAACACGACATGCGGCTCTATATTTGAAAAGAAGACAAGGGGAGGCCCCTGTGAAAAAATGTTTTTCGTTCAGCCTGATGCTTCTTGCTCTGGGTATGATCGCTTCCTGCGGACCCGATGCCACCAAAGCCGTTGGCGACGCAAAGAGCGCCCTGGAAAGGGCGCGGCAGGTGGAAGCTCCCGTTTATTCCACGGACGAATTCAATTCCGCTTCCAGCCTGTACGATATGGCCAGCCAGTTTCTCGAAGGCAAGAAAAACGATGACGCCTACAAAAAGGCGGTGGAATCGAAGGATCAATCGGAGAAATCCTATACCAACGCGGTCGTGCGCCGCGCGGACGCCGTTTACAAAAAAGACACCGATCTTCTCGCGCAGGCCAATTCGCAGTTCGCGGACAAGATCGTTCCCGACCGCATCAAGGATGCCCGCACCGATTATGATGCTCTTACCAGGATTTACCAGGCGAAAGACCTGGATGGCACCTACACCAACGGAACCAATCTGGTGAAGAAACTGACCGACATCGTGGATTTTACTTCCCGCGAGATCGAACGCGTGAAGGGCGTGATCGCGACGGTGCAGGACCATGCCGACACGGCTTCAAAGAACCCCGACGTCGTTCAGTATGCGTCCGACGATCTCAAGCGAGCCAACGGTCTTCTCGACGACGCCCGTTCCATGCTTGCGAAGGGTGATCTCGACCTTGCCACCAACAAGGCCGCCGAAGCGGACTCCGCGGTAACCGACCTTCTCGGTAAGGCGGATGCCGAGAAATCGAAGGACGCCGTCGCTGCAGTCCGGGAGAAATACGAGAACGCCAGTAAACAGGATATCATCGTGAAGTACGCCGCGGACGATCTCGCCAAGGCGCTTCCCCTCATCGACGATGCCAGACAGGCCCTCGACAAGGGAGATTGGGCGCTCGCGAGGGACAAAGCCCGCGACGCATCCCTGATGATCGACGCCGCGCTGGCCAAAGCGGAAGACGCCTTCCAGAAGGCCCAGGCCGCTCAACAGACCAATACCATCGACCTCGACCGGCAGCGCGAGATCGAGGCTCAGAAAAAGAAAGCCTTTGAGTATATCGAAGAAGCCAAGAAACGTCTGGAAGAGCTCCGGAACCGGAAGAAGACCGGTTTCCTCGAACCCCTGCACCAGGAATACGCCTATGTTCTTCCCGGAATGTTTCATCTTTCTGACAATGCCGGCCGCGACAGCGGAGATACCAACAATCAAGCGGTTGCGACGAATAGCGTGACTACCAATACTCCTGCGATTGTTACGAACGCTTCCACCAATCTTGTTCCCGTACTTCCCGGCGAGGAGAACGAAGCCATGGTGGAAAAGTACATCCGCATGGCCGAGGATTCATACGCTAGCGAGGAATACCTCGATGCGATCGACTACGCGCGCGAGGCGATCCGCCTGGCGGACGTACTTCTTGCCGAACAGGAGTTCAAGACCTATACCGTCCAGCTTCGCCCCGAAGACCGGGACTGTCTCTGGAAGATCGCCGGCTATATGTACGACAAGCGCTACTGGCTGTGGCCTCTTATCTGGAGGGCCAACAAGTTCCAGATCCAGGATCCGGACCTCATCTATCCGGGCCAGGAATTCAAGGTCCCGCCTTTTGCCGACAAGTAAACCGGGGCTGATCCTTCAATAAATAGAGTGAAAGGCGGAGGCGGGGAAACCCGCTTCCGCCTTTTTTATTTCACCGGAGAGCGCCATGTCCCTGAATCGCATCCGCCTTCTCGACTTCCGGAACTACACCCGGGCGGAACTGGATTCCATTCCCCGCGTCTGTGTGCTTTCGGGCGCGAACGGCAGCGGCAAGACCAATTTTCTCGAGGCCGTGCATATTCTTGCGCGGCTGGAACCCGTGCGTCCCGTGCCCCTGTCTGAGCTGGTGCGCTGGGGTGCGACCGCGTTCCACGTGGATGGTGAACTTGGCGGGGAGAAGATGGAAGTGGGATTTTCCTCCCAGAAGAAGGTGGTCAAGCGCGGGGGAGAATCCGTCACCATCGGTGAGTACAAGTCGCTGTACCCGGTGATCGGGTTTCTTCCGGATGACATTCTCGTGGTCAACGGATCGCCCGAGGAGCGGCGCGCCTACCTCGATCGCGCGCTGTCTTCGATGGACCCGGAATACGCAGCCGCGCTTTCCCGATACAACCGGACGCTCCGCCAGAGAAACGCACAGTTGCGCGTCCGCCCCCGCGAGGCCTCCATCTGGGACGCCGAACTCGCGAAAAACGGGAGCATCCTTATCGTCCGACGCATCGCGTTCGCCCAGTTCCTCGCGCGCGAGTTGTCGGAGCGCTACCGTGAACTGTACGGCGAAGGCGTGGAAGTCCGCTATCTCAATACCTTCCGCATCGAGCGGAGCGTGGAAGAATCCTTCCGCGTCGCCCTGGAGAAGGGGCGCGTTCTCGAAGCCGAAAAGCGCTATACCCTGGCCGGTCCTCACCGCGACAATCTGGAAGTCCTTTCCGGCGCGAACGGAAAGGGTACCCGCAGCTTCGCTTCCCAGGGGCAGAGGCGCGTTCTCTCGCTTTTTCTCCAGCTATGCGTGGCCATCGCGGCGAGGAAAGCCGGGGGCATTTCGCCGATCCTGCTCCTGGACGACGTTCTGCTCGAGGTGGACGAAGCGAGGCGCAAACGCTTCCTCGCGATGCTCCCCGCGGACAGTCAGATTTTCGCCACCGTGCTTGATCCGTCTGCCCTTTGCGGGGCTTTTTCCGATGCGCGGGTGCTCCGGGTGGAAGGCGGAAAGATGGAAGGGTGAGATGGCGAGCATTTGATCCGACTTCGGTTCGACTTACACCGGACGGCCGCATCGAATGTTCCGCTTCTGTGCCTGATTTGAGGATGTGTCCTGAAATCAGGAGGCTATATTTTGACAGATTGACTTTTTGACGATAAAATCTACCAGTGAATTTTGGATGATGAACAGGAGATGAAATGAAGAAGAATGCGGTTGCCTTTAATCTGATATACGTTGGCGCCCTGATCCTGATCCTGATCTCGGTGGAGATGGCTCTCCGCATTTTGAACGTGGGTTACGGTACGGAACCTTTCAGAAAGGTTTCCATTCAAGAGCAGTTGTTCTACACGGGAAATCCCGGTTATATGAACCTGTTTTATCCCGGATCTGGACTGGCATCTTCCGGTTTCGTGAACGAGTATGCAAAAAACCTGTTTCCTGCCGGAAAAACCCCGGGTTCTCTGCGGGGTTTCGTGGTTGGGGAGTCGACTCCGGAAGGTTATCCCTATCTGCCGAATCAGAATTTCTCCAAGATATTGGAGAATGCTCTGATACAAACCGGGGATTATTCGAGAGTGAACGTGGTAAATCTCGGTTTTTCCGCACAATCCAGCTTTTTTGTGGTAGATACCGTGAAGAAGGTTTTAAGATATAAACCGGATTTTATTATTGTCTATTCCGGGCATAATGAATTTTACGGGACATTGAACATATCCGGAAAATCTTCGGCCGGTGCAGTCCGGACTTATCTATTCTTGAAAGAATTCAGGATTTTTCAGATTCTTTTTTCCATCATCGAACGGAAAACCGATTTTAATCACAATTTTCACCTGATGGAAAATCAGTTTGATCAGAACCGAATTGCGGATGATTCCCGGTCGATCGGAAAAGTAGTCAAAGCGTATTCGGAAAATATCCGTGAAATCATTCGGGCGTGCGATAAGAATGGTACCAAGCTGATCCTGGTTGAACCGGTCTGCAACCTGATCGATATGCCGCCTTTCTCTGCCGTCGGAAATCCGGATGCCGTACTGAGCAATCTTTCGACCTTGTACCTGGCCGGAAAAAAAACCTTGCCCGGCTTTTTGGAACCGCTGCTTGCAGGGAATCCATCCAATCGAAACGCCGTTATGGATTTTCTGTTGGCGAAATGGACCCGGCCGGTTCTGTCGAAAGTTGATTTGGAAATTTATCGCGATATCAAGGACCGGGATTCGACTCCCTTCCGGGCGAAATCGGTTCTGATAGAAGCATTGCGCAGAACGGCATCGGAGGGGGGCGGGAATTGTACCTATGTCCGGACAGAAGACCGATTGGTGGCTGAGTATGGGCCGGCATCGATAGGAAACGAGTTGTTCGTCGATCATGTTCACCTGAATTTTAAGGGTGAAATGGCAGTGGCTAAAATTCTGGCGGAATCGATAATGCCTGTTTTAACCAATGACACGCATGCCATTGGTCTGATGGAGAACTATCTGACCAATGAGTTTCGGATTCGCGAATCGTTAGATTTTCTGCCGATTCATGAAATGTTTGCCTATGAAACCATACGATTGCTGATCCGGAAGCCCCCTTTCAGTATGATGCCGGTACCATTTCAACCTGATTTCACCTCGTGGAGAACGAATGCTCTTGCTATGGACTCCAATTTCGTAAGTAATGTTGAGCAAACTTTGGAAACCGATAAGTCCGGATTATATTTTGTTCTTTTGGAAAAAATGTACGAGAGAAACTTGTTGTTATCCGATCGGGCTGATAACGAAAAGCTGTTTCTTTCAGATATTTTTATCACACCTGGTAATTATTCATCACATATCAACTTGGCAAATTTTTACCAAACTTTTCCCAATGCCGTCAATCCGGTATATGTTAACTTCGGGATTGCGTATTCGCTTTCCGGTTACGATAGACGGGTCAAGAATGCCGCCGAGGAATATTTCAATCGGATCAGGCATCCCGAGTTACTGGAGAAGTGGCTGACTGCCTATGGCAGATAAAGTTACCGTTTAGATATTATGAATGAGGAGTCCTGAATGTCGAAAGGGAAACTACTCCGGCAGTTTTTTCAATATCTGGCGGAAAACAAAAAGCTCTGGCTATTGCCGGTTTTAATTGTTCTTGGCATTGTTGCGATCGCGATCCTCGTTTCCCAGAGTCAGGCAATCGCACCGTTCATTTACTCCCTTTTTTAGCGTTTCATGGCGAAATACATTCTAGGGGTTTCTGCCTTCTACCACGATTCGGCGGCGTGTCTTGTCCGCGACGGCGAGATCGTTGCCGCTTCGCAGGAAGAACGTTTTTCCCGGGTCAAGGGCGACTCCGGATTCCCCGCTGAAGCGGCACGTTTCTGTCTGGAAGCTGCGGGAATCCGGGCAAAAGACTTGGACGCGGTGGTATTTTACGATAAACCCATCCGCAAATTCGACCGGATTTTATCCTCGTATATCCATACCGCTCCGCGCGGTCTCCGTTCCTTTCTCCAGGCACTTCCGATCTGGCTCAAACACAAGCTCTGGACGGAAGATGCGATCCGGAAAGAACTGCATTACGACGGGGAAGTGCTTTTCACCGAGCATCATCAGGCACATGCGGCCAGCGCCTTTTATCCCTCGCCCTTTCCGGACGCAGCGATTCTCACGGTGGACGGCGCAGGCGAATGGACCACCACACTCATCGCGAAAGGACGGGGCAACGAGTTGCGGATGATCAAGAAACTCGAATTTCCGCACTCGCTGGGGCTTCTCTACTCCGCTTTTACGTATTACTGCGGTTTCCGGGTCAATTCCGGAGAGTACAAGCTGATGGGGCTTGCCCCCTACGGACGGCCGATATACCTGGACCTGATCGAGAAAGAATTGGTGCGCGTCTCGGAAGACGGTTCTTTTACGTTGAACGAACGCTACTTTGACTATATTACCGGAATGCGGATGGTGAACCGTCGATTTGAAAAGTTATTCGGCCAGCCGGCCCTTTCTCCGGACGAGAAACCCGCACAATTTCATATGGACATTGCGGCTTCCGTTCAGGAATTCACCAGCCGCTTGATGGTTCTTCTGGCTCGGGAAGCCAGAAAAGCGACGGGGCTTGACCGTTTGTGTATGGCCGGCGGTGTTGCGCTCAATTGTGTTTCCAACAGCCGGATTCTGCGGGAGTCCGGCTTTCGGGACGTATGGGTACAACCCGCGTCCGGAGATGCTGGAGGAGCTATTGGAGCGGCCCTCTTCGAGTGGTACGCCCGGCTGGGCAATTCCAGGAGCGCCGACGGGATTCATGACTGCCAGAAAGCTTCTCTTCTCGGGCTTTCGGTGGACGGTGAAACAGCAAAAAAAGATCTCGACCGGCTGGGCGCGAATTACAGGCAACTGGCTGACGAGGAATTATTCAGCCGAACTGCTTCCGACATCGCGAATGGAAAAGTGGTGGCGTGGGTTCAGGGAAAAGGGGAATTCGGTCCCAGGGCTCTCGGTAACCGGTCTATACTGGGGGATCCCCGTTCGGATGAAATGCAGAGCCGTATGAATCTCAAGATCAAATTCCGGGAATCCTTCCGGCCTTTCGCGCCCGCCATTTTAGAAGAGAAGACCCGGGAATGGTTTGAATGGGATCGTCCCAGTTCTTACATGCTGTTCGTGGCCGATTTGGACAAGTCAAAACGGAATACGGTTCCGGCGGAAGGGAAAACAGGTCTGGAATTATTGCATCTCCGGCGGTCGGTGGTTCCGGCGATCACGCATGTGGATTTTTCCGCGCGTCTCCAGACGGTTTCCGCCGTATCCAATCCGCGATTCTACGCCCTCATTCGGGAATTCGACCGGCAGACGGGCTGTCCGTTACTGATTAATACCTCCTTCAATGTGCGGGGGGAGCCGATCGTAAATTCGGCGGCGGATGCTTATGCCTGTTTCATGGCAACCGGAATCGATGTATTGGTGGCGGACAATTACTATCTGGTAAAGGAAGATCAACCTGAGTTCCAAGGGATGGAAAAATGGAAAAAGACTCTCATTCGCGATTAAAACCGGCAAGCCGGAAAGAACTCCGCACTTTTGCGTTTTCCTTCTCGGCAGGAATGGCGCTTCTTTCATTGATCGGCTGGTGGAAGCATTTTCCCCTGTCGGTCATGGGACTGACGGGTATCCTGGCTCTTTTTCATCTGATTTGTGCTCTTCTGAAGCCGGAAGTATGCAGACCCTTTCGTTTTGCGGTGACCGGAATTGCCCGCGTTTTCGGGACAGGGATTACAGTCGCGGCGCTCACGATATTTTATTATCTTTTTATGACGCCCTTCAGTGTTTTGATCCGCTGGTCGGGAAAAGACGGGATTGGTTTGAAGTCGGCGCGTCCCGGTTGGATTTCCATCCCTGATAATGAGAATGATCCCCGGCGTATCGAACGGTTATATTGATTCTCTCTATTCGACGATTTTCGAATGTCCGGTTTATCGTGTTGGATTCACGTTGCATGATATATCTTATTGCTGATGCGTTAATTGCGCACCCCCTTACTCATTTGCGGTATCCGGGAAAACATGCTATCATAATCCTTCTTAACCCGAGTGGAGGTTCTCTTGGAACTCAATGAAGCTTTTATAGAAGGTCTTGCGCTGGATCCGATCGTCGTTCTGAAGGGAATCGCAGAGGACACCGGCATTTCCCTGAAACAGGTCAACACCACCGTGATGCTGCTCAAGGATGGAAACACCATCCCGTTCATCTCGCGCTACCGGAAGGAAGTTACCGGCGAGCTCGACGAAGTGCAGATCCGCGCGATTTCCCACAAGCTGGAATACTTGGAGAACCTGGAAGGACGCCGCGTCGAAGTCATCAAGAGCATCTTTTCCCAGGGCAAGCTGACCGACGATCTCTACGCGAACATCATGAAATGCGGCACCCAGTCGGAACTGGAAGATCTTTATGCTCCCTACAAGAGAAAGAAGAAAACCCGAGGGATGATCGCCATCGAGAAGGGGCTCTCGGAGCTTGCCGACTTGATGCAAACCGTCGCGGACATCGAAAGGGAGGCCGCACGGTTCGTCGATGCCGAAAAGGGCGTGGAAACCGAGGCGGATGCACTCCAGGGCGCGATGGATATCATCGCCGAACGTGTCGCCCAGGACGTGGACAACCGCAAGGCGGTTCGCGAGCATATCATGGGAACGGGCAGCATCGTGACCAAGGGCCTCAAGAACGAGGCGGAAAGTGTCTACAAGATGTATTACGATTTCAAGGAACCGCTTCGACAGGTGCGTCCTCATCGTATTCTGGCCATCAACCGCGGAGAGAAGGAGGAGGAGCTCGAGGTAAAAATCGACTTCGATGTCGACGCGAACGCCTCCGTGCTCGTTTCCCGCTACAAAATCGCGAACGTCCATCACCGGGAGGCCATCCTGGACGGCCTCAAGAGGCTGCTTTTACCGTCCATCCTCCGGGAAATCCGCAGCAACTTCTCCGACGAGGCCGATTTGCACGGGATCAGCGTTTTCGCCGAGAACCTCAAGGGGCTTCTCATGCAGCCGCCGATCCAGCGGACCCGCATTCTCGGCGTGGATCCCGGCATCCGTACCGGAACCAAGTGCGCCGCCGTGGACGAAAACGGCAGGTATCTCGGCGATTTTCTCTTCTACCAGCGCAATGAAGACACTTCCAAGGCAGCCATCGCCGCCGCGGTCCAGAAATACAAGATCCAACTGATCGCCGTGGGGAACGGAACCGGCAGCCATGAAGCTCAGCAGATCGTCGCGGGCGCCATCGCCGACTTCCATCTGCCCGTGGAGTACACTGTGGTGGCGGAGGACGGGGCTTCCGTTTACTCCGCTTCCGAGATCGCCGGCGAGGAATTCCCGGATCTCGACGTGACCATCCGCGGTGCCATTTCCCTCGCCCGCCGAATCCAGGATCCGCTCGCCGAGTTCGTGAAAATCGATCCCAAGTCCATCGGCGTTGGACTTTACCAGCATGACGTCAACCAGAAATCCCTCTCCGACAAGCTGGATGAAACGGTCGAATCCGTCGTGAACAGCGTGGGCGTGAATATCAACACCGCTTCCGTATCGCTCTTGCGCTACGTGTCCGGCGTCACGAGTTCCATCGCCCGTCATATCGTAGAATTCCGCGACAAGGTGGGGATCATCAGGAACCGTGACGATCTCCGCAAGATCGCCGGCGTGGGGGACAAGACCTTCCAGCAGGCGGCGGGGTTTCTCAAAATTCCGGAGTCGAAGGAACCTCTCGATAACACCTGGGTTCACCCGGAAAATTATGCCATCGGACGGGAAGTACTCGAGTCGATGAAAGAGGGCAAAGATATCGGCAAAGAAGCAAAGAAAGCGCTTGCCGAGAAATTCAACGTCGGTTTGCCCACCGTCAACGATATAATAGAAGAACTCAGGAAGCCGAACCGCGATCCCCGTAGCGATTATCCGATGCCCATCCTGCAGAAAGGCGTCGTTTCGTTTGAAGACCTGAAGGTCGGAATGAAGGTGAAAGGCAAGATCAAGAACGTGGTGGACTTTGGCGCCTTCGTGGATGTCGGTATCAAGGAGACCGCTCTCGTACATGTTTCCCAGTGCTCCGATTCCTTCGTCAAGCACCCCAATGAAGTATTGAAGGTCGGCGATGTGAAGGAATTCTCGATCATCGAGATGGATTCCGTCCGGAAACGGATCGCGCTTTCCCTCAAGTCGAATCCCGGTCAGGCTGCATCGGGGCCGAGGAAAGAGGCGAGCGGCGACAGGAATTTTTCCAGAGATGACGGGACGCCTCGCAAGAGGGAAGAAATCAACCCGGTAAACTACTCTCCTTTGGCGGAAGCGCTCCGGAAGTTGAACCTGCACTAAAAATATTTCAGCAACGGATTGATAATTGATAAAATGAGTGGTAAAATGACCAAGACGTTTGGCTTCTCTTCTTATTTATGCGGATGGTGGGGATATTTGGAAATATTCCATAATCCTTGGATTTCGCTTGACAAATTAATTTTTTGCATTATCATTAGGGGTCCGTTTTAGAATTCAGGAGGAGAAGATGGGAAAGAGGTTCCTGATTGTTGCGGCGATCATCTGTATCGCCGGTCTATCTTCGGCTTTTTCTCAGGACGTACCTGATCTTACAGGTATGACCTGGCAACAAGTCAAGGAAAAATATCCTACCCTCGATACTGACAAGGATGGCATGCCCGATTGGTGGGAAATCAAGAACGGTTTGAACCCCAACAACAAGTTCGATGCCAAGATGGACCTCGGTGGCAACAAGTTGAACAACCTTCAGGAATTTTCCAATGAAGTCCTGCACCCGGGATACGAAACCAGTCCGCGGAAGGCTGTTTTGGATCCCCTCACCGGCGTTTCCAAAGACTGGATGACTTATTATGATATCAAGGACCTGAACGCTCTCGATTCCAGTAAAGATGGCGGGAAGACCACTTACCGGATGGATTGGGATCAGGATTTGATCCCCAACGATGCAAATTCGCAGCCGGAAGCGGAAGGCGAAGTGACTTCCCAGAAACATTTGGAACCCAGCATGGAAGGGGTGCGTGAAAATATAGATCCATCGATTCCCGCGAACCATATGATCCGTCCGAACGTATGGCGATACAACGACCCGATCGGCGACGATAAAGGTCCCGGTTATTACACCTATCCTACCAACCCTGTTTATGTGCCGGGGGCATTCGATATCGTTTCCTTTGAAGTAGACGCGACATCGCCCGACTATATTGTTTTCAAGATTACCGTTAATGCGGATCTTAAACAGGACTGGGGCATGGCGGCCGATTTCGATGTGCAGCATTTTCAGATTTATGTGGATGAGGATCGGATTCCCGGTTCAGGTCATATTCAAGCTTTGCCGGGTATGCTGGTCAATTTCGCACCGGATTTTGCCTGGGATAAAATGATTATGGTTACCCCTCAGCCTGCCGAACGCGTGCAGGTGGAAATTGACGTGAAAGCACCGGATGTCAAAGATGACTGTATTATTCCGATGAAGATATCCGGTCAGGGCAGGACGATTACCGCAGTTGTGAAAAAGAAGGATATGGGCGTTACCCCCAGTTCCGATATCAGCAAGTGGGCATGGCAGGTATTGTCTCAGTCCAACGAAGGTTTCCCCGATTCGGACAAGATTCTTGCCCGGAATGTGAACGAATACCGTGGCCTGCACCGTTTCGGCGGTGGTAGCGACTATGACGGCGATCCGGCGGTAATCGATATGCTGGTTTGGCCGGCTCTGGGAACTCTCCAGGAGGCCAAGGATCAGTTCGCGATGCTGAATGTGTGGGAAAGTTATCCGGATCCGAAAATGGATGTCCACGCGGTTATTCCCTGCGTAGCTAACGATCAAACGGAACAGTGGGTTCCGAAAGGCGGTTACGCGGCCTTTGCGAAAGAAATCGCCAGCAAGATCAAACCCGCTCCGACGCACGACAAATACTGCTCGGACAATTTCACTTTTTCCGGCAGCGTGAATGCTCAGTGGTACTTTAACTTGGATAATGGAGCTCCGACTTGTTTACATCCGGGTATCGGGGCAACTGCAGGTTTGAACGAAACCTATGTTCCTCAATCTTATTATGATAACACTATTAATTCCCGTTTCACGCTGGAATGGTACGGCAAGTGTTTCACCGATCTGGTGAATTTCTATGCCCGTATTTCCACATATTGGGATCCGGATTCGGAATGGAGTTACTGGCAGGGAAATTACTATCGGGACAGTCATGGCCCGCAGTATGTCCCCGTCAACTTCGAGTCCTTCCGTTTCCAGTTGGTGAATCCGATTCCCACGGTGGATTATATTTCCATCGGAAATTACGATTACGGCATTTCTCCCTGGACGGTCGGTACGACTTGCTATCCCGATCGCGATAAGTTCAAGGGTGCTTTTGCCGACGGCTCTTCGGATTTTATGAATATCAAGTACAATCTGGCTTGGTTTTATCCGCTCTATTGGCTGGGACTGAATTGGCTACCCGGCGATGATCCTAATCACGATAACGTGATTAGCGGTCTTTTCAAGTTCGAACCTCTCAAAGGGTTGAAAATTCAGACAACTGCGGATCTTTACCATGAATGCAATATGGGCAGTCTGGATACAAATGTCAACGATTGGAATTATGGTCTGGTTGGCGATACTACCGCACTGATGAATTTCTCGGGCGATCTGGATGTCAATTGGGCTTCCCGTTTCGGAGATACATCGCTCTCGTTCGACACCAGGGACGGTATGTCCTACGTCTGGAGGGGAACCAACACAACTACCACCTACGATACCGATCCGTCGGGGGATCATGCGATTCTCACCACCGGCGGAGCCGGTTTGCCGGTTGGCACGAACAATTGGGCAGGATTTTTCACGGTGGATACCCTGAAACTGGACAATATGTTCGGGTCGGGTGTGAAGCTGGAATTGCAGGCCTTTTATATCAACGATTACTATTCCATGATGGCGGCTCGCGGAGACTATAACAACTCGGCTTCGATGGATGTGCTCGATATGTACGGCAATCAGTCCGCCAGTGGTTATCCTCAGGATGCCGCGCTTTATATGAAGTATGAAAACATGCCTTGGGAATCCGTTTCCGATGGAGGCTGGAAAGGCGGAACGGGAATTCTGGAATATTCTCTGGGTTTGTTAAAGCTGCATGCGGAATATTCTCTTTGGGGTTTCAATGCCACCAATTATAACATTCTTCCGAACGGAACCACCAATAATGAAGTGCTTTATGTCATAACGAACAACTCCAATCAGACTTATGAGGCTTATCATCTTCAGACGGACGCATACGCGATGCGTGGTTATGCGTTCGCCAAGTACAAGCTGGATATCGGAAACGGCATTGACGTTACGCTGAGCTATATGTTCAACCAGGCCAAAAACTGGTGGCCTTTCGGCTGTATGTCCGAAGTGTTGACCGGTATGCAGTCTGTAAGCGAGTTTTATTACGGATTCCTTTACACGGATAATCTGCCCAAGATAACGGCTTACTATCAGTTTACCAAGGTGTTGCGCGTTGGACTCGGGTTCCAGTACCGGCAGGATTATGTCCAGGACCTTTCCCCCGGCGTGACGAACGGGCTTTATGAAGTTCAGGGCTTTGACGGGCTTCTGGACGTCCAGTACAGCACGCCGTTGGGAATATTGAGGGCTTACATCCAGCCTTTCTATACGGTGAATCCCCGGCATCTTACCTACGGCGACACACTTGCGGATGATTTCCGGGTGCCTTTAGATTTCGTTGGATATCGGTTTAATGTCGTGGCGTTGACGGAAATGGATATTCATTTCTAGTGGAGTGAAATATGAAGATAAATTTTAAGATTGTATTCAGTCTGGGATACCTGCTCTTGATATCGATGTTCTTCTTCGCTTTTGCGATTGGCTGTCAGTCGGTTCCTGCGGGTACTTCGATGTTCGGCAGTAATACCAGGCCGATAACCACCACTTCGCAGCCAACGATTCTTTATATGACCAATGAGACGAATGTAATCACCAACATTTCTATTTCTTATCAGGATACGACTAATTTTTACTTCACGAACATTCTTGGATCCGACACCAATGTTACGAACTGGACTTTATCTCCGTTGATCGTTGTTACCATTATCACCGATGCGTATATATCCACGAACGGATCTTCTCTCGGTGGATCTTCCGGCGGACTTCAGAGCGATCCGGGTTTGGTTCAGCCCGCGGATTACCAATATGCGATCCAATACCTTCCGCAGATCAACTATAGTTTCATCACCAATTCGTTTTCCGGGATCGGTACCAATATTACTACCAACCTGGTTCCGATCATATCGACCAATATTTACGTTGATGCTAAGAATAATACGTTTACCAACTTGATTAATTATTACGGGTTGAGTGTCAGCACGAATATTTCGCAGACGACTTTTATGACGATCATCTCCAACGCGACCACTAACCTGAGTATTACCAATACCAATATCGCCGGCACTTCCATTCCTTTGCAGGGAACCGTTGTCCTCAACGTTCTGGATCCGATGAACGATGATAACGGCGCCGGAGAATTGACTTACCCTCAAGCCTATCCGGCGGGATGTCTGGATATCAATCAGTTCGTGATGTCGGCCGACAGTACCAATATCTATTTTTATGTCGCCCTTCGTTCCCGCGTCTATGTGGATCAGAATACGGCTGCGAAAAGTCCCGGTTTTAAATGGCTGTTTTTAGGTGCCTATTTCGGACAATCGGGAGCACCCATCAGCAATGGCAAGGACCAGTACCTCGGGACTTGTTCTCCCGGCGACGGACTCAATTGGAATCAGGCGCCCAGTCTGGCGCCGCTGATTCGGACCACCAACGTTTCCATCAAGTACTCGGTATGTATGATCGGTGCCGCTTATCCTATTATAGGTGCTATAGTCAGCAGTGGCAACTTCTTCGAGAACACGCTGGGTATGACGAATGGGCTCTATAAGTTGATTACCACGAACAACCTGATTCCTACGCCGGTTGCCTATCCCAATGTTTCGACTGTATTGGCTTTCTGGATTCCCAGAGGAACCAATTTCACGTCCGGAAACTGGTATTTTACCGCTTTCAGTCATGGTTGGGAAGATTATGGTTATGCGACTGCATGCCCCGGAGAAAACGGCTATCTGAGAGAGGTTTATGGGGCGTCTTCCGAGTATCAGTTCGGGGACGGCGGCGACGGGAATATCTCGCGTTATTCGAGGTGTTGCGATCTGCTTTGCACCAACGGCATTTCACAGACGAATCTTTTGCAGCCGATCGATTCGAGTATCGTCCAGGCGAAGAATTACAATGTGATGTGGGATAAGGATTTCTTCCCGATTGTTTTACCGTAATGAGATTATTGATAAAAATGTACCAAATATAGGAGGTATCTATGGACAAGTTCGTGAAAATGGGCCTTGCTGTCGCCATCGTGGCGATGGTGGCTGCGGCGTGTTCGCCGTCAGTCGCTACTTCTTCTTCTGCCGCCGCATCCACCGCTTCTTCTGTTGCCGCATCTAAGGCTTCTTCCGCTTCCACCACGAACGCTTCTTCCGCTTCCACCACGAACGCTTCTTCCGCTTCCACCACGAACGCTTCTTCCGCTTCCACCACGAACGCTTCTTCCGCTTCCACCACGAACGCTTCTT
>Ga0326727_10008722_pt1 | contig 25495 bp, 23 predicted proteins | sample MB2enrmetagenome_FD_207643 | JGI IMG/M metagenome (GOLD analysis project Ga0326727, IMG submission 207643) | Lab enriched peat soil microbial communities from McLean, Ithaca, NY, United States - MB29MY | ecosystem: Environmental > Terrestrial > Soil > Wetlands > Peat | place: USA: New York... | reverse complement strand
ATGATGAAGGTCGGCGGTTCCGCGTTTATCGTGGCTGGGTTAGGAGTCATCGCACCTCTTTTCCTCGGCATGGGGGCGAGTTGGTTTTTCATCAAAGCGATACCCCCGGAGTTGGCCGGGATTGTCCCCGCTGGCTTTAGCCTTTCCTATGTCCACCTGTTTATCGGAGCGGTCCTTTGTGCCACGAGCGTAGGGATCACAGCTCGCGTTTTCAGGGATATGGGCAGGCTCCAAACCAAAGAGGCGCAGATCGTTCTCGGAGCCGCCGTGATCGACGACGTGCTTGGGTTGTTCGTCCTTGCCGTTGTTTCGGGAGTTGTCACGTCTGCAGAATCTGGTCAGCCGGTCGCGTTCGGGTCGGTGCTTCGCCTGGTGCTCGTATCCATCGCTTTTCTCGCGGGGACTCTGGTCGCGGGCGTATTTCTGGTCCCGCGCATCATGAAACAACTCTCGAGATTGAGAACGGGCGGAGTTGTGGTTGTATCCGCCCTGGTATTCGCATTCATCTTGGCGTATCTGGCAAATCTGGCGGGCCTCGCCCCGATCGTCGGTGCATTTGCAGCCGGACTTCTTTTGGAAAAGGTGCATTTCCGAGGATTCCGGGGGGAGGTGCAGATTGACCAGCTCATCAAACCCGTTGCCACTTTTCTGGTTCCGATCTTCTTTGTGCTAATGGGAATTCGTGTGCGGCTGGAGTCATTCGCCAACCCATCCATTATGGGATTGGCGGCTGGATTGACCCTGGCGGCCATCCTTGGCAAGCAGATTTGCGGGCTTGGAGCGTTGGAGAGGAACCTGGACCGGCTCAGCATCGGGGTAGGGATGATCCCACGCGGAGAAGTCGGGCTGATTCTTGCCAGCATTGGCAAGAATTTAAGGGTTATCGACGACTCCGCTTTTTCTGCGATTGTTGTTATGGTTATTGCAACAACTCTGATAACGCCACCGCTTTTAACGTTAGTACTGGGGCGCAGGGGAAGAAAGAAAAACTTGGCGGAGTCCGACGATGTGGCATCGAACGGCGTTTAAGAATACAGGGGGGCAGGATAAAGGCGTGCACCCTGTATCCTGCTACAATCCCATGAAGGAAATATCGACCATCAGCTCACTCCCGATTTCCTCCAGTTCCTTCCGGAGTTCAGCCATAGCGCACGTCTCGGGAATTTGAAGTCTGGCAACTGCCCTGAAAATCATCTCGCCCGACATGGGCGCGCTGGAGCACTCGGTCTCGAGCTCCTCGACATTGATGTTTTGGTGCGCTAAGGCGGCCGAGATCTGGTAGATAATGCCGGGCCGGTCCTGGCCGACGAGACTGAGTGTCGCCGTTTTCGTCAGTCCCTCCAAGGAAAAGGCTTCATCCCGGCGGATGATCACGGTCAATCCCTCGGAATCAAGTCCCTGAAGAGAGTTGACGAGAGTTTGCAGCCTATCTTCCGGCGCGCTTACGCGCAAAATACCGGCAAATTCCCCTCCCAGGCGGCACATTCGGCTCTCCAGCCAGTTGCCGCCATGATCTGCAATCAGCCGCGCCAGGGATTCAACAAGGCCGGTGTGATCCTTTCCCATGAGGGTCATGACCAATGTTTTCTGCATGTGGCACCTCGGAAGAAATCAGAATACAGAATACAGGAACCAGGAATCAGAAGACAGGAGTCAGAAGACCCCTCCTAACAACCCATAATGCCATTCTGGCCCGACTTCTCTCTTCTGCTTCTAGTATGCCATTTCCGGCAGGCAGAAAGAGGTTTCCAGCCGTTCGCCGCATTCTGAGCAGGCCCAGTCGATATTGAGCTTGCGGCATTTTACGCCTTTGTCTGTTGTCCACACGAAATTCCAGCTGCACCCGCATTTGGGACAGGTCGGGGAGGCGACGAGCCGGACCTTTAAGAGCTGATCCTTCGCCGATGGATTAGGAATCCGGAGTTGCCTGATTCTGAGGTTCGCGATCCGGGCTTCCCTGAGTTCGGCAAGAAGCGCTCGGAAGAATTTCAGCGAGTCTGAAGCCTTCTTGGCAGCCAGTTTCTTTCCGGCAGAAGTATGCATGTTTAGAGGAAGGCAGGAAGCATAGGTCAGTTCTTTGCTCAGATAGCCAAGAACTGTCGACCGAAGCGTGTGCCTTCGCAGGGCCGACTTGATGAAAAACCCGGCCACACCCAAAGCGCCGAACTTGGATAGAAAGTCTGCATCATGGAGAATGGCGGCAACCGCATTTTTCTTGGCCTTCTCGCGGTAAAGCGCTTTCAACCCGGCGAGGACCTGGCGGATCTCGGCGGTTTTCATTCCGGAGCTGGTCAGGAGTTGCCTGGCGATTCGGGCCGATTCCTCCTCCTCAATGGTTTCATCACTGTGGTATTTTCCGCCGGAGAATTTCCCGGCATCGTGGAAGAGGGCTGCAATGACAGGGATCAATGGATCGAGATTTTCGGCCTGAGCGAGCTGATAAGCGATCGAGGCCGCATGCAGGGTATGCTCCCAGAGAAAACTCTCCGAGTTGCCTTTTCCGCCTTCGTACTTGTATTCGGATTCCTGGATGAGTTTCCGAAGCTTGTCAATCAGTCCCGGGAATCGGGACTCGACCACGCTCGGATAGTCAAACGCTTGAATCGTCATAGGTCAGGCATTATCCCGCGTGCCATTCCGCGCGGTCAAGCCGATACTAAGAAATGCCCCGAGGCTTCCAGGCTTTTTCGGCTTGCGTTAAACATCCTGGCCGGCGGTGACGTGCCGGCGGGCCATGAGCGCAGCGCCGAGAGCGCCGGTGATCTGCGGATCGGGGGGCAACAATATTGGGCACCCCAGCCGGTCGCCCATAAGTTTGACGACAGCCCGATTCAAGGCCACGCCGCCTGTCATTGCGACTGGCGGCTTCACGCCGATGCTGCGCACGATGCCTGACACTCGGTCAACGATCGACTGGCAGATTCCGAGCAAAATCTCCCCCCTGTCTTTCCCTTTCGCGACATGAGAGATGACCTCGCTTTCGGCAAATACCGTGCACGTACTGCTTACGCGGACCGGTTTGGAGGCGAGCAATGCATAGTTGCCGATGTCCTCAAGAGAAATCTGCAGCGCGTGGGCCATCGTTTCCAGGAAACGGCCGGTTCCCGCCGCGCATTTGTCATTCATATTGAAGCTTTCCACCTCTCCCCGAGCATCGAGGCGGATGCCTTTGCTGTCTTGTCCCCCAATGTCGATAATGGTCCGCACTTCCGGAAGCAGCCAGTGAACGCCGACGCCGTGGCACATGAGTTCACTCCTGTGGCTTTGGGGAAACTTCAGATATTCCCTCCCGTAGCCCGTGCTGTAGACACAGATCACCTGCTCACGGGTAATTCCAGCTTTGACACACGCATCCGCCAAACAGCGAATAGCCTGCTCTTCGCCGCCCAAACCGGTCTTTATGACCTGAGATGAAAGAATGCCGCCGTCTCCAAGAACCACAGTTTTTGTCGTGTTCGATCCGGCGTCGATACCTGCATAGAACATCACTTGTTCTCCGCCTCCGGCATTTTCTTCAAGCCTTGCCTAGACTATTGTGCCAAGTATCCCCCGTCCACAACGTTGACGGAACCGGTGATATAGCTTGAGGCGGGGCTGGACAGGAGCAATACAGTCCCCACAATTTCCTCAGGTTTTGCGAATCGCCTCAGCGGTATCTGCCGGGCAAGACCATCATAGACTTTTTCCGAGGCCCTCAATCCTTTGGTCAACTCCGTTTCGAGATAATGGGGGGCAATGGCGTTCACTCGAATGTGATATCTGGCCCATTCGAGCGCAAGGCTTTTGGTCAGAAGAATGGTCCCCGCTTTCGAGGCACAGTAGGCGGGCGCACGAACAACGCCGGTAATGCCTGCGGTCGAGGAAATATTGACGATGCTCCCGCCGCCGCTTGCGATCATTTGTTTGCCGACGTGTTTGCAGCAGAGGAAAGTCCCCCGCAGGTTTACGGCAAGGATCTTGTCCCACTCCTCGATCGGCAGATCCTCTGTGGCCGTGAAGCTTAACTGCGAAATTCCGGCATTGTTGACCAGGATGTCGACCTTTTTGTACTCCGAGATCGCCTTGTCGACCATGCTCTTGACTTGAATCTCGTCAGACACATCTGCCCTCAAAGAAATGGAACTGGATCCGGCCTCCGACACCTGCCTTGCCGTTTCCTCAGGGTCGACGAGATCGGCGAGAGCCAAGGAGCAGCCGCTTTGAGCCAAGCACACGGCAATCGCTCTTCCCAAACCCTGGGCACTCCCCGTCACAAGTGCAACCTTTCCATCCAGTCTAAGCAAGTCGGAAGAATTCATAGGCAGTCTCCACCGGAACAATCCTGTGTATCATTTCACTTCTTTTTCGCCTGCAGCAATTCGATGAACGCTTCCATCTTGACCCGCGACTGTGCTTCCGAAAACGCCCGGGGATCGGCCATGTCGGAATCGATGAACAGGCTTGGAACACCCAGTTTCTCCTGGATGGCCACAGCCGCATCTTTCTGACCCATGGCGAAGCGCTTGCAGCTGTGGTTCTGGTGGAAAACAAAACCGTCCAGCTTAAATTTGGGAATATCGGAAAGAAGGGTGCGTACCCGCTGGTCGATACTGTAGTTGAGCCACACGTCCAGGTGCTTGTCGGCAAAGGCGGTCCAGGGATCCTTCAAATCCATTCGCCCGCCCCACACATACCGCAGATAGGTCTCGTACGTGAATATGATGTCTTGATCTTCCACATCGCTGAAGAATTTGAGGTTGTACCACATGGGAATGTTGTCCCACCCCAACCGGATCTTCTCGTTTTCGACCGCTCCTTTCCCGGCTTTCACACACTCTTTAGACTCTTCCAGGAGGCGCTTGAAAAACGCGATCGGCCTGGAACTGCCCAGCATCGCGACCAATGGGAAAACGTTGCCGCACATTTCCCGGCTGCCGACAGGGCTTGGCACTGCAGCACGTGTATCCAGCAGGTCGAGCCACAGCCCGGCGGCCTCGTCCGAAAGTTTCAAGGCCTCCAGAAACTTGTCTTCGTGGAACCGGACTCCCAGCTTGCTCTCCATGATCGGAATCAGCTCGCGGATCTGGCCGAGATAGTGTTGGCGCTGATCTTCCCTGACCGGAAGATCGATCATGGTGGCGTCGACCACAAACAGGGGGACTTTGAAAAACTCCCGAACGGCTTCCCACCACTTGACCTGTATAAGGCAGGGAATCCGGGTCGTGACAAGCATATCCGGGCGCGGAAGGCCCCCGAAAGGAAGTCCCGGATCTTGGATCCCTTTCCCGAGGACAATTCCGAGGTTGACTCGGCTATAGGAGCATAAGTCGTTCGAAAAACCTCTCTGCTCCGCCTCTTCACAGAATTCCTGCGCGCGCTGAATTGAGGCGATGATCGCCGAATAATTTTCCGGATATACCGGGAAAACGCCCATGGACCAAAAGAGCTCGATCGGCACGTTTCCGGACACCCATGCAATGGGGCGGCCTTCGGCCTGATGACGGGCTGCATCTTCCCAGTATTCTTTGAGGATGGTTCCTGCCTGGTAAGAAGAGTTCAGTGACCTTCCTTTTTTTGTCTGAGTGCTCAAGAAACCCTTCCTTTCACAATGTCGACAAAAGTCTGTACGCGAGTTCGCGCCTGTTCGCTTTCCAAAATAAATTCAGCATCCAGCTGCAGGGATGGAATCCCACGCTGCTGCAGGCGATCCCGGAAGATCGGGTAATCGTACTGGTCCTCGTCGGAATATTTTTCAACCACAAAAATAACGCCCTTCGAATGACCGCTCCCGAAACGGGCCGATAAGTGAAGCCATCTGGGTTCCAAAGGTGTCTTGTAGGATTCGGGTATCTTGCTCCAGTACCGCGCAATTACCTGCTCCACCGGATCCCCTGCTTCGGATACTTCATCCCAGAAATAGCGGCTGCCGGTCCCAAGGTCCTCGGAGCCCATGGTTGCCCCACATTGCTCGAGAAGCGGAATAAATGATCGATCGACAAGAATGGGCCCCGAAATGTGCAGCGGAACCAGACCCTGTCCCGGAGCGGCCTGCTTTGCACCGGCGGCCTCCGTTATTTGCCGCAGCAAATGGTTGTGCCGCTCCTTCGGAATCAAAAATCCGCTGAGGACGGCATCCAGGTAGGTCCCGGCACTCAATCGCTGCGGTGAATTCTCGAGCAGGGAAGCCGCTTTTTTCAGCAAACGGCGGTTCTCGTTGTAAACGGCGATGCTGCGGCGCAACTCTGCCGGATCGAGCGAACGGCCGGCGAGCTTTTCGAGTTGTTTCAGGAATTTCAGCATTGCAGATCTGAAAACCCGCTTGTTGGTCTCACCCTGCAAAACGGCGGGGACATCCACCAAGCCCGCCCATTGCGCCGGGATGTGGCGCTCCCAAAGATCATATAGCGTGCGAATCGAGTCGCTGCTGTTTGAGAGAGCCACACCGGCCAGATGTCCAAGATTCCCTTTCAGGCCCTGGTCGAATATGCTGCGACTCAGCCTGCCAGCAAAGACGGGAAGATGGGAGTCTGCCAGAGTAATGCTCTCGGCGGATCCCAACAGGCGCACGGGGACCATTCCCAGCGCGTGAATGAACTCCTCCGGGACATAGCTGTCGCAACATCCGATGACCCTGTGCCCCTCGCGGGACAGCTGACGAGTTGATTCGAGCGGGTCGGAGAGAATCTGTTCTAGTTCAGCTTGAATCACGGTATTTCCTTTCTGGGCAAGGTGGCAGCGCGGTGCGCTGCATTGAGGCGTTTATATATTAGTGCCGCGACAGAAGTCAAAGTTTTCAGCCTCTCGCGATTTTTGCTTTTCCCAGCTTTTCCATTGACAGACATCTTACTTTATGTTTTATATAAAAAACAATCGTTTTATATAGGGAACGAAAATTTTGAACTCAGCGCCCCCAACGTTTAAAAGAGTGCCGGCCGTCGACAAGTGTTTTTCGATCCTGGAGCTGCTTGCCGAATCCAAAGAACCCTTAGGCATCAGTGACCTGTCCAGGATTCTTGACCTGCACAAGAGCACTGTCTTTAACATCCTCCATACGCTAATAGATCTGAACGTGCTTGAAAGTCAGACTGACGGCAAATTCGTTTTCGGCACGCGGTTCTACGTGCTGGGGAACATGACGGGAAAGCGCTCGGCGGTGATCCAAACCGCGCATCCGTATCTGGAGAAAATCAACGAGCAGACCAAGCTCTCGGCATTCCTAGGGCTTCGTTCGGATTGTAGCGCCATCCTGGTTGACAAAGTGGACTCGGCATATGGCATTAAAGTGTCGTCGGAAATAGGGATGCGGATGCCCAGCCTGGCGGGCGCCGGCATCAAGGCGATGCTCTCACAGATGTCCGATGGAGAAATCGACGAGATCCTCGCTCGTACCGAGCTCAAAAGATATACGCCCAATTCTGTCGTCAGTAAGGCCGCCTACAAAAAAGAGATTTTCGAAGTGCGCAAACAAGGCATCGCCTACGATTGGGAAGAATACATAAAGGGGATGGTTGCCTTGGCCATACCCGTCAAGACAAATAGCAGAAATCTTCAAGTGGCCATCTGGGTTGTCGGACTAACGCACCAGGTGCCTGAGTCGTCCATCCCGGAATTGACGGAGTTGCTGAAATCGATTTCTCAAGATCTTAATTGCCGTTTGCAGTAAATCCAACCCGTAAGCCTGTGCAAACGAAGCCAGGACTATGGCGTTGCCGAGAGGGTCCCAAATGAGGTACGGAGAAACTGGGTTTAATCTGGAAGTCGATCTGTCCCAGGGTAAGAGTGAGAAGGCAGAAACCGACCCTAGCTTGACTGAAATTCATCTGGGCGGGCAGGGTACTGCCGATAGGATATTGTGGGATAGGGTCCCCGGCGAAGTCGATCCCTTTTCCCCCGATAATCTGCTGATATTCAGCACCGGCTTGCTGGATGGCACCCCTGTTCCAGGCGCCAATCGTACGATCGTCAATACGTTTTCTCCCATGACAAATCTGCATGCGCACTCGGTTATGGGCGGGTTCTTTGGACCGGAACTGAAGTATGCCGGATATGACAAAATAGTCATTCGTGGCAAAGCTCCTGATTTGGTTTATCTCTGGATAAATAACGATAATGTTGAAATACGGGATGCCAGCCATCTTAAGGGGAAGGGCTGCCACGAGACCGCAGAGTTTATCCGGAAAGAGCTGAAGCAAGACAAGGTGCAGGTGGCCGCTATCGGCATGGCCGGAGAGAACAGGGTCTATACGGCTTCGATCGACAGCAGTTGCGGCAGTGCGGCTCGGGGGCCCGGACCGGTTATGGGGGACAAAAGGCTAAAGGCCATTGCTGTGCGTGGGACAAAGGACATCGCCGTCGCCCGGCCGGCGGAACTGTTTGAGGTATGCAGGCGCCTGAATAAGGAACTTGCGGATAATCCGAAAGTCGGGGATTGGATGGCTACGGACGAGGATGACAGTTTCCACCATGACAATTTCGCCTGGGGCAATGCGCGCGTGCGCAGGAGGGGTTTTTGGAGCAAGGAACTCGAAGAGCGGTGGCGGAAACTAAAGTATGACCACATGGACCGGCAAAGGGGTTGCTACAACTGCCCGAAGGCATGCCACAACGTGATTTCCTGGCCGGGACGGAAAAGGTTCTCCTATAAGTGCTACGGAAAAGATACCTACCACATGGCGGCCTTCCAGGAATTGGACTTCAGCTACGACATGCTTGGTGTCGCCCAGGAGTATGGAGTTGACTCGTACTCAACCCCGCAGGTAATCGCATTTGCGCTTGAGCTTCTGGAAGCCGGCATTCTGACCGATAAAGATTTCCCGGGAATGCCTGCCGACGTCAGAGGCAGGTTTTTCTACCTCCTTGAAAAGATCGTGCGTCGCGAGGGGATTGGAGACATTCTGGCCAACGGTGTTTATCATGCGGCGCGGCAGATAGGAAAAGGCGCGGAGGCTTATGATCATAATACCGTCAAGAAATTCGAGCAGTTGCCTATAAAACTGAAAAAACTCAACCCCCCTTATTTCCTCATGATCGCCACGGGCGAGAAGATGTCCATCACCCAGATCGAAGGGTCTTTCCCCCAGGATCCCCTTCCCACTAGGGAGCAGAGAGAAGAATTCGTCAATAATTGGATCGCGTGTCCTGATGACAAGTTCAAAAAGTGGTTTTTGGAATGGGAAAAACGTGAAGTCTTGCCCATGGAAGCCTCTTGCGCCATTACGGATTGGAATGAAGCGATGCATTACATTGATGATTCCATCGGACTCTGTGGATTCGTGTCGGCGTTCAGGGGCCAATTTGGCGGGAGGACCGCATATCACGTGTGGAATATACCGCAATTGATCGCTCTGGCTACGGGCATGGATTTTGATAAAGAAAAGCTGTGGAAAGCTTTTCAAAGAAACCGGAATCTGGTCAGAGCCCTGAACGTAAGACGAGGGATGAGAAGAAAAGACGAGGTGCCTCCTGCCGATCACTGGGCTGTAAGAGACCACGAGTATGAACAGAAGCTCCTTGACGCCTACTATCGGTTCAAAGGCTGGAATAAGGATGGAATTCCTTCCAAAGAGACTCTGGACGGGTTGGGCATGGACTATATCAGGAAAGAATTTGAGCAAAAAGGGATTTTGGCGAGTTAGTGCACATTTTGCCAATCTCAAAAGAGAAATCTGGCATGAAAAAAATTATTAAGACAATAAAAACTATAAAAATTGACCCTTCTAAATGCACCGGTTGCCGGGCATGCGAGATGGCTTGCTCCACATTTCATGCCAAGCCGAAATATGCCACGATCAACCCTGCCAGCTCTCGGATCCGGGTTTTTTGGGATGAAGAGAATGACGTGTATGTCCCGATCCTTGCCGGTGAGTACACGCAGGCCGAATGTAATTCCAGATATATAGTAACCATCAACAAGAGGGAATACGGCGAGTGTTCTTTCTGCCGGTCCTCCTGCCCCTCCCGTGACCTCTTCAAGGAACCTGGCTCAGGTATTGCCCTGAAATGCGATGTGTGCGGGGAACCGATGCCGGAAGGGGGACCGATGTGTGTCCAGTGGTGTGCCAACGGCGCGCTGACCTATGCACCGGAGCGCACGGAGGAGATGGAGTTGCCCGAAGAAGAGGAAGAACCGGGGGTTGAAGAACTCTGATGGAAAAAGAAGCAAACTCGCTTGTTGGGGGGGTCCTGGTAGTAGGCGGAGGAATCAGCGGCGTTCAAGCCTCTTTGGATCTGGCTGCCAGCGGGTTTAAGGTCTATCTGGTGGAAAAAGCTCCCATGATTGGGGGCAAGATGGCACAGTTGGACAAGACCTTCCCGACGTTGGATTGTTCTCTCTGAATACTCGGCCCCAAAATGGCGGAGGCCGGTCGGCATCCGAACATAAGAGTCCTGACCAATACTGACATCGAGTCTGTGGAGGGGGAAGCAGGGAACTTCACAGTCACCGTGACTCGAAGGCCCCGCTATGTGAATGAAGATCTTTGCGTCGGCTGCAGAACCTGCACAACGTACTGCCCGCAGACACTTCCCAACTTTTTCGACGAGAACTTATCGCCGGCAAAAGCGATAGACATTTTGTGTCCCCAGGCTATTCCCGCCGTTGCTGCTGTGAACCGGGACGCATGTCTCTTCTTTCAAAACAAGTGCACGATCTGCATCGGAGTTTGCCAGGCGAAAGCGATTGACTTCTCACAGAAGAGGAAGAAAGGAGTCATGCACGTCGGGGCGGTAATCATCAGCCCGGGATACGAGATCTTCGATGCCAAAGCCGCCGGAGCGTACGGGTATGGAAGGCTAAAAAACGTCATGAATAGCCTGGAATTTGAGCGGTTGCTCAGCGCATCCGGGCCGAGCAAGGGGGAGGTCCTCCGGCGATCGGATGGGAAAGTCCCTTCAAGAATTGCGTGGCTTCAGTGTGTCGGGTCAAGGGACGCGAGGGTAGGGCATACCTATTGCTCGGGGATATGCTGCACGTATGCAATCAAACAAATGATTCTGGTGAAGCTCCATTACCCTGCGGCCGAGGTCGCGATTTTCCACAATGATATCCGGAGCTTCGGGAAAGGCTTCGAGGATTTCTACAATCGCGCCAGACAAATGCAGGGCGCCCGTTTCATCAGGAAGCGAATCTCCTCGATAAAGGAGAACAAGCGGAACAACAATCTTATCGTTACCTATGCATCGGACGGCCATACCATCGAAGAAGAGGAATTCGATATGGCTGTTTTGTCTGTGGGGATGAGCCCTTCAAAAGCCAATGGGGCATTGGCCGAGACATTCGGCCTCCCGCTCAATGGACACGGCTTCTGTCAAACCGACTCCTTCGCTCCCGCCGAAATCGCCGGCCGACCGGGCATTTTCGCCGCTGCCACATTCACCGGTCCGATGGATATTCCTGATTCGATCAGTTCGGCAAGCGGCGCGGGAGCCGCGGCAGCGCAACTGCTTTCCCCTCAGCGGGGCACACTGACGCAGATAAAATCCTATCCAAACGAAAGATTTGTGCAAGGCGAAGATCCAAGGATAGGAGTTTTCGTCTGCCACTGTGGGACGAATATTGCGGGAGTCGCCGACGTTGCGTCACTGGTGGCCCACGCTTCAAAACTCAAGGATGTTGTTTACTGTGAAGACCAGGTCGTGTCCTGCGCTTCGGACGCTCTCAGGAAAATCACCAAAGCAATCAAAGAGAACCGGTTGAATCGGGTTGTGGTCTCCGCCTGCACTCCCAAAGACCACGAAGAGGCATTTCGCGGGGCGCTTCGCGAGGCGGGGCTCAATCCATACCTCCTGGATATGGCGAACATAAGGGAGCAGTGCACCTGGGTTCATTATGGGAGCAAGGACGAAGCCAACCAGAAGGCAAAAGAGATTATTGCCATGTCGGTGGCCAGAGCTCGTAACCTGTGTCCTATCGAGGACATCAAACTACCTATCAATAAAAAGGGACTTGTGGTTGGAGGCGGCCTTGCCGGAATGAAAGCAGCCTTGTCTTTGGCCCGGCAGGGATTCAAGGTTTATCTCGTGGAAAAGAATGAAGAACTTGGAGGTCAGCTGACGAAGCTCCATTACACGCTGGACGGAAGGGAGGTCGGGCCCTTCTTAAGGAAGCTGAGATCCGAAGTGGAAAGCGAAAAGAACGTTGAAGTCTTCAGAGGATATGAGCTGAAATCGTGCGCCGGATACGTGGGAAATTTCAAGAGCACGCTTGCCAGCGCCGCTACCGACAAAGCTGCGCCGGTAGAGTTGGAGCACGGCATCGTCATCGTTGCCACCGGAGGCAAAATACTGAAGCCCACGGAATACAGGTATGGAGAAAGCAAGAAAGTGGCAACTCAACAAGAACTTGAACAGATGATCGCCTCCGACTCTTTGCCCGGCAACTTGAAGCAGGTGGCAATGATTCAGTGTGTTGGTGCCAGAAATGAACAGCGCACGTATTGCAGTCGCATTTGCTGTGGCCAAGCGATTAAGAATGCGCTGAAGATCAAGGAACTGAACGAGAGTACAGAAGTCGTGATTTTCTATCGCGACATCCGGGCCTATGGATTTAGAGAGGACTATTACCTCCATGCGCGCGAGAAGGGCATCCTGTTCATCCAGTATGAGCCCGAAAGAAAACCGGAAGTTGACCTCCAGAGAGAAGACCTTTCATTGACTTTCTATGACTCAATTCTGGAGATGGAGGGAGAGCTGAATCCGGATTTACTCGTTTTAAGCACCCCCGTTGTGCCCGAAGGGAATCAGGAATTATCGCAATTGTTGAGAGTCTCCCTTACCGGCGATGGATTTTTCATGGAAGCGCACATGAAATTGAGGCCCTTGGATGTGGCGACTGACGGGATTTTCCTCTGCGGGATGGCGCATTACCCGAAGTACATTCCCGAAACGATCAATCAGGCGGATGGCGCGGCTTTACGTGCAGCGACCATTCTCTCGCAGGATTCAATCATAGCCAGCGGAGCCGTCTGTGAAATAGCGGAGGACGAGTGTATATCGTGTGGCGCGTGTATTTCGGTTTGCATGTACGGTGCTATTGAGTTTTACGAAACGCCAAACGGCAAGAAAGCCAGAATTAATCCTGTCCTCTGCAAGGGGGACGGGCTTTGTAATTCGAAATGTCCGACAGGAGCTGTCTCACTGAGGCATTTTATCGATGAGGGGATTACCGCCCAGATTGATTCGGCATTTCAGGCCTAGTGGAACGCTGACTACGCCGACGAACACAGGCAAACGCTCAGCGTCCGTCAGCGTTATATCGAGGCACAGGTATGGGTGCTATGGTTGGTGAGGAGAAGATACGGCTTGAGGATCGCGAATTCTCGCGAAAAGTAAGCGCGAAGGTCAGGAACCTTTCCCGCTGTTACCAGTGCTCCATGTGCAGCGACGGTTGTCCGGTGGCCTACGCGATGGACTATTATCCTAACCAGATCATTCATCTGGTACGCTTGGGATTAAAAGAAAAAGTACTGCGAAGCACGGCCATCTGGATCTGTGCGTCTTGTGAGACCTGCGCCAGCCGATGCCCGAACGATATCGAGATTGTTCACATGATGGATGTGCTACGGAGCGATTCTCTTGCAGGGGGCTTTAAGGGCCCGGCTCGGAACATATCCAGGTTTCACAAAATATTTATAGAGCAGGTCCGAAAGAAGGGCAGGATAGACGAAGGAAGTTTGTTGCTGAACTATGAACTGAAAACAGGCGACTTCCTCTCAGTAGAAAAGCTCCGGGAGGAGGGCGGCCTGGGCCTGGAAATGTTTCGCAAGGGCAAGCTCAAATTCCCCTCGAGGAAAAGGTATGCAGACAGATCTGTCAAAGAGATTTTCAAAAAGGTCCTTTCTCGGGGTTAAAGGCTTATCAACAGGGTGATTGAATGAGATTCGCATATTATCCCGGCTGTACCGCGACGTCGACATCCGTTGAATACGACGAATCCGTCAGAGAGACGTCACGGCACCTGGGGATTGAGTTGGAAGAGATCCCCGAGTGGACCTGCTGCGGAGCAACCTCCGGGCACATCATGAACAGGGAATTGTCGATAGCCCTGCCGAGCCGGAATCTGGCTTTGGCTAACCGGATGTCCTTGGCTATTGTTTCTCCGTGCCCCGCCTGCTCCACTCGCCATAAGGTTGCTCAATACGAACTCGCAAGAGACCCTGAACTGAAAGCCAGGATTGAGGAAGACATCGGCATCAATTTTGAGATTCCGCCGAAGCCGAGGCATATCCTCGAGGTTTTATACAGGGATGTAGGGATCGATGCTATTAAGAAAAGGGTTCGAAAACCCTTAAAAGGACTCAAAGTCGTTGCGTATTACGGGTGTTTCCTGGTTCGACCTCCGGAGATTGCGGGCTTTGATGATCCGGAGAATCCAACGATCATGGATGAGGTGATGCGGGCTCTGGGTGCGGAGGTCATTGATTGGTCCCACAAAATAGACTGTTGCGGTGGAGGATTGTCCATAGTCGCCCCTGACATAGTCAAGACATTGGCGGGCAAGCTTGTTGGCGCTGCATCGAAAGTGGAGGCGGATGCGATCGTGACTGCCTGCGGCATTTGTCAGGCGAACTTGGATATGCGCCAGGCAAGAACCACCAGCTCCCGGCCATTGCCCATTTTTTACTTCAGCGAACTATCCGCGCTGGCGTTTGGAACTTTGCAGCTGAAGCGCTGGCTGGCAAAACACCTGGTCGACCCTTCAGGCGTGCTGCAGAAGTTGGATTTACTATAAGGTTTGCTTTCTTCGGGAGCCAGGGATGCCTCGGATTAAACTGTCGGAGCAGGCAGTCTATGAATTCCAGTCCTCCATTCAGGTCAGGCCACAGGACATCAACCACGGCGGACATTTAGGCAACGACAATCTTATTTCCCTGGTGGGAGTTGCCAGGGCGCACCTGTTCCGCTCCCTGGGGTTCAGTGAATTGGACCTTGGTGATCGGCAGACCGGCATCATAATCAAGGACATGGTGGTCAACTACAAGGCTGAAGCCTTCATGTTCGACGAACTTCTCATAGAAACCCACATCGACGAGGTTGTGGGGAAAGGATTTCGTATGTTCCACCGGGTACGGAGGGACGCAAGCCTCATCGCTCTTGTTGAAACGGGCTTCGTTACGTACAACTATCCGGCGAAGAAGACCGTTCCCGTCCCGCCTTCATTCCTAAAAGCTCTCGATAGTTGGCAGACACGATAAGGGCCACAGAGTTCACTCTCAATTAGACTGCTGCGGAATGCCAGGTCAGCTCCGGACTGCCGGTTTGCAGGTTCGGCCATCATGTCGCTCCAGCGATGGCTGAAGAACAGCTCATCCCACATGCTTGGCAACTGTCTATGAGCTTCTGGGACCGGCGGTTACACTTGGTGATATTTCCACCGGGGTCGACGAGCAGCGAAGTATCCCGGGCAAGTAGCCCCTGGCATTTTGTGAATGTGCCGATCACTGAATGCCGCTGCGATCCCAATTACCCGAATTTGACCTCGTTTTTACTCACTACACAGCCTGACTTCTCCTGGTAAGTCAAAAACTCCAGAAAATATGTGAATTTCTTGAAATTCATCAATTTATTGTTTGCTTTCTATGTAGTGAGTAATATAATCACTGTATGTCCTTCGTCAGACGATACAAAAAAGGTGGCAAAACCTATCTTGCTGAAGTCGAAAGTGTGCGCATAAAGGGCCGGGTTGTTCAGCGCTTCTTGCACTACGTGGGACGCGAGGCTGATGGGAAAACTATTCTTTCGTGTTCTATTTCAGAGGCCGAGGTGGAATCGGTCAAGCTTTTCGGACCCCTGATGGTACTCCATGCGATCGCCACGAATATTGGCTTGCCCAAAATCTTGGGTGAATATGCAGGTGAGATCTTGTCCTTGGTGTATGCCCATTGTTTGGACTATCGAAGCCTGAACCAGATGAAACACTGGTACCAGCGCACCGACCTCAATCTCATCCTCAAACTGGATGATTTGACGGAGAAGCGTCTGGTGAGTGCATTGGACGCACTTGAATCCGATAGCATGCTTGGGCAACAGAAGACCATCTTCGAACACACCAAAGATTACCTCGGAATTGAAACCAAAGGCGTCGTTTACGATGTGACGAACACATATTTTCACGGGAAGAAATGTGAGATCGCCCGTTGTGGACACGACAAGGAGCAACGCCAGGGCTACCGCCTGGTTCAAATCGGGCTTGTCGTTACCCAAGAGCACGGCATCCCCGTCTTCCATAAAACGTTCCCTGGTAACGTTCATGATTCGCGAACGTTCTCCGATGTCTCAAAGAGTCTTGACCAATTCGGAATCAAGAGCGGGATTGCCGTCATGGACCGGGGGGTGACCTCGGGGGAAAATACCGATTTTCTGAGCGATAAACACTGGAAAGTTCTCTGTGGCATCAAATTAGACGACGGCATCCGGAAAGCCTTAGGAGACGACTTCCGGTCGCAAGATCTTTGTAAACTCGGGAATCGGGTGCGCATGAATCGGACGATATTTTACTGTGATGAGCGACCCTATCAACACGGAAAAACCGAGGGACGCTTGATCTCCTGTTTTAACCGAAGAAAAGCCCATGAAGCCGAAGAATCGCGCTATGACGAGATTCGGTCAGCGCTACAGCGGCTCTCCAAAGGTAAGACGATCAAGCCTGAGATGGAGCCCTTCTTCGGAACGAGCGGACGGGTTCTGGAATCCAAGCTCAATAAGGAAAGACAGTATGACGGAATGTCTTTCATGTTTACGACCAGCAAACTCGCAATACCGGAAGCGGTTACCGCATATTTTGATAAAGATGTGGTCGAGAAATGTTTTCAATCACTCAAGGGTGTAGTGCGTCTGCGTCCCGTCAGGCACTGGCTCTATAATCGAGTCGAAGCCCACGTATTCGTCTGCTACCTTTCATGCCTGCTTCTATCGATTCTGAAAATGAAAGTTGCAGCCTTGGGAGTGTCGTGTCAAGCCGCACTTCGCGAACTTGATGGACTCTACAAAATTTATTTGAAGGATCCGAAGAGCGGATTCAAAGTAGGACGTCTAGTCGCACTGACGCGGAGCCAGGAGAAAATACTTCGGGCCGTCGACAAGCGCCTAGTAAAGGCGTGTAGTGAGTAAAAAGTAGGTCAAATTTGGGGTTCATATCACCGAAAATTGAGTGATATCGATTATCCCCATCATCGCAAAGCAGGCAGTGCTTCCCTTGCGGATGCAGTTGAAGCGGTTTTCAGGTTTGCGGAAGTACCAGCAACGGTGCAGCTGTGCGATATTGCCTCCGATCGTTCCCACATCTCGGACGTGAGGAGTTGCAACCCGCAGCGCCGCCTGAGCCAGAGCAGTGTATTTCTGTTTAATGGCCTCGCTCGCGGCAATGTCGGCAAGACGAGTGGTTGCGCCGACCTTTAGCAGGCCGCCTTCTTCCTTGATGGACTCGAGACTGGGAGTGATCGTCTTTATGTTGATGATGCTTGCGGGGTAATTTGGAAGAATGTCGTCTTTAAGCCGGCCTATCCGATCAGTACCGCCGGCTATCGGACCGCTTTGCCGCTCAAAAGCGCGGTCGTGGCTTCGGCCAGTGTCTTCGTATTCGTATGGTTGAAAGCTTTCATTGCCTTTCTCCGTTCCTGCTCTCCAGTTCCCGGTTCCCAGTTGCCGTATGTGAGAGATCGCAACTCTGAACCGGGAACCCGGTATTATGCCTTGCCCAGCGCTTTGAGAACCTTGTCCGGCGTTGCCGGCGAATCGACCCATTTGCCGATGGCGTTGTGGATAGCCATGATGACGAGATGGGTGTTCGCCAGGGAGTGGCTGATGCCGCTGCCGCCGTAGCAGGCATTGCTGGCACGCGTTTCCAGAAGCTCCAGATCCACTCGAGGCATGTCCAGCATGCTGACTTTCTTGTACTCAAACATATTCGTGCTGAGTTTCACTCCGGTCTTCTGGTCGTAGATGAACTCTTCCTGAAGCTGGCATCCTTTGGTGAAATCCATCACCTGGTGAATTTGACCCTCCAGTGACGTCCGTCGCATGATCTTGCCGGGATCCGCAACGACCCCGAACCGTAGGATTTCCACTTCCCCGGTCTCGGTGTCTACGGCGACCTCGCACGTGGCAACATCCATGGCATCCAATACTTTGCCCCGTTGAGTCCATACGGCTGCCGGAGGTCTGCCCGAATATGTCGCGAACAGATTGGCCCGAACAGCCTGCGCAAGCGGTACGCCCTTGCTCGGATCGGCCTTGACGATAACTTTGCCACCCTGCATGTCCAGGTCTTCAGGCTTCAGGCCCTTCAAAGGGCTGGGAGGCTGTGGTTTGCCGCCGCCGAACATGCCGAATCCGCCGGCCGCGGGAGGATTATTTGCTTCCGCAATGGCGGCTTCCAGGACGCGCTGTTTTAGGATATTCGCGCACTCTTTCATAGCCCAGGAAGAGGCGGTCGAGCCGTCGCTGCCGCCTCCGAATGGCCGGTAGATTTCGTGGTGATCAAGATCAATGCGGATATCCTTGTACTCGAGGCCAAGCTCTTCGGCCACGGTCATTGCGTTTGCTTCCAGGCCATAGTGGCCGATGATGGGGCCCTTGGATGCCAGATGCACGACGCCGTTTCGAAGCTCAAGTTTAGGGTTGTATCCCGAAACGGAATGGCGCGGGCACTGGTTGTAGCGGAAGCTGGCTCCGTGCAAACGACCGTCCGGCAGCTTTTTGGCGCCAGCCTGATGCCAGTTCCAGTTCATCATCTTTTTCACGGCTGAGACACAGGCTTCGTAGCTGGGCACGGGATTGGGATCGGTCTGGGATTCCGGCCCGTGGAGATTCAGCGTCGCGATCTCTATCGGGTCCTTGTCCAGCTTTTCCGCAATCAGATAAATCCCAACCATCAGGGAATCCCAGCTCATGGGGTTGTGCTGGCCGCTCACGTACATCTTTCCGCGGTTGCTGTCCACGACCTCCATATTCTGTTTGACGTTCTGGCACCGGGTTGTGAAATAGGGGCCGTACGTCTGGTCCATGGTGTTTCCGAAATTGGAGCTTCCCTGGACCCCTCCGTCCGCAATGGAAAAGTCGTCTATGGCCGTAATCAGGCCGTTGCTTTTGAAGCCGACCTTCAGATGCACGTAGCGCTGGTTCAGGTTGAAGTCGTACATCTCGTAGCGGTTGTTGACGCATCGAACCGGCCTTCCGGTTCTTCTGGCGAGCATCGGAGTGATCTGCTGGGATTTGCGGATGCCCCAGTCGCAGTACCTGCCGCCGACGAACATACACTCCTGAAAGACCTTATCAGGAGACACGCGGTTCATGCCTGCCACCTGGTCGTGTCCCCAGGGGACGCCTTCAATTTGCAGGTTCTTTCCTTCCCCGTGGATAGCATCGTCAAACCACCAGGCGACAGTACCCAAAGGATTGGGGATATGGCCGGAAAAAGCGGCTGTGTTCACGTCGTATTCGATAATATGATCGGCTTCCTTGAACCCTTTTTCGATATCGCCGTCATTCGTGTTGGAATAATTGACGTTGCCTTTCTTGGGAGGATTGTTGCCGCTTCCCATGCCGAATCCGCCTCCGCCACCTTTGCTCGCCGGGGTAGCCGGTCGGATAACGGGTGCGTCAGGCTCTCTTCCTTTACGCAGATCGACGACAAAAGGCATCTCTTCCCATTCCACGACGAGCGCGCGCAGTGCTTCCTCGCAGATGTCTGCGTTTTCGGCAACGACAACAGCGCCCACTTCGGCGCCTTCCTGGTCGGCTTGATTGTCCAGAAAAGCCTGAGTCGGTCCCATAAAGAAACCGCCGTCACCCCCGCTGGTCAGACTCTTCAGGTCCGCGTCCTCCCAGGTGACGATGTCGACGACTCCGGGGATGGCTCGGGCTTTCGTGGTGTCGAGCTTTTTGATGCGAGCGTTCGCATGCGGGCTGCGGAGGAATTTGGCTTCGAGCATGTCGGGGACGACGTAGTCGACGCCGTATTTTGCAACGCCGGTTGCCTGCGCCCACGACAATACTCCTGGAAGATTCGGTTTCCCGACCACTCTGAAATCTTTTCTGGTTCCGTTCACTCCTGCTAAGTCTGCCATGGCATGCACGTCCTTTCATTTGCTCCGAACGATCGCGAGATTGCTGTCGATGCAAATCCCCACTGTTTGTCCGGATCCATTCTAGAGCACTTTCCCGCTGGAAATAAAGCAATCCAAGAGGGGGATGCGAAAAACTGAGATAGGGCGGACGGTCAATGCTGCAATGGATCCGCCTCTCTGCGAGTCGACAATCAGCCGTTGTCCATTGTTTACCGGTGCGCCACTGCTCTATCCTCACAGGAAAGAGCCGTTGTTAAAGACAGCTGTCGGAACCGGACCTTATCACTCACAACCGCTTTATGGCCGAAAGGCAGCTGAAGAAATTCCACGACCCTCCTCAGATTTCCGACATCTCTGAGCAGCTTTTGGGCGCACCATTGCTTCCCGCATCTGCGGTTTCTGGACCGCGCACCAGTTTGCAGGTGCACGAAATCCCCACAAGTGTTGCGGATTGAACTATCCCGGCATGCGCCGCCCGAGTTATAATGGCGGCAATTCAGATACCCATCATTGCAGTGTACGCGTTGCCAGAGGGCAGGAGGCTCGCCATGACGCAGGAGGTTTGGCGGCGGGAAGAGGAGCTTTCCCACACCACGCTGGAGCGATCGCCCGAAGCTCCCCAAACCTTTCTCGATGAGGCCTGCGGCGAAGATACTGAATTACGGCGGCAGGTCGGAATGCCTGCTTCGAAGGGTGAGCATGCCGGAAGGCTCCTAGGAAACCCAGCATTTGCGGATGCCACGGTCACGCCAGGCACACGCGGTTCGCTGCTGGGCTGCGAATTCGGGATGCGTCGTCTCGATAGAGATAGGGCAATGATCGGGGAAGGGATAAGAGCTCGAGGAATCGGCTGTTTGTTGCGGATATTTGCGCCGCGAAAGACAACCTGATGGTTCCTATAAAGGAGCAGAAACCAGAGAGGAGCATATGAAACTGCATTTGTCTAAATATTCAGCGCTCAGCGCTGGATTCGCCTCGCTTGCCCTTGTAAGCGCGCCAACAACGATAGACGGCGGTCTGCATTTCAGCACGTCGACCGTGAACCCGTTCGTCACCATCCAGGCGATTGCGACCGATGCCATAGGCTTCGAAGTGGCTGGACTCACGAAAATCAAGGTCCCGACGAGGGCGACGATCACGGGCGAGCCGTGCCTGGCTTCCGACGAGTATTCGCAGCTGAACTGCGAGGAAACTCGGTATGGAAGCTATGTCGACGCTTATCGGTTGACGGTTTCCTACTTTTCGAAAGACACAAACCTCGCCTCAGACGAGTACTCGCGAGGCGGTCGCTGGACCGCCGATTTCGTGTTTGACGCTAAAGACGTCAATGCGGATCTGGCGGCAGCCGCGCTCAGCGCTCATGGAAAGCAAAAAAGAGAGGCTCTCCAGAAGCTCGTCGCAAGCTACAACTCGACCACCCTTGATCGGCAGGCGACCGTTATCACAAGGGAATGTCCGCGTGAGCTCGTGGGCGATACGGAACGGCGCAAGATCGACACCAGCTGCGAAGATGAGACCGCTGTAGTGACCGAGAAAGTCGTAGCTCTGCAAGTTCAGCTCTCCAAATGACTTGCATGGATGACCCGATATCCCGAGGGGCGGTGCGACCGAACCAATGGGCGCATTGCTCCTCAAGGTTATAAGGAGTCAATGTTGTGTGGTGCGCAAACGCATGGCCTTTACGCCCGCGGCGCTAGCCTTGTCATGCGGCTCAGAAGCCGGGGAGAGTTCATGCGCGGGCTTGACAACTACCGACCTTCCCATGGAAGGAAGCAATCCGGAGGCCGGCAAATCGCCTGACCGGTTGGGCGGGATTACGAATGCCGTGTGACCGCGGCCTCGGTTAATGGAAGGAAGCCGATTCCCGATCAAAATTGGGGTTTGTTTTGCCTAGCGCGGCCAAGGGCAGCAACCAAAAGTGGCGGAAGGGAATTCAGTTCAGAGACTTCCCGCAGAAATACAAAGAAGTCACGGATAAAGACTCCGTCAACTTCCGTTCCGTTTTCAAGCGCCGCCCCATTGGCAGGCTCATTGGCTAGACCTTTTCAACAAAAAACACCAGTGCCATTGCGGAACGCTCCTTGCCGCGATGCTTGTGATCAGGGCCGTCGGGGATAAAAATGCCGTCACCCGGTTTGTAGACGACGGTCTCTTTTTCATATTCGATTTCCATCCGGCCCTGGAGCAGATAACCATAATGCCCTTTCTCGCACCAGTGCAGGGGCATGTCTTTCACGTACTCCACCAGGCGCATCCGCAGACCATCCTGGTCGATATACTTGTGTCTGACGCCCTCCACCAGCGGCGCCCATTCGATCCCATCAAAGTCGACTTTATGCTGAATCACCATCCAGCCTCCGTTCTCATGCCCAACAAAAATGACAGGAAAACATTCAAGTTTGCTTGATGTTCATCGCGACGCATCGGGCTCGGCGAGAATCCCGGCAGACAAAAAGCCAACGACTCCGCCCCCCTCCTCATGCGGCGCGCTGTATTTGACCCATTCACTCTTATGCGCGAGGACAGTCCGGCCTGGCTGATCAGCCCCCAATTGTTGTACCACTTTTTAAGTTAATCCCGTAGAAAGCCTTCGGCCTCTGACCCTTCGGCAATCTTGGTTGCCGATCCGCAATACCGTGAGGCAATCTGTGTGTGGGCGTCGCGGCGGCACAGCATCCTGTGCCCACGGTTGCGCCACTTTGCCTTCCCTCCGCAAGACACGGCCTCAACTATCTCTTGGGAGCCATCACGCCAATCCCGTATGCCACACACCCAGCACCCAGCTCAGAGATGTCTTGCCCGGGCGCCTAACCCAATGAAAAAGCAACACGGGCAGCAACAGCGCCCGCGGAACAATCTCCAGGTATACAAAACCACCTGGGACGCAATCGGAACGGTCGCGTAAATGAGTCCTTCCAGCAATCCCGGGGGCGCGGCGACCGTTCCCAGAATCCCCACTCCGATCATGATCCATGCGATCAAGAGCCTTCCATTCTTGCGCCCAAACAGAATCTCCCGGAGCGGATGGAACGCGAGTGCAGACAGAGCACCCCGCGCACAGCCTGCAGAGAGCCGGCCCAAGCATCCCCATCGGATCGGTCGTATGGCGCATTCCGGAATTCGGTTTGTTGATGGAATCCGCGCAAGGCAGAAAGTGAAAGGCCAGCGCCCCTATCGCTAAACGCGTGAGCGTAGTGCATATCACGGTCTTCACGGCCAAAGGCAAGCAACGAGGTTTTGTCTCTTCCAGTGCACACCTCACGAAATACTCCTGCTCGCTAGTCTTTACTCCCGCGAGTTAGCGGGCCTTGGCCGCGTGCGCGATGAGGTCGGCGAGTGGCTCAGCGCGTAAGCAGAATAAGCCGCCTAATGCTTATCGGGTTGACTCCACTCCATACTACATGTTGTATATCAGAAGTCATCGGCGGAGGTTGTGCTCAGAGGCTCGATAGGGCCTGAAAGGCCGAATTTAGTCTGCGGCGACCTTGGATAGAATTGGCATCGGCATTTACAGCGCACACCATATATTGGGGCGTGTGGAGTCAACCCGGTAAGCATTAGCCGCTTTTTTTGTCAGCCCTCGACCCCGTCCCTCGGATAAGAAGCATTCCGTTATCTGCAAGCCTGCTCCCGAGGACTCAAAGACGCCCTTAAAATTGGGATTTAGGATACCGTAGCACGGATATAGAAGAGTGCTAAAGCAATTGCGGGCGAAACCTGGATAGCCGCTGTTTCGTGTGGACGCGTTACGCGAATATGGGAAGTCACATGAGGCGGGCCCGCCCTTTTTCAGACCGCCGCTCATCGCCTTTTCTGGACGCGGCCCCATCGATGGGAACAGTCGATTTTCGAATAAAACTGCGGCTGTTGTGCCCTGTCGACCCGTTACCTTGAGATAAAATGCGGCACAATAATGGAGCCAGCCGCATTCGCTCAGTTGTCCCCCTTCGAAACGCCGGCAGGCGCGCGCAAATCCACAACCTTGAAATTTGCCGGCATTTGGAACAATCGCGTATCAGGCTCGCCGAGTGTAATGTCGCTGACAGCAAAGCTCTGATCGCCGAAGCGCGGATCCTGCCGCTTTTCGATTACGTTGATGCCGAGCACGGGCGAGTACCAGAATTCCTTGACGACCACGATTGGAGGATTATTGCCGAACTGACCGAGGTTGACGGTCGAGGTTTCGCGCGTGCCGACAGTTTCAACACCGTTTACTATCTTGTCACCAAGCGCCGCGCGGTTCAAATATCCGGTTCCACTGGCATTTGGTCCCGCGGGGATGACCTGCGCCGGGAGGGGAGTTCCTGAATAGCTACCGATCGTGCACATCTGATTGCCCGGATGGCACGTAATAAGCATGTGCGCGAGAGGATCGGAGAGTTCAATTTGAGTAATCGTGTTTTCCCTGGCATCGCCTGCGGGCAAGAAATTGCGCCGCTCCTGATAGATGCGGCCCGCCGCGTCGCGCGCGATCGTGCGATGATTCTGATTTGTGACCGTGCTCCCATCATCGAGTTTGCGGATCGTGACGGTGCTGACTGTCGCCGTAAAAGGGGCGTTGGGCAGTGGCGGGACATAGATGCTTTGGATGAATATCCGCGAGCCCCCGCTCGGGGCGTGCAACCCCTCTTGCTGGGCTTGAACGATCGCCACGTTGATGCAAAAGGCAAGGACCAATACCAACAACAGGGCAGTAGATGTGTGCTTCATGTTCAGCCCTCCCCAGTGAGCTCGTTGTAACTCATGGCCAGCACCACACTCAGCCACCATAGCGGCGCAATTTGATCGAAATTATATACTCGCCCGATTGGCCCGACAATACCAGATACTGCGTGCGAGTTGAGCGTTGAGGGTCACGCTCAGCAGGGGGGGATCTCAATCCGCTTTGTAGCCGGAGAAAACGGCACTCTTCATCCCCTTGAAATGGCCCTTGAAATGGCGCCCGATTGGCATCATTGTCCAAGTCGCGATCGGGAAAGTCATCCGGCGGAGCTGTGGTATCGGCCGGTCGGTTTCCTCCGGCCTTACAACCTCAAGGGGTACAAGCAGACGGAAGAAGCCCGCCGGTTTGTCGGCTATGACGAGCCCGTGCCGTCCACGACGGCCGTCGTTCTCTCTCGCGCCGAACGCGTAACGCCGCCGGACGCGGATGGACACGAGCTTGCGCGGCTCGGCTTTAATCAGCGTTTTCGAGCGTGTCCCGCGTACTCGGCGTGAAGGAGGCGAGGCAGCGCCCATGGAAACAAAGCGCTGCTTTTTTTGAGGCGAGTTAATGCGGAAGATCGGGTCCAGCGGCAATTTCCGCCACGAGTTCATTCATCAGCGGGGTCACGGCAATGAACCTGGCGCCATGCGCGTGCATCAGTGCCAGCAGATATCTTCCTGCCGTGTCGACAAACTCGACATCGGTAAGGTCCACTATAAGAGCCTTAGTTCCATTCGAATGTGCATTG
>Ga0326727_10008721_pt1 | contig 25501 bp, 21 predicted proteins | sample MB2enrmetagenome_FD_207643 | JGI IMG/M metagenome (GOLD analysis project Ga0326727, IMG submission 207643) | Lab enriched peat soil microbial communities from McLean, Ithaca, NY, United States - MB29MY | ecosystem: Environmental > Terrestrial > Soil > Wetlands > Peat | place: USA: New York... | reverse complement strand
AGAAGTGGGCGATGGAAATGCAGGTCCTTCGACTCCGCTGTAGAACGCTTCGCTCAGGATGACCGCCTCTTTTGGGGTCTCAGGAAGAGCTTTATTGATCGAACCGTAGAGACGGGACAATAAGCGTGCATTCAATTATGTAGAATGCATCAAGGGCGTCCGTTTTAGCGGACGCCCTTGGCGTTTTGGAGGGTTGAGGATCAGCAGGTGCCGCTGTGGATGTCGGGGCCTGTCTGGATTTCCTGGAGAGCGGCCTGCGCGGCTGCAAGCCTTGCCGTGAGCAACCGGAAGGGCGAGCAGGAGACGTAGTTGAGGCCGATCTTGTGGCAGAACTTGACGGACTCGGGATCGCCGCCATGCTCGCCGCAGATGCCCACCTTCAGATTGGGGCGGGTGTTGCGTCCCTTGGCCGTGGCCATCTTCACCAGCAGGCCTACGCCAGCCTGATCGAGGGTGGCGAAGGGATCCTGTTTGAAGATGCCCAGCTTGAGATAGGCGGGCAGGAAGTTGTTGATGTCGTCGCGCGAGATGCCGAAGGTGGTTTGGGTGAGGTCGTTGGTTCCGAAGCTGAAGAACTCGGCCTCTTCGGCGATCTGGTCGGCGGTGAGGGCGGCGCGCGGCAGCTCGATCATTGTTCCGACCATGTAGTCGACGGTCTCACCTTTTTCCTTGAAAACGTCGGCGGCAATGCGGCGCACGATGGCGGCCTGGTTACGCATCTCTTCAATGGAGCCGATGAGCGGAACCATGATTTCGAGGTGTGGATCGCCGCCCTTTGACTTGACGGCGACGGCGGCCTCGAAGATGGCGCGCGCTTGCATTTCGGTGATCTCGGGGAAGGCGATGCCGAGGCGGCATCCGCGCAGTCCGAGCATGGGGTTGGTCTCGTGCAGCTCCTGAACCCGCGCCAGCAATGGGCGAAGTTCTTTCAGCTTTGGCGAGCGGGGCTTGGTGTCTTCGAGGTGAGAGATTTCGACGAGCAGATCTTCGCGCTGGGGCAGGAACTCATGCAGCGGAGGATCGAGCAGGCGAATGGTTACAGGGAGCGACTCCATGGCTTTGAACAGGCCAACAAAGTCGGCGCGCTGCATGGGCAGGAGCTTCTTGAGGGCGTCGCGGCGCTCTTTCTCGTTTTCCGCGAGGATCATGGTGCGCATGTGTCCGATGCGGTCTTCGGCAAAGAACATGTGCTCGGTGCGGCAGAGGCCGATGCCTTCGGCACCGAAGAGCCGCGCCTGCTTGGCGTCGCGCGGGACGTCGGCGTTGGCGCGAATGCGGAGGCGGCGGACCGGGTCGACCCAGCTCATGAACTTGACCAGATCGGGATCGTCGGGCTGAGCGGGCAGGGTTTTTAGCTGGCCGGCGATGACGCGGCCGGTGGTGCCGTCGAGCGAGATCCAGTCGCCCTGCTTGAAGGTGTGACCCTTGACGCGGAGTTCCTTGGCGTGCTCGTCGACGGTGCAATCGCCGGCGCCGGCCACGCAGCACTTGCCCATGCCGCGGGTGACGACAGCGGCGTGCGAGGTCATGCCGCCGCGCGAGGTGAGAATGCCGGCCGCGACTTCCATGCCCGCGATGTCTTCGGGAGTGGTTTCGCCGCGAACCAGAATGATGGTGCGATAGGCGCCGTTGGTGTGGTACTTGACCGCATCCTCGGCGGTGAAGACGATCTGTCCGACAGCCGCGCCGGGCGAGGCCGGCAGGCCGGTGGCAAGGACTTCGATCTTCTCGCCTTTTTCAACCAGGCGGGGAACGAGGAAGTCGTAAAGCTGGTTGGGCTCGACGCGGAAGATTGCCTCTTCTTGAGTGATGAGTCCTTCGCGCACCATGTCGATGGCGATGCGAACCGCGGCCAGGCCGGTGCGCTTGCCGTTGCGAGTCTGCAGCATGTAGAGCTTGCCATCCTGGATGGTGAACTCGAAGTCCTGCATATCGCGATAGTGTTTTTCCATCTTCCAGGTAATGGCGCGGAGATGGTCGTAGACCTTGGGCATGGCGCGCTCGAGCTCGCTGATCGACAGCGGCGTGCGCACGCCGGAGACGACGTCTTCGCCCTGGGCGTTCATCAGGTACTCGCCGAAGAAGACATGCTCGCCGGTGGCTGGATTGCGCGTGAAGCCGACGCCGGTTCCCGAGTTGTCGCCCAGGTTGCCGAAGACCATGGCTTGCACGTTGACCGCAGTGCCCAGCCAATCGTCGATGTGATTGATGCGGCGATAGGTCTTGGCGCGATCATTTTGCCAACTGCGGAAGACGGCGTCGCGGGCCTGGACGAGTTGATCGAGCGGACCCTGCGGAAAGTCCTTGCCGGTCTCTTTGCGGACCAGCTTCTTGTATTCGGCGATGATTTCTTTCAGCGCGTCGGCCTGAAGCTCGTAGTCGAACTTCACCTTCTCACGATGCTTGATGGTGTCGAAGATGTGCTCGAACTTCTTCTTGGGGACATCGAGAACGACGTCGCCGAACATCTGGATGAGACGGCGGTAGGAGTCGTAGGCGAAACGAGGATTGTTGCTGAGCTTGGCCAGCGCTTCGACGGCCTTATCGTTTAGGCCGAGGTTGAGGATGGTATCCATCATGCCGGGCATGGAGAACTTTGCGCCGGAGCGGACGGAGACGAGCAGGGGGTTTTCGCCCGTGCCCAGCTTCTGCCCTTGGAGTTTTTCGAGGCGCTCGAGAGCGGCGTGCATCTCGACATCGACTTCAGGGCTGACAGCGCCGCGCATGTATTCGCGGCAAGCCTCAGTCTGAATGGTGAATCCGGGGGGAACCGGTAAGCCGGCGTTGGTCATCTCGGCCAGGCCGGCGCCCTTGCCGCCCAGCACATCCTTCATGCGCCCGTTGCCGTCGGCCGAGCCGCCGCCGAAGAAATAAACATACTTGGTTGGGGTTGAGGTTGGGGTTGCCGCAGCAACCGATTGATCCACCACGCCCTGCGTCATGGGGTATTGCCTCCATTTACTAAATTTCGCAACGAAGGGCCGGGGAGAAGAGAGCGGAACATGAACTCAGCATTTCAACAAGAAAGAGAAGCAAAAATGACTGAGCGCCGTTCGTCATCCAAACACACGACTGCGCTTCGCGGCGTTATGAGTCAAACTACAATTATCGCCGCAAGTATACTCTTGCCTGTGCCACTCGTCACAGACCACTCGTTTGCATTCAGAGTCAGATTCTATTTCCAAGTGGGAATTTTCGCAATTTGAGACAGAAGCCGTTGCCAGCGCGGGGATTTGAGACGCCGCGGGCGGAATCAGGCTGCGGAACGCTGAAGGCAAGCGCCGGAATGTGAACTCTGGACCGCATTCTGAGACGTTAAAATGCGGTCCAGGCCGACCAGCGCGAGAATTCTCGCCACACGCGGTTGGGCATTGGAGACAGTAAAAGTGTGGCCTGCCTGGCAGGCGTTGGCGTAGAGGGTAACCAGGGCTGCAATGCCGGCTGCGTCGATGCGCTCGACAGGGGTGAGATCGAGCTCGATGGATTGCCGTGCGACTTCCGGCCCCATCTGCTGGAGCAGAGCCTGTTCGTGGCCCCTCACCAGCTCGGTGAGTTCGATGGGGCCGTCCTGAGCGATCGCAGTCGTGGCTGATTTGTTGCAAATCGTCATGGTCATGTTGTCCTCCAAGTCTCCGGAGGGGATGTTTCCTCCGTTTCGAAGCGGGCCCGGAATGAGCGGGCGTCTTGTCCTTTGATGTTGCACCCAGGCTGCCAAAGCGGCCTGAAGAGAATATGCTGAAATCAAAGGGGATAGGAACATTCCCTTGTCCAATGTTAATGAGCCCGGTGTTCAGATTCGTTTTGGGCGTCCGCAATTGGACATACAACTCTCTACGCAAAAAGGAGTGTCGCCGGTTCCATGTTGAGTCCAAATGAGGCGGCGGGGGTAATCATGGCGGGCGCGTCGAGGCCTCCGCGGGTGAGTGGAGGCCTCAATGGATCAGTTCACCGTGAGCGAGAAGGTTGTGGTGTGCGACAGCGATCCCGAGGCAGCGGTTACGGTGATAGTCGACGTGATGGGTTGAACTTGCCCGACGGTGGAAGCGCCACCGCATCCGGTTAAGAGAGTGAAACCGCAAACGCTCATGGTCAGCAGCAGAAGCATCTGCAAGCGCCGCCGGTTTCTGAAGCCAAAGCAGCACAGAACAGCCGCCAGCACCGAGCCTGGGAAAAGAGGGCTGGAGCCGCGCCGCAGGGATGCGGTGGAGGCGGAAGTGGCTAAAGAGAGCGTTGTTGAAGCCGGCGCGCCGGAGGGGGTTACGGTGGTTGGCGAAAAGCTGCATGTGGCTCCAGTGGGCAAACCCGAGCAGGCGAATGAAACTGCGGAGTTGAAGCCATTCGCCGGGGTCACGGTGACTGTGGTGGTCCCGCTCTGTCCTGCGGTTACGGTGAAGGATGCTGGAGTGGCGGCGACGGAGAAGTCCGCAGCTGCGTTTACCACCTGGCTCACTGAATTAGAGGTGCTGGCGCCAAAGTTGGAGTCGCCGGAGTAGGCTGCCGTGATGGAGTCTGTCCCCGACGGCAGCGCCGCGGTCATGATGGCGGCTGAGTTTCCACTCAAGGTCGCACTTCCTAGCGAGGTGGCCCCATTGCTGAAGGTCACTGAGCCGGTGGCCGTTCCGCCAAACTGTCCGGAGACGGCAGCCGTAAGAGTGACCTGCTGCTGCGCAGTGGAGGGATTAGGCGACGAGGTCAAGGTTGTAAAGGAGGTAGCTTTGCCAACGGGCTGGCTGACCGGCGCGGATGAGCTGCCGGCGAAGCTGGTGTCGCCCGCGTAAGAGGCCGTGACCGAGTCCGCGCCCACCGGGAGCGCCGTGGTGGTAAAGCTGGCGGTGCCGCTGCTCAGCGGGGCCGATCCCAGTTGAGTTGAACCGTTGGTGAAGTAGACGGACTCTCCATTGGGCGGCGTGCCAAAGCTGGATGAGACCGTCGCGGTGAAGTTGGCAGGCTCGTTGAAAACGGACACGCTCTGCAAAGCCTTGAGCGTGGTGGTGGTTGCCGCCGGAGCCGGAGTACCCACGAAGCCATGCAGCACGGAGTTCGCGTCAATGTATGTGCCGGCGATGGCGCCGGCGGCGTTGATGGCGAATGCTCCGGTTCCCTCGTACGAGCCCGTTCCCGCGCCAGGGGCGTCGAAGCTGGTAAAAGCACCGCTTGCGCCAGAGCGAAGAAAGCCGTGACTTACATTGTTCGCGTCAACATAGACACCGACGATGTTCATCGCATCGTCCATGGCGAAGCCGCCGGTGCCGCAAATGAGTACGCCCATGCCCGACGTGGCGCAAGGACCCGTGTCTGCTCCCGGAGCGTCGAAGGTGGTTATGGTCCCATTGGCCGTGCGTACAAAGCCGTGGCGTGCGCCATTGACGTCGGTGTAGGTTCCGGCGATGTCGCCCGCCGTGTCAATGCTGGTGGGGAGGGTTCCAAAGTCTCCGTAATTGGCACAGGGATGGGCGGTGGCTACGCCTGATGGATCGAAAGTCGTCGTCGTACCGTTAGCCGCGCGCGTAAAGCCGTGAGAGATGCAGTTGTTATCGATGTACCTTCCCGCAACTACCCCCGCCGTGTTGATGGCGATACCCACGGTTGAGTTATTGCCGCTGAACGACGTAATCGTGCCGTCGGGCGAGCGCACATAGCCGACCTCGTTATTCTGATCCTCCCCCGTGACGGCGCCAACAGAGTTGATGCCTAGGACTTCGGTCCCCTCGCCCGGCCAACCCCCAGTCGAAACAACGAATGTGGAGATCGTGCCATTGGACGCTCTCACAAAGCCGTAATTCTCTGTCGCGGCAGTGAAGTAGCCAGCGATATCACCTGCCGTATCGGTGGCTGTGACGAACGTTCCCTGCTTTTTGCCTGTGGTGGCGCCCGGAGCATCGAAGGTAGTGATGGTGCCGTTGGCTGTGCGAACAAAGCCGTGGCTGGTGCCGTTGGCGTCGATGTAAGAGCCAGCGACATCTCCGGCCGTATCAATGCCTTTGGCGATGGTCCCCTGAAGCGTGCCGGCGCCGGCGCCTTGAACCTCAAAGCTGGTGAACGATCCCGATGCCTGGGGAAAGGCGTGTGTTGAAATTGCAAGAAACAGGTAGATAAAGAGAGGAAATGAAAGCGAACGACAGTTGGTCATAGAACTTTCCGACGCGGAAGCCGCGTGCGTTTCCAAATCTTATTGGAATCCTTGGCTGTCACGAGCGCATCCGAGCCACCACTGGTTAATGGGGGAAGAGACTTAAGAATACATCAATGCTTGTCAAGATCACGTTAATCTATCCATTGCTGCACGGTACGAACGGGGCCGCGGGGATGATGGGATCGCGATTGGGAGAGTTACGAGCGAATTCTATGACCGAAAATGGAACACCTGCGCTTGGCCTGAACCGGAAAGAGGTACGCGCGCTGGCGCTTGAGGTGGGTTTTGCGGAGGCGGGGTTGGTGGCGCTTCCGTATCAAGCCCAAGAACGGGATACGGCGCGGTTTGAGAAGTGGGTCGAGGCGGGACGCGCCGGGACGATGAAATATCTTCAGCGGCGCGAGGCTGGGCCAGATGGCAAAGCCGGGCAGCTGGTGCGGTCGAGCGTTAAGATTCCATTCCCATGGGCTCGGTCAGCGGTGGTTTGCTGGGCCGGCTACCACAGCGCGCAGCCGCGTTCGACGGATGCTGCAAAGGAGGGCGCGGGGTGGATTGCGCGGTACGCATGGACCAGTCGCCCAGATACAGGCAACAAGGATACGGATGGAGCCCGCCGGCCCAGCGATTATCACAAGGTGCTGCTGAAGCGAATCAAGGCGCTTGCAGCGCGCATTCGAGAGGCGCGGCTACGGGAGAATTTGGGCGGATTCGAGGCGCGGGCTTATGTGGATACGGGGCCGGTGGTGGAGCGGGCGCTGGCCACGGCGGCGGGGCTGGGTTGGACGGGGAAGAATACATGCCTGATCCATCCCAAGCTGGGGTCCTATGGGTTTCTGGCGGTGCTGTTGACTTCGCTGGAGGTTGAAGCGGATGAGGGTCGGCTTACCGTGCCGGGGTTAACTCTACCGGATCGCTGCGGAAGCTGCACTCGGTGCCTGGAGGCGTGTCCGACCGATGCGCTAATTGAGCCTTACAAGATGGATGCGGCGAAATGCATCTCGTATCTAACCATCGAGCACCGCGGGACGATTGATGAGGGGTTGATGGCGGGAATGGGGCGGCAGGTGTTTGGGTGCGACATCTGCCAGGATGTTTGCCCGTGGAATCGGAAAACGCCGATCGCGCCGGATTCGGATTTGGAGGCGCGTGTGGAGCTGGTGAATCCCGCGCTGGAGTGGCTGGCGGAGATGGACGAGGCGGAGTTCGAGCGCCGGTTCAACGGTTCGCCGGTGCGCAGGGCGGGGTTCATGGGGCTGCGTCGGAATGTGGCCGTTGCGATGGGGAACAGCGGGTTGGATAAATATGTGCCATGGTTGGACAGGTGGGCCGATGCGGCGGATGAAGGGCTGCGCGCGGCGGCGCGATGGGCGCTGGAAAGGCTATCCTTGAAGAAGTAGACATCGGCAGCATTGAGTCCCACCCATCGCAAAGAACGCGATGGATGGGGCACCCGATTTGTTGATCGACATGGGCTCGATAACCAGAGCGCGTCTCAAAAATGGTTGCAGATTTCGCTTGTGGTCCCTCAGGGGTTAAAACCCCTTCGTTTAACGGCTCTTTTCGGCACGACTGAAGTCGTGCCCCGATACAGATCGGATTTTTGAGACACGCTCTCAATGGAGCGAAGGAGTTGTGAGTGACTCAGGATACAGGTGACGGTACGAGCGGTGGAACGGCGATCAGCGTTGTTGGCGGCATCGATGCGGTTGAGCCGGTTACCGAGTCCAAGTGGTACCGCTGGCGCAAGGACGGCAGGGCGCTCATTGCTTACTTGATGGACAGCGAGGTGCACACGTTCGCTTTCAGCGTGGCGGCCAATGCGATTCTCTCGTTCATTCCGTTCTTCGTTCTGCTGTACACCCTTGCGTGGTCGGTGTTCCACTCCAAGGTGCTGGTGGGCGTGGTAAGCGAGATGGTGGCCTACTTTTTGCCTACAACCGCCAAGGAGGGCTGGATTGCAAACAACCTGATCGCCGTGGTTCCGAGCCATGGCGTGCAAGCGCTCTCGGTGGTCATGATCCTGATCAGTTGCACGGGGATCTTTCTGCCTCTTGAGGTTGCGCTGAACCAGGCATGGGGCGTGACCAAGAGCCGCAACTATCTGCATAACCAAGTGGTCGCTTTCGGGCTGGCGCTGCTGATGGTGGTGCTGGCGCTGGCGAGCATTCTTTTGAACGCGGGGGAACAGTGGATACTGACGTTTTTATTCTTTCATCACACCGATAACTTCGTATTCAACGCGATCAGCTGGCTTTGGCTTGCGGTTTCGACCGGTGTGGCGTCGATTCTGTTCTTCTTTTGCATTTATTGGGTTCTGCCCAACCGCAAGGTTCCATGGCGGCCGGTATTGCGCACGTCGGTATGGACGGGAATCATCTGGTTGCTGGCAAAGTATATCTTCGTGGAGGTGCTGCCGCATATGGATCTTAAGGCGCTGTATGGGCCGTTTTATGTGTCGGTGGGGCTGCTGTTCTGGGCCTATGCTTCGGGGCTGATTCTGTTTGCGGGGGCGCAGTTCAGCGTGTCGCGATGGGGAGATAAGAAGAGTTAGGGCGGAGTTATCGGCGGTAGATAGAAGAAGCAAGTTAGCGCCCTGCTGCGCGGGTGTGGCGAGTTAGCGAGTTAGCGCGAGTCCGAGGTCACAGAATCGAGATCCTTCGACAGGCTCAGGACAGGCTCTGGGGCGCCCGGCAGGCTCTGGAAAACCTGGCGAAAAGCAGACGCAGGTCCTTCGACTGCGCGGGCCGCAAAGAACGCGGTCCGCTTCGCTCAGGATGACAGTCCAATTGAATGACAATCAAATTGGATATGGATGCAGGTGCAGTCTACTTTTTGGATATGAATACAAGGGCAGTCTACTTCTTGAATATGAATGCAAGGGCAGTCTATTGCAGCTTGAAGCTTTTCACGGCGATGGCGTTGGGGGCGCGGCCGGTGGGGAGCATGGTGAAGAGCGAGCGGGAGGCGGTGCGGACGACGGCGACGTCGGAAGAGCGGGCATCGACAACGAAAAGCAAAAGGCCGTTGCTGGAAAACGCCAACGCGGAGGGGCCGTCGCCGACGTGGATGGAGCCGATGCGGCGGCCATCGTCGATGGCGTAGACGGTGACCCACTGGGAGCGAAGATTACCGACATAGAGCAGGGCGTTGTCGGCGGAGACGAGGCCGCGGACGGGATCGTCGCCGATCATGTATGCGCCGCCGACTTCGTCGCTGCCCGCATAGATTTCAGATATCGAGTCAGAGAGCGAGTTGGAGACGAAAATTTCGCCGCCGTCGGGCTTGAGGGCGAGTTGGACCGGAGCGCGGCCCACGTCAAGCAGAGTCTCGATGCGGTCGGGTTTGTCGGGATTGAGTTTTGAGTGGGCGAGCGCGATGACCATCACCTGATGGCCGTCGGCGCAGGCTACGAAGGCCTTGGTCGAGTCGGGCAAAATCACGGCATCGGCGGCGCCGGGACAGCCCTCGAAGACGGCGCGAAGTTTTCCCGTGGCGGGATCGAGAATGCTGACACTGTTTCCCTTGCGATTGGCGGCGACCAGGGTCTTGCCGTCCGCGGAGATGCGCGCGGAGACAGGCTCTTCTCCCGCGCCGAACTGGGCAATCTCGCGGCGGGACTTCAGGTCGAGGACGGAGATGCTGTTGGAGCCTACGTTGGCGACGTAAGCCAGCGTGCCGTCGGCAGCGAGGTCGATAGAGACTGGCCGGCGATGAACGGGAATGGTGGCGGCGACGGTGTTGTTCTCGGCGTTGATGACGGAGACGGAGCCGGCGCTGTTTTCGACGCCGGAATTGACAACGTAGACTTCGTTGCGCGTCGGACTGGCTGCGACTGCGACAGGATTACGGCCGACGGCGAGCTCGCGGTCGATGCGGATATTGACCACGTCGAGCACGGTGACGGTTCCGCTGCCGCCGTTGGGGATGTAAGCGTACTCGCGGTAGTTGGGCGGGTATTGAGGGAAGTCGTGAGTGCGGCAGGCGGTTAGGGTGAGAGCTAGAAGGGTGAGGGAGATGACTGGAATTATTCGTTTCCCAGGTCTCAGAAACGAGACCTGGGGCGCCCAAGCTGTCGGTTTCCGATGAGAACCCCGGGGTATTCGGCCCCTTGAGTGGTTGGCTTCCCACCCATCCCGCAAAAAACGCGGGATGGATGGGGCACCCGGCTGATGTGGGAAGGGCTTCATGGCCTAGATTGCGGCGGCGACGTGGATGCCTCGTGGGAGATGGCGGGCAACCACCGGGGCGATCTGCTCGATTTCGTCCATCATCGTGACAAACTGTGCGGGATAGATGGACTGAGGTCCGTCGGAGAGCGCCTTCTCGGGCTGGTGGTGAACTTCGATCATGAGGCCGTCGGCGCCGGTGGCGATGGCCGCGCGCGCCATGGGCAGAACGCTGTCGCGGCGGCCGGTGCCGTGGCTCGGGTCCACCAGAATGGGCAGATGGCTGAGCCGTTGCACGGCGGGAACGATGCTGAGGTCGAGCGTGTTGCGGGAGTGGTCGGCAAAGGTGCGGACGCCGCGCTCGCAGAGGATGACCTGGTAGTTGCCCTCGCTCATGATGTACTCGGCGGACATGAGGAATTCTTCGAGGGTTGCGGAGAGGCCGCGCTTGAGCAGGACCGGTTTGCGCAGGCGTCCGGCACGCTTGAGCAGGGAGAAATTCTGCATGTTGCGCGCGCCGATCTGGATCACGTCGGCCCACTCGGCAGCCATGGCGAGAGATTCGTTGTCGATGGCTTCAGTAACTATGCGGAGGCCGAAGCGGTCGCGAATCTCGCCCATGATGCGGAGGCCTTCGAGACCGAGGCCCTGAAACGCGTAGGGGGATGTGCGCGGCTTGAATGCTCCGCCACGGAAGAACTGAGCGCCGGCCGCGGCCACCTGCTCCGCGATGGCGAAGGCTTGCTCCGGAGTTTCAATGGAGCAAGGCCCGGCGACGATGGCCAGATTGCGGCCGCCGATGGAGGCGTCTGTGCCGGGAAAGCTGACGATGGTGTCTTCTTCTTTGACGTCGCGGCTGGCCAGCTTGTAGGCCTTGGAGACGCGGATGACTTCAGCAACGCCGGAAAGCTCCTCGAGATTGCCGCGATCGACTTCGCCTTTGTTGCCGGTGATGCCGATGGCGGTGCGTTGTGCTCCGGGAAGCGGATGGGCGCGGAAACCCAACTGCTCGATGGTTTCGCAGACGGCCTGGATTTGCTCCGGCGTAGCCTGCGCTTTCATGACAACCAACATGACTGACCCCTCGAATCATCAGTCTAACGGCTGACAGCGGGAAGGGCAATTTGTTTGAGGGGATGCGGGTGGGGCGAGAGAGGCTGGAACGGGTGTTGAGGATGAAGGTGGGGATGGCTTGGAGTTGGGAGGAACAATGCAGATCGGGGAAAGCCAAGATCAGGGTTGAATGGAGCAAGCCTTAGTTTTGCTCGCCGGTCTTCTCAGAGCCAGACCGGGCGGCAACAATCGCTGGTGCGATCACAATACCAATAAAAGCGAGAGCTATTAAAAGGTCGTGCATGAGCGATTCTCCGTGTGCGGCTCGTCTGAGCCCATCGATACTTGAATCATCGGCGGATGAGCGCGGAACATGAATCCCACAAAACTCTCGCGGCTGAGCGATGAGTGCTATTGCGTACCACTTCGGTAATGAGGGGAAGTTGGGAGAAGCACTGATGCGAAGGCCGGGGTCAAGTCCGCCTCTGAGTGTGCCGATGGCTTGCCTTTCAGAGGCGCCCGGGTGCGCGATTTCAAGCAGAAACAGACTTAGACGTGCGACGAGGTTGATGGCGAGATCAGCGGGATTCGCGGTCGTTTGGAGAGGCCGCGCGCTTTTGTGCCCGCCATTTCAGGCCGAGGAAGACAAGATAGCCGAGCTGGATGATCCAGGTGACGGAGTAGGCGGCAACCACGAATTGGTGATCGAGAAGGGCTTTTGCGTCCATGTTCTTGTCCTTTCTGAGTAGCGATCAGGCGTCGAGGGCTTGCTGGGCTTGGTGTGCTGCGATCTTCTGGTGCTGGCGTTCGACACTGTAGCGGATGGCCAGGATGAGGGTGCCCCATGCGAACCAGGCCAGCATGTTCCAAAGAAACGCGCCCACCATGGAGGGGTCCATACCGGAGCCTTCCGCGCCGCCGAAGACCGGAGCGGGATGCTGGGTGCGCCACCAGCGGTTGGACATGTAGACGATGGGCACGTCGAGTGCGCCAAAGATGCCGAGGACGGCGGCCAGGGTTTGCATCTGCGGGCCGGCGGCGAAGCGGCGCAGGAGCAGGTAGCTGACGTAAATCAGCCACAGAACCAGGGTGGTGGTGAGCCTTGCATCCCATGTCCACCAGATGCCCCAGGCGCGGCGTCCCCAGAGCGGGCCGGTGGTGAGGACGACGGTGCAGAAGACCACGCCGACCTCGGCGCCGGAGAGCGCCCAGGCGTCAGAGATTTGCGCGAAGGCGGGACGGCTGCGGCGGAAGGCAAGAAAGCCGATGGAGCCGGCGAGCGAAATGGCAAAGAACAAAAACGCCACGCTGGCCGAAGGGACGTGGTAATAGAAGATGCGAAAGAGCTCGCCCTGCATGGCGTCGTTGGGAGCAACATAGATGGCCTGGTAATAGCCCCAGAGCATGAGGGCGATGGTCAGTACGACGTAAAGGCTGACGGCGGCTTTTTTCATGGGGAATCCTGATGGAACCTTTTTAGTGTACGACGGGGAAGGCAGCAAGGGGTCGATCCGGGGGGGAGAGGGGCATAGCGGAATGGTTGTTTTCGTCAGAGAGCGAAAAGCCCCCGGGAAGTCAATTCGGAGCCATTTCACTTTGCGGGATCTTGGTGCGGGTGAAGTGATTCACCCACGTGTCGTGCAGACGCACCAAGCGCATGTTTGGTGTGCCTGTAGCTCTTCTGAAGTGCATTGCCGGTACCGTCCAGCGCAACCGAGATAGCCACATCCGTGGAGGTTCCCGCTTTGGAGAGCGATGACGTTGTATGGCTAGCGCCACCCGCAATCATCTGCTCAGTGGAACTACTTTCGGCAATGATCTGCTGAGCGGGATGTTTCCCTGAATTAAACCACGCTATGTCTGTATCCGGTAGTTGGTTGAGACGCGCGATAGGCCCTGGCGGGAAGTTCGTGTTGCTCATCTTGTCCATAAGCGGCCATTCGCCTGACGCGATAAAGACAGAACCGTTCATCGGATGGCCTGACTCACCGAGATTGATGATCTTGCCGGTGCGAAGTGCCACCATGTCGACGCACTTGTCGGCGCCGCACCCGGCTCGGCAGAGTGTCTCATTCAAGTAAGAAGCATGCTTGCCTGGCGAGATCCAAACCTTGGCGCCGTTCTCCACCGCATGGATCGTTGAGGCACGCGTAATCTGGCTCACGTCGCATACCGTGTTCTCGTGGGCCGCAGCGTACCAATAGATGGCCTCCCATTTTGCGGAACCGAGATCGCGGTCCGACGCGCTCACCAGGACAGCCACGTGCTCGGTGTCGAGCGGATGCCCATGAGGCCCGCAGTCGCGCTTCCAGAGATGATAATAGTGAATCTCGGCAGCCGGGAGATTGTCGCTTGAAGACTGTGCGGGAAACACCTGGCCGTAGATGGTCCCGTTTTCGGCTGTCACGGTGGGAGTCTTCATGTTCGGAGCAAACTCCGCGGGAACCTCTGAGCAGTCATGCCGCGCGACCATGAACGCCGGAGCAAATTGAATCAAGAGAGCCTGCTCCAGCGCATCGCTCATACCGTCCTGGTCGGAATCAACGGCAAATTGTGCCTTCGGCTCGGACTCCTGGGCGGCTGCATTGCGCAACGTAGTGGGGAAAAGCAGTGCGATGAGAAAGAGGAGGCCAACGGAGCGTCTGAGGGTTCGTATTTGCGTCTTTCGGCCTCCGATCTACTAAGGGCAGTTTACTCCACGTGCAGGATGAGAAGCATGACCTGACCCATTCCCGCGAGAATCTATTCCGCGTGGAAGACGACGTCGAACAGCAGCAGGCTGGCGGTGGTGAAGATGATGTCGTAGCCGAGCAGGAGCTTGATCCAGAGGGAGGGATCGCTTTCGCCGGTAAGGATGGAGGTAGTGGCCTGCACCATGGCTAGCAGAGCCGGAATGAAGATGGGAAACAGAATGAGCGAGAGCAGCAACTCGCGGTTGCGGCTGCTGATGGAGAGCGCGGCGAAGAAGATGCCGTTGGCGACCAGAGCCCAGGTGCCCAGCGGCAGCACCAGGAGCAGCAGCCAAGCCTGCCCCTGGATGCGAAGGTCGTAGAAAACGACGAAAAGGGGCGCCAGGATGACTTGAACGATGGAGACAAAAATGAAGTTGACGATGACCTTGGCGAGGAAGAGATCTGCGCCAGATGCCGGCGCCATGCGCTGAGCGTCGATGACGTTGTGGCGAATCTCGCGGGCCCAGGCCTGGTTCAGGGCGCTTACCGAGGCGAACATGGTAGCCACGCAGAGGACCCCGCCGGCGATTTGCCGTGAATATTCGCCGTGGGGATCGAAGGCGATGGAGAACAGCACGACGACCAGCAGCGAAAAGAAGAGCATGGAGATGATGGCGTCGAGAGAGCGCCATTCGATGCGCAGATCTTTGACGAGATGGGTCCAGAGGGCGCGGGTCATGAGGAGTGGTCCTCCGGGGTTGAATTCAGAAAAGAAGACGCAGGTCCTTCGGCTCGCTCCGCTCGCTCAGGATGACAGCTTGATTCAGGTCCTTCGGCTCGCTCCGCTCGCTCAGGATGACAGCTTGATTGAAGGGGAGCGATGGACTTGGTGAGGTCGGCGGTTTGGGCCACGGCGGCGCGGATGTAGTCTGCCGGGCTGAGAATTAGCTGTGTGCCGCGGGCGCCGGCGGAGACGCTGATCTGGTCGAAGAGGATTGCGGTTTCATCGACGAAAACAGGGAACGGCTTTTTGACGCCGAATACGGTGACGCCGCCGCGGATATAGCCGGTGAGCGGCTGCACATCTTTGAGGGGGACCATTTCGGCTTTGCGAAGGCCGGCGGCACGGGCGAGTTTTTTGAAGTCGAGTTCGGCGTCGCCGGGGATGACGGCAAAGACATAATCGTTGGGGCCTCCGGTCGACCACCCCAGCGACGAGGACCTGTCGCTGGGGACCCCGGTGGTCAGCAAGGTCTTGAAGACTTGCTCGGGGGGCATTGCGATCTTCCTTGCCACTGTAATGGCGGAAAGGTCGTTGGGATCGACCTCGTACTCGCGGAGTTCGAACGAAATGCCGAGAGATTCGAGAATGCGGGCGCCGTTGGTCTTCATAGGCTGGGGTTCCCTGGTTCAAACGAGGCCACGCGGCCGGCGCGCAGGGCGAGTACCCAATCGGCGATGGGTGCGGCGTGCTCGCGCTGGTGGGTGGTGAGGACGATGGTGCGATTGCCTTGACGGAATCCAGCCAGAAGAGCGACCATCTGGCTGACGGATTCGACATCCATGTTGGAAAAGGGCTCGTCGAGCAGCAGCAGCTCCGGCGCGGGGAGCAGCACGCGGGCAAGCGAGGTGCGCTGGCGCATCCCCTGCGAGTATTGACCCAAGGTGCGGGTGAGATCGGGATCAAGACCGACCTGGCGCAGGGCTTCGGCTGGCGTAAGACAAGGGCGGCCTGGATAGAGGCTGGCGAAATAGCGCAGGTTCTCTTGTGCGGTGAGCTCGTCGTAGAGCATGGGAGCGTGGCTCATGTAGCCGATGCGGTCGCGGGCGTCGTGGGGCTCGAAGTTGCCGAACACCCTGACCGTACCGGCGCTGGGACGCAGCAGGCCGGCAAGAATGCGGAGCAGTGTGGATTTGCCCGCGCCGTTTTCCCCGATTAGAACGTAGCAGCGGCCTGGCTCGAGGTCGACCGAGACTTGGCGAAGCGCGGCAAAAGAGCCGAAGAGCTTTGAGACTTTGTCGAGACTCGCGGAAGTTCGGCTGGTGAAGACTGGCCTGCCGCCGGTTGGGAAGACTTCGGCCTCGGGCGCGGGTAGGGTCATTCGATCAGTTGGCTACGGCTGGCGTGGCTGCGCTCGAGGTTGGCGCTTGAGGCGCGGGCGTGGCGGCAGCGCGGGGGTTGGCGTTGGCAGGTTGGACTGGCTTGGCGTTGGGCTGGTTTGGTCCGGCAGGCGCGTACTTGCTGGCGCACTTGGCCTGGAGCACAGTTGCGTGTAAGACACCATCGCGGCCGTAAGACCCCTCGGCGAGGGCCTGAGCATCGTCTTTGAAAGTGTCTGGAGGCGGCTCGGAACCCTTGTAGACCACCTTGAGAAGACGCCCACCGGCAGCCTTGGGCGAGTGGCTTTCGAACTCGTTCATCACAAAGGTGACGTGGGGGCCATCGTGCTCGATGGAGCCGGGCTGGACGAATCCCTCGACGCGCAACTGGCTGTGGTAAGCCTTGTCGCCCATGCCGCCGAGCTCGGCGATGGTGACGTAGTAGCTCTTGCCGGCTCCGTAGCCGGAGTAGGCAAGCCAGCCGATGGTGCCAAGGATAATGACGGCCGCAATCCCGATTCGCAGGTTGTTTCCAGAGATCTTCATAGTCAACTCTTACGATACGAGTTGAACTTGGCAGGGTCAACCATCGGAGGGATGATGTGTGATCTAAATCACAGTTTGGATTGGATTGGGTCGGAGAGAAGTGATCCGGCAGTGGGTCAATTTGAAATCACATTTCCTCAGGGGCTAAAGCCCGCGCTCGTTTTGCTTGTCTTATGTACGGGCTGAAGCCCGTACCCTTCAAACTGATCCACTATCCACAGTTTGGATTGGGTGGGGAGGGAAGCAGGTGATCCGGCAAACCCAGGAGACGGCGTGGATTTGCCGGTTATGAGTGGCTTCAAGACGGGTAAGACACCGGGGAGACGATCGGCACTTACTTTTTCCTGGAGCGGACTAGAACGGGCCGAGGCGGCGTTAAGTCATCTGCCGTGAAATCGATATAGTGGCGGGACGATCCGACGGATTGAGAAGAGGCCAACAGCGCGGGAGCGAGAACGATAACCAGCCAGGCGAGAACGAGCAAGACATCGACCATGATGGAGAACCCTCCGAGAAACGGTTGCATTCGCTATGCCGATGAGGGTAGAGGTGCGGATCGGCTTGAATGAACGGTACTGGAATCTCGGGTGGAGGGGAATATGCAGTTGGTGGGACGGGGGATGGCTATGCAGTAAGAGGCTGCGGGGTACCGATGGATCTGATGGGAGGGTACTGGGCGGGAAAGTACTGAGTTATATAGGGAGGGAGGGGCCAGCGGCATTGCGGACTGGCATCCGCACTGGGCTACCCGCTGGCCCACTCGTCATGCTTCTTCTTCAACCTTGACCGATTGCGGCAACATGGCCGCGATGGCCGGGCAGGCCACCAAAGTGAAGAAGGCTACGGCAACGAACAGCTCGTGCATTTAGTTAGACTCCCTGAGAAGACAATTCGCTCCAAAAGTTGCGAAGAGTAACGTCCTAATCGAACCTGGGTAACTTCGATCACATCAACAAAGGTAATCGACTGGACATTACCAATTTACTCTTTCCGGGGATGATTACAAGAGGGAAGCCGATGATTTCATTACTGTTTATGTGGATAAAAGGTGGGAGATGCGTGACGGGAAAGTTGTAGTCGGGGTTGAGAGCCGACTTCAGCAATCTGACTTGAGGTTCAGTGCGCGGAGTCCAGAGTTTGTGCGGCGCGGTCGAGTGCGTGAGTCAGGACTGCCAACTGTTGGGTTGCGCGGGGCTGGTCTCTGGCATCGATGGCCTCGTTGACGCCGGGGATGGCGACGGCGGCGTAGCCGGTGAATTGGCCGGGAGCAAAGATGGTGTGCCGGTACCAGGGACGGTTGGGCAGGCCGGCATCGGAGATGAAAGCGGTCTCGGTCTGGCGGAGGGCGAGGTTGAGCTTGGCCAGATCTCCAGTGGGCGCAGTTTGGCGGTCATGGGCTTCTTTGGCAGCCGCGCCGAATCGGGCGGCGGCGGCCAGGGCGGGTGTGAAGTCGAGCGAGCCGAGCCCGTTGTCGGCTGCTCTCTTTTTTGCCGCTTCAATATAGGAAGAGATGGAGTGCGCGTAGGCGACGTAGTTGTAGGGCAGCACATCGGCATCGGCCATGCGCAGGGCTTCAAGGCCGAGTACGCGGGCCATTTCCTGCAGGTAGAGGAAGTGCGGATCGGCATTCTGAACGTACCAGGCAAAGTTGTCGAAGACGGAGTGGTAGACGCCGTATGGGCCTTCGGAACCGATGTCTGACGAGGGCACGCCCACGTGCTGAAAGAATGGCGTGAAATCGGAGCCGGAACCGAGGTCGCCGATGTGAACTTCTTCGGAGGCGGGCGGAGCGTTCGAGACATGGTGCTCGTCTGGATCGAGGCGAACGGTCTTCCACTGTTCGTAAACGGTAGGTCCGGCGGGACTGGGAACGGAGCGGGTGACTTCGCGAATGAACTGCCTGAGCGAGGGCACGGCGGAGGCCGAAAAATTGGGTCCGGAAACGCCGACGTCGGTGTTGAAGTAGGCGACGGCGCGCTCCAGAGGCTTGGCATGCTGCTCGACCCACTCGGTTGAGCCGATGAGGCCCTCTTCTTCCGCGTCCCAACTGGCGAAGACGATGGTCCGTTTGGGGCGCCAGCCGGTCTTGAGCAGGGCTCCGACACCGTGAACGGATTCAAGCATGGCTGCGGTGCCGCTATTGGGATCGACCGCGCCATAGACCCAGGCGTCGCGGTGATTGCCGACGACGACCCAGTCGTCGGGATAGGTTGAGCCGGGAAGCTTGCCGATGACGTCCCAGATGATGCGGCGTTGATAGTCCTGCTGAGAGACGAGGTGGACTTTGACGGAGCCACTTTGTCCGGCTTGCTGGGCGCCGACTGCTCCCAGGTGATAGCGGAAGGGCAGAGCGCCTTGCCAGCCCTGGGGCACGCCCGGGCCCTTGAGCGCTTTGAGGATGGGCGCGGCATCGTAATAGCTGATGGGGATGGAGACGATGCGGGGCTGGTTGCCTTCCGGAGAGATGCGCGCGGAGTCGGGCAGGTCGAGCGTCGAGGCTACGCCGGGGGTTTCAGGATCGCCGGGATACTGAAAGAGGAATTGCACCGATCCCCGCTGGACGCCGGTCTCGGGACGCCAGGGGCCGTCGGGATAGGCATCGCCTTTGAAGTAGCCGTCGTCTTGAGGATCGGAGTAGATGAGGATGCCCGCTGCGCCGCGCTGCTGGGCCAGGTAAACCTTGACGCCGCGAAAGTTGGCGCCGTAGCGGCAGATCACGATTTTTCCGTGGAGGTCGATTTGCTGCGCGGCGAGCTGGTCGAAGTCTTCGATGCGGCCGTAGTTGGCGTAGACCACGTCGCCGGTAACATCGCCGGAGCCTGACGATCCGTTGAAGGGCATGACCACGCGGGGATCGTCCTGGTAAGGATCGCCGGGGACGTGCTCGCGGGTAGGGCCGGTCATGAGCTGGCGGCCAGCGTCGTCAAAGGCTTCGACGCGGACCACTTTGGGCTGATTGAGGAGGACGCGATAGGGGACGATCTCGGTTTCGAGGCCGGCCTGGCGAAACTTCTCGGCGACGTAGTCGGCTGTCTTGCGATCTTCAGGCGTGGCGGCGAGATGAGGCGCGGCGGTGAGGATCTTGAGGTGTTGGCCGGCGAGCTGCGCGTCGGGAACGGCAAGGAATGTGGACTCGATTTTGGCCTGAGCGGTGAAGTCGGAGTAACCGAAGACTGTGGGCGCGGCGGACTGAGCCGCGAGAGCAGCGGAGGCGAGCGAGAAAAGCAGAAAGGCAAGCGGATTGCGCACGGTCATGGTTCGATCCCTTAACAGCCCATGGTGAAGGTCGCGTTTTGAAAGGGCACGACTTCAGCCGTGCCGTAAATGCTTGATTGCAAATTTCGGGCTTTAGCCCCTGAGGATTATTCTTCGGCAGCTTGGACTCTTACCGAAGGCCCTTAAGGAAAAAGAACAACGATTCGTTGAAACTGCGGCTCAGCCGCCTGCGAGACAAAGAGGGAAATATAAAGCCACAGCTTACACCAGTGCGGTGTCTCAGAGGCTCGCCAAAGAAGTCTGCGATGGAAATGCAGGTCCTTCGACTCCGCTGTAGAACGCTTCGCTCAGGATGACCGCCACTCGTCGTTTACCAGTTAACTGGCAAGCGGGCGGAAGCTAGGCTACGGGCTGGGCGCAGTGGGCGCAGCGCTTGGCGGCGAGAGGAATCTCGCTAAGGCACTCGGGGCAGGTCTTTGCGGCCGATGGAGCTTCAGGAGCCGGCTTCTGTAAGCGGGCCATGAGATGGTTCAAGGGCAGGACTATGCCGAAATAGACGACGAAGGCCACGATCAGGAATTGCACGGTGGCGGTGAGGAAGTTGCCGATCCTGATGGGCGTGCCATTGAGCATCAGCACCACGTTGTCAAAATCGGGTTTGCCCACCAACGCGGCGATCAACTGACCGAGCACGTCTTTGGTGAAGGAGGAAACGACGGCGTTGAAGGCCGCGCCGAGAATGACCGCGACGGCAAGATCGACTACATTTCCACGCAGAATAAAATCTCGAAAACCTTTCAGCATTTCAGTCTCCAATAGACCCCGAGAGATAACCCGTGGTCGATCGCGGGGAACGCGGTCACAGGCTTTCGACAATGGTACACGGGTGGAATTGCGTTGTAATAGCCGGAAGTGGATTTTCACGGCGGGCTACAAAGGGTAGAGCCAGAAAAAGAGCGCGAGGGCAAGAATCATCAGTTCCGAGTAAAGCAGGATAAGGACGCCGGCGTGGTAGAGGCTCCATTTGCGGCCGATGCAGCGAGCGGTTTCGATCATGCCCCAGAAGGCGAAGGGTACCACGAGAATCTGCCAGGGCGAGCTGTGAAGCGCGTCGGTGCGGGGAAAGCCCTCGAGGAGCAGGCTGGCTGCGAAGGCGCCGAGAGAAAGAAGAATCCCACGAAGAAGCGATTTGTTGCGCAGGCGGAAGATGTGAGGGCGTGGCGACACCCTCTTACTGTAGTTGGTCTGGCTCAGCTTGCTACCAGTTCCATCTCCTTGAGCGACTCGGAGTAGGGCGCGCGAAGGACGCCTCGCTCGGTGACGATGGCGGTTACATATTTTGCGGGCGTCACGTCGAAGGCGGGGTTGCAGATGCCCACGCCGTTGGGGGTGAGCTGCTTGCCGCCGTGGTGGGTGACTTCGATGGCGGGACGCTCTTCGATGGGGATCGAGTCGCCGGTGGGCGTGGCCAGGTCGATGGTGGACCAGGGGGCAGCAACGTAGAACGGAATGCCGTGCTCTTTGGCCAGAATTGCCACGTTGTAGGTGCCGATCTTGTTGGCGGTGTCGCCGTTGGCGGCGATGCGGTCTGCGCCGACGACAACGGCCTGGATGCGGCCGGCGCGCATAAGGCTGGCGGCGGCGTTGTCGCAGATCACGGTGGTGGGGATGTTGTCGGCCATCAACTCCCACGCCGTAAGGCGCGCGCCTTGCAGGAAGGGACGGGTCTCGTCGGCGTAGACGTGGATGCGCTTGCCGTGTTCGACGGCGGAGCGAATAACGCCGAGAGCTGTACCGTAGCCGCAGGTTGCGAGTGCACCGGCGTTGCAGTGGGTGAGCACGCCGGCCTCATCGGGAAGCAACGCGCCTCCGAACTTGCCCAGGGTGCGGCAGGCGGCGATGTCTTCCTCATACATGGCGTGGGCCTCGGCCAGGATTCTTTGCTGGACCTTGGCGAGGTTTGCGTCTTCGTCGAGCAGTTCGGCGAAGAGACGCTTCATGCGATCGATGGCCCAAAACAAATTCACAGCGGTGGGGCGGGTTGCGGCCAGGCGGGCGCAGATGCGCTCGAACTCAGGTGCGAAGAGATGCGGCGTAAGGGCGGTGGTGTGGAGTGCGCCCAGTGCGATGCCGTACGCGGCGGAGACGCCGATGGCCGGCGCGCCGCGCACGACCATGGTGACGATGACCTCGGCCACCTGTTCATAGTTGGTGGCGAGCACGTAGCTCTCCACGAGGGGGAGCTTGGTCTGATCGATGAAGCGGACGCCTTCCGGGGTCCAGGCCAGGGTTGGAATCATGCATCTCTAGTGTAAACGGAGACGGCAGAGATCAGGGGTCAGAGATCAGAGATCAGTACCGAAATGAGCGCGCTTGTAAACCTTTTCAGAATTTGCTGGACCGGGTTTGGGGCCGTTGCGTTAGAGTGGTTTGGTTGACTTAATTTCCCGTCGAAGATCGTTGGAGCGTTTCTCTCCTGAAGGAGCTTTTGGTGTTGAACCTGACCGCAGTCGATTGGCTGATCATGCTGCTGTACTTCGTGTTTGTGCTGGGCATCGGCTTCGCGCTGAAGCGCTACATGAAGACCAGCAAGGACTTCTTCCAGGCGGGGCGGGCGCTGCCGGCGTGGATCTGCGGGCTGGCGTTTATCAGCGCCAATCTGGGCGCGCAAGAAGTGATTGGGATGGGCGCGTCGGGGGCAAAATACGGCCTGGAGACGGCTCATTTCTACGGCATCGGCGCCATACCGGCGATGATTTTTGTGGGCATCTTTATGATGCCGTTTTACTACGGCTCGAAGGCGCGGAGTGTGCCGGAGTTTCTGCGCATGCGATTCGACGAGAAGACGCGCGCGCTGAACGCGTGCTCGTTCGCGGTGATGACGGTTTTCAGCTCGGGAATTTCGATGTACGCGATGGCGCGGCTGATCCAGGCGCTACATGTCTTCGACGGGCTGTTCAGGGCGCTGGGCTGGAATCCCGATGGAATTTTTACATTCTCGATTTGTCTTTCGGCGCTGATCGTACTTTTGTATATCTTTCTGGGCGGGCTTACCAGCGCGATTTACAACGAGGTGCTGCAATTCTTTTTGATCATTGCTGGATTTCTGCCGCTGGTGCTGATTGGGCTGCGCAATATCGGCGGGTGGAGCGGACTGAAGGCTTCAGTTCCGATGCAATACATGCACGAGTGGAAGGGCGTGGCGCACGCCAGCACCAATCCGATGGGCATTGAGATTATCGGGCTGGGGATGGGATTGGGATTTGTGCTGGGGTCGGGTTACTGGTGCACGGATTTTCTGGTGATCCAGACGGCGATGGCTTCAAAGGATGTGGAGTCGGCACGGCGGGTGCCGCTGATTGCCGCGATTCCGAAGATGGTGTTTCCATTTCTGGTAATCCTGCCGGGGCTGCTGGCGATCGGGCTGCCTACGCCGCACACCACGACTGTGGTGCGAACGGTGAACGGTGCAATCATTCATGAAATAACGGTGGTGCCGCCTCAGGTTTCAGAGGGTAGGGGACTGGTTCCGGCCAAGATCAACCCGGTGACGGGCAAGGCGATGCTGACGGCCAGCGGCGAGCCGCTGCTGGACTACGACATGGCCACGCCCAACATGCTGCTGCACTTTTTCCCGACGGGGATTCTGGGACTGGGACTTACCGCGCTGTTAGCCAGCTTCATGAGCGGCATGGCGGGGAATGTTACAGCCTTCAATACCGTTTTCACTTACGACTTATACCAGAGTTATATTCACAAGGGCGGCAGCGACAGGCATTACATGGCTGTAGGCCGATGGGCGACGGTGGGCGGAATCTTACTGTCGATTGCGACGGCATATGCGGCCATCAACTTCAATAACATCATGGATACGCTGCAACTGGTATTCAGTTTTGTGAATGCGCCGCTGTTTGCGACCTTCCTGCTGGGCATGTTCTGGAAGCGGGCGACCGGGCATGCCGCGTTTACGGGGCTGATTGCGGGCACGGCGACGGCTATGCTGCATCATGGGTTGACTCTGCCGATCGAGGCGCGGCCGGGGATTCACGGCGGATGGATTGCGGTGCTGCACCACTATCCCAGCGACATGGCGCAGAATTTTTGGACGGCAATTTTCGCATTTAGCGCCAACTTTATTGTCACGGTGTTAGTAAGTTACTGCACCAAGGCGCGGCCGGAGTCGGAGTTAGTGGGGCTGGTACATTCGCTGACACCGAAACCGGCGCGCCCGAAGAACGAGTTATGGTGGCAACGGCCCGAGACGCTGGCGGTGGCTGTACTGCTGGGCGCGGTGGCGTTCAACATTTTCTTTTACTGAGAACAGAGGTTAACCATGAGTCTCGATTTGCGGATTCCGCTGGGAATGATGTTTTCGCTGCTGGGAGCGATTCTCTCGGCGTTTGGGTTGGCGACCAACGGCAATGAGAAACTCTACGCGCCGAGCCTTGGGATCAACGTGAATCTGTGGTGGGGGCTGGTGCTGTTGGCCTTTGGGCTGACGATGTTTCTGTTCGGAAAGCGCGGACAGAAACAGTTGGCGAAGCTGCCGCCGGAAAAAGTGGAAGCGAGAAAAAGGCATTGAGGAGAGCAGCAAGTTGGCGCCGCTTGCGCGGGTTGGCGAGTTAGCAAGTTGGCGGTGTTGTGTCGGCTTGAGCGGAGTTTCCTTTGGATGAGCTTGGGTTGCCAATGAGACTCTGCTCTAACTCGCTATTCCGGCTTCACGCTGAAGCGCATGGAGCGGTAGTCGAAGGTGTAGGCGCGCAATTGGTCCAGAACATCGAGGCCTAACACTCCATAGACATCGTCGAGAGCGGCTGAGCCTAGCGGCTGGGTGAGCACCTGGATGTAGTGCACGTCGACAGCGGTGGGGCCGACGGCGAGCGGAATAGTCTCGGCGATGAAGGCCGGCTGCGGCGGGCTAGATTCGTGGCCGGGCAGCGTGAAGAGCTGCATCTTCCGGCCGGCAAAATCGGCGGAGTGCTCATCGTAATAACGAGATGTGAGAAAAGTTTGCCGACTGCTTGCATCTACAACGTACATGCGCTCTTCATCTGCTTTGCCAAGGGCCACAATCATGCGATCGCCATCGAGAAAGAAGCGCGCGCCGGGCAGGGGCGGATCGTCCTTTGCATTCTTGTCCTGCGATTTGAAAGGGCGAACTTCAATGGTGTCGTCGGCGGTGATGGTGAGGCTGCCGAGGGCGGAGAGCGCGGGGTAGCCGAGAACTCCTTCAACCTGGAAGTGCGACTTGGGGAAGTTGTAATCGGCGTCTTCAAAGACGAATGCGGTCATGTTGCGGAAGGTGATGCGGCCGCCGATGGTGAAGCGGGGAATGACGGCGGCGCGGACCTCGATGGAATGCCCGGTGAGGGTGTGGATAGTGGCCGACTGTGCAGAGATTTTGAGGCCGGCCTCCTTAGCTAGAGATCGGGCGATGAGGTTGAATGGCGCGGTGGGATCGAGCATGAAACCGTGCGGACGGGCGTCAACGTAGACAGGGAGTTCGGTGAGGCCGAGCGGGTTCTTGGTGACCTGGAGCAGAAATGGGTTATAAGGCTCGACGGTCATGGGCGGATTCGACAGAGCGAGTGGCAGAAGTTTGAGCGGGAGCTCGA
>Ga0326727_10008720_pt1 | contig 25507 bp, 24 predicted proteins | sample MB2enrmetagenome_FD_207643 | JGI IMG/M metagenome (GOLD analysis project Ga0326727, IMG submission 207643) | Lab enriched peat soil microbial communities from McLean, Ithaca, NY, United States - MB29MY | ecosystem: Environmental > Terrestrial > Soil > Wetlands > Peat | place: USA: New York... | reverse complement strand
GCGTTGCCCCAGGCATCAAAGTCGTAGGTGTCCGTCACCGCGCCGGTCGAACTGGTCAACTGCCGCACGCTGCCGAGGGCATCATATCCGTAAAAGCTCGGCGTCCACGTGCTGTTGGCGAGCTGGTTCTGGTTGATGCGCCGCAAGCCGTACGTGTATGTCCGTTGCACACCGCCGGCGCCGATCTCCTCGACCACCTGCGCGTAGCCGGTCGGGTTCAGGTCGTCCACCAGGTAACGGGTGGTCACTCCGCCGGCGGTCTTCGCCACGCGGTTGCCGTCGCCATCGTACACCAGGGTCACGGCACCGCCGTTCATGCTCTTCAGCCGGTTCGCGAAATCGTACGTAAACGTCCGCGATCCGGAGACCAGCGTGTTGCCGTTGGGGTCGTAACTCTCGGTCGGCGGCTGGATGCGGTCGTCGAAGTCGTATAAGAAGCTCGCCGTCGGGATGCCGGGGATCGACGATGTTTGCGACAGTCGGTTGCCCACCGGGTCGAGGGCGTACGCCACCGTGCCGTTCTTCGACATCGGGTCCAGGCTGATGGTTTCGTTGGTCAGGCGGTAAATGCCGTCGTAACTCCAGTTCAGCGTGCGGCCGCTGGATTCGGTCGCCGACACCCGGTTACCCGTCGGCCCCAGCGTGTACGTGTAACTGGCCTTGCCGTTGTTCAGCGCGGTTACTCGGTTGAGATCATCGTAGGTAAACGTGCTCTGCAAACCGTTTGGATACGTCACTGTCGCCAGATTGCTCGCCGGATCGTAGCTGTACGTGGTGGTGTTCGCCCCCGCCGGCAGCCGGTTGTCCACCACCGTCGCCAGCCGGTTCAGGCTGTCGTACGTGTACGCCACCGACACTCCGTTCGCGTTCGACGACTGCATCGTCGCCACATTCCCCGCTGGATCATAAGTATAGCTCAGCGTCCCCTGCGGCGTCGCCTTCGTCACCAGCCGGTCGTGGTCGTCGTACCCGTACGTCGTCGTCCCGCTCGCGTCCGTCATCGTCGCCCGCTTGCCGGTCGCCGTGTACGTGAAGCTCTCCGCCACGTCCCCCGCCGGATTGGCCGCCGACCTCAGCAGCGCCTGGCCCGGCGTCCTCTGCGTCAGCCGGTTCATCGTGTCGTACGTGTACGTCGTCGTGTGGCCGTTGGGGTCCGGCGTCGCGTAAGCGTTGTAATCCGTCAGCGACGTCAGGTTCCCCGCCGCGTCGTACGTCCGCGTCTGCGTCTGCCCCGCCGGCATGGTCTCCTGGTTCAACTGGTTCAGCGGGTCGAACCCGTTCTGCGTCATGTGGGTGTTGGCGTCCGTCAGCGTGGTCAGGTTGCCGTTGCTGTCATAGCCATACGCGGTCGTGTTGTGCGCCGGGTTGGGGTGGTTCAACTGCACCACCGACCGCAGTTGGTTGTTCAGGTCGTAGGTGTACTGCACCTGGTTCTTGGCCTGATCCGTCACCAGCGCGAGATTGCCGGGGCCGTCGTAGGCGTATTGCGTGGTCGTCTTGTCGTCGTAAGTCGTCAGCGTCAGCCGCCGCCGCGCAGGCGTAATGCCCCAGGCGTGCCAGCGGCCGGTCTGGAACTCACCCCGCAACCACTCGGTTCAGTGCGCCGGGTCGCATGCCCCGTTCTCTACCCCGCCGCCACGACTTCCCGGTAGTATCGTTCGTACTGCGGAATGATCTTGTCGGAGCAGAACCGCTCGCTGGCGTTCCAGCGTCCGGCGCGGCTCATGCGGTAGTGCAGATCGCCGTCGGTGAGCAGCTCGACCACGCGGGCGGCATGCGCGGCGATATCGCCCACGGCTTCCAGGAATCCATCCTCGCCGTGGGTGATCAGCTCGGGGACGCCGCCCACGCGCGTCGAAACGGGCACCACGCCGCAGGCCATGGCTTCCAGGGCCGCTAGGCCGAAGGATTCCTGTTCGCTCGGCATCAGCATCACGTGGGCCAGGGGGATCAGCCGCTCCACATGGTCCTGCTTGCCCAGGAAGGTGACGTGCTTGTCCATGCGCAGCTCCCGCGCCAGGTGTTCGCAGGGGCCGCGGTCGGGGCCGTCGCCCGCCATCAGCAGGTGCGCCGGCACGCTCTTGCGGACTTCGGCCAGGATGCGCACGCAGTCCATGACGCGCTTCACGGGCCGGAAATTGGAAAGGTGCAGGAGCAGTTTCTCGCCCGCCGGCGCGTAGTGGGCCGCGCCCGTCTTGAGATCGTCCGGATGGTATCGTTCGCAGTTCACGAAGTTGTATATCGTGCGGATTTCATTCGTCACTCCGAACACTTCGACGGTCTCGCGGCGCAGGTACTCGCTGACGGCGGTGATGCCGTCCGAGTGCTCCATGGAGAACTTGGTGATGGGGAAATAGGACCGGTCCGCGCCCACCAGGGTGATGTCCGTGCCGTGCAGCGTGGTGATGAACGGCAGGCGGCGCACGGGCGCCAGCATCTGCTGCGCCAGCAAGGCGGAGATGGAGTGGGGAACGGCGTAGTGCACGTGCAGCACGTCCAGGCCGTAGGATTCCGCCACTTCGAACATGCGCGAGGCCAGGGCCAGGCAGTACGGCGGGTATTGAAACAGCGGGTAGTTGGAGACTTCCACTTCGTGGTAATGAATCCGCGGCGTGTCCGCGTCCAGCCGGATGGGGTTGGCGTAGGTGATGAAATGCACCTGGTGGCCGCGGCTGGCCAGTTCCATGCCGAGTTCGGTGGCGACGATGCCGCTGCCGCCGTAGGTGGGATAGCAGGTGATGCCGACGTTCATCAGCTCTCAGTGTACCAGCCGCCCCATTCCGATCTGGCCGTGGAGGTTCTCGGCGGGCGAGGGAACGTCGCCGCCTCCGAACCAGACGCGGACATCGCCGCCCTCCACCAGGACCGTGGCATCGCAGAGCACTTTGGAATTCCACGCGGCGGCCCCGGCGAAGGCGGCCGGAAGTTTCCGCCAGTGGACGCCGTCGGTGGAGCGCGCCAGACGGAGACGGCGGTTCTCGGCGAAGTCGCGGGCGGTGTAGAGCATCCAGTAGAAACCGTGCGAGGCCCACACCGCCGGCTCGCCCAGCCCGGCCTCATCGTCCAGTTCCAGAACCGGATTGGAGCGCAGCTTCTCCCAGCGCAAACCGTCAGAGGAGCGCGCCACGCCGATGCGTTGCCGGGTGGGGCGCGCGCGATCCTGGCCCAGGTAGTAGAGATAGAAGTACGAGCCCACGCGGATGGCGTAGGGATCGGCCACGCCGCACTCGTCCCAGCTTCCATAGGGGCCCGGTCCGAGCACGGGCGCGGGCTCTTTGCGCCAGTGTCCGGCGTCGCCCGAGCGCGCCAAGCCGATGCGCGGCGCGCCTCCCGGACCGGCCTGGTACCAATACCAGAGCCGCCCGCCGTACGGCAGGAGGGAGCCGTTGGCGGCGATGTAGGCGCCTTCCCAGGTTTTCGGATCGGGAGCCAGGACCGTGCCCCGGTCCCGCCACCGGATGCCATCCGGCGAATCCGCCGCGCGCGTTTGCCACGCCCGGCCGTCGAAGGCCGAATAGAGATTCAGGTAGCCGTCGCGGAACCGCGCGACCGAGGGATTCAGCACATCGTGGAAGCCGGCGCGCCCGATCACCGGATCGGGACGCTGTTCGAGGACCCACGACAGATGGGGATCGCCGCCCCGCTCGGGCGGCAGGGTGAAATCCGCATAGCGGCCGCATCCGGAAAGGACCGCCCAGGCGGCCGGCGCCAGCCAGCGGGCCATTCGCCGGGTCACAGCGGGATCTTGACTTTCAGACCGGAGCCGCGCCCCGGCCGTGATTCCAACTGGAGATCGGCGTTCATGGCGCGCGCCCGGCCCTTCAGACTCGCCGGACCCAGGCGGAGCAGATCCAGTTCCTCGAGGGAATACGTTCCGGCGAAATTGAACCCGTGGCCGTTGTCGTCGAAGGTGACCTCCAATCCGCGATCAGTCCTCTCGATGGTCAGCGCCACGCGCGTGGCCGCGGCGTGCTTCTGCACGTTGTGCAGGGCCTCGCGGACCATGGCCAGGAGTTCCTTGGTCATCTCCTGCGGCATGCCGACCGGCTTGGAGGGGGCGGCGAAGGTCACCGGAATGCCGCTCTCCTTCTGGAACATTTCGGCGATCCGCCGGATGGCGGCGATCAGGTTGCCGCCGTCCACGTCCGCCGGACGCATGCTGTGGATGAAGGCGCGCAGATCGCGAACCTGGGATTGCGCCAGCGCCTGCAACTGCTTGAGGTCCTGCATGCCGGCCTCGAAATCGCGGCCCAGGAGTTTGCGGAGGATCTCCAGGCGCATCTGCAGGCTGATGAAACTCTGCAGCGGCCCGTCGTGAAAATCGTTGCCGATGCGCTCCCGCTCCAGGTCGGCAGCCTTGCGGGCAGCCCGGTGCGCGGCTTCCAGTTCCTCCTCCAGGCGGCGCGCTTCGGCCGCCCGGCGGCGGCTGTGGACCGCCAGGACGCACGCCAGGGCTCCGCCCACCACCACCGTGCGTTCCAGATTCCGCAGAGCGGCGGCCTGCGGCGCCACGGCGCAGAAGACGGCCGCCATGCCGCTCACTATGGCCACTTCCACGGCATCGCGGAAAACCACGGCCTCGGTGAGCAGGAAGAGCAGGAACACGGTGGCCAGCCACGGAATGGACTCCGCGGCGATGCCGGCCAGCGCCAGAAAAAAGATGGCGTCGCCCAGCAGCGCCAGCAGACCGGCCAGACCCTTCCAGGGGGCGCGGCGCAGCGCCGCGACCAGGGCATAGAGGAGATACGCTCCCATGGCCCAGGGGAACGGGCCGGTGCGCGGAAGCCGCAAGAGACCGAGCGAGAGCGTGGCGGCGGCCAGCAGAGCGCGCGTCCAGGCCAGCGTGCGGGCGGGATCGAGTTTGGGCGGAAAAGTCACCTGGCTACTTCCGGTACAGGAACAGCGCGTGGCTGCGGCCCTCGCCATCGTCGGGAATATTCTGGACCTGCTCGGGGGTCCAGTTCCTGAATTCGAAATCGTGCGCCACCACACGCGCGCCTTTGCGCAGTTGTTTGTCGAGCAGGGGCTGAACCTGGTTGTTGATGGAGTCGGGCAGCAGGTAGACCGTGACCAGGTCGGCCGAGCCGTAGTTCTGTTGCAGCAGGTCGCCGTTGACGATGTGGGCGGTCCTCTCCAGGTGGAGTCTCAGGATCCTGTCGGCGCTGTGCCTGCACAGGTCCCTGTCGATCTCGATACCGACGGCGTCGGCATGGAACTTCTGCGCCGCCATGATGACTATCCGGCCATCGCCCGAGCCCAGGTCGTACACCTTTTCGCCGGGCTTGAGTCCGCCCAGTTGCAGCATTTTCTCGACGATGGTTTCGGGCGTCGGGTAATAGGGCGCGAGTTTGGCATCCGCCGGGGTTTGCGCCGCCAGGGCGGAGCAGCCCAGCGCCGCCACCAAGAAGACCAGTTTCATCCGATCACCTCGATTGCCGGCGGTTTTCCACTATATTGTGGAAAAACCTGTGGAAATTCGTCCTCGATACCCTCAAAAAGCATGGACTCTTCACCCATTTGTCACACTCTGCACCTGCATTCAGCAATAAGCGGTACGCAGCACGCAAGTCGCTATCATACAAGAGATTAAGCTCAACCGGGAGGGTGCCAGCGCGGGCCATTGTATTAGAGCCAGACCTCTTGCAGGGGCAGACCGCGCCGGCACCACTCGCAGTGCGCTGAATCCACTGCGTAACTGCCTTCCAATTTGGCCAGGTAGTAGAGCGGCAGGCCGCCGAAATCGCAGGTTTCGGGGGTGGGCTGATAGACGATGACAGCCAACCCCAACACGGTGGCGCCGTAGGACTCCAGCAGTTTTCTGAGTTCGGCGAGGTTGGTCCCGGTGCGCAGCGTGTCGTCCACCAGCACGACGGGTTCTCCGCGCACGGGTTCGAGGAACTGCCGGAAGCGCCAGGGTTCGCTCTGGTTCTGGCGCTCGGACCAGTAGACCTGTTTGGCGCGCAGGGCCTCGCACACGCCGTAGGCCACCGGCAAACCGCCGGTCATGGGCACGACGAGCGAGAGTTCGCTGGCGATGGCGCGGATCTCCGGGTTGGCGCGCAGTTTGCGGCTGAGGCCCACGGAGAGCATCCGCAGGTGCGCGGAATATCGCAATGCCAGCGGCACCTGGAGATACTCGTTGGAGTGCAGGCCGGAGGGATGCCGGAAATGACCGTCGCGCAAGGCTCCGGTTTCGCGCAGCACGTTGACCACTTCGTCTTCGGTGGGGATCAGGTGCATAATCTGCCTTTCCGCCCGCGATGGCAGCCGCCAGCATTCCGCAGTCCGAACAAAACATGGGCTTTATACTGGCGTCCGAGACATCCGGAAACAGCATACCACGTAGCGGGGTGGAGGCAGCGGACGGCAGCCGAAGGCCCCCGGCCCTGGCGCCGCGGCCCGCGGCATCCGGCGGCACCTGAAGTTGCCAAGGGCCCCGTGAAAGCCGGGTTCGAGTCCGCCACGGGGACCCATATGGTACCGGCAGTACCTTCCGCGTGGCGCAGGCCCCGCCGATGGAAGGGACATGAAAACAAACTACGAGCTCCACTCCACCGCGGCCGCGCCGCTCCCGAAGCCGGCGCGCCGCTATCCCGTGCGTTCCCTCGCGATATGCGCGGTTGCCCTCTGTCTCTCCACCAACCTGTTCGCCGTTTCGGTCGAGATGACCTTCGACGGCGTCAACGGCGCGCAGGCGTTCGGTTACTACGTCAGCCCGTACTTCGGCACGATGGACGGCACACCGGTCGAGCTGTTCTGCGTGGACTTCGCCAACGAAGTGCAGTTCGGCGAACAGTGGGACGCCAATCTGACGCCGATCACCTCCGGGGCGGACCTCAGCGACACGCGCTGGGGCGCCGAGCCGGACGCGCTGGCGCTCTACGAGCAGGCGGCCTGGCTTTCACTCCAGTTCGCCACGCAGCCGGTCAGCCAATACGCCGATATTCAGGCCACCATGTGGCAGCTTTTCTACAGCGGCGCACCCTCGCCGGGTTCGTCGTACTGGCTCGATCAGGCGCAAAGCAACTACGCTTCGATCGACTATGGGGATTTCGCGATCGTCACCAATACCGGCCCGGTGCGGCAGTCCGGGCAGGTCCAGGAGTTCCTCACGCAACTGCCATCCAATATGGCGTTTCAGCCCTCCGGTCAAACGCAATCGAATATCGCACCGGAGCCCGGCACCCTGGCGATGATAGGACTGGCATTGGCCGGCGCGGGTTGGGTTGGCCGCAGGCGCCGGACCGGGTGGTAGTTCACCTTCCGGCATGCACCCGGCCGCGCGGGGCGGCGTAGCGCCGATGGGCCCCGCGCGGCCCACCCAATCCGCTACTGCGTGAAGCGGGCTCCGCGCCGCGTTTCAGTTGGCGCCGTGGCCGATAAGCACCCGCGGGATGGTGCGCAGGATGATCTTCCAATCCAGCGCCAGAGACCAGTTGTCGATGTACTGCATGTCCAGCTTCATCCAGGTTTCGAAATCCACTTTGTCGCGGCCGGAGACGGCCCACAGGCAGGTCAGCCCGGGACGCATGCGCAGACGGCGGCGCTGCCAGAGCTTGTACTGGTCGACCTCGAGGGGCACGGCCGGACGCGGGCCCACCAGCGACATGTCGCCCCGCAGCACGTTCCACAATTGCGGCCACTCGTCGATGGAGAACTTGCGCAGATACCGTCCCAACGGGGTGAGGCGGGGGTCGTGGGGGATCTTGAAAACGGTGCCGCGGGTATTGAGGTGTTCGAGCGAGGCCTTCATGGCTTCGGCGTTCCGGCACATGGAGCGGAACTTGTAGAACACGAACCGGCGGCCGTTCAGCCCGCAGCGCACCTGGCGGAAGATGGCCGGTCCCGGAGAGGTGATGCGGATGAGCACGGCCACCAGGGCCATGAAGGGCGACAGCGCCAGCAGGCCCGCGGCCGCGATGGCGGTATCCGTGAGGCGCTTCGCCAGCAGGCGGATCTCGTCGTCGGGCGCGGCCGAAAACGTCAGCAGCGGGGTGCCCCCGAAGCGGTCGAGCGAAACCGTGCTGTTGACGTGGGGGAAGAAGTCCACCACCACGCGCGTGCGGACGCCCTCCTGGTCGCAGAGCAGGAACTCTTCCTCCAGTTCGGCCAGGCTTTCGCTGCCCACCGCGAAAATGATCTCGTCCACCACCTGCTGCCGCAGAATGGTCTGTAACTCGGATACGGGATGGACTTGGTATTGCGCGCCGAGCGAGATGGCGGCGGGCGCCTCGGGACGCTCGCTCAGGAAGCCGCGCAGACGCACGCCGTAGGCCGCCGACCGCTCCAGAGCCTCCGCCATGCGGATGGCGCGTTCTCCGGTGCCGACCACCATCACGTAATGCGGCGCCGCGAACTCGCGGCGGAGGACGCCCACCACGCGGCCCGCGGTCAAGCGGAAGACCAGCAGCAGAATCCACGCGTAGGAGGCGAAGAGAGCCACGAAGAGACGGCTCAACTCCAAACGCCGGGCAAATTCGAACGCCACCAGGCACAGCGCGCCGCCAGCGCACTGCCGCACGCTATCGCGCAAAACGACACTGGGACGGGCGGAATCCAGCTTGTCGTAGACCTCCAGCCAGATGCCGATCAGGACCCAAGCCAGCAGGGAGACCACCAGCAGCAGGGCCTTGCGTTCCACGGTCAGGTAGAACTCGAGGTCGAGGGGCAGAACGGTGCGCGTCCGGTAGGCTGCCTCGAAAGCCGCCCCAACCAGGATGAGGTCCCATAGGCCAAACAAAACACGGGCTTTACGATGCCGGCTGAACATCCGGAATCAGCATAGCACGCGGCGCTCCCAAACCTGGAGCACACCCCGCGGAAAGTAGCGTGAAGCGGCTGCCTGGGGCGTAAGGCGGGGGGCCAGCGGCGTGGTGGGCAGCCGGAGCGGCCACCCTCGCCGGCTGGACTCCGGCGCCCGGGTTTCAGATCCAACCGGTAGATCCCGTTGACCATGGGGTGGGGTGGCAGGGTCCCGGCAGCCGCCCTGGCACAGGCCCTCCCGCCACGCTGGCGCAGTCGAGCCGCTTGGTGCGCTTCGCTCCGGGCATGCGCTTTTTGCGTCGCGGTTGGGAATGTCTTGAGAGAATTCCCCGCGCAAACATACTACCAGAGTGGTATCTCACAGGTTGCGGAAATGCGATGACAGGCCACGCTGCCGGCAGATTGGCAGGCCCCAAGCGGCCGGTTTGGCGTTGGCCGTGTCATGAAACGGCACCTGCCCTAACCTTTTTCGCGCAACCCGCCGATGAGTTGTTCTGCATGAGGTGGTTCCGATGTTCAAACGACTTTTTCAATCCTCCGACGAAGGGGCCGACACTTCAAAAAGCGATGCCAACCACAACGGCGCGACACAGCTCGCCGTGGCGGTGGCGGGGTTCTCGGATCAGTACTCCGGCGCCGGCAGCTCGATTGCTGCCTGCAAAACTGTCTCGTTCGAGCAGATATACAACAATGCCGCCGCCCAACCGACGCGCGGCGATTACGACATCCTCAAGGTCATCGAGATGCTGAACAGCCAGCACCTGTCCGGAATGTCCACCGAAACCAAGCGCGCCTCGCTGTTCATGGCGCTGGAAGCGGCCGGTGTGGAAGTGGAAGACCTGCTGCAGGACGCCGTGGTACGGCAGCGGGCCTTGAACGATTACGAAGAGGCGCAGCAAACCTGGCTCGGCGGCTTCGAAACCGCCAAACTGGAAGAGAACCGGCGCATTCAGGCGGAACTGGACCGGCTGACGAGCCAGTATAACTCCCGCATACAGAGCAACCTGGACGAGGTGGCGCGCGCCCAGGACGATCTCCGCAATTGGACGAAACAGAAGCAGCAGGAAGTCCAGCGCATCACCGAGGCGGCCACCTACTGCGTTCCGCAGAACGGCGCGGCGGCGCCCGGCAACAACCTGGCATCGGTACTGGAACGCGCATCGGTCACCCGCCGGTAGGAGGTGCGCCGTGCTGATTGCCAGTACGTCCTTGTTGGTGCTGTTCGTGACGGTTTCGGTTTACTTCCGGACGAGCAAGTTGCGGCCGTTGGACCGGAAAGACATTAACCGGGTGAGACTACTCTCGGACCGGCTTCGCCGGGAGGACGTCTTCCCCCACGAGTAACATAGGAGATAGGTTCATGAATAACGTGGAACAGGAATATGCGCAGCCGCTCGGGCTCGACGTAGGGACGAGCCGGATCGTAGTGGCGCGAATTGGAGACAAGAAACCGGACTGCGAATCCCAGCTCAATGCCTTTCTGACGCTGCCGTATTCCAAGCTTACCGAGAGTCTGCTGCAGCGGGAGAACGTGTTCCACGAGGTTCGGGACACGGAGATCGTGGTGGCGGGCAACGACGCGCAGAAATTCGCCGAAGTATTTCACGTGGAGCTGCGGCGCCCCATGTTGAACGGCGTGCTCAATCCGCAGGAACCGCACAGCCTCGGCGTGGTGAGGATGATTATCGGCAAGCTGGTGGGAAAGGCGGCGAGGCAGGGCCAAAAGGTCTTCTTCAGCGTGCCGGCTCCCGGCCCCAGCGGCGAGAGCGGCATCCACTATCACCAGGCATCCATCCGCCAGATTCTGGCCGATCTGGGCTACCAGGCGACGCCCATCGAGGAAGGTCTGGCGGTGGTATTCGGCGAATTGGGCCCTTCCAACTATACGGGTATCGGAGTCTCCTGCGGCAGCGGTCTGAACAATGTCTGCCTGGCGGTGCTGTCGCTGCCGGTAATCAGCTTCAGCGTGCCGAAGGCGGGCGACTTCATCGACGCGGAAGCCTCGCTGGTGACCGGTGAACTGGCCACGCGTCTGCGCATCCTCAAGGAACAATCGTTCCATCTCAACGGGCTGACCGCCGATCGCGTGCAGAACGCCCTCAACGTTTACTACCGGGAGGTGATCGAGCACCTCACCGCGAGTCTGCGGGCCCACATCTCGTCTTCCCAGCGTTTGCCCAAGCTGGAACACTCGATTCCCCTGGTCTTGAGCGGCGGCACGGCCATGCCCGCCGGGTTCACCGAGCATTTCAACGAGGTTCTGCGAGCCGAGGAGTTTCCCGTCCGGCTGTCGGAAGTGCGCCTCTCCCCCGATCCCCTCAACTCCACCGCGCGGGGCGCCTTGATGGCGGCCCTCTGCTAAGGTGAACGCCGGGAGGCGGCCCCAGCCGGCCTGAGACCGCCTCCGGGCATTCTTCTCCCGCTCTAAAGTTCTCGAGAATTCGGCCGATCAGATACTGAGAGAGTGTGCTATGAAAAGCGCCAAGTTCTTGGTATCGATGGTGTTGGGGGCGTGGAGTGCGTACGGGACCGGCCCTTCCGCTACGCCCGCTTCCTTGAGTTTCAGCTACCAGATCAATAGTGCCACATTGCCCGCGGCGGTCAAGGTTACGGCGACGCTGCCCGCCTCCATCGGTTCGCTGCCGATGGCGGTGACCTACACGTCGACGCCGGTTGGCTGGCTGACCGTGACGCCGGATTCCGGCTACACCCCACTGACTCTGTCGGTGATGGTGAATCCCACCGGCATGGCGCCCGGAAGCTACGTGGGAACCATCACCATCGACACGGTGCCCGCCAGCAGCAACCCGGCCGTGGTCTCGGCCAACCTGTTGATTTCCAATCCGCCGTCCACGCTTCTGGTGACGTCGTCGTCCTCCAATTACACTCCGCCGGCGTCGGGATCGAATTCTCCGACATTGACGTTCACCTATACGACTGGCGCCGCCGCGGCCTCGCCCGCGTCGTCGGAACTGGACGTGTCCTCGAACGGAGGGATCATCCCGTTCAACGTGACGGCGACCAACGTGTCGTCGAAATCGTCGGTGTTCCTGCGCGTAAGCACCTCCGACCAGTTGCCGACCCTGCAAACCAGCGGCGTGGCCCTCTCGGGATCGTACGTGCCAATCATCGTAACGCTGGACCTGCCGACCCTGGAGACCCTCGACCCAGGCAGCTACGGCGGCACGGTCACAATCGCCGCCACCAGCGCGACCAATGGCAGCGCCACGGTCTCGGTCAACCTGGTGGTGTCGGCGGGACCTCCGGTGTTGAATTCCATATTTCCGTCCAGCGTGGTCGCGGGACCTATTGTCAACCCCACCATCACGATCTACGGCGACAACTTCTTCAGCACGTCGGTGGTGACCCTGCAGTCCGGCTCCAATCCGCCGGTCACGCTGACCTCGACACTGCTCAGCCGAAAGGTCCTCCTGGCTACCGTGAGTAGCGGATATCTGACCTCGGCCGGAGTGTGGACCCTGGCGGTTACCAACCCCGCCCCAGCCAACAATCCGTCGCAGGCGCCAGTCACGACTCTATTCACGGTGACCGATCCGACCGTTCCCCTGATTACTTCCGTCGTGAACGCCGCCAGCTACCTGGCCACTTCCATATGGACCGGGACGAGCGGGTCGAACCCCGTGGCCACCGGCACTACAACGGTTTCTCCACGGGAGATCGTCTCGATCTTCGGCCAGAACCTGGGGCCCAGCACGGTCGTTACGGCCACCCCATCCGGCTCTCCGCTGGCGTTTCCGAATATCCTGAACGGAATCCAGGTGGCGTTCTTCATCGGCAACAGTGCGATCGTCTATGCCCCCATCATCATGGTTTCGAGCAATCAGATCAATGCGGTTGTGCCGGTCGCGGTGGCGTCGGTCATGAGCACCGCGAACCCCGCGGTCTCCGTCCAGGTGCTCAATACGAACACCACTCCCGCCGCCGCCACACAGCCGTTCAATCTCATGGTGATCCTAGAGGATCCGGGCGCCTTCACCTTCGGCGGCCTGGGACAAGGACAAGCTGCCGTACTCGACTACGACAACACCTCCCAGACCTACTCCATCAACTCCGCCAAAAATGCCGCGGCGCGGGGCTCTACGATCCTGATCTATGCGACTGGAATGGGCGACCTGGCAACTTCGGTCGCCGATGGCGTGGTCGCTTCGGCCGCGGCTGGGCTGGCCGATAACACCGTTCGCGTGGACATCGCCGGCCAGCCCGCCGTGGTCAGCTACGCCGGCGCGGCGCCGGGGGCCGTGGCGGGCCTCGTCCAGATCAACGCCATCATTCCGCCGACTGTCTCAACCGGCACGGCCGTCTCGCTTACCGTCTCGGTGGGCGCCGCGACCACTTCCCGGCGCAGCCAGCCGAGTGTGACCATATCGGTAAAGTGACTGGGAACCGGGGGGATTGCCGGACCTGTGCCGCCAATCCCCCCTATTTCCGTTTGGACGCCATCTTCCGCTCGATCGCCTGCATTAACCGCTCTTCCACGTCCTTCGGGACCGGATACGGGTCCATGCCCTTGTAGATCTTGATGGTCTTGCGCGTGGTGTCGGCAATCACCCAGCAGTTGGGACATTCGGTCATGTGCCGTTCCAATTTCGCCCGGACTTCCGCATCGAGATTCTCGTCCAGAAACTCGCTCAGCTCGCGCAAGAAATCCTTACAGGTAAGCAAAGAGGTCGTCTCCCTTACGCTTGAAATAGCGGGTCAGCTTCTCACGCAGTTGCAAGCGCGCCCGCAATAACCGGCTCTTCACGGCAGGCACCGAGAGGTCCAACGCCTCCGCCGTCTCTTCGGTGGAAAGATCTTCGATATCCCGCAGCACAAAAACCGACCGGTACAGCGGCTCCAGGCTCTGCACCGCCGAATTGAGAATCCCGCCGATCTCTTCCCTCGAATACCGCTGCTCCGCATTCTCGTCCCATGCGGCAATCTCGCGCACCAGGTTGTCTTCGCCGGTATCGATGGTTTCATCGATCGACACCGCCTTGTCGCTCTTGCGGCGGCGGAGCTTCATGAGCGCCTGGTTGACCGCGATCCGCACAATCCAGGTGTAAAACTTCGAGTCTCCGCGGAACTGGTCAAGATGCTCATAAGCCTTGAGAAACGTCTCCTGCAGCACGTCCTCGGCGTCCTCGCGATTCTGGGTGACATGGTGCGCCAGGCGGAAGACCTTGCCCTCATAGCGCTTGACCAGTTCGCTGAACGCGGGCGCATCGCCGTCGCGCGCCTGCGCCACCAGGGTGGCGTCGTCGATTCCGGCCTGACTGGTCACGGGCATGAGAACGTGATCCCATGATAACAACCGGGCGGCGGCGTTTGCCCGGTTCCCCAACCCCGTGCCCGGCGGCCCGCCGTCCCCGAAGATCCGCCGCGAGGGCGGGAGCCACGCCAAATCGAGAGATGCTACGCTGAGGTTTCCCTATGAGTGAAATCCAGATTGCCCTGCCCGACGGCAGCCGGAAACCCTTCCCGGCTGGTTCGAGTGCCTTGGATGTCGCCCGCGACTTCAGCCCGCGGCTCGCCGATGCCGCGCTCGTCGCCCGCGTGAACGGCGAACTCTACGACCTGGCACGGCCCATCGATGCCGACGCCGAAGTCGAAATCCTCACCTCCAAGAACCCCGAGTCGCTCGAAGTGTACCGCCATTCCACGGCGCATCTCATGGCGGCGGCGGTGCTGGAACTGTATCCCGAAACCAAGCTCGGCATCGGGCCGCCTATCGAGAACGGCTTCTACTACGATTTCGACCGCGCCACGCCCTTCACGCCCGAGGATCTGGAGAAGATCGAAAAGAAAATGTGGGAGCTCCAGGCGCGCAACCTGCCCTTCGTGCGCATCTACACCGCCAAGGAGGACGGCCTCCGGAAATACGCCGGCGCCTGGATGAAATGCGAGCTGATCGCCGAACGCGCCGGCGAGGTGTTCTCGGAATATACCCTCGGCCCGCATTTCATCGATTTCTGCCGCGGCCCTCACGTGCCCACCACATCCAAGATCAAAGCCTTCAAACTGCTTTCCATCGCCGGCGCCTATTGGAAAGGCAGCGAGCACAACAAGCAGTTGCAGCGCATTTACGGCGCCGCGTTCTTCTCGAAGCAGGAGCTGGACGACTACCTCAACCGGCTCGAGGAAGCCAAGCGCCGCGACCATCGCCGCCTCGGCAAGGATCTCGAACTGTTCACCGTGAACGAAACCGTGGGCGCGGGCCTGCCGCTCTGGCTTCCCAAGGGCGCCACCATCCGGCGGCTGCTCGAAGAGTACATCCTCGAAAAGGAGCGCGCCCTGGGATACCAGCACGTCTACACGCCCGACCTCGCCAAGGTGGACCTCTACAAGCGGTCGGGCCACTGGGAACACTACCACGAAGACATGTTTCCGCCCATGGACCTCGAGACCGAACAGATGGTCCTGCGTCCCATGAACTGCCCGCATCACATCCTGGTGTTCGAATCGAAGCAGCGCAGCTACCGCGACTTGCCCGTGAAGATCGCCGAACTGGGCAAGATGTACCGGTATGAGCGGTCGGGGGCGCTGAGCGGGTTGAGCCGCGTGCGCTGCATGACCCTCAACGACGCGCACATCTTCTGCACTCCGGACCAGATCAAGGAGGAGTTCACCAAGGTCATGAAGCTGGTGGAGGCCACCTACCGCGACCTGGGCATCGCCAAGTACGGCTACCGGCTTTCGCTGCACGACAAAGCCAACAAGGAGAAGTACGTCGACAACGACGAGATGTGGGCCCTGGGCGAACGCGTGCTGCGGGAGGCCCTGGACTCCCTCGGCCTGCCGTACCAGGAAGCCCCCGGCGAGGCCGCTTTCTACGGGCCGAAACTCGACATCCAGCTCGCCGACGTGATGGGGCACGAGGAAACCTACGCGACCGTCCAGGTGGATTTCCACCTGCCCAAACGGTTCGCGCTGACCTACGTGGGCGCCGATGGCAAGCTGCACCGCCCGGTGATGATCCACCGCGCCATCGTGAGCACCATGGAGCGCATGATCTCTTACCTCATCGAACTCTACGCCGGCGCGTTTCCGCTGTGGCTGGCGCCGGTGCAGGCCACCGTCCTGCCGATCACCGACCGGCAAACCGAATTCGCCCGCGGCATCCGGGACCGCCTCGAAGCGGCCGGCATCCGCGCCACCATCGACGAGCGCAGCGAGAAAGTCAACCTCAAGATCCGCGAAGCGCAGTTGCAGAAGATCCCCTACATGCTGGTGGTGGGAGACCGCGAGCAACAGAACGATCGGGTGGCCGTGCGCAACCGCAAGCACGGCGACCAGGGCGCCAAGACGCTGGACGAGTTCCTTGCCGGCATCCGCGCGCTCATCGATTCCAAAGCCGTTTCGGAGTAACATGCGCGCCGCGCGCGCCGCCCCCGGCCGGCGCCCGCTCCCCCCTGGGCCCTGGGACGCCCGGACAATGACGGTCATCGACGTTCCCGAAGATCCGGCCCGGCTCGATGCGGCCCTCGAAGGCGTGCCCAACCAGCCCGCGGTCTTCGTCCTCTGGCCCAAGGAAGGCGGCCCGCATCTCTCGAAGACTGCCCTTCTGCGCCGGCGGCTGACGCGGCTCGTGCGGGAGCGCGAAAAGCCATCGCGGCTTCTGAACCTGCGCCACACCCTGCGGCGCATCGAGTACCTATTGACCGGTTCGGCATTCGAATCCAGCGTGGCGCTTTATGAAGAGGCGCGCCGCCTGTTTCCGGACGAGTATCTCGAGGTGGTCCGTCTGCGCATGCCTCCGTACGTGCGCATGGTGCTGTCCAACGAATTCCCGCGCAGCCACGTCACCACGCATTTGAGGCATTCGGCCGGCCTGCATTTCGGACCGTTCCGCTCGCGCGCCTCGGCCGAGCGTTTCGAGGGGCAGTTTCTGGACCTGTTCCAGGTGCGGCGATGCCAGGAGGACCTGGAGCCTTCGCCCGGCCACCCCGGCTGCATCTACGGCGAAATGGGAATGTGTCTGCGGCCCTGCCAGCAGGTGGTGGGCCCGGCCGAGTACCGCAGCGAGGCGGAGCGCGCGGCGGAGTTTCTGCGCTCGCGCGGCCGGTCGCTGCTGGATGCCATCCAGCGGTCTCGTGACCGTCTCAGCGAGGAGATGCTGTTCGAAGAGGCCGCCCGCCAGCACAAGCGGCTCGAAAAAGTCCAGGACGTTCTGAAACTCGTCGACGAACTGGCCGGCGACGTGGACCGGCTCAACGGCGTGGCGATTACCCGGTCCCTGGCCCCCGAAGCGGTCGAACTGTGGCTGGTGCGCGAGGGGAATTGGCTGGGGCCGCAGCGCCTGAGCTTCGAGGTCCGCGAGGGCAAGCCGGTTCCGCTCGACCGCGTCTTGCGCGAGATTTTTGCCGCCGCCGGCGGGCGCCGGCACACCGTCCGCGAGCGGCAGGAATACCTGGCGCTGCTCTCCCGCTGGTACTACTCGAGCTGGCGCGACGGCGAGTGGCTGAGCTTCGACACCTACCAGGACATCCCGTACCGCAAGCTGGTGAACGCGGTGTCCCGCGTGGCCCGCCACACGATATGATGTAGGGCATGTCCGATTGGGGCTTCGCCCAAACCCATCCTTCGCAGGAGCTGGCGCAGATTCACTACTTTTCCGTGAAGAAGCCGGAGGCCGGCGCGGAAATCGAGTTCCTGATCACGGTCAAGGAGTACATCACGCCCAAGGAGCCCACCATGCGCTTCTTCGCGCAGGCGGACAAGGAGATCAACCGGAAGACCGCGCCCTACAAACCCGTGGGATGGGGCCATTCCATGCTGGATGCGCTGTCGGAGTGCGTCCGCGCCATCGACCGGTTTCCGTACGAGGGTTGAGGGCTGCAGGCGCTACCTGCTCGAGTGAAACAGGCTCTTGACGTCGGGCCAGAATTCTCTTGCCAGGTTGGTCAGGGCGAAAGTCCCCACGCCCTCGGTGCCCCATTCGAGGATGGAGCCCGCGGTGCGGAACCTGCGCGGGCTCCACAACGTGGCGATGGCCCAGCTCCCGTAAGCGTTGGCCGCCAACGACCAGGCCACGGTGTAACCGCCGTCCGGTTTGCGCGCGGTGACCGTCCCGGCGACGATGTGCCCGGCTCGCCGGAAGAAGTTGCCCTTGCCCATCCTGCGATAATGAGTGTTTTCCGCGTGGATGGCTTTCACGCCGTCTTCGAGCAGGGCGCCGAGGACGAATTGCCCGCACAGCGAGCCCAGGCGCTTCTCGAACCCCGGCCGTTTGCCGCCCCACTCCTCGGGCCAACCGTCCAACTGTTCCAGGACGGCGCCCGGCACTGTGACTTCCACCGCTTCCGGGCTGATCCACCGCTTGTAGAACGGCTTGCTGACCTCGGCGGCAGGGGGGACGGGGCTTGGCTCGACCGTTTCGGCGGCAGGACCGGGTTCGGGCGCCAACGCCGGAACCGCGTCCTGCGCGCGGCTCACCGTGCCCGCGGCCAGCGCAAGCGCGCAAGCCAACGGCACATATCGCTTCAGCCAGTATGGATTCAAACAGTCTCCTGGACCGGACGTTCAGCCGCTGCCGCAACGTCCGGACGCCATGCATGACACTACCGCCGGGGCGGGATCTCGCGCGGGAGAAACTTCAATTGTACGGCAACGCGCCTGTCAGGCGGACGCGGCGGCCTCGAAGCTGCGGAGAGCGGCGTCTTCGTCGCTGAAGGTGACGAACACGGTGTAAAGCTTGGTCACCTGCAGCAGGTCTTTCACCTTTCCTTGGACGTTCAGAAGCTTGATCGCCTTGCCCTGGCTGGCGACCGTGGCGTAGGATCCCACCAGTTCGCCCAGCCCGGCGCTGTCGATGTAGGTGACCTCCTTGAGATTCAGCAGGATGTTCCGACTACCCGCGCCGATCAGTTCCTTGATGGTGCCACGCACCAGCCCGCAGCCATCTCCCAGCGTGATCCTCCCCGACAAATCGACGATAGCCACATCCCCGGAATGGCGCACCACAGCTTTAGCCGTCATAACGACCTCCAGTGCATTATTATCTCACGCGAGGCACCGCCCAGTTCCCCGGCCCGCCCGGAACTGCGAGGCCGGCCGTGTGGCGCCCTTCGTCCCGCCGCTGGAGCCGCGCGCCCTGCCGGCCGCGGTTCCGCGCGCTACCGGGCCTACTCGCCCAGCAAGTGCAGCATCACGTTCCGCCGCTGCGGCGCCGAGCGGTGCTCGAACACGAAGATTCCCTGCCAGGCGCCCAGCGCCATGCGGCCGTCCTCGACGGGAATGGAAAGAGAAGTCAGCGTGAGCGCGCTCCGGATGTGCGCCGGCATGTCGTCAACGCCTTCCAGGGTGTGACGGTACAGGCGGTTGTCTTCCGGCGCCAGGCGGTCGAAGAAGGTACTCAAGTCGCGGAGCACGTCGGGATCGGCGTTCTCCTGGATGGTCAGCGAAGCCGAGGTGTGCTGCACGAAGAGCGTCAGCAGACCCTGGGCGACGCCTTGCCGCGCCAGCCAATCGGCCACCTCGCGCGTGATTTCGTACAGCCCCTTGCCGCGCGTGAAAACCGGGAGCCGGTGCGAGGATTGCCGCAAGAGACCCGCTCCCCTATTCCACCGTGACGCTCTTGGCCAGGTTGCGCGGCTGGTCCACGTCGCAGCCGCGGCGCACCGCGATGTGGTACGCCAGCAGTTGCAGCGGCACCACCTCGAGGATCGTCGTCAGCAGGTCGTTCGATTCGGGAATCTCGATCACGTGGTCGACCGTCTTCCTCACCAGTTGGTCTCCCTGCGTGACCACGGCAATGACGATTCCCTCGCGGGCCTTCACCTCCTGGATGTTCGAGAGCGTCTTCTCGTACAGCACGCGGCTGGCCGCGCTCGACGGATCGTGCGCCGCCAGCACCACCACCGGCAGCTTATCGTCGATCAACGCATTGGGACCGTGCTTCATCTCGCCGGCGGGATATCCCTCGGCGTGGACGTAGGAAACCTCCTTCAGCTTGAGCGCGCCTTCGAGCGCCATGGGGAAGTGCACGCCACGGCCGAGATAGAGCGCGTCGGAAACGTGGTAGAGGTCGCGCGCCAGCGATTCGTAAACGGTGTCGTTGGACAAGACGGTTTCCAGCTTGCCGGGAATGCGCAGCAACTCCTGCATCAGGCCGCGCGATGCGCTCTCGTCGAGGGACCTACGCGCCTGGCCCAGGTACATGGCCAGGATGAAGAGCGCCGTCAACTGGCAGGTGAAGGCCTTGGTGGAAGCCACGCCGATCTCCGGCCCCGCGTGCGTGTAGATGGTTCCGGCGGCCTCGCGCGTGACCATCGAGCCCACCACGTTGCAGATGGCCAGGGTTTTCGAACCCTTCTGTTTGGCCTCGCGCTGCGCCGCCAGCGTATCGGCGGTTTCGCCCGACTGCGAGATCACCACCGTTAGCGAATCGGGGCTTACGATCGGATCGCGATAACGGAACTCGCTGCCGTAGTCGACTTCCACCGGAATGCCGGCCAGCTTCTCGATCATGAACTTGCCGGCCAACGCGGCGTGCCAACTGGTGCCGCAGGCGATGATGCGCACCTGGCGGAAGCGCGCAAATTCCTCCGGCGCGATATCCATTTCGTCCAGGAAGATCCGGCCGTTATCGAGGCCCACCCGCCCCAGCGTGGTGTCGCGAACGGCCCGCGGCTGCTCGTAGATCTCCTTGAGCATGAAATGCCTGAACCCGCCCTTTTCGGCCAGGATCGGGTCCCATAACACGTGGGCCACCTGCCGGTTCACGGGACGTCCGTCGAAGTCGGTAAGGTGAACCCCGCCCCTGGTCAGCACCGCCATGTCTCCGTCCGCCAGAAAGAACATGTCGCGCGTATGGCTGAGAATGGCCGGCACGTCGGACGCCACGAAATACTCGTTGTCCCCGATGCCGATTACCACCGGCGGTCCCAACCGCGCGGCCACGATCTTGTAAGGATCGGTGCTGGAGATTACGGCCAGGGCGAACACGCCGCTGAGTTCCTTGATGGCCGCGCGCACGGCGTTTTCCAGGTTCCCCGCGAAGTGTTTCTCCACCAGGTGCGCAATCACCTCGGTGTCGGTTTCGGTCCTGAAAACGTGGCCCTGTTCCAGCAGCTCGTGCTTGAGCGTCAGGTAGTTCTCCACGATGCCGTTGTGAACCACCACGATCTCGCCCTTGCAATCGCGGTGGGGATGCGCATTCTCCTCGGTGGGCCTCCCGTGCGTCGCCCAGCGGGTGTGGCCGATGCCGTAGGTTCCGTCCACCGGGTGCAGGCGCACGGCGTCCTCCAGGTTCCGGAGCTTGCCTTTGGCGCGCCGTACGGCGAGCTGGCCATCGTCGTCCGAATAGACGGCCAACCCCGCCGAGTCGTAACCACGGTACTCGAGGCGTTTCAGCCCCTCCAAAATGATGGGAACGGCGCGATGCGAACCGATGTAGCCGACTATGCCGCACATAACTTCATTATAGGGCGGACGCCGCTCAGTCCAGCATTTCGACGCGGTACTCCTCGATCACGGGATTGGACAGAACGTCGTGGGCAATCGCCTCGATATCCTTCCTCGCCTGGTCGCGAGTAACGCCCGGAGCGAATGAGATCTCGAAGAACTTGCCTTGCCGAACGTCCCCGATTCCCGGATAGCCGAGCCCGTGAAGCGCGGAGCACACGGTCTGTCCCTGCGGGTCCAGCACCGTGGATTTGAATAAGACAAAGACGCGTGCTTTCATTTGGAACTCCGATTATCGCACGCCGAAACGTGGGCCGGGCGCTTCGCCCGCTAATTCAACAGACGCCCCTGCCGCAGGTAGGCCGGAGTGTCCAGATCGTCCAGGTCGAGCAGAGTGTCGCTACCGGCGTCGGATTCGGAATCGGGATCGGGCTCGGGTTCGGTGCCTGCCAGCACCATCTGCCCGCTTTCCGGTTCCTCCTCCACCAGCGGCGCCAACGGGGGCGGCTGGGTGACCGGCGCGGTCATGACCGGTTTCGGCTCGGGCGGCGGCGCGGGTGTGGGCGCGGAAAACGCCGGCTTCGGCTCGGGCGGCGGCGCGGGCGTCGGCAGCGCCGTGGAAACCGGCTCGGGCACCCGGTCCATCTCGGGCAGCCGCACGCGGACCACCGGGACCGCGCCGTTCGAGCGGCGCCGCTCGGCCACCGGCGACCGCTCCGGCTGGAAACCCGTGGCGATCACCGTGAGCTTCACCGCGTCCCCCATCGATTCGTTCAGGATCACGCCGAAGTTGATCTGCACATCGTCGCACTCGGCCGCTTCGCGGATGATGGAACAGGCTTCGTGGACCTCGTGCAGCCCCAATTGGCTGGACCCCGTGATGTTGATCAGGATGCCGCGCGAGCCCACGATGCGCGAGTCCTCGAGCATCGGGCAACTGATCGCATGGCGCGCCGCTTCCACCGCCGCGTTCTCGCCGCGCGCCACCGCCGTCCCCATCATGGCGTAGCCCATTCCCACCATGGTGGCCTTGATGTCGGCGAAGTCGCGGTTGATCATACCCGGCGTGACGATAATGTCGCGCATGCCTTCCACCGCCTGGCGCAGCAGGTCGTCGGCCATCTTGAAGGCTTCGAAGAAACTGGTGCCGCGCGGCACCAGCGCCAGCAGGCGATCGTTGGGAATGGCGATGACGGTGTCCACGATCGAGGCCAGACTGGCGAGTCCCTCTTCGGCCAGGCGCATGCGGCGCGGCCCCTCGAATCCAAACGGCTTGGTGACCACGGCGACGGTGAGCGCTCCCAGTTCCTTCGAGAGGCTGGCGATCACCGGTGCGGCGCCGGTTCCCGTGCCGCCTCCCAGGCCGGCCGTGACGAACACCATGTCCGCGCCCTGCAGCATCTCCACGATGCGGTCCGTATTCTCGAGCGCGGCCTGCCGCCCGATTTCGGGGTTGCTTCCGGCGCCCAGCCCGCAGGTCATCTTGGCGCCCAGTTGCAGTTTGTTGGGTGCGTCGCAAACCGACAGCGCCTGCACGTCGGTATTCACGGCGAAGAATTCCACCCCGTCGAGTCCCTCCCGCACCATCCGGGCCACGGCGTTGCAGCCGCCGCCGCCGATACCGACTACCTTGATCCGCGCCCCTGCGCGCATCTCTTCCGCGATCTCATACTTCAGATCGCCCGTGTCCGAATCCATGACCCCCACTCGTCACCTCCCGCCAGATTACCGCAGTATCTTCCCCAGCCAGCCAGCCTCCTCGCGGGTCCGTTCGGCCTGGGCTTTCAGCTTGGCCGAATACATGGCGAGTCCCGCGGCCGTGGTCCATTCCGGATCCTTCATGGAATCCGGCCAGTTCATGATGCCTTTCACCAGGCCGTAGTGCGCCTGGCATTGCAGTTCCCGTTCCGCGACGTCCCACAGGTCCGGCAGGCGCGCGCCGCCGCCGGTAAGAAACACTCCGCCCACCAGGGCGCCATCCATGCTCACGCGAACCAGTTCGGCGCGCACAAACCGGAACAACTCTTCCGCGCGCGCCTCCAGAATTCCGTTTACGAACCGGCGCCGGGCATAGCGGAGTTCGCGGTCCTCCGGCGTGGGCAGTTCCACCAGCACGTTTTCCGGCGAACGCTGCGAGTCGGCGCATCCGTAATTCAGCTTCACCATTTCGGCGTCGTCGAAGCTCAGGCAGAGTCCCTGCGCCAGGTCCCGCGTGAAATGGTCGCCGCAAACCGGCACCGTCGAAACCAGGCGCATCGAGTCGCCGTAATAGACCGCCAGTTCGGTCGAGTGCGCCCCGATATCCACCACCGCCAGGCCTTCGCGCCGGTCCTCCTCCGGCACCGACGCGTACCAGGAGGCGAACGCTTCGAACACCGTCTCTTCCACCGTGAGATGCGCCTGGTTCACCGCGCCCACCAGCGAATAGTGTTCCTGGACGGCGCCGATCAGCAGGTGGACGTTGATTTCCAGTTGCATCGCCATCATCTTGCGGGGGTCGAAGTGGCCCGGTTGGCCGTCCACCACGCAGTCCTGCGGGAACATCTGCAGGATCATGCGGTCCTCCGGCAACTGCGCCTTCAGGGCGCGGTCCACGGCGCGATTGACGTCCCGCTGCTCGATCTCCCTCGTGAAACCCAGGTCCACCGCGCCGCGGGCGTTGGCGCCGCGCACCGTGGGACCGCCGATGCCGACCACCGCCGAATCCACCGGGACGCCCGCGCTCCTCTCCGCTTCCCGCAGCGCCGCCAGAACCGAATCGGCGACGGCTCCCTGGTCGGCGATGCGGCCCTTCATCCATCCCTGCGACTCGACGGACGAGAAACCGAGGAGGCGCAGACGCCCGCCTTCCAGCGCGCAGATCGCCAGGCGCGTCCTGAAGCTGCCCGCGTCGAGTCCAACCGCATAAATGGTTTTCGCCGCCATGCCCGTCTACTCCTTCACCGTGATGCGGTCGTCCAGCCGCAGATCGAACGTTCTTCCTTCCGGCGACTTCCTGCGGATCTCCGCGAAATGGCCGACAAACGCCCGGTAGCGGGACTCGAAATTGGAATCGCCCATCAGCAGTTCCACGGTCTCGTTGTCCACGCGCGCCACCACGCGGAGATCGTCCGGATCGGAGGTGTCCACCTCGGAGATATCTCCGGCGCGGCCGCCCAGTTCCTCTTGCAGCCGCAGCAGCGTTTGCACGCACTCGGCGCGCTGCGCTTCGTCCTGGTCCTCCCGGATCCCGCTCAGCACCGGGAACGAGAAATGCGATTTCGCCGGCGGATCCAGCAGAACGCCGTGGGCGTCGATCAGCAGCACGCCCGAACTGAAGGAAACGAAAGCCACCGGACGCCGCTCCCGAATGCGCACGATCAGCCGGTCCGGCCAGATGCGCGAGACCGAGGCGTCCTCCACCCAATCGATGGCCAGCAGGCGGCGGCGGCGCTCGTCGAGCGGCACCGAGAAGATGCTCCGGTTGAAATCGCCGTCGAACACGCGCATCACCTTCGAACGGGCTGCGTAATGCAACCCTTCGACGCCGAAAGCGCCGGGCCGCTCCCGCGACAGCGTGAAGGACGGGGAGACGACGGCGTAGTCGCGCACCTTGAAAGCCGCCACCGCGGTCGAGGCGCACACCACCAGCACGGCGGCTCCGCCGAGCCAGAAGCGCCACCGCGGGCGTCCGGACATCTTCCTGGTTTCCCGTGCCATCTCAGATCACCGCTTTCGTACGCAAGTTCTCCAGCAATTTCTCTCCGGCCTGCCAGACGTTTCCCGCGCCCAGCGTAAATGCCGCGTCGCCGTCGCGCGCCACCGCTGCCAGCGCCTCGACGCCGCGGTCCAGCGTCCCGACGTACTCCACGCCGCGATGGCCGAACTGCCGGATGCGTCCGGCCAGGGCTTCGGCCGACACGCCCTCGATCGGAGGCTCCGACGCCGCGTAAATATCCATGACGAACACGCTGTCGGCCTGATGAAACGCGCGCGCGAATTCGTCCATGAGGTGGAACGTGCGCGTGTAACGGTGCGGCTGAAAGAGCGCGTGGATGCGCCGGAAACCGCAGAGGCGGGCCGCCTCCAGCGTGGCGCGGATCTCGGTGGGATGATGGCCGTAATCGTCCACCACCGTGATTCCCCGCTCGCAGCCCCGCACCTGAAAGCGCCGGTCCACGCCGCTGAAAGCCTCCAACGCTTCCCTAATGGCTTCCGGCTTCACTTCCAGCTCCATGCCCACGGCCAGCGCCGAGGTGGCGTTGAGCACGTTGTGGCGCCCGGGTACGCGCAGGCGGAAACGTCCCAGGTCCGCCCCGCGGTACCGCACCGAGAACTCGCTCGAGAAGTGGCCGCATTG
>Ga0326727_10008719_pt1 | contig 25508 bp, 28 predicted proteins | sample MB2enrmetagenome_FD_207643 | JGI IMG/M metagenome (GOLD analysis project Ga0326727, IMG submission 207643) | Lab enriched peat soil microbial communities from McLean, Ithaca, NY, United States - MB29MY | ecosystem: Environmental > Terrestrial > Soil > Wetlands > Peat | place: USA: New York... | reverse complement strand
GTTTTTCAACCGGATCTTCTTTTGCGGCTCTGCAATGAATTTTTTCAGGTACTTCCTGACTATTGGCCCGTTGACTTCCATATACTGTGCTCTGGTCAACTGTTGTCCTGATGGTTCAAGGCTTTTTGTGTGATGGATGCCCAACGCCCCTTGCAGTTTTATCCTGGTTTTGGTTTACGCAAATCTGGTACAGCTTCTTTTAAGAAAGCCGCAAACCGATCCGGACTTCATGAGAAACGTTCGCAAAAAGGCCCGGACATTTTTCAAGTCCGGCAGACCGGCCTGAACACAAGCGATGGAGGTTACATTCCCTCAGAACAAGGTCTTCTGGGAATGGTTCAGGTTGATGTGCTGCTGTGCGGCAGGTGTCGTCTCCCGGCCCTGCGGGGTACGTTTCACAAACCCTATCTGGATCAGGTAGGGTTCGTAGACCTCTTCTATTGTCCGGACCTCCTCACCCACTGATATCGCGATCGTTTTGACCCCGACCGGGCCGCCGCTGAAATCATCCGCAATAACCGAGATGATGCGGCGGTCGATATCGTCAAGACCGAGTTCGTCGATCTGGAGTAGTTCAAGCCCGCTCTTTGCGATCCCGGCGGTGATTGTACCGTCGCCTTTCACTACGGCAAAGTCCCGCACCCTCCGAAGGAGGCGGTTACCGATCCGCGGTGTACCCCGGCTCCGGGCGGCAATCTCTGCTGCACCTTCAGAGGTTATGGGGATCTTCAGGATCGCCGCACTTCTTGTTACAATCCTGATGAGATCTTCAGCAGAGTACAGGTTCAGTCGCACAATGATCCCGAAACGGTCCCGGAACGGCGAACTCAGAAGACCCTGCCGGGTCGTTGCGCCGATAAGGGTAAAATGTTCAAGCGTCAGTTTGATCGAGCGGGCGCTGGGGCCCTCACCGATCATTACATCGATAAAGAAATCCTCCATCGCAGGGTAGAGGATCTCCTCGACTACCGGGTTCATGCGGTGGATCTCATCAATGAAGAGCACGTCCCCCTTTTTGAGAGCGGTCACGATGGCAGCAATGTCCCCGGGCTTTTCAAGCACCGGGCCGGTCGTGGTCCTTATCGCCGCACCCATCTCGTGTGCGATGATATGCGCGAGGGTCGTCTTCCCCAGACCCGGAGGCCCGGCAAACAGGATGTGGTCGATAGGCTCACCCCGCTGATGGGCCGCCGCGATCGCGATCCGGAGCGCATTTTTTGCCGGCTCCTGCCCGACAAATGCATCAAGCGTTGCCGGCCGTAACGTGATCTCCTCTGGATCGTCTCCGACAGCTTCCGGGGAGATCACCCGTTCGCTCACCGCCGCTCCCCCTCCTTGAGGTGCAGGAGTGCCGCCTTTATGAGGTCCTGTATCGAAGGAGAGGTCAGTCCTTTGGCTGCAGTTTTTACCGCATCATACGATGCATTATCCGCAAACCCGAGCGAGACAAGGGCACTGGCCGCATCCCGGATGGCCTGCTCGTTTTTCCCGGTCGGGATCGGTGCCATGGCTGCCTGCACTTTTTTCATTTTATCCCTGAGTTCGAGTATCAGCCTTTTCGCCCCCTTTTGTCCGATACCTGAAATCCTTGTCAGGCTTTTTTCGTCTTCGGAAAGGATTGCAACGACGAAATCCTCGAGCGTGATCTGGGAGAGGATGTTAAGGGAGATCTGCGGGCCGATGCCGGAGACCCCCAAAAGGACGGTAAACATCTCGAGTTCGCTCTCGTACAAAAACCCGTACAGAGTGATTGCATCTTCGCGCACGGCCATGTATGTGTGGAGTCTCACGTTCCCGGGCGCATGGGCGATCTCACGGATCTCGGGCTCTGGCACGTGCACCCGGTAGCCGATACCATTGACCTCCATCACCACCCACCGGTCACCGGTCATGACCGGCTTTCCGTCCAGATACGCGATCATTATACTATCTCATGATGTGGATATGACATAAGGCAATCGAAAGGCCATCTGCGGCGTCATCCGGCTGCGGGATCTCATCCAGGTGGAGGAGCCGGGTAATCATCTGCTGCACCTGGGCTTTGTCCGCACGGCCCGACCCGGTGATGGCCTGCTTGATCTGGTTTGGCGTATACTCCGTTACCGGGATCCGCCGCTGCTCCGCTGCAAGGAGGACGATTCCCCGAACTTCGCTGACACCCATCGCAGAGGAAACATTTTTTGAAAAAAAGAGTTTCTCCATTGCAAGGGCATCCGGGGGATAACGATCGAACAGGTCCTGGAGGCCGGTGTAGATCTCCAGCAGGCGCTCTGGCACCCGGGTCCCGGCCCGGGTCTCCATGCACCCGTAGCAGACCGGCAAGGTACTGCCCCGGTCAGCCCTGATTACCCCATACCCGAGCCTTGCGAGCCCGGGATCAATCCCTGTCACCATCATGAACCGCGTGTCACCCGATAGTACCTAATGTTACGACACCCGCCCATAAAATCCTCTGTCCGCTTCTCCATTTCGGGATAACGGTTTTTGGCCTCTCCGGACTCCCGGAATGTCGCAGGAGGGATAAATTCTATCTAGAGTGGCGTATAATATGGGGGTAAGGTGAAGTATGAAAAATGTTAGACGTCCGACTTACTCGTTCCTCATCCTTGTGATCGGGCTGATTCTCATTAACTCGCTGCTGGCTTGGTTTTCCCTTCTGGTCTCCCATCTGGTCTTCCATCTCATCAGTCCCTCTTCCACTCTTCCCGCCGGCGTTGCACTGATCTCTCTCGCTGCTGCGTTCATGCTGATCTTTACTCTCTGGTATGGAATGTACGGAGTGATTGCCGCGTACGTCGGCTGTTTCATCGGATCCGGTCTCTTCTCGGGGATGCCGGCCACCGTTGCGATCTACTTCTCGCTCGCGGGTCTCTGGCAGGTCCTTATCCCCCTTGCCGCATTCCGCATCTTTAACGTAAATGTTGGCATGGAGTCCCGCCGCGATCTCTTCCATCTGGTTCTGTTCGGGGTTATCCTCAATAACGTCATTGGAGCGGCATGGGGTTCGGCAGCACTGGCTGTCGGGGGGGTTGTTGATTGGTCTCAGGTTATGTCCGTGTTCACATCATGGCTGGTTGGAAATGCGCTCATAACGATTATCATCGTCCCGCTGGTGCTCCACTATTATACCCCGAGGGTCGAGAAATCGAAAGTCTTCGTAAAAAATTACTGGTTTTAACCAACCTTTTGTTTTTTAATATAACCCAATTATGTATATTCCCCGGTTTACGCGGGCGGGGCCTTCAGGCTTCATCCGGCCCGTCAGTTCTCGTATGCCCGCTCACCGTACTCCTTTATGAGGCCCCGGGCAGACCACTACTCTGGTGACCACCTCCATGAAGATCATCGGTATAAACGGGAGCCCAAAAGGAGAAAAGAGCCAGACACGCCGGCTTGTCATGGGCGTGCTTGAAGGGGCACGTGCAACTGGTGCGGATGTTACGTTTGTTGATATCTGCTCCCTGAAGATCCAGTACTGCAGGGCGTGTACAACCTGCTATGCTAAAGGTGAGTGCGTCCACGACGACGATATGCCGGCCCTTTACGAGAAACTGCTCGATGCCGATGGTATTGTGCTTGGCTCGCCGGTCTATATCAATTCGGTTACGGCGCAGCTCAAGACCATGCTCGACCGGATGGCAGACAGCGTCCACTGCATGCATTTTACCGGGAAATACGGGTGCGCGGTTTCCACTGCAGGTGGGGCAATGGCAGACGAGACAGCAGAGTATATGAACTCGGCACTGCGGATGCTTGGAGCGACCACGGTCGGCACGGTGGGCGTAAATTTCATGGGAAATCCCGGCCTGATCGTTCCGGCCGAGAAGAAGGCGAAGGATTTGGGCAGGAAACTGGCGGAATCTATCCGGACACGGTGGAAGGATCCTGCCCAGCAGGCATATTATGCGGACAGGAAAGCCCACATGAAGCAGCTCGTGCTTGCAAACAAGGATGTGTGGACGCACGAGTTCGATCACTGGAAGGCGATGGGCTGGATCTGACTTTTTGGAAAAATACACGGTAAAATTCATCTAACCCATGAAAATTCCCTGTCTTCCCTCCCGATCTCCAACGACCTGCATGAAATATCCCCTCTTTTTCTCTCTTGGGTTTTTCCACAAAGGACTCATTCATTTTTTTCTCTGCAGTCTGGAGACACAAGCCTAATCACCTCAATACCGTGTGCTCTCGGAAACTCCACCGCACCGAGATAAATTTCTGGTTCCGCGGTGATCCTGCAGGAAGTGCCAAAGCAGGTACGCCGGAATGTGAAAACTCCCCCGGCTTTGAGTTAATGAGAACCACGATACGCCGGAAAAAAGTGAGGATTATTGAAGACTTCTTTTCTTGATCATTTCCAGTGCTTCGAACGCTTCGCGTCTCACGGAAACATTATCGTCGGATAAGAGACCGGTCAGGTGGTCGGTAGCTTTCTGGTCACCAATCTCACCGAGGAGGAGGGCTGCCCGTTTCCGCACATCACTCTGGTCGTCCTTGAGCACCATGATGAGCGGCGTTGTAGCCGGCTGGCCAAGCATCCAGAGCGCCTCCATCGCGCCCGTTCTTGTCCGGACATCCCCTTCGCGGAAGACCTGCATAAGCGGGGCAATTGCGGGCACGCCGAGCGCTGCCAGTGCCTTGACTGCCTCTATCCTGACCGCCCGCTCAGGGTCTGCAAGTGCCTCAATGATTGCGGGAATGGCCTTTGTATTTCCGATCTGGCCCAGCACCGCTGCGGCCTCTTTGCGAATACCCGGGTTCTTGTCGGTCAGGGCAGCAATGAGTGGCTCGACCGAGGGCTCACCGATGGTGGCAAGTGCCAGTGCAGCCCGGCGGGAAATATCCTCGTTTTTGTCGACAAGGGCCTGGATGAGGGGCGGGATCGATGCCTGCCCCAGTGAGCAGAGTGTTGCCATCGCTGCCATTCGCACATGCTCCAGAGGGTCGTTGAGGTTCTCGATTAGGGGGGCCACGGCTCGCGGGTCTCCGACCCTGCCGAGAGCCACCGCCGCCTCGTGACGGACCCATGGGTCTGCATCTTTGAGGCATTCTATGAGGTTTGGCACTGCACGCCCCTCCCCCATGATCCCAAGTGCCTGGACAGCACCGCGGCGGATGAACGCGTGGTTGTGCTTGAGCGCCTGGATCAGCGGGGTGACTGCAGGCTCACCAATCAGCTGGAGTGCCCGGATGGTCTCCTGCCGCACATCCTCGCTAGGATCGGCAAGTGCCCCAATCAGTGGTACGACAGCAGGCGCCCCGATCTTGCCCAGGGTATCGGCCGAGCCCCGACGGATAATCCAGAACTCATCTTTGAGGCCGTTGATGAGCGGCTCGATGAGCGGTTCCCCCAGATCGCCGACCGAGCGGACGGCATTCCAGCGGGTATCGAGATCGCCGCTGGTCAGGGCCCTGAGGAAATTGTCATAGCGTTCTTTCTGAGCACGCAACCGGGCTTCCTCTTCCTCACGGTTCCCGGACTTGAATATGTTAAGAATTTTTTTTATGATCGCCATGGATCTTCTCCAATGGGTTCAGTGTTTGTATAAAATCATTCAAATAGGTATCGGATGCCCACATTATGGCCTGATTTCCATTCTGGTTAAAAATATGCCGTTCAGGGTCCAGAACCCCATCCATAATGTGATTTCTTTAAAAAAAATGATTTTTGTGTACGCCTGCGCCCCCGACGGATGTGCGAACGATTAACTGCTCAGGGTAATGGACACGGAAGCTGATGCAGTATTTTGTTGATCATTGACAGCCATGGTATATGTCCCGATGGGTCTCGAGAGGTCGAAGGTATATTTGTATGAATAGGTATTATCCGCGTTGAGCGACAGGGTTGCGACCTGCACACCGGTAGACAGTTGTCCCGGACCGTACAGGGTGAGGGTCACGCTGCCTGCTCCCGTGGTGCAGAGGCCGGAGAATGTCACCGTGCCGCCCTGCGGTACGAGAGTAGCGCTCGAGATAATGCTTACCGATCCACCACCGACCACTGAAAAGGTCGTCGTAGCCGAAGTGATTTTATTCTTATCAAAGGCTCTCATGGTATATTTTCCGGAGATTATCCGGTAGCCGGGGTTCCACGTGTAACTCCATGTGTTGATCGCGGTGACCGGTACCTGGGCGATCTGGACGCCGTTGGTGTAGGCACCCGGCCCAAAGAGCACTAAAAGGACGGTGTCGCTTCCCGTGCAGGTGCCGGAGAACGTTTGCGTGCTGCCGAGTGTCACGATCGACTGGCTCTGTGTGATTGTTACTGTAGGCTGAGAGCCAGCTGTGGATCCCTGTGTTGTGGATCCTCCTGCCGCCAGAGTGGGCTGGGTGGTCTGGGATACAAGCGGAGTCAAGGCTGCATAATAATTCGATGTCTCTGTCGTGACGGTGATATTGGAATCCCAGCTCTGATACCCCGGATAACGGAACTCAAGCGTGTGCGCTCCCACAGGAATACCGGACAGCGTACTCGGGGTCGTTCCCTGGTACTGGTTGTCGAGATAGATCTGGGCGCCCTGGGGCGAGCTTGAAAACTGGAGGGTGCCTGTACCAAGGACTGGGGCAGATGTACATCCGGCGATAAGAATACAGGCTGTCAAGGCAGAAATGATGAGAAGCCGCTTCATTCCGTCTCCTTATACTGGAGAGGTTATCATGATTATCAATTAAAATACTTGTGCAAATGCTCTGGAGCGGAATGACCGGAATACGCGAAAGATCATTCCCGGGAAAAAGCACGAAGGGGAACAATCAGTTCCTGTCTGCCAGCTTCAGGATTTTTTCCGCAAGCTCAATACTTTTTTCTTCCCCGGTCATCAGCGTATCCAGCCGGATCGCGTCTTTTACCTCAACGGGATCGCGGATGTCATGGATGAAGAGATCTACGATATCCCCGTAGCACGCGGCAGTTCCTGCGGATGTCGCTTCAAATCCCGAGGCTTTCATAAGTGCAGCCGCGGGACCGCTCACCGGAGTGTCCCCGATGAAAGGACTCACGGCAATGACAAACTTGTCTTTGAGGGCGTCTTTGAGCCCCCTGCATTCGAGGACAGGGATGATACTCGTAATCGGGTTTGACGGCCCGATAATCACGGTCCTGCTTGCGTCAATTGCCTGCAATACCTCTTCTGAACTTTCCGGGGGCTCCTTTGAACAGCGGATGACACCTTGGATCGGGATCTTGCCCTTGCCCCTCACCCAGTATTCCTGGTAGTGGATAAGCCCCAGCTCAGTTTTTACCCGGGTAGTGACTTCGGTATCTGACATTGGCAGGACATTTTCCCGTACGCCGAAACGATCGCAGAGGTTTTTAGTAATGTTCGTCAGCCTCATGCCGTCCCGGAGCATATTCCCACGCGCGATATGCACTCCACGGTCGCGGTCCCCGATCGCAATGAACTCCTCAAGGCCCATCCGGGTGATCTCATCGTGCGTGGTGAAGGTGTCGCTCCTTACCCCCCACCATGTATCGGTATTGAGCACCCCGGCAAAAAGGTACATGACGGTATCAAGGTCAGGTGATATGTGGTTGCCTGAGATCCAGATGTCCTCGGCCGTGTTAACGACAACCGAGATCTCGTGCCGGTCCATCACCTTCTGCATCCCGCGCAACAGCTTTGGGGTGCCGGTCCCACCCGAAAGGAACGTAATCATTACTCAATACTTTTATGCGATGTATATGAAGATTCTTTTAGTGAGTCCCAAGATCATCAAGGATCCGGTCCATGGCTATGTTGAGGTGGACGAGAAGATCCTGCAGCTCCTGGATGCCCCTGCCATCCAGCGCCTGAGGTATATCCACCAGCTCGGCTTCTCGTACCTTGTCTATCCCGGGGCCAACCACACGCGTTTTGAACATTCGGTGGGGACGATGCACCTGGCCGGTGTCGCCTGCCGGCAGTTTGGTCTCGAGGAGGACGACCGCCTGCTGGTGATGACCGCTGCCCTTCTCCATGATGTGGGCCACGGCCCGTTCTCCCATGCCAGCGAGCCGCTCATGGAATCGCGCCTCGGCCGCACCCATGACGATATCGTTGGGATAACAGAAACGCAGTTCGGAGCGCTCCTTGAACCATTGTCTCTAAGCCCAACCGAAATCTGTGATGTCGTGAAGGGCAGACACCGGCTTTCGGGGATTATTCACGGCGATCTCGATGTGGACCGGATGGACTACCTGCTCCGGGACGCATACTATACCGGCGCTCCGTACGGCACGGTGGACGCGCACCGGCTCATCAGGAATCTCCACCTGACCCCTGACGGGATTGCGCTCGACGAGAACGGCATTAACGCGGCCGAATCGCTCCTCATTGCACGAACGCTGATGCGTCCGACTGTTTACTATCATCATGTCAGCCGGATTGGGGAGTGCATGTTCCAGCTGGCCGTCCTCGCTCACATGGAAACCGGCCCTTCCGGTGGCTTTGAACGATTCTGTGGTCTCGATGACTGGGAATGCATGCATGAGCTCAAAAATTCCCCCAGTTCCCTTACACGGGAAATAACCTCCCGGCTCTACCGGAGGCAACTCTATAAAAGGGCAGTATATGCCGGGCAGGATCAGGTGAACGCAGCAGCATTCCAGAACGGCTTGCCGGTGGAAGGGGCACGTGAGGTTGCCGGAGAGATTGCCGGAAGAGCCGGGTGCCAGCCGAGCGATGTGCTGGTGGACATCCCTCCCGTTCCCGGGGAGATGTCGCTTGAGGTTCAGGTAAAAAACCGGCACAGCGTCGTAGGTTTTGCCGAACTCTCTCCCCGGTTGCAGACCCTCAACCAGACCCGGCGCGAACAGTGGAGACTCGGCGTATATACCCTTCCCCGGTACCGCGATGCGGTGGCCGACGCCTCAGCAGAGATCCTGCATATAAAAAAGCCCACCCGTCAGGAAACCCTCTTCTGATCTCCTCCGTTCCGGTACTCCTTCATGCGAATAATAAACTCTAATAGTGCTCTTTTCCAACACTATCCCCAATGAAAATCTACCTGATCCCCTGCGCGCTTCTGGTGGTCATCGCGATCCTCGGTGCAGGGTGTACGGACACCGGCACCGCCATGCCGCCACCGCCCCCCACCACCATCATACCCCCCACTCCGGCAGCTACGTTCACGACCCCGCCGACCCTTTCCTTGGGCGATCAGTACCTGTCCAAATCCTATGCTTTCTCCGGGATGAACAATACCTATTCCGAGCAGATCAGGATCGCAGACCCCTCGTGGGCGATAACCTATAAGATCACTAACCTCAGCAGCACTTCTCAGGACTGCCGGTTTGCGATCAGGGTGACCAACCTCGATTCAATGAATTCCCGAACGTTTACCTGGACATATCTTAATGAATCATACCAGCAATATCCCATGTATACGCCGGGACTCTACCAGTTTGCCATGACGGGGACATTTGTCAAGGTGGACCTGACGGTGGCAAAGCGACTTCCATGAGGTGAAATGAATTGGCTGATATCACAAGCGATGTATTTGTCATTACCTGCGGTGTCATTATCGTTCTTGTCGTACTTGCGGTCACGTTCCTCAGGCTCCGTTCTGCGGAGCGCAGGATGCATGAGAGCGGCTACAAGCTCCGGGCATACACGGACCTGCTCAACGCCGTGACCGAGATCAACCTCGCCGGAAATGACAGTTACAAGATGGATATCGCAAAAAAGAACCTGGCACTCACCCTTAACCGGCTCAACCTCATTGCCAGCTCCGGTGTTCTCAAGAGCGTCAGCGACCTGCTCGATTTCCTCAACGAGCACAAGGAAAAAGACTTTGATACCCTCCGTCTCCACAATATCCTCAATACCCTCGTCATCGAAGCCCGGCGGGATCTCAACCCCTCTCATGCCCGCAGGGTAGAGGAATCCCGGGTGCGGTACCGTTTCTTTGCCCCGTTGCGAAAATAAATCTTACCTTTTCCCGGGTTCGCCCATCATTTTGGCATAAATGCTTTTTACCTAGAGGCTCCGACATTGGTATCACAGGAGAGCACGGAAGTGCATATGAAAAAGGAATACGTAGTCGGGGTAACCGGTGCGAGCGGGATATGCTATGCCCGGCGCCTGCTCGAGGTGCTGTGCCAGGACGCCCATGTGCATCTGATCATCTCTGAGGTCGCGAAGGAGATCGCACGGCACGAGAGAGTCGATCTCTCAGGGTTCGATGCGACTTATCACGATGTCAGTGCAATAAGCGCGGAAATCGCAAGCGGGTCCCACCGGCATGACGGCATGGTTATCATCCCCTGCAGTGCAAAGACGCTCTCCGCGATTGCATCCGGCTATGCGGACAACCTGATTACCCGGACTGCCGATGTCTGCCTGAAAGAACGCCGGAGGTGCATCCTTGTCACCCGCGAGATGCCCCTCTCACAGATCCACTTAAAGAACATGCTTGCGGCGCATGAAGCCGGCGCGACCATTATGCCGGCGAGCCCCGGGTTCTACCACCACCCGGAGAAGATCGACGACCTTGTGGACATGGTGGTGGCCCGGGTGCTCGATCACCTCGGGGTCGCCCATACGCTCTCGGGACGCTGGAGTGGTTACGATGCGTGAGTTTATCGAAAAGATGCGCAAAGAGGGGCTCGTTGTCGATATCACCGGGCCGTGCTCGCCGGATGACATGAAGGCTGCACAGCAGGCGGCAGAAACGGACAGGATCCTGTTCTTCCACAATATGGGCGGCGCACGGGTTGTCATGAACGTGACCGCGGACCGGTGTACGCTCGCGTTTGCACTTGGCATGAGTGAAAAAGAGATGGTGAAAAAGCTCGCGGATGCCACCTTCGACGGGAAGATCGTTCATGACGGGAAACTGGCGATGAAGAAGCCGGATCTCTCCCGCCTCCCGGTCATGCACTTCTTCCCGAAAGATGCCGGTAACTACTTCACGGCTGGCATTGTCTTCTCGAAATGGGATGGCGTGGAGAACGCGTCAATTCACCGCATGCTCGTCCTTGACGATCACCGGGTCGCGGCCCGGCTCGTGGAAGGCCGGCACACCCACGTGATGCTCAAAAAGGCCCTTGCCTGCGGGGAGCGCCTGCCGATCGCGGTGGTTGTCGGCGTGCACCCGGCAGTGACATTTGCCAGCTGCACCCGGGTCCCGGCCGGGAAAGAGCTGGCCTATGCGGCAGAACTGCTGGGCGGGACGATCCACGTCAGGGAGTGCAGCAACGGTGTGCTCGTTCCGGCAGACGCGGAGCTCGTCCTTGAAGGGTTTATTGGTCCGGAGATCACCGACGAAGGGCCATTTGTCGATATTACGGGCACCTACGACCCGGTCCGGCGCCAGCCGGTGATCGAATTCACCGGTATGCATACAAAACCGGATTTCATCTATCACAGTATCCTGCCCGGGGGCGACGAGCACAAGATCCTGATGGGGTGCCCCTACGAACCCAAGATCTACCGGGCCGTTGCCGGCGTGACTGAGGTGAAAAACGTCGTGCTCACCAAGGGTGGCTGCGGCTATCTTCATGCAGTCATCCAGATCAAAAAGAGCACGCAGGGCGACGGGAAAAACGCGATCATGGCGGCCTTTGCCGCCCATACTTCGCTCAAGCATGTGGTAGTTGTTGACGAGGATATCGAACCCACCGATCCTACAGAAGTGGAGTACGCCATCGCGACCCGGGTGAGCGGTGACCGGGACATAATGGTGGTTACCGGTGTGCGGGGGTCATCGCTCGATCCCTGCCAGAAAGAGGATGGCACCAACGTCAAGATCGGGATCGACGCGACCATGGTGCTGGGTCACGAGGATGAATTCCGGCGTGCCACATGGTGACCGGGATGCAGATTGACCCTGATGATGAGCGGGTACTCGCCGGAGAGCAGGGAGAGACCCGTCAGAAAATGCTTGAGTTGCTCGTCGCTCTGGGGAAAGTCTTTGGGGCCGAGCGTCTTGTCCCAATCAAAAGTGCTCAGGTAAGCGGGGCGTCCTACAAGACGATAGGAAAATACGGTCTTGACTGGCTGGCAAGTCTCGATGCAAAGGCGGTCGTTCCTGCCGTGCTCAACCCGATCGGCATGCCCCGGACCCGGTGGCAGGAGATGGGGATCGAACCGGACTTTGCAGAGAAGCAGCAGGCCGTGGTTGCAGCGTACGAACGGCTGGGTGTCCGGCTCGACTGCACCTGCACTCCCTACTACCTGCACGAGACCCGGTATGGCGATCACCTCGCATGGTCCGAGTCATCAGCCGTCAGTTATGCGAACTCCGTGATTGGAGCCCGGACCAACCGGGAGGGAGGCCCGAGCGCCCTCGCAGCCGCGATTATCGGGAAAACGCCCTGTTACGGGCTGCATCTCGAAAAAAACCGGGTGCCGCAGATGGTGATCGATGTCCACACCGACACCTCGCGCTGGGGTGTCGCTGATTACGGGGCGCTTGGGTACCATGCTGGAAAACTCGTGGGCAACCGGATCCCGTATTTCCGGGGCATCCGGCCGGGACCTGACCAGCTCAAGGCACTCGGGGCTGCAATGGCGGCGACCGGGGCCGTGGCGCTTTACCATGTTGAAGGAGTCACCCCGGAGGCACAAAAGAACCGGTACGACCTTTCCGATATCGAAGCAATTGCGGTCGAACGAACAGAGATCTCCCGGCTTTTTTCGCAGATCCCGGTTGATGCCGTTGCTGTCGGCTGCCCGCACTGCTCCCCCGCAGAACTGGGGGAAATTGCCCGGCTCCTCACCGGGAAAGTCGTGACAAAACCCCTTTATGTCTTTGCTGCTCAAGGTGTAATTGACAGGAACACAAAAATAGTGGATTCGATCGAGAAGAGCGGGGCCCGTGTTTTTGCCGATACCTGCATGGTCGTTTCTCCGGTGATGGAACAATACGCTTCAATCATGGTCAACAGCGGCAAGGCACTTGCCTATGTTCCCAACATGTGCGGGGGGCAGGCGAGGATCGGGACGATTGAAGACTGTGTGAGGGTAGCGACAGAGTAATTGCAACCGGGAGAACAGGTCAGAAAGGCACCCGGGGGTCCTGTGGAGACCTGTCGTTCCCTGATTGCATGATTAATCTTTCAGTGTATCTTTTCAGGCATCCCCCAGAGCAGGGAACGGCACAAATGCAAAAGACTCCCCCCTACCTCGTGTCATTTTCGCGCATGCAAGATCCGGGCAAGGAACGGTTCCTCAACCTGTGGCTGGAATGCTGCAAAAAAGAAAAGTTCAGGAGATCCCCAGCAGGATCTTTTTGATCTCTTCAACCGCTTCCGGTGCCGGGTTCCGTCGTGGCCCGACACCCTCCCCGTACGAAAGGATCTGCCGGACACCGCCTATCTTTATGCTGGCAAAGGGAATATTATCCCAAATATTCTGGTCGATAACATTCCAGGTGCACTGCAGCAGGTGGGATAAAAGAAGGATATCCTCCTCTGAGAACGATTTCCATTCAGGCCCTGTTCCCTGCTGCATCAGCTTGATCGCACGTTCGACTTTCTTTTCACGGTGGACATGGTACAGCCGCCTTCCCACCTCAGCCTGGGTTGCTTCCGGCATAGCTTCCTCCCATCCCATCAGGGGATGATGAGTGAATCCCGCTGTACAGTCATATACTTTGTGGCAGGCCCGCGAGGAACAAGGGAGAACCGCTCTTCCTGTCTGACTTTGTCCAGACCGGTCCCGGCAGGGAAAACCCTATAAACCGGAACAGAATAATCCCGATACACAATACGTATGTCCCGCACCAGTGATGAGGAGCTGGGCCGGCGGCGGTTCCAGCTGGGAAAAGAAGAGGCGGTCGAAGATGCATTGGAGAAGATACGACGCGCCCAGGCTGTCGACTGGCCCTCCCTTTGCGCGGCGGACTGCATGCTGCTCCAGGAGATCCTCGGCGAACTCTGGATCTGCGTTGAGCGGGAGAAATGGGAGCAGTATTCCTTTTCAAGACTCACGCGGCAGGACATTCTTGATCTCCTTACCCTCGGGGCAGGGATGCGGGGCGGAACCCTGACCTGTCTGACCCTCGAAGAGATGGATGCAATCCTCTCGCATACACGGAATACTCCTTCCGCACCATAAGGGATCCGGGTGGAATAAGGCTTCCATCGAATGAGTGCGCAATACTTTAATATATCAGCACTCGGTTAGGTTCTATCATTGGGAGGTATCGATATGGTTGGTTGGGAAGTCCCGATTGGAGCTGCCATCGCATTTGCCGGTGGCGCTATAGGTACCGGGTGGGCACAGTCCCGGATTGGGGCAGCAGGGGCAGGAGCGATTGCCGAACGGCCAGAGACAGTGGGGTCGATCATCATCCTCGAGGCCATTCCCGAGACACTGGTCATCCTTGGTTTTGTCGTAGCCGCGATGATCATCCTGATGGTCACGTAATCCGGGCAGAATGTATTCCGTGCGGGGAGTTGCCACAGAACGCCATGGTTCCCTTGCACTATTCTTCTTTCCCTCTCCCGGGTCGGGGACATCCGGGGAAGTTGGGCTGCATACCAGAGGACGATGTTGCCATGGCCTACGAAAATCTTTTAAAATCCGTTGAGGAGAGTGCACAGGAAAAGGAGCGGGAGCTCCGAAAGAAAGCACAGGAACAGGCTGATGAAATCCGGTCAGACGCCAAGAGACTGGTGGAAGATATCCAGACGCGCACCGTAAAAGAAGCAGAAAACGCAGCAGCGATCGAGAGGAACAAGCAGCTGTATCTCGCGAAAGGCAGGATCAAGGAACAGGCCCTCATAAGCCGGGAGAAAGTATTTGAGGCGGCCTTTGAACTGGCAGGTCGGCAGCTTTCCCGATTGCGGCAGGACGATACATATCCTGCCGTATTCAAACGGCTTGCGGAGGAGGCAATCAGCGCGATGGGGGGGACGCCTTTTGTCATCCATGTCGACGGGCGGGACCTTGATCTCTGCAAAATAACACTGGCAGCGTTAAATACCGACTGTAAGATCCTCGCCGATCTGGAGTGCATGGGCGGTCTCGTGGCCAGTTCTCCTGACGGACTCATTGCCATCTCCAACACGATTGAGTCCCGGCTTGAACGCATACGGGAGCACGAGAGACTTGGGATCCACGCCATTCTCTCTGGTGATTGATATGGACTGGGGATACATCAATGCGAGGATGCGGGGGATGAAGAGCCGCCTGCTGGACCACCGCACGCTCGACAACCTGATTCTCCAGCCGGATCTCGAATCCCTGATCGCGGAACTTGAAAAAACTCCTTATCACGATGACATTGTCGAGGCCCGGGGCAGGTATGCCGGAATGCCCTGTATTGAGTATGCCCTGCGGAAGAATTTTGTACGGACATTCAGGAAGGTCCTTGCCTTCTCCCAGAAAGAGGAGGCGGAACAGTACATCAGAATCTTCCTGCACCGCTGGGACATCCAGAACATCAAGACGATCCTCCGCGGGAAGAACATTCATGTGACAAACGAGGAGATCCTCGACTGCCTCGTGCCGGTTGGTGAACTCGACACGGTGACATTGACCGAGCTTGTGCGGCAGCAGGATCCAAAAGCGGTGATCGATCTGCTTGCCACCTGGCGCATCCCATGGGCAAAACCTCTCACCACGGCATTCCCGGAGTTTGCCCGGAGCGGAGATCTCGGCATGCTCGAATGTGCCCTCGACCGGTATTATTACGAGGAAACGCTCCACGCCGTTAAGGCCCCCGGTGCCAACAACATGGTGATCCGGAATATCATTTCCCTCGAGATCGATATTGTGAACATCAAGACGGTCCTGCGAATGATCCGGGATCAAATCGATCCTGAAGAGGCACAGAAATTCCTGCTTGAGGGGGGACAGGAGTTCGATATCGGCAAGCTCTCCCGGCTGCTCGCGTTGCACACGATCGATGAAGCCCTAGCTGAGATGGCCGCATCCCGGTACCGGTTCCTCGCCGCCATTCCTGAGGCTGCCGTCAAGGAACAAAAGATCTCGGTGATCGAGAAAGAACTGGAACGGTATCTTGTCACGCAGGGCACCCGGGCATTTCTCGGCGATCCGCTGAGCGTTGCCTCCCTTATCGGGTACTTCTGGGCGAAGTACAACGAGATCACCAATATACGGGTCATCTCACGCTGCAAGACTGCTGATTTCCCAGTCGAACACCTCCGGGAGGAACTCGTGTATGTATAAGTTTGTCATCGTTACGGACAGCGACCGGGCATCGGGTTTCCGGCTCGCGGGAGCGGAGGTGTTCGAAGCACGGGATGTGGAGGAAGCGAAGGACATTATCCCGCCCCTGCTCCACAAGGACGACATCGGGATCGTCGCGGTGAACGAGGAATACATGCTTTCGCTTGATGAAAAACTCATGGATCGGATTGAAAAGATGCACCGCCCGCTCATCATACCGATCCCCGCGAAGAAAAAGGAACTGGACCGGCGGACCTATATTGAACGGCTGCTCCGGAAGGCGATCGGGTACAATATCGTGCTGAAGAGGTGATGGTATGATTACGGGAACAATCTCACGGGTCTCCGGCCCGGTGATCATCGCAAAGGGTATGAAAGGGTCCAAGATGTACGACGTGGTTAACGTCGGCACCGAGGCGCTCCGGGGGGAGATCATCCGTCTCGAAGGTAACGAGGCGGTCATCCAAGTATATGAAGACACAACCGGCCTCACGCTGGGGGAAGTCGTTGAGAACACCGGGGCCCCGCTCTCTGTTGAGCTGGGCCCCGGGCTCCTCTCCTCAATCTATGATGGTGTCCAGCGCCCGCTGCCGGTTCTCCTAATCAAAAGCGGAGATTTCATCGGCAGGGGCATCAACGCCCCGGGCCTCGACCGGTCGAAAAAATGGGAATTTGTTCCTGCAGTAAAGATCGGGGACAATCTTTCCCCCGGTGACATTATCGGGACTGTCGCGGAGTTCCAGTTCGAGCACCGGATCCTCGTTCCCCTGAAGGTCTCCGGGAAGGTAACAGATATCCGTGCAGGTGCATTCACTGTCGATGATATTGTCTGCACGCTCAATACTACGATACAACTCCCCATGATGCAGTCCTGGCCGGTCCGGATCCCCCGTCCCACCCAGAAGAAGCTCAATCCAGTCCTGCCGCTCATCACGGGGCAGCGGGTCTTCGACTGCATGTTCCCGGTAACAAAAGGCGGGACGGCGATGATACCAGGCGGCTTTGGGACAGGGAAGACCGTCTCCGAGCAGACGCTTGCCAAGTGGTCGGATACCCAGATCGTCGTCTATATCGGGTGTGGGGAGCGGGGCAACGAGATGACGGACGTCCTCGCGGAATTCCCCGAGCTGGTTGATCCCCGGACAAATCTTCCCTTAATCCAGCGGACGGTTCTCATTGCCAATACCTCGAACATGCCGGTCGCCGCCCGGGAGGCCTCGATCTATACCGGGATCACCATCGCTGAGTACTTCCGGGATATGGGATATGACGTGGCACTGATGGCTGACTCGACTTCCCGCTGGGGCGAGGCGCTGCGTGAGGTCTCGGGAAGGCTCGAGGAGATGCCGGGCGAGGAAGGTTATCCCGCCTACCTTGCAACCCGGCTCGCGGCGTTCTACGAGCGGGCCGGACGGGTCGTATGTATCGGCTGCGGCGAGCGGACAGGATCGGTCACTGTAGTTGGTGCGGTTTCACCACCCGGGGGGGACTTCTCTGAACCGATCACCCAGAATACGCTCCGGGTTGTCGGGACATTCTGGGCGCTGGACACGAACCTCGCCTACCGCCGGCATTTCCCGTCGGTGAACTGGATCAAGAGTTACTCACTCTACCTTGACAGCATCGCAGAGTGGTACAGCCAGACGATTGCCAAGGACTGGCGGGAACTCCGGGACAAGGCGATGTACCTGCTCCAGAAGGAAGTGGAACTTCAGGAGATCGTCCAGCTGGTGGGCCCGGATGCCCTGCCTGATAGCGAGAAAGCGATCCTCGAAGTGACACGGATGATCCGCGAGGACTTCCTCCAGCAGAGCGCCTATAGTGACACCGACTCCTTCTGCCCCGTTGAGAAGCAGTATCTGATGCTCAGGGTAATCATGTCGTACTACGAGCAGGTAACCCTCGCGATGAACCGGGGGGTCAGCCTGCGGCAGATTCAGGTACTCCCACTCAGGGCGACCATCGGGAGGATGAAGGAGGCCGGTGACCTTGAAGCGATCCGGAACCTGATCCAGGAGATCAGTAGCAAGCTGATGGCGCTGGAGGTGGAGAAATGAAAGAAGCATCGCTGCTTACACGCGAATACCGGACGATCGGGTACGTATCAGGCCCGCTGATCTTCGTCACCGGAGTGAAGGGAGCGTCCTTCGGGGAGATCGTGAAGATAACGCTCCATGACGGTGAGGAGCGGAACGGGCAGGTACTCGATATCTCGGAAGACCACGCGGTTGTCCAGGTCTTCGAGGGTACCCGGGGGATCGATCTCATCGGTACCACGGTCCGGTTCACAGGAGAGCCCGCCCGGATCCAGGTGTCGAAGGATATGCTGGGCCGGATCTTTTCCGGGGTGGGAAAGGCCCGGGACAACGGCCCCGACATCATACCGGAAGCTGTGCGCGATATCGCCGGGATGCCCATCAATCCGTCAGCCCGTGACAAGCCTGCCGACTTCATCCAGACAGGCATGTCGGCAATCGACGGCCTCAACACTCTCGTGCGGGGCCAGAAGCTGCCTATCTTCTCCGGGTCCGGCCTTCCGGCGAGCAAGCTCGCTGCCCAGATCGCCCGGCAGGCAAAGGTCAGGGGAGAGGACGAGCAGTTCGCGGTCGTCTTTGTTGCGATGGGGATCACCCACAAGGAGGCTTCGTTCTTCATGCAGGACTTCGAGCGGACAGGGGCACTCGATCGGGTGGTCTTCTTCATGAATCTCGCCGACGACCCGACGGTCGAGCGGCTGGCGGCTCCCCGATGCGGTCTCACGGTGGCAGAGTTTCTTGCCTTTACCCATAACCTCCACGTTCTTGTGATCCTGACCGACATGATTAATTATTGCGAAGCCCTGCGCGAGATATCGACCGCCCGCGAAGAGGTGCCCGGCCGGCGCGGGTACCCGGGGTACATGTATACCGACCTCGCTTCCATCTATGAACGGGCCGGCCGGTTGAAAGGCAAGCGCGGCTCGATCACCCAGATCCCAATCCTGACGATGCCGGACGACGACATCACCCACCCGGTGCCAGATTTGACGGGCTATATCACTGAAGGCCAGATCGTTCTCTCGCGGGATATCTTCCGGCGTGGAGGCGACCCGCCGGTTGACGCCCTGCCCTGTCTCTCCCGGCTCATGAATCTCGGTATCGGCGCGGGCAAGACCCGGGAGGATCACCGTGGAGTGGCAGATCAGCTCTATGCCAGTTACGCATACGGGCGCGACTTGCGCCGGCTCGTTTCTATCGTTGGTGAAGAGGCGCTGACCGACCTCGACCGGAAGTACCTGAAGTTTGCGGACATATTCGAGCGGCAGTTTATCACGCAGGGTGATGAGGATCGTCCGATCGAAAAGACCCTCTCCATCGCGTGGGACCTCTTTAGTACCCTGCCGGAGGACGAACTGAAACGGATCAAGCGGGAATACATCCAGAAATATCACCCGGCGGCACGCGAAGAGGCAGGAAAAACCGAGGGGAGCTGAAACGGAATGGAGCAGGTCAGGCCCACGCGGATGGAGCTGATGAGGATGAAATCCCAGATCAGGCTCGCGGAGCAGGGCCGGGACCTTTTACGGCAGAAGATGGATGCCCTGATCCAAGAGTTCTTCAGGATCTTAAGCACAGTCTCGGAGTCCCGCGACGAGCTTGAGCAGGTGTCTAGGGCGGCAGACCTTGCCCTGTTGATTGCAGAGGCTGTCGATGACCCGGTCACCCTGCGGTCTGCATCGTTTGCCACCCGGCGTTCGCTCACGGTTGGTATCAGCGGCAAGAATATCATGGGTGTTCCCGTCCCCGTGATCGAAAAGAAACGCGTCTCCAAGAACATGCTGGAACGGGGTTACGGTATCCTCACCACCAGCGCCCGGATCGATGAGACCGCCGAGCGGTACGAAGTTGAGCTGGACCTCTTGATCAAGCTAGCCGAGATCGAGACGGCGATGCGGCGCCTCGGGATCGAGATCCAGATGAACCGCCGGCGGGTGAACGCGCTCGAGCAGATCCTGATCCCGGAGCTGAAAGGCCAAGCGAAATACATCAAGAATGCAATCGAGGAGCGGGAACGGGAGGACCTGTTCCGGCTCAAGAAGGTCAAGAGCATCATGGAAAGGAAGAAACGGAAGGCAAAGGAGAAGAAACTCTCAGGTTGACCTTCTTGCTCATTCCCGGTGTACCGGTAAGTGCCTGGCGCACAGCCCGGCAGGCATTTTGCCTGCGAGGCATCACATCAGTGGAACAGTTTCATCTTGCAAATCGATCCTGTCAGGACACTTCTCTCTTAAACGGTTTGTACGGCATCCCGCCCCCTTCGTAGAACTTCGAGAAGAATTCGACGAGGTGCAGACGAACTGCGTGGATCGAGGGTGAGAACATCGCGAGAACGATGTTGAGTGCGTGCAGGAGGAGTGCGACGATGATCCCGATAATGGCGAACGCGAACGCGCCGCTGAGCCGGTTTGCCACCATTGCGAGGATCACCGAGGCCATGCCGATCGCCATCAGCCTCGAATACGAGAGGATGTTTCCGACAGTACTCATCACTTCGATGGTGCCGAACACTCCCGCTCCCATGAGGATGAGGGGCAACGCGAGGATGATGAGGATTACTGCCGGGTAGACCGCGAATGCCGGCACAACCTTAGCAAGCATGGCGACAAGGACAATAATCGCCGTGATCATCAACAGCATGCCGGTTTTCTCAAACAGGTGCCTGCGTTTCTTCATGATGATCGCGTTCCGGATACCGATGAACAGTCCCAGAAAAACATGAATGACCCCGAGGGTAATTGCTAATATGAGCATCGGGATCATCGCATCAACCCGGTTCCAGACGATGCCGAGAACCTGTACCGGGTGGAGCCAGCCCATCGTTTCCCCAAGGTCGCCGAAGAACTCACCGAACAGGTAGCCGAAAATGATCGTCGGGATCGATGAGATGATCAGGATGTTTGCAAGGTTCTTTGCAAATGCGATTGCCTGGAACCGGTGCCGGATTATGAGCGCGAAAGCAAGGATGACAAGGCCATACCCGATGTCCCCAACCATGATTCCGAAGAAGAGCGGGAAGAAGATGGCGAGGATCGGCGTGGGGTCAACCTCGCGGTACCGCGGCGGGGCAACCAGCTGCATAATGAACTCGAAAGGTTTAACCCACACTGGATTGTCATAGAAGACCGGGGCGTTCTCCATATCTGCCTCTGTTACCGGCAGCTCGTGAATGATCACCCGGTCCGAGAACGTGTTTTTTATCATCTTCCGGGTTTTGCTCAGGTATTTCTTCGGGATCCAGCCCATGATCACGAAGCTGTATTCAGATACCCCGAAGTTTCTGTATGCACTGATTTCCCCGTGAATCCGACTGAGCTGTTTTTTAAGGACAACAAGTTCCTGGTACCAGGTGTTCGAGAGGGCGAGCAGTTGACTGTCGATACGGGCGATCTCATCCTGCGCACGGATCCGGCTCTCTTCTATCAGGGCGTACATCTCGTAAAAAGGTCGGCCGGTGTATTCCGTCGGGAGCCGTACCTCGTTCACATTCACGGAATAGATGAAGGAATGGATTTCAGGGGAATATTTTTTCGGGAATACCATGATGGCGGCGAAGGTATCTGCATCGACCGTTGTTGCGATCATCTCGAACCGGTTGCCGGTAATGGAGTCTAGTTCTTTTTTTATCAGCCCGAGGACGTCCCTGTGCTCCTCCTGGACGAGAAGGATCGTGACCTCGAACCCTTCGAGTGCCGGCAACTCCTTCTCAACCGGCTGGATGATATCGATGATTTGGGCATACCGGTTCAGTGTCGTGATCGAAAGGGAGAGCTCTGTTTTCTTTGCCGCCAGTTCCCGCGTCATTGTCTCGAGGGTGCTGATGATCTTCCTCGCCCGTGCGACCAGTCCGTTATGGGTCTGCTTCTCAAGGGAGGTACGGATCCCGGCTTGGATGGCGGGATTGTCAGCTATGACAGGCAGGGTGGAGAAGATCGCGTTGATCGTGCCCAAGACCTCGGCAACCTCCGCTGCCTCATCCTGCCGGACAACCGACAGGACGATTTCGCCCTTCGGGATAAGTTCCGGCGCGTTCTCGAGGTGGAGAGTCCCGGCCTCGTACAGCTGGTCGACTACATGGCTCAGCTCCGCTTTTGGCCCGATCACTTGGATGCGTTTCATTGCCTGGAGCATACGATTCCACGCCGGGCGTGCCCGGCATTATTCCATGGTCACGTACCTGACGATCTGTTCCGCAGCATGAGGAAGGTTCTTTTCTCCCCGTACCGAAGCGGTTTCCTGATCGAGTTCAGCTGCTTTATTCAGGGCCTCGATCTCGATATTTGTCTTCCCCCGCACATTCCAGTAGACCTGTTCGGCGCTCATTTTTCCTGCCTTGTCTGCCGTACAGATCAGGTCTTCAGCCTCGGTACGGGCGGCAGCAACCATAGCCTCTGCCTCAGCCCGGGCTGCGTCAACTTTCCCTGAGAATTCTTGCTCCTTGTCCCGTATCTGCTGCAGGAGTGTTTTTTCCGTATCCATACGTTGTCTCCTACTAGAGCCCATGTTTCCCTTTCAGGATCGAGGTCACCCCGTGCGAGGGCTTCTCGCGGTGGTGTTGTTCATCCGCATCCTGCGAATCGCGTCCCCCCATGATCCTCTTCGTTCTTGCCGTAGCATCCTCTATCCGTTTCCGGCAGTTCCCGATGGCCGTATTCTGCAATGCATTGATTGTTTTAAGGAGATCCTGCACCATAATCCGCCCGCCCCGGAGAAGATGATCACTTGCACTATACCCCCGAAGTTGAATAAATACTTTCTTCCGCAGGGAGACGGGCAGGCGGCTCAAAGAAGGAACCCATTAATCTTCCGGGCGCTATATTTTCCTGCAGGAACCGGCTGTACACCTGCTGCCGGTAGTCCGGGAGGCTGGGGATGGACATGTTTGCAAACGTCGGGCTGGTGCTCATTTTTATACTGGTCCTCGTGCTGCCGTTCAGGGTAAAATACATTGAGCACAACCTCGAGGTGTTCCTGTTTGCCTGCGGGGTTGTGGCCCTGACGCTCTCAGGCCTGATCACAATTCCCGGCGAGCAGACCGGCTGGAGTCTGGCCATTGTACAGGAGGCACTCATCTCCCCGTTGCATATCACGAGCCTCCTTGGGATCCCGATTGGTATCGTCCAGATCGTGCTCGTATTCGGAATCCTGATCTCATTCTTTTATCACCGGCTGCAGTCTGCAATTGTGGGCATAGTCGACCGATTCTCCCTGAAATGTATTGTCTTTTTACTTATCGTCGCGCTGGGCCTCGTTGCAAGCATTATCTCCGCAATCCTTGCCGCAATTATCCTTATCGAGATCGTCAATGCCCTTCCCGTGGTCAGAAAAGCGAAGGTGGAGATCACCGTGGTAGCCTGTTTCTCGATCGGCCTCGGGGCCGGCCTCACCCCGCTGGGCGAACCCCTCACCACGATCGTGGTCTCGAAACTCTCGGGCGCCCCCTACTACGCCGGGTTCGCCTTCTTCTTCGACCGGCTTGGTATCTTTATTATCCCTGCCATTATCGTCCTTGGGGTTGTCGGTGTGATCCTCTTCTCCCGGAGTCATACCGGCGATGAAAAACCCGAATGCATTGTCGAGCGCGAAACGATTCAGGAGATCCTGATCCGGGCCGGGAAGGTCTACCTCTTTATCATGGCGCTTGTTTTCCTCGGTGAGGGTTTCAAGCCGCTCATCCTTGAGTTTGTCGTTTCGATCCCCTCCGCCGGGCTGTACTGGATCAACATCGTCTCCGCTGTGCTTGACAATGCGACCCTCGCCGCAGCGGAGATCAACCCGGTGCTCTCATCCCAGCAGATCACGAGTGCCCTCATGGGCCTGTTGATCGCCGGTGGCATGCTCATCCCCGGGAACATTCCCAACATCATTGCGGCAGGGAAGATGGGGATCACCAGCAGGGAATGGGCACGGCTGGGCCTTCCATTAGGACTCATCATAATGGCCGTGTTCTTCTGTATTCTCTTTATCCCTTCCTGTCTCGGGCTTGCGTGACATCGAGAACTACCGCTCAAACCCCCGGCTGCAGGGCCGATCCCGACAACAACACACATGAGCTGCCACACACAATAGGGACTGTACTGGTGTTCCCATGCCTCCCGATAACCAGAAAGACGGTAATGAGACTATTATCTTCCTTATCAGCCAGCTTGACGACCCCGCGATTGATAACCGCCATCATGCGGTTCTCGCGCTGTCAGAGGCAGGAGAGGCGGCGGTGCAGCCCCTGATCCACGCTCTTGCAGCGGCAGGGAATGACGACGGCCGCTGGTACCGTGCGATTGCTCTCACAAAAACGGGAGTGCCCGCGATTGTGCCCCTCATTGCGGCGATGAAAGAGACCCCCGACCGCGAGTTCAGGCGGTATGCGGCAGCGGCGCTGGGCGAGATGGGGGAACCAGCGGTAGACCCCCTCATCGATGCAATGGCAAGCGAGGACAAGGAGCTGCGGGGATTTTTGTCCCGGGCCCTCTGCCGGATCGGGAAACCTGCGGTCGGCCCGCTCACCCGGAGGCTCTCCGATGCCAACGAGATCCTCCGCTCATGTGCCACGCTCACGCTCTGGCAGATGGGCGAGACCGGCCTGCCGTCCATGATCGAGCAGATCAGGGAAGAGAAACAGCTCTGATCCTCCTCTTGCAGATACCCTTTCCTGATGGTAGAAACACCCTATAACACAGTATAAATTTCCAGCCGCCGGATCATACCACTATGCTCGAGCTCTCTCCTGAGATGGAAGCGTACGGGAACACCCTGATGGACGGGCTTTCCCGGGCGATTGCACGTGCTCAGGAGGCGCGTTCCCGCGGGCTTGACCCGAGTATGGCAGTCGAGATCCCGATTGCAAGCGACCTCGCCGACAGGGTCGAGGTGCTTGTCGGGATCAAAGGGGTGGCAGCGCGGATCCGGGAACTCGAAGCACAGATGTCCCGTGAGGAAGTGGCGCTCCGGATCGGCGACGACTTTGTCGCAAAGATGTTCGGGGAGAAGAACAATGACGAGATCCTCGATCATTCCATCAGGACTGCGATGGCCCTTCTCACGGAAGGCGTGGTCTCGGCCCCGACAGAAGGGATCGCAAAAGTGGGGCTCGGCAAGAATGATGACGGCAGCCAGTACCTGATGATCTTTTATGCCGGCCCGATCCGGAGCGCCGGCGGGACGGCACAGGCGCTCTCGGTGCTTGTCGGTGACTACGTCAGGGGAAAGCTCGGGATCGGGCGCTACCGCCCCCGGCCGGTTGAAGTCGAACGGTACATCGAGGAGATCCGGCAGTACAATACCATCATGAACCTCCAGTACCTGCCGAGCGAAGCCGAGATCCGGCTTATCGTGGAAAACTGCCCGGTCTGCATCG
>Ga0326727_10008718_pt1 | contig 25511 bp, 22 predicted proteins | sample MB2enrmetagenome_FD_207643 | JGI IMG/M metagenome (GOLD analysis project Ga0326727, IMG submission 207643) | Lab enriched peat soil microbial communities from McLean, Ithaca, NY, United States - MB29MY | ecosystem: Environmental > Terrestrial > Soil > Wetlands > Peat | place: USA: New York... | reverse complement strand
GAACAGTGCGCAGCAAGTCTGGCGCTATAACGTTCAGACGCAAGGTTGGGATTCCATTGCCGGGCAGATGTCGCAAATCAGTGTGGGGGCGGATGCCGTCGTCTGGGGCCTGAATGCCAGCGGCCAGTCCTACGAGTATTGGTAGCATACGGTGACGAAGAGCGCGGTTGACGGTCTGGTCGGTACGATTTGGTGTAGTGATAGCGGGGTTCTCCCGACGACGCTCGGAATGTCCATAAGATCAGCACGGACTCAGTGTAACCGATCACCGAGGTACGTAACTGGCTGAGGAGCGAGGATGACGCTAGAACATTTCCATTTGTTATGGAGCGTATCGGGCGCTAAGAAGAAGCCTTTGCAGTCTGCGACGGATATGGATGGCCAATGCCTCATTCTCCCCTGCTCAAGGAAAGCACCTGCGATCGTCTCGCTCCCATTCCCTGCAAGGGCTAACATGCCGGGCTTACGAAGTGTTCTTCAAGAGTAATCGTCCGCATAGTGATTTCAAAATATCACCTGCAACAGTCGTGAGGTATCCTGTAGCCATGGCAAGCCATGCAAGAGTGGCAATTGTCACCGCGAGAGGCCGAGGGCTTGGCCGGGCCATGGCGCTTGGCCTGAGCTGCGCCAGCTATTGCGTGGCTATTAGGGTGGATCAGGAAATGCCTGAGCGAACTGGATTTCGCGGCCTGGGCTAAGCGGATGGGCCTTTCGGACGAGGCACTATCCGTTGTGGCTCATGTTCGGTCCTCGAATCCAGCGCGGCGGGTGGGCGGCGGCACGCGAATGTCACCGGTCGCTACCCCGACAGGACGATTGAAGCCAGGGTCCAGTTTGAGGATCACCCCGTGGAGTTGCCGGCCATGTACGAACTGGAGCACAACGACGAAGTCCTGGAGAGTTGGGACCAGCCCAATTCCATCAAGCTGGACTATGAGAATGTCCACGGACGGCAACGCCCAGAGGTGAATGGAGGGCCATTATGCCAGCCCGAAGTAGCCGAAGGCGTTGACCACTTTCACCATCTCGTAGCGACTTTCTGCTCCCAGTTGCTTCATGATTCGGTGGATATGATTCCTTATTGTGAACTCCGACAAATTCAACTGCGTGGCAATTTCTTTGTTCGTCAAGCCCTTTGCGACAAGAGAAATGATCTGCTGTTGGGGTATCGTAAGATTGTGCATTGATCCCCGACCAATCTGACCCGGCTTCCCGCTGGAAGTTTGGGCCACACGGCGAAAGAGCGCAAGGCACAGCCGCGGTGGGCAGACAGCTTCCCCTCGGGCGACGGCGAGCACGGCAGAAATAATGTCGCTTGCCGAGGCGTTACTAAGCAGATAACCCGAAACCCCGGAGCGAACTGCTTCAAGGAATTGCTCTTCATCGTCTTGCATGTCGATCAACACGACACCCATCGCCCCGGGCGGCTTAAATCCATCCAAAAGTGAAAGGCCGAGGAGCGATGCCGTGGTTAGATCGTCCAGGACAACGATATTGCACTGGGAATTAAGGACGTCTTTGGCGTCGGCAGACCTGCCCTGCCCGACCACGCACAAATCCGACCGTTCTTGAAAAAGACGAATGAGCGTCTCACGAACCAAACGGTTCTCGACGAGGACGTAAACTTGCGGCCGATCAATAGTCGGATTGCTGGCTATCGCCTTCATTTTCAAGAACCTCAGCTTGTTTTCAAGGAAGAGGACGCGTTCCCGCGAGGGTCGCTGGGGTCGATCGCGAGGAACCATACTAAGTGACGAACTAACTCGTCAATCATATTTTTAGTAGTTAGTAACTTTTGTATTCAACAAGACATTATGTCGCTTCAACTTGGTAGAAACAAGTGGAGCGTGGACTTCCGGTCATCAGCGGGCAATTCGTCACGGCGCGTTTGCCACCATCGAAATAGGTTCGAGTGCGAGGTGAGCAAGTTTGTCTCCACGTCATGCACCTATTTCGTACCTATATTGTACTAATTCCCCGTTAGTACGTTTTGGGTACATCTTTGGTACTTGAACCCGAACAGTTCGTGACGAATACTGGCGCTCTTTGAGGTAGCCATGGAAACTCCAATTCGGGTTTTAGTGGCAAGTGGGCCCCGCCTCTTACGCGACCTGATCCTCAATATGTTCTTAGATCAACCCGATATCGAAGTTGCGGACCACGTCCCCGATGGCGCCGATATTTTAGAGACAGTGGAAAAGACAAATCCGGATTTTGTGGTTATAGCGCAAGACAAAATGGCGGAGCGGCCTAACATCTGCGACACCCTGCTCACGGAGCGCCCCGACATACGCATTATCACCGTCGCGCGACGCGATAACTACTTGGTTTACTATTGGGCTTCACCTGACATTCAGTCACGCCGTGTAGAAGCCTCAGAAGATGCCCTCCTTGGCATCCTTCGAACCAAGCCAACCCGAGGGGTAGCGTGAAGGGGTTTTCCCAGCCTAGCAAGGAGCAGTGAAGATGCTGCGCGATCAAAAACTGGCTCAAGGGAGCTTCTCCATTTGCACGGTTCATTTTCCACCTAGCACCCTTAAGGGCGCGCGATGGACCGCCGCTGCGGCCCTCGTCACGTTCCTTGTCGGATTCTCAGCCACGTCAGCCGCTCCTGCTCAGGAGCACGAGCGAACCTCCGAGCCTCAGGAACGTGAACGGGCCTCCGAGCGCCTTCTGCACGACCGAGCCTCTGACTGGGCTATGGATAACCTTGACCGAGTGTCTGCTTCGGCGGCGCAAATCCGGGAAGTCTTGGCCAGGGATCCTGGCCTGATGGTGGAGCTGAAACGCCAATTGGCCAAGCAGGCCACCGAGAAGGGGCAAATCGTTACGGAACAGGATATGACGGATTCGGCCATCCTGGATCGGCTGGAGAACGATCCGCGCTTCCGCTCCCTCGCCACCCGCCTGTTGCAACGCTACGGCTACCTGGCACCGCAGATCAACGAACAATCACCCGAAGGGCAAGAGCAAGACCTGCTCCGCAAAGCCCGCGCCGCACGGATCGCCCGCGAGGCCACGGAGGCGGGGCCTGAAGCGGCGGCTTCGCCAACGACCATTATCATACCGGCCGCGAGTCCGGCTCCGGCTGGGCAGCCGGGGACCGAGGGCCCTCCCGCAGACATTCCCCGCCCTGACGTGACTACTCCCTCGCTGATCACGGCCAGCGCTGCTTCCTCTGCTGGGGCGGCAAAAGCGAGCCTGCAGCCCGCTTCGCTTCGGTCAGAAGACATCAGCGATGTTACGGGTGGGATGCCTGCCGTCCTCCCCGAGCTTGCAGACAAGCAGACGCCGCGCTCGGTTGTGCCCCGCGTCCCGCCGAAGTCGCCTGTAATCCCCGAGCCGGTCGAGATAGTGAAATCCTCCAACCCCTATGCTGATATCCCCTCGCTTTACGATCTTTACGTGCAAGCCGCGCCGCGCACGGGGCCTCTCGAGCGCTTCGGCTTGAACGTGTTTCGCCAGCCGCCCGAGAGCACGGGAATTCCGATGGACCTTCCCGCTGGCCCGGAGTACGTCCTGGGACCGGGCGATGGATTGACCATTGATCTTTGGGGCGGCGTCTCGCAACGCCTGTTCCGAACCGTGGACCGCGAAGGCCGCCTTTCGTTGCCGGAGGCAGGGCCTCTCCTGGTGAGCGGCAGAACGCTGGGTGAAGTTCAGGAGGCCGTGCAGCGTATCCTACGGACGCAGTACCGGGACGTATCCGCGGACATTTCTCTCGGGCGCCTGCGCACCGTGCGCGTTTACGTGGTTGGCGAGGTGGCATCACCGGGTGCCTACGACATCAGCTCGCTTTCGACGCCGCTCAACGCCCTGTTCGCGGCTGGGGGAGTCACCGCGCGCGGCTCGCTCCGCCTGCTGCGTCACTCACGTGGTCGCCAGCTTGTCGAAGACGTGGACGTTTACGACCTGCTGCTGCATGGCATTCGCGGTGACTTGAAAAACCTCGAGAACGGAGACACCTTGCTGGTGCCCCCGGTGGGTCCGCTGGTTACGGTGGACGGCATGGTGCGCCGGCCGGCGGTCTACGAACTGCGCGGCGAAACCAATCTCGCCGAGGCGCTCGACCTGGCCGGTGGCGTGCTCCCCGCAGCGGCACTGCGTCACATTGAAGTCCAAAGGCTCGAGGCGCATGAGAAGCGCACCATGCTCAGCGTCAACCTCGACGTCACCAGCGATCCCCAGGCCGTTCGCCGCCAGCTTGCTGCCTTTAGCGTGCGCGATGGCGATGAGATACACATCTTCCCGATCGCTCCTTACAATATCGCGGAAGTTTACCTCCAAGGTCACGTCCTGCGACCCGGCCGTTATGCTTTCACTCCGGGCATGCGCGTCCCCGACCTCCTGGCCTCTTACAGAGACCTTCTTCCGGAGCCGGCCAAGCATTATGCGGAAATCATTCGACTGTGCCAGCCGGACTGGCGGCCGGTGGTGGAGAGTTTTGACCTAGAGGAGGTGCTCGCGAACCCCTCGGCCTCGCCGAAACTCGAGCCGCTCGATACCGTGCGCATCTTCGGCCGGTACGATCTCGAGGCCGCGCCGGTGATCTGGCTCTCCGGGGAAGTGCGCAACCCGGGCCAGTACAGCACTTCCGGCCAGATGCACCTGCGTGACGCGATCTATCAGGCTGGAGGGTTACTGCCGGATGCGGCGCTGGATTCGGCGCAACTGTTCCGCACGCAGCAGGACGGCTCGGTCAGGATCCTGGATGTGAACCTCGATGCGGCGCTCGACGCCGATCCGCTCGAAAACGTCCTCGTGCAGCCGCGCGACCGCATCATTGTGCATCGCAGCATCCTGCGGGTGGACCCGCCGACTGTGTATGCCGAAGGGGAAGTGGTCAACCCAGGCCGATACCCACTCGCGGCTGACATGCGCCTGGAGGATTTGCTACGCGCGGTGGGGGGTGCGAAAAGGAGCGCCGACCTGAAGAATGCTGACCTCACGCGCTACCATTCGGCGAGCGGCGCCACGCCATCGAGTGAACACGAGAGCGTCGACTTAACGGCGGTTTCTCGCGATCCCGCCCTGAACGTTCCACTCAAGGATGGCGACGTACTCAGCATCCCGCAACTGGCCGGGTGGAACGATATGGGCGCGGCGGTCTCAGTGAAGGGCGAGGTCAGAAATCCGGGCGTCTATGGCATCCGTCCCAGCGAGCGCTTGAGCTCCGTTTTGAAGCGAGCTGGAGGATTGCTCGCCACCGCCTATCCCCAGGGCGTCATCTTTACGCGCACGTCGGTTCGCGAACTCCAGGAAAAGAGCCGACAGGAACTTATCCAGCGCCTCGAGCAGGAGACGCCGGTGGTCAGGACATCCATGACCACTAGCGGAACGGACGAAGCCGCGCTCCAAATGGAAGCGATGCAGCAGCGCGAGCGCGCGCTCGAGGCCCTGCGCCGGGCGCCTGTCACCGGGCGACTGGTGCTTCGTCTTCAACCGGGACTTAAGGGATTGGAACACTCTGCGCAGGACGTCGAATTACGTAATGGTGATTCGATTGAGATTCCCAAGCTGCCAGGATTTGTTCTGGTGGTCGGCCAAGTCTACAACACCAACGCCATCACCTTTACGCCTGGCAAAAACGCTGGTTGGTACCTCGCGCAAGGTGGGGGAGCTACGCGGTTGGCGGACAAGGGCGCCATTTTCGTGATTCGTGCTGATGGAGAAGTCATAAGCCGCCACGGAAATGAATGGTGGTCCGGCAGCGTGCTCTCGGCGGCTATTCGTCCAGGCGACACGATTGTGGTCCCCGAGAAGCCGGCGCTTGGAAGCACCCGCTGGAAGAATATCATCGCGCTGGCACAGGTTGCGGAGGCCGGCGCGATCACGGCGGCGGTGCTTCCATGAGTCGGAAATCCCTTGCTGCGACGCTGGCAGTGTTCGTGGTTGCCGCCTCGCTGGCGCGCGGGCAGGAGACAGCGTCGAAGGACGCGCCCCTTCAGTCAGACAGCATGACGGGCGGGGCCGAAGGGCATTCGTCCCATGACCTGGACAGCGCCAAGCAATGGATCAAGCGCCTTGCGGGGGACCAGCGCGATCTTTGGACGGGTCCGGATCGAGTGCGATCGAACGACACAGATTGGTTATTGACGCTCGGCGGGGCGGCCGCAGGGTTAATAGCCGCGGACCACTCCATTATGCAGCACAACACACTTTCGGCGGTTAACACGAGGAGAAGCGTGGATTTCTCCAACCTTGGCGTGGGAGCGCTGGTTGGCGTAGGCGGCGCGCTCTACCTGTGGGGGAAAAAGACGGGAGACGATCACGAACAAGAAACAGGCCTCCTGAGCGGAGAATCGGCATTAAATGCTCTTGCGGCCAGCATGGTTCTCCAAGGCATCCTCGGTCGCGAGCGTCCTGGCGCAGGTGGCGCACAAGGAAAATTCCTGAAAGGCGGGACGTCGTTTCCTTCGGATCATTCCACGGTTGCCTGGTCCATAGCCAGCATGATTACCCACCAGTATCCCGGGCCGTTGACGAAGCTCTTTGCCTACGGGCTTGCCGGCGCCGTGAGCCTCACACGTGTTACTGGGAACGAGCACTTCCCGTCTGACGTGCTCGTGGGTGGGGCTCTCGGATGGCTGACCGCGCGGGAAATGTACCAGAAACATCACGACCCGAACCTAGGGGGTGAAGCTTGGGGCGGCGCACCGGGAAATGACGGCGGGGAGACATATCGCGACCCTCAAAAACTCGCCTCCACGTATGTCCCGCTCGACAGTTGGATCTATCCGGACCTCGAGAGACTGGCGGCCTTGGGTTACATCCACACGGAATTCCTGAGCATGCGGCCTTGGACAAGGACCGAGTGCGCCCGCCTGGTCGAGGAGGCGGGCGCAACGATTCGAGAAAAGGAAACCCACACTGCGGAAGCGAGCCGCATCTACGACGCCCTGGCGGCGGAGTTCTCGCTCGATCCGGATCCCCCCGAACCGAGCCACAGCGTGCAAGTGGAGTCGGTCTACACGCGCCTGCTTGGCATTTCCGGCCAGCCCCTCAACGACAGCTACCATTTCGGCCAGACTCTGATTAATGATTTCGGCCGCCCTTATGCTGAGGGGTTCGATCCCGTGACAGGATTTTCCGGCTGGGCCAACTGGGGGCGCGTCGCTCTCTATGCACGTGGCGAGTACCAGCATTCGCCTGCCGCCCCTGGATATTCCCAGGGCGTTCAGGACCTGATCGCTCAGATCGACATGACACCTGTGCAACAGGCGCATCCGGTGCCAGAGATTAACCAGTTCACTCTGCTCGATACCTATGCTCTTACCAAGATCTCAAATTGGGACCTGTCCTTTGGCAAGCAGAGCCTGTGGTGGGGCCCGAACCGCGGCGGGTCCCTGCTGCTCAGTGACAATGCCGAACCCATCTGCATGTTTCGTGTGGCGCGCGATATCCCCTTCACGCTCCCTGGGTTGTTGGGTCGCCTGGGGCCGGTGAAAGCGGAGGCCTTTTTCGGCCAGCTCGCGGGGAACCACTTTCCACCACGGCCTTTCTTCCACGGAGAAAGATTGAGCGTCAAGCCCACCGAGAACCTGGAATTTGGCATCTCGCGTACGGCGGAATTTGGCGGCGTGGGCCGGCCCCTGACCTTCGGCTCGCTCTTCAATACCTATTTCAGTCCGAAATCCTCAGTGTGGTACCCCGCCTGGGACAATCCAGGCCAGCGCAACGGCGGCTTCGATATCGCTTACCGGTGGCCGGGGCTGCGCAACTGGCTGACGGTTTACGCCACGCTCATGTCGCGCGACGACATCACTCCACTCTTTGCCTTCTTCCCCGTGCGTGCGCTGATGAGTACCGGTTTCTATGTGCCTCACTTCCCGCATGTGCCGCGGCTGGATTTCCGGTGGGAGGGGGTGACCACCGATCCTCGCAATGGAGCAAATAAGAACGGGCAGTTCGCGTACTGGGAGATCTTCTATCGTGACGATTATACGAACAAGAATAACCTGATCGGCGATTGGATTGGCCGGGTGGGTACGGGCTACCAGGGGTGGAGCACTTACTGGTTCAGCCCCCGGACTTCTCTCCAGTTTGGATGGCGGCACGCCCAGGTGGCGAGTACTTACATTCCCCACGGCGGCACGCTCAATGACGAATCCGTGAAGCTTGATTATCAGCTTGGCAGCGGGCTTACCTTGTCCGCCTATGTCCAGTACGAACAATGGCTGGTGACCGCACTCGCTCCGGCGACCAAGAACAACATGACGGGATCGTTGCAACTGACTTACTGGCCCCGGCACTGGGGGATTACGAAATGACGGTGCAAGGCTTTCACCACGCAGACGCCAAGACACCGAGTTCTCAATGCGCGAGCTTCATCCTTTGTGTCTTCGCGCCTTGGTGGTGAGGAGGATGTCGTGCGACACTCATGAACGGACCTGAGCAAAACACGCCGGCTGAGCTTTCGAACCTTGGAGCCCCTGTCGTTGCGCGTCCCGGGGACGACATCATGCTTTCCGCCGACTCTGCACAGCAGCTCGCATTGGACCAGCACGCGGCCCGCGAACGAATGGTGGCTCACCTCCGGCTGCTCTGGCAGAACCGCCGGTTCTTGGCGCGGGTCGCAGGCGCCGGCTTGCTGTTTTTTGTTGTAGTAGCCCTTCTCATCCCCAGTCGTTATCAATCGGTTGCTCGCTTGATGCCACCCGACAACCAGTCTAGTTCGGGCTTGGCCATGGCGGCTGCGGCGCTGTCAGGCCAAGCCAGCGGGCTGGCGGGACTGGCAGGCGACTTGCTCGGCATCAAGAGCACCAGCGATCTCTTTGTGGGCATCTTGGGCAGCCGCACGGTGGCGGACAACCTGATCCACAAGTTTAACTTGCAGAAGCTTTATCACGCCCGCAGGATGGAGGACGCGCGCAAAGCCCTGGCATCCCATACGGACACTGCCGTCGATCGTAAGAGCCAGATCATCACGATTACGGTGACCGACAAGAACCCCCAGAGGGCGGAGGCTATGGCCCAGGCCTACGTGGAAGAGCTGAACCGCCTGGTGGCGGATGTGAGTACGTCCTCAGCTCGCCGTGAACGGATTTTCCTCGAAGGACGATTGCAAGCGGTCAACCAGGACCTGCAATCTGCCGAAAAGGAGTTCAGCCAGTTTGCCAGCAAGAACACGGCCATTGACATCAAGGAGCAGGGCAAGGCCATGTTCGACGCGGCGACGACTCTGCAGGGAGAGTATATCGCCGGCCGATCTGAACTCGAAGGCCTGAGGCAGATTTACACCGACCAGAACGTCCGCGTTCGAGCCGCGCAGGCAAGAATGGGGGAACTCCAAAGCCAACTCAACAAGCTGGGCGGCAAAGGCGAAAGCACCTCGCTTGAGAAGGCGACGCTGGTCGATCCACTTTACCCCTCCATCAGGAAGCTACCCTTGCTCGGCGTCACTTACGCTGACCTGTACCGCAGGACCAAGGTTCAGGAAGTCGTGTTTGAGACGCTGACCCAGGAGTACGAGTTGGCCAAGGTTCAGGAGGCGAAGGAAATCCCCACCGTGAAGGTGCTCGACCCGCCCAATCTTCCGGACAAGAAATCATTCCCTCCCCGCACTCTGATCGTTGTGTTGGGGACAATGCTGGCTTTCTCGTTTGGCGTGGCGTGGGTTTTTGGCAGCGCGTTGTGGGAGGGAACCGACCCGGCTGATCCCAGGAAAGTTCTTGCGCAGGAGGTCTTCGAGACGGCAAGAGCGGCCCTACCCTGGGGCGGGCGAAACGGGTTCAAAAATGAGCCGAGGCCCTGAACCGGACGGTCCTGGGCGCAGACCGACTCGTGAATGAGGACAGTGGTTAGCGGCAGTGGTTAGTGGTCAGTGGCCCGACTCTTGAATCGCCAATGTGCGATTCCTGGATCTCTAATCCGCGATCTGAAATGGCGATCGCCTGAAGCTGTGAGCGGTGTTAACTGAGCACTGACGACCGACGACTGAAAACTGCCGTTGTGCCAGTGGTCAGTGGTTAGTAGTCAGTGATCAGTTGACTGAAAACTGAGAGCTGACGGCTCAGGACTATTTCTAGGTGACATACGCCCTTGTAAGTCACAGGGCGGAGCTTTGGGCCGAATCCTCGGAGGCGGCGTTTTGAGGGGCGGTAGTGAGCGGTTAGTGGAGAGCGGTTATCTGATTCAGGACTCGATCCGAATCGGCCTCGAGACAGCGTCGGTTGACCGCAGCGTAGCGGCCGGGCGCCAAGACCTTTTGCGACTACGCCGACGTCCAAGCCCAATGCCTAACGAAGATTCCTGCACCGTATCCGTTGGCGCGGCACCCCCAGATTGGCAAGAGGGATTCTGCGGTATAGAAGAAGTACGCCCTTCTGCCCAGCCAACGTCGTCATGAGAGCCTAACAGTTACATGTCTCTGGATGCATTCGTCAAGCGCCATCCCTTACTCCGCGGAGCATTGGCGGGGCCCCGGGCGATCCGCCGGACTTTGATGGAATGGCGGGAGCGGCCGGTAGACCTGGTTTTGGGAAGGATGAGCGAGATTGTGAAGGGCAACGTCGAATTCGAAGCGAAAGAATTTGGCGGCATTTTCTCGATCAATCCGCGGTCGCATCTACTCCATCGCCTGCTGAGGAATGGCTGCTACGAGCCGCACGTCTCCCGACTGTTTCTCGCTCATGTTCAGCCTGAAGCGGACGTGTTGGACGTGGGAGCAAACATCGGCTTCTTCACAGTTGCCGGAGCGAAAAACCTGACGACTGGGCGGGTGCTTTCCGCAGAACCCACAAAGGAAGCGTTCAACCGACTGAGCGAAAACGTCGCGCGCAATGGCGTAGCTGATCGAGTGATCCTGTTCAAGGGGATGATCGGGGCCGCGAAAGGCGAGGCCCAAATATACTTTGTTCCAGGCTGTGAAGAATACTCGTCGATAAATAGGCCCAAGCATGTGGCGATTAAAGGCAAGGAAATCAAGACCGAGGTCGTCCCGATTGAACGCGTCGACGATTTGGTTGATTGTTACGGACTGCGTCCGGCACTGATGAAAGTAGATGTGGAAGGAGCTGAGTTGTCGGTTTTTGACGGCGCACAAGGCACGATCCGCAAGTACCGACCCGTGGTGATCTCGGAGGTGTGGCGCAAACCCGCGCCTTGCAACGATGACTCAGGGGATAATGTTGTCCGAATGTTTCAGCGGATCGATTACGTCGTCCGCGACCCCAACGATCCTCTGGCAAGACCGGGTCTCGACATGATTGGTGATGTCATATGCATTCCGAAGGAGAAATATGATCCATCCGTTTTCGAACTCTGATCTCGGCGGCGAGACCCCGGGTTACCGGCGAAGCCCGATCCCAAAGGCCGTGTGTTTTACCACGGAGGGCCACCTCCCTGGTGGTTGTCCCGTGTCTGCCAATTTCGTCCAGAACGGTTGCGATGTGTGCGGAAGAACAGGCCTGAAATGGTGCTGAGAGTTGCTGAACGAGAGCGATCCGCTGCGGAGCATGTAACGAGCTTTCTTTCGGGGACAGCATTCTCCGCGTCGGGCGTGGCCGTTTCCGGCGTTCTCACCATGCTGACCGGGATCATCTTCGCGCGCTGGCTGAGGCCGGAGGGATTTGGAATCTACTCGAATGTGCTGGCAGTCGTTACGTTCAGTGCAGGTTTTGGCGCTCTCGGCATGGACTTCACCGTGGCCCGGTACGTCTGCTACTACCTGGGGAACGGCGACAGGCCGCTCATTCGCGCCGTCATCCGCTACGGCGTACGTTGGGGGTTGGCCGTTTCCGCCGTAGTCGGGTGTGTCGTATTCATTGTGCTCTGCCTGGGCCTGCTCACCGGCACCAAGCTGGCAGCTCTGGCTCCCTTTTCCGTGGTGCTTTTGTTCGCCATTCCCATCCTGGCTCTCCAGTCTGTCATCCTACAGGCCATCCTGGGATTGCAGGCGGTACGGATTCGCGTGGTCCTGGAAAAGGTGCTGCATCCGGCTATGCGATTGCTCTTGCCGTTCGGGCTACTTTTGTGCTGTCGCGGGAAAATCACCGCAGCGGTCGGAGGCGTACTATTCAGCGCGCTGTTGCTGACGGCCATCGCGCTGATGATTCTGCGTAGTCGCCTGCAAGGCTTGCCGCCTGCTGCTACTGCTTCTCGGGAAGTTACCAGGGAATGGTCCGGCTACGCCCTACCCTATGCCTTCTTCTCAATCCAGAACTTTATTTCCGCCGGAATGGGCATCGACGTTGTCCTATTGGGAGCCCTGGTTTCTCTCAGCGATTCCGGCATCTACGCTGCATGTTTCCGCTTCGTCTTCGCGCTGTCGCTGGCACGTGTCGGCATGGACTATGCCTTCGGGCCCAAGGTTGGACGCCTCTATGGGCAGGCTGATTTCGAATCGATCGGACGGTTGTACAAGACATCCTGCACCATTGGCCTGGCGTGGACATTGCCACTTTCCGTAGTGCTCGTCCTTTTCAGTCAGCCGTTGATGACATGCTTCTTCGGTCCGGGCTATTCCCGGGGCGCCACAGCGTTGGCCATTTTGGTCGCCGGCTTTGCCGCCGATGGGGCGGCGGGTTGCTATACAACGCTGCTTTCCATGATTGGGAAACCATGGCTAGTGCTAACGAACGGTATCGTCAGTGGAGTTGTGGCGGTCGGCCTCTGCGTGCTGTTGATTCCCCATTATGGGATGTCCGGTGCTGCGCTTAGTGTAAGCCTCGCGCGCTGTCTTGCAGCTGGGATGGGTACCGTAGAAATCTGGCGTCTTCATGGTTTGCATCCATTCAGCCCCGTCTTGAAGACGTTGGTGCTGGCGACCGTGTTGGCTGCTCTCCTGGGGTGTTCCTGGCAGCAACTCTTCCGAATGGCCACAGCGACCAGCCTTCCAGCCCTGGCCGCTGCGGTCGGGCTTATTTTTTCCGGATATCTTCTGGCCTTGCGGCTCTCGCGCTTCTCGATCCAAGGCCATTGAAACTTATGACATCAAATCCGCTAGTGAGCATCGTCACCCCGTCCTTCAACCAGGCGAAGTTCTTGGCGGAGACTTTGGGCTCGGTGGAGTTGCAAAACCACAGACCCATCCAGCAGATCGTCATTGATGGGGGCTCCACCGACGGCACAGTGGAACTCCTCCGCAAATGGGGCCAAAGGGATCATGACGCCGGGTACTCGTTCGAATGGATCTCCGAGCATGATCAGGGGCACGCAGACGCTTTGAACAAGGGATTCGACCGAGCCCAAGGTGAAATCGTGGGCTGGCTTAATTCTGACGACGTCTATTTTGACCGCAGGGTGGTCAGCACGTCGGTGGGTGCGCTTCAGGCTCACCCTGACGTTGACGTGGTACACGGAGAGGTCGCCATGATCTCCGAAGATAGTGGTCTGCAGATGATCTGGTGTTTCCCCGACTTCAATTACGGGCGCGCCTTACGAGGCTACATTATCCCCCAGCCGACCGCGTTCTTCAGGCGTTGCGTGACAGACCGGCACCGCCTGGACCCCAGCCTGCATGTCGCTATCGATCATATCTATTGGCTCCAGATTGGACGGGAGCACAAGTTTCTGAAAATCCCCCGGGTTCAGGCAGGAGACCGCGATCACGTGTCTCGCATCTCACGCTTAAGTCATGAGCAGATGATGGAAACAGCTAAGCAAATGTGCGCCGTCTACGGTGCTGGCGCAAAGGAGAGTGCTTTCTTACAATTCCAAGACCGGATGTGGAGAATCCTGATGCGCCTCCGCGGGCTTGTGCACGCGCTCTCGATTCTCGGCCGATTCCGCTCACAGGACGAAGAACTCGCTTTCCCGCTGTGGCTGGACAGCGCCTACAGGCTCTTAAAGCGGCAACTATCGATGCGCGTTAGGCAGCGCGCTCCGATGGGTCCTCGAGTAGGGAGCGCAACGGGCTTCTATGCCGCGAACTAGATTTCCGCTCTCGCCTCTGCCAACTCAACCCTACACCAGCGGGCGGCGGGCCTTACTAAACAGCGCGCAATGGAAGGCCAGACGCCGTCTTACAATTCTGCGGGATTTCGCCCTCCGCGTGACAGCGCACCTGCCGACCAATATGTTGCGTGTTGCATGCTACCGTGCTTTTTTCGGTATGAAGATCGGGACGCGCGCAAGAGTCGAGGGCGGGTGCCTGATTCTGGGCGGCCCGCAGAGAATTACCATCGGAGCCAGGACGGTTGTCAATCGCGGTGTGGTCCTCGATGGGCGGTTTCCCCTGAACATCGGAGCGAACGTCAGCATTTCTATTCAGAGTGTGATCCTGACACTACAGCACGACCTCCAGGCGCCGGACTTCCACGCCGTCGGCGCTCCCGTTGCCATCGGGGACCGGGTTTTCATCGGTACACGCGCCATCGTTCTGCCGGGAGTGAGTATTGGCGAAGGTGCTGCAGTCGCGGCGGGGGCTGTGGTCACGCGCGACGTGGAACCTTACATTTTGGTGGCCGGCGTTCCTGCCAAGCCCACCGGCGCCCGTCCGAAAACCCTCACCTATACGACGGGTGTCGGAATCGACTGAATAAGCGACGTATGAAACGGTCCCATGTTGATTGATGTTCTTCTTCTTCTCAACGCTGCGAGTGCGCTTTGGGGCGGGCGACTCCTATTCAGGGAGACCCGCAACTATGCCGTCTGGCTGTTTGAGTTGATGTTCGCCGTTCTTTTTGTCATACGGCCGGTGGCCATCTCGTCGTTTGGTCTGGTGACTCTCGACCTCGTGCGATTTGATGTAGGGCCTGACGCCCTTCTGATCTACTTGCTCTGCGGTTTGCTTTTCTCGGTCGTTTTTCACTGGGCGGTTTACCGTTTCTATCGTAGGGCGCGACTGTTCACCGACCGAATACTACCCCTTTTCAATTTTGATGGCGTCAGCACATCCCGTGTCGCCCTTATGGTTTTGCTGTTCCTGCTCCTGACCTACGCTGTGAATGCCGTCAAATACCGTTCCCTAACATATTTCGCCGAGAATCGTGACGCGTTTGCGGCTATGATGCGTCTGTCCGGAGGGCATTGGTACCTGGAGGTACTCTCGGGAATTTTGATCTTTCCGCTTGTCGTGCTCCTAGCCAGACACGTCAACGCCAAACCCGCCAAGCTCGCGTGTTTGCTCATCGTCGTCATGGCAGCCTTCTCAGTTCTTGCGAAGCCCTCGACTCGTGCAGCTACGGTAGTTCTCCTGATCTCTACTGCCGTTTATTCCTTTTCTGCGGGCAAAATTCGCCTGAGGATAGTAACCGTCGCGATAGTGCTTACACTTGCCTTGGGTCTGTTGCTTTTCCTGAACTCTGTCAGAATGGGAGATGTACAGGCTTTTGGTGAACAGACTAGCCTGTCTTCGATTGTGAATGGACCTTTCCAGAGCGCTGTCGCCGCCGACGATGCCATGATCCTGATCGATTACCTAAAGCACCACCCGTGGCTGTATTTTCGATATCTGTTGCCGAGCTTGACGCCGCTCCCTTTGGTGCCAAGCGCGGTTTTTCCCTTCAAGCCGCAGACCACCGTGGAAAGTGTGCTCACATACGACATATTCGGTTTCGACCTTGATCCGGCAGCGTACCATGAAGATAGCACGCTGACCTATACCGTTCCAGTCGCGGGTTATGCCAACTTGGGCTTTATCGGCGTACCCGTTTCCGCGCTGATTTACGGCTTCATTTTTTCCGCCTTCCTTCGAAGTTGGAAAACCAAATCGATCACTGTCCGGTTTATAGGCCTCTTCTATCTTGTGTTTCTGATCGGGGGCTTACGGCTTTCAGCGGACAGCGCGGTGACAAGCTTTTACTGGACCGTCCTGGTAACGTGGAGCATGCACTTCTTCTGCCGTCTTCAGTTGCTTCCACAGCACGTTAGAGATCGGCGCGAGGCACGCGGTCCTACGTTGGGGCGTCCGTGATCGTCATGTGCAAAGAGGCTGTGAGCAGGCCCCGCAAATCAGCAGCTTGCGGATTCGTAGAGGTGGGTCGGATTGCCCGTCCGAGACACCTCGACGCTTGCGATCCGGGTACTTAGTGAAGTGGCAAGCTGTGTAGAGGTGGAGGTGTTCCCTTGCGGATTCTGTGCGTTACGCCCTTCTTTCCTTACCCCCCGAATGACGGGGCCCGCTTGAGTTGCTTCAATACAATAAAACACCTGTCACGCAGCTGTGAGTTCGTTTTGGTTTCAATGATCGATGCGGAAGAGTTGCAACACGTCAGAGAAATGAAGGGGTACTGTCTTGACATCGCGACGTACGTGAGGCCCAGATGGTTCGATTCGTTGCGACTCGTGCGAGGTATGCTGTGGGACCCGCCGGCGAGTGCGGCCAAGTACTTCGATCCGAGGTTTGCACGCCTGGTAGCGGATTCTGTCAAGCGATACCGAGTTGACGTGGTGCAATTTGAGCATTTGAACACCGCCGCCTATCGAGACGCGGTGAGCGGAGTGCCGGCCATCTTGCGCGAGCAGAACGCCCAGTACATTGTTTGGGAGAGGCACGCCGCGCACGCGCGGAACACGTTGGAGAAGCTGTATGCCACGTGGTGTGCGCCCCGCCTCCGTGCGTATGAGGCAAAGATGGTGCCGCGGTTCGCGCGATGCCTGGCGATAAGCCAGGCAGACGCGCGGCACCTCTCGGCCATTTCGCCTGCGGCTCGAGTGGAGGCAATTCCCTGCGGGGTAGATATGGAATATTTCCACCCGTCTCCAGAGGTCCAGGAAGAACCTTACAGCATGGTGCTCACTGGCTCCTTCGATTGGAAGCCGAAGCAGCATAATCTTAAGGTGCTGCTCGCGGAGGTCATGCCGAGGGTCCGGGCGAGGCTGCCGCGAGCAGTGCTATGCGTGGCCGGGAAAGGAGTGCCGGACGAATTGAGGAGGTTGGGAGAGCGCACTCCTGGAGTCACGTTGACGGGGAAGGTGCCGGATGTGAGGCCGTATGTGTGGCGTTCCTCGTTGGTCCTCAATTACCTCGAAAGCGGGGGAGGAATCGCTCTCAAGGTCCAGGAAGCGATGGCAATGAAAAAGCCGGTCCTTTCGAATTCGCTTGGCTGCGAAGGGATTGAGGTCAAACACGGCTGGGACGTGTTTCTTGCGGACGGCCCAGAGAGATTTGCGGATGCAGCGGCACAACTGCTGGAGGACGCGGCGAGCCGGCGTTCGCTGGCGGAAAACGGACACAAGAGGGCTCATGAGCTCTACAGTTGGGCTGTAATCGCGGACCAGTTTCAAGATTGTTACGAAACCGTTGTCGCGGAGTTCCGAGCCGCGAAGCATCAGGGCGGCGACAAGGAGCTTGCATATGGGCGAGCGCTTCGCCCTATCCATCATCAATTCCCTCGATCGATTGGATGACCTTATCATGCGATCTTTCCCCCGACTCCGCTGCCTTGCCTGCCTGACCTTGCTGGGCATGAGGCGGTAAGACCTCGCCATGCGCATACTCTACATCGCTCCTTCCGCACCCTGGCCACCGTGCGCGCGGTCCTGCTGCTGGGGGATGTAGCGCTTCGGCGCGCAATGGCGGAGCGCGGATACCAGCGCGCCCACGAGGCATACAGTTGGGTTGTGATCTCGAACAAATTTCAGTGTTCGTACGAGACCGTCGCAGCGGAACACTGGGCTGCCAAGGAGTTGCTGGGCTCCATTGCAAGGGCACCTCAGTCCGAGGTACTGCTTTAGCGTCTCCAGTCTAACATCCAGGCTAATGCCATGTCAGTCTATTGGGCGATAATGAAACTCGTGTTTTGGGCATCACTGGGGCTGATTGCTTACGTTTACATCGGATACCCCGCATTAGTTGATTTCGTTTCCCGCCTGCGAAAAGCCTCTGGCGATCCATGCCCCGCGCCTCCGGAATTGCCATCGGTCACAGTCATCATCCCCGCCCACAACGAGGAGGGCTGGATTGGACGGAAAATCGAGAACACGCTGGCCTTACACTATCCCTCCCACCGGCTCGAAGTTATCGTGGCCTCCGATGGCTGTACAGATAGAACTGTGGATATCGCCCGGGGATACGCGGACCAAGGGGTTAAGGTGAACCACCGGGCGCAACGCAGTGGGAAGATGGCTACTCTCAGTCGTGTGGTTCCTAAGGCGAGAGGCGACATTATCTTGATCACGGACTGCCAAGCGACACTGGGGTCCGACGCTCTCCAAGCACTTGTGCGTCGTTTTGAGGACCCCAATGTGGGTTGTGTCACGGGGGAGAGGGTCTGCTCGTCGACCGGAAGTTCCGCCTCCGAAGGCGAAGGTCTCTACTGGCGCTACGAGGCGTGGATCAAGCGTTCCGAAAGTCGGCTCTACTCGTGCCTGGGGGGGAATGGCCAAGTCCTTGCGGTTCGTCGATGCTTGGTCCCACCCATGCCCGGGCCGAGTGACGATTTTTATATCCCCATGCAAATCCTGATTTCCTCTGGGAAGCAGACTGTTTATGAGCCGCTGGCAAAAGCCCGGATTCCTGCCGCCGCAACCTTAGGAGGGGAACTGCAGCGCAAAGTCAGAACCCATGTGCACACGTTGCGGAGCTTGTATGATCTAAGGGACGGCTTGAAACCTTGGAAGAGCAACATTTGGTGGCAATTCTGGTCACACAAGGTTCTGCGTCTATTCGTTCCGTATGCGCTACTAGCAGTCCTTTTCTCCTCTGCCTTCGTCTGGAACGAGGGGTTCACGTACCGTGTAATAACATCCGCCCAGTGGGTTTTCTATATCGCTGTGGGCTTGGGCTGCGCTTTGGCGCGCTGGGGGTTCCGGCCCAGAATCGTTTACACGCCCTTCTACTTTGTCTTCGCAAACGTGGGGGTGCTCCTCGCTTGGATTCGATGGGCGAGAGGGGAGCGGCACTCTTTGTGGCAGCGAACTGTGCGAGCAATGCCCTCGTAGGGCAAGCTCTCGCGGGTGCCCACTGCTCGCGGCCTCACTGATAACGCTCCCTACGAATCGGCCCGTGCTCTGACCCCTCTTGGGCCCTGCCTTGGGCTGGTGCTCGCGGGATGCTTGGGAACCAAGCCGAACCTATCGACAATGACGGGCGCGAGTGAAGGGCGCCGGACGGGGAACGCCCCTTCCTGAAATACCCTCTGAGGCGGCTTAACTCCGCGGACATCTCACTAAACGAATGCTGTAAGGCATCCTTATGGCGATCCCATTAGAACTAGCTCGGACAATATTTGAGTCGAAGTGGAGTTATCGCTCCGCCTTCAAGCGTTGGTTCGACCTGGCCTTTACTGTGCTGTCGCTCCCGCTGTTCCTACCCCTGGGGCTCCTAGTCGCGCTGTTGATCAGGCTTGACTCTCGCGGGCCTGTCATTATAAGGGTCAAGAGGCTAGGTCGGGGGGGCTCGACCTTTTACAAATACAAGTTCCGCAGCATGGTTCTGAACGCGGAGAAGGTGCTTCAGGAGTTGCTGGCGTCCAACGAGATGATTCGGAAAGAGTACGAGGCCACTTACAAAATTAGAAACGACCCTCGGGTGACTCGCTTCGGACACCTACTACGCAAGACAAGCTTGGATGAGTTGCCCCAAATCCTCAATATTCTCCGCGGAGAGATGAGTTGGGTGGGGCCTCGCGACATTCTCCATAGCGAACTGGCGGTCTACGGCGAATTCGGGGATAAATTCGTCACCGTGAAGCCTGGTCTTACCGGTCTTTGGCAGGTCAGCGGACGCTCGCGGCTCGCCTATTCGGAACGGGTTCGGCTGGACATGCATTACATTGACCACCTCTCATTCTTGCTGGATCTGAAGATTATCCTGAAAACTATGCCAGTCGTCCTGTTCGGTGACGGCGCCGTCTGATTCAAGCCAGAGCGCTAAAAGGGCGTCTCGACGCCCGAGAGGCGTGGAGCGGAGCATTTACTTATGAATGTGTTGGTAACGGGCGGGGCGGGCTATGTGGGGAGTGTCTGCGCGGAGGAATTAATACGCGCCAGACATCGAGTCGTCGTCGTCGATGATTTGAGCACGGGCCATCGAAATGCCGTGCCAGAAGGCGCATGTTTCGTAAAGGCTGACATTGCCGACCGGGCTAGACTCCGCCGGATCATTCACCGTCATAGCATCGATTCGGCGATGCACTTCGCCGGGGCCACCTTGGTCGAGAAGTCCATGACCGAACCACGGTACTACTTCCAGAACAACGTACAGAAGGGGCTAATGTTCCTGGAAACTCTTCTGGAGCAGGAGGTCAGGAATTTCATCTTCTCCTCGACAGCGGCGGTTTATGGCGAACCGGTTTCAACGCCCATCACTGAGGATCATCCGACCACGCCGATTAATGCCTACGGCGAGTCAAAACTGATGCTCGAAACGATTCTGGAGTGGTACCACCGTGCTTATGGGCTGAATTGCGTGGCGCTGAGATACTTCAATGCGGCCGGTGCAAGTGAGCGTCTGGGTGAGGCCCATCGCCCAGAGACGCACCTCCTGCCTCTGCTGCTAGAGGCGGCTTCGGACTCAAATAAGTTTTTTCAGATTTATGGCGACGATTATCCAACACCGGATGGGACGTGCATAAGGGACTTCGTACACGTGCGAGATATCGCCCAGGCACACATCCTGGCCCTGCGGGCCCTCCCAAAGCTGGGCTTCCGCATTTATAACGTCGGCGACGGCCATGGCTACTCGATCCGTGACGTAGTCAAAGCTGTAGAAGGAATAACCAGCCGCAAGCTTCCGATACGAGTCGGCCCACGACGGCCGGGTGATCCGGCGGTTCTGGTTGCCAGCCCGCAGAAGTTGTGTCGGGAACTGAAATGGAAGCCTCGTTACTCTGGCCTGCCTACAATTGTGCGTTCGGCCTGGGCATGGAGGTTAAGGCATCCCGACGGATACCGTGGGAAGCGTTGAGCCCTCTGCTCGAAGTTAAGATTCCGTTGAAGACCGCAGGGGAGGTTTTCTCAGGCTCGGCCAGTAACGGCCGAGCACGCGCTGCGCGTCGAGGCGGCCCTTGTGGCCGTCATCGGGCAGCCACAAGGGTTGCCCCTACAAACTCAGGAGGAGATACAGAACAATGCGAGCACTGGTGACGGGAGGGGCGGGGTTTATTGGTTCGCACTTAGCCGACCGCTTCCTAGAAGAGGGCTTCGAGGTGCGTATTCTCGACAGCCTGGACACACGCGTGCATCCGCACGGCAAGCCGGGTTACATTCCCGAGAAAGCCGAGTTCATCGAGGGCGACGTTCGCGACCGGGAAACACTGGGATTTGCACTGCGGAACATTGATGTAGTGTGCCACCAGGCTGCCTACCAGGACTACATGCCGGATTTCTCGCGCTTCTTCTCAGTGAATGCCATGGGTACGGCGCTGATCTACGAACTCATTGTCGGCGAGCGCTTACCGGTGAAGAAGGTCCTCGTGGCCTCCTCGCAGTCAGTCTACGGAGAAGGCCAGTACGATTGCCGAAAACACGGCCTTTTTCAGCCCGCGCCGCGCAGCCGGCAACAGCTCGAGAGGCGCGAGTGGGAGGTACGCTGTCCAACCTGCTGCGAGCCCGCTGAGTCCCGGCTGCTCGAGGAAGGCTACAGCAACCCGTACAACCAATATGCGGTTTCCAAACTCGCTGAAGAGCGCGCGGCTCTGGGTTTGGGTTGGTTGAACGGCATTCCCACCGTGGCTTTGCGTTACTCGATCACTCAAGGGCCGCGTCAATCTCTCTTTAACCACTATTCCGGTATTTGCAGAATCTTCTGCAGCCGGGCGATGAACGGCGAGCCGCTGATGGTCTACGAAGACGGCCGCCAGACACGCGATTTTGTACACATAAAGGACGTCGTTGACGCCAACATGCTCGTGCTGGAAAAGGACGAGGCTAATTTCCAGGCCTATAACGTAGGAAGCGGAATCAGAACCACTGTACTCGAGTATGTAGAAGCGGTGAGCTCGAAACTCAACTGTCCAGTTCCCACCAAGATCGGAGGCGAATATCGCCGCGGCGACAATCGCCACACCGTTTCGAGCGTCGCGAAGCTCAGCGGGCTTGGCTGGAAGCCGCGCCGCAGCCTGTCGCGGATATTGGACGATTACCTTGCATGGATCAAAGACATCGGTGGAATTCCGTCCGGCATTCCCGACGCCTACTCCGAGATGAAGCGCGCCGAGGTGGTGATCACGACAGTGCAGACGTAAAGTGCTCTCGAGAGCACCGAATTAGGAGATCGCCTTATGCCTTTGGGCCGAACCCGTTTCATTCTTATTGGGGCTGATGTGCTGGCAGTCCCGCTTGCCCTTATTCTCTCCTTTGTATTGCGTTACGGTCGCGAAGTCGGCGCCGAGCTCACTCAGCCGATTCCTTGGGCTCCGATCATCATTGTGTTGGCGGGCGCCATCGTGCCTTGGCTGCTGCTCTATCAGCCGATCTCGCTCGATTTTCTGGATGAGGGGTGGTCCCTGCCATCCACCGTCAGCCGCATTCTGGTAATGGGGACAATCCAAATGGGAGTGGTTCTGGCGCTCGCCTACCTGACCAGAGTCTACTTTTCCCGCCTCCTCCTGGGTTACTTTGCAGTTACCTTCTGCAGCTTGGTCCTGATCGCCCGGATTCTTGCCTGCAAGCTCCTCCGTACTCACTACCGTACTGGGAAGAGGCGGCGCGTGGTGATCATGGGAGAAGGCAAGGTGGCTCGCGAACTTGTGCGCCGCATCCAGCGCCACCCCGAACTGCTATATGAAGTGGTTGGGCTGCTGAATCCGTGGACCCAGCCGGGCAACGGGCGCAGTCGCGAGGCGTCGAACGGGAATGGCGAGCTCAGCACTATGGCGGCGCTCAAGGTTCTCGTCGAGACAGGTGTGCGCGAGCTCATCGTCTGCATGGATCAGCCGCCGGCGGCGGGGGTGCAAAGTTTCCTGGCGCATTGTCTGGACCGAGGCATCCGCGTAAGCATGGTGCCGCAACCCTATGAGCTCTACAGTTTACGCGCACGCTTGGTCAACCTTGAAGGAGTTCCGATCGTAGCCCTTGAAGGGCTGCCGGATTCTCGTGTGGCGGCTGCCATTAAGCGAGCAGTGGACGTAGTGTTCGGCCTGCCGCTCTTGCTGCTGGCTCTCCCCATCCTTGCGGTCTCTTGTCTGGTTTTGAGGATCGAGGGACGCGGCCTGCTGCGGCGCGAACTGCGTGGCGGTTGGCATGGGAAGCCTTTCTGGATGTACCGCCTTGATGTTGACCGTCACTCTTCGGACGCCCCCGCCTTCCAGCGCTTCCTTTGCCGGCTCAGCATTTCGGAACTGCCCCAATTGCTCAATGTCCTCCTCGGCCAGATGAGTCTTGTTGGCCCGCGGCCGGAATCGCTCGAGCACGTCCGCAACTACTCGGCCTGGCAGCAGCGCCGGCTCAGCATCAGGCCCGGCATGACAGGCCTGGCGCAAGTGAACGGGCTGCGCGAAAAGCACTCCTCGGAGGAAAAGACTCGGTATGACCTTCAATACATAATGCGCTGGACCCCCATCACCGACGTTGTGTTGTTGCTTCAGACTCTCTGGACGCTTGCGGCGAGGCTGCTGGAGCGCACCAAGCCTTCTCCTGCCCGGGCGTCCCGCAGCGCTCCACCTGCTCGAGTGGTCTCTCAGCCTAAGCCTTTCCCGGAGTTCGAAGCCGGGAAATAGCTTCCAGCCGGCGAAAAGAATGTCCACCACCAAAACACCGAGGCGACAGGAAAAACGGGAATCACATCGCATTCCGTTCCTGGGCTTAGCCTGCTTGCTATCTTCGCGTCTTGGTGGTGCGCTCATGGAGTAAGTCCGATGTTAATTGTTCGCAGTCCGGTTCGAATCAGTTTTGGCGGCGGTGGCACTGACCTGCCCGCGTACTATGAGAAGTATGGCGGCGCCGTGCTCAGTGTCACCATCAACAAGTACTTCTACACGATCCTGACTAAACGCGGAGACGACCTCATTCAAGTCATTTCCTCGGACCTGCGGCGGACCGAGACCTGGGAAGACATCGCCTGCATGGACATTGCAGGGCAACCTCTTGAAATTCCCCTGGCGGTAATGAAGCACCTAAACGTCAACGCGCCGCTCAATCTCTTCCTCGCCTCTGAGATCCCACCCGGCACGGGACTCGGCTCTTCGGCCAGCGTTTGCGTGAGCATTCTGAAAGCCCTTGCGGTTTACATGCAATTGCCGCTCAGCAAGCACGATCTGGCCGAAACGGCCTTTTACATCTCGCGCCATCTGCTGGACATGCCCGTGGGTAAACAAGATAAGTACGCGGCTGCGTTCGGCGGATTGAACTTTTTCTCGTTTCATCAAGATGGTCGCGCCACCGTCGAGCCGGTCGAGCTGCCCTCTGAGGTCTTCCGCGAATTAGAGAATAACCTGATGCTTTTCTTTACCGGAGCAGCCCACGATTCCAAGACCCTTCTGAACGCCCAAGAACAGGCCACGAAGCGATCCAACACTACAACCGTCGAGTCACTCCACCTCATTCGGCTGCTGGCCGATAAGATGCGGGCCGCTCTCCTCGCGGGTGAGCTCAGAGAGTTTGCCCGCCTGCTCGACGAAGCCTGGCAAGCCAAGAGGAAAGTGTCCGACAATATTACCAACTCCCGCATCGATCACCTTTATGACACCGCACGGCAGGCTGGGGCCCTCGGCGGGAAAATCACCGGTGCGGGCGGCGGCGGCTTCATGCTCTTGTATTGCGAGAAGGACTGCCAGCCAAACGTTCGGGAGGTACTCGGCAGAGAAGGGCTTCGCGAGCTGGGATTTGAATTCGATCTGGACGGCGCTCGCGTGTTGGTCAACGATCCGTTCCTGGACGGCGATGCCCGTTGCGGCTTACGCTGGACACTCACCCCGTGCACCGAACTTTCATTATGAGAACTTCCGCATGAAAGCCTTCATCCTTGCGGCAGGAGTAGGGAGCCGATTGCGGCCCTTGACCGACACGATTCCCAAGTGCCTGGTTCCAATCAAAGGGCGACCCCTGCTTGCCATCTGGTTTGAGCTCTTGAAGAAACACGGCGTCACGGACGTGCTGGTCAACGCTCATGCGCACCGTGCTGTCGTGGCCCGGTTCCTGTCAGGTCGATTCCCCGATCTCCACATTACGCTTGCAGAAGAGCCAGAGCTCCTGGGCAGTGCTGGCACCCTCGCCGCAAATCGAGAGTGGGTAGGAGCAGAGTCTCATTTCTGGGTTCTTTATGGCGATGTACTCACTAACGCGCATCTGGAAAACATGCTTCGATTTCATGAGAGCCACGCGAGTGCCGCAACCCTTGGCGTCTATCGCGTTCCAGACCCCAAGCGGTGCGGAATTGCGGTGGCGGATCAGGAGGGCAGGATTGAGCGCTTCCTGGAAAAGCCAGACAACCCCCCTGGAAATCTCGCTTTCGCAGGTATCCTGCTAGGCACACGGGCCCTGCTCGAGGTGATCCCGCCTCACCGTCCGGCGGATTTGGGCTTCGATGTGTTTCCGCGCTTGGCCGGACAAATGTTTGCCCATCCGATTCGGGAGTTTCTTCTGGATGTCGGGACCCCTGAGAATTACCAGCAAGCCCAATTGAGTTGGCCGGGATTATAGACGGAACATGCAGATCGCTTTCATCCTTGACCTGGACGGAGTTTTGT